>Ga0209382_10001634_pt1 | contig 34847 bp, 33 predicted proteins | sample SoiMetdeltSBSDD5_FD_187599 | JGI IMG/M metagenome (GOLD analysis project Ga0209382, IMG submission 187599) | Bulk soil microbial communities from a Populus tree surrounding site in Tennessee, USA - Soil MetaG P. deltoides SBSDD5 (SPAdes) (version 2) | ecosystem: Environmental > Terrestrial >... | reverse complement strand
AGTCCCTCCCGCGGGCTGGCCGCTTCGCGGACGCGCAAGCCCTTGACCTCCACCTCGCTACCAAGCAACCCACCTCGGCCGGCGGGACCCAGCCGTCGAGACGTGGAACGCTGACCTGCGGATTAAAGGCCGCAGGTACCCGTCGCATACGCCCCCGCCAGGCTCCACCAGCAACACGGACAGCCCCACGAGCAGCCTCATCCACCACCGGTTGCCGCGAGTTCGCGTCACGAACCGTGTCACGCCGCGCTGACTGAGACCGGCGGTCACGCCCGCCGGCGCAGGCCGTCGAGGTCACAAACGATGATCCGGCCGCGGGCCAGTTTGATCTGATTCTTGGCCACCAGCTCTTGCAGGACTTGATTGACCGTTGGCCGGGTGGTGCCGGCCAACCCGGAAAGTGTCTTCTGACTGAGGGGGATTTCTGTCGGCGTCGTACCATCGCCGAACTCTGTGCACAGGTCAACGATGCGGCGCATCACACGTCGGTGCGCTGGAACGAACATCACGTTCAGCAGCTCGTTGCCGAGTCGGCGGACTTGCTCGGCCAGGAGTTCGGCGATCAGCCGGTCGATGGCCGGGTACCGGCGTCTCAGCCGGTCCAGCTGATCGCGAGGCAGGACCAGGGTCTCGGTCGGTTCGAGCGCGGTGATCATGGAGGTGCGACGCTCTGGCCGGGACAGCATGGAGAGCTCGCCGAAGCACTTGCCTGGGCCGAGGATCGCAACGTCGACACGCTCCGCGTTCGGGTTCATCAGGGTGACCAGGACCCGTCCCTTCGCGATCAGGTGCATTGAGTCGGCCGGGTCGCCCTCGTGAACAATCACCTCGTTGCGGCCGAATTCGCGTCGCCGCAGGTCGGCCAGCAATCGTGCTCGGTCTTCAGGATCGAGCACGGCCAACATCGGGAAGTCCACGCTGCGAGTATTTCTCTGCCCGGGGTGCCAGGCAATCGCGCCTGGGTCACTGCATGATCTTGCCTGGCCGGCAAGGGATCCGTTCTCGCGAGGAGCCGTACCCGGACTGGTTCGGCGACGATGTCGCGGGCCCGGGCGTCGCCCTGCGCACCCGCGGGACGGTGCAGTGTTCGCGAGCCGACACTGCCGGTGTCATGTCGCCAACACACATTCGAGCGGCTCAGACGGACAGTACTTGTGCACCTCACCGGCCCAAAAGGAGCGCCATCATGAGCACACCAGTCCGCGACCACCGCCGCTCGATCGGCCAGGCAACTGCCGCTGCCGGCGGCTTCGGTCACGAGCCGGGAACGAAGCCGGGAACGAAGCCGGCCACGACCCGCCAGCACACGAGGCGCCTGCGTGCGGCTGCGACTGTCCTTGCTTCGTCCCTCCTCGCTTCCTCCCTGCTCGGAGCCGGAGTCGCGGCCGCGGGCACCGCGACGGTGCAGGCGCTACAGTCCCCACTGCGTTTTGTGTCGAGCCTTGACCTCGAATGCTTCCGGACCTCGCCGTACGTGCCGCCGGGCGCCGCCGTCTCCACCAGGCATATCCACCCCGCGCAGGCACATCTGCCGCCCGAGATCAACGTCGTGGGCTCCCGCGAGCAACTGTGCGTGCCGGTGGCCACGAACGGCGTGATGCCCTCGCCGGACGTCAGCAACTTCATCAGGTTCGTCGACCTGGCCTGCTACCGGACGAGCGGAGCCACCCTCAACCAACCGCTCAACCTGCGGCACCTCAACCCGGTGCTCACCGGTCAGCCGGCCAAGAACGTCGCCATGCTCGCCCCCACGCAGCTGTGCCTACCAGTGGCGAAAAACGGTCTGGTTCCGCCGCCCGAGGTGCGCGGCCTCGTGATGTCGATCGGCCTGAAGTGCTACGGCGAAACGCCGGCAGTCCCCTTGGCCAGGGCGCTCTCACTGACACACCTCAGCCCGGTGCTCGTCTCCCTGCCCACCCACTCGGCGACCGTGACGTCCAACCGCCAGCTCTGTGTGCCGGTGGTGATCAACAACCAGGTGATCCCGCCGGATGTGCTCAACATCGTCCGTTGGATCGACCTCGAGAGGTACGACATCGCGACGCCGCCGCTGCCGGCAACGGTCAATCTGACCCTCACCCACCTCAACCCGGCGTTCGGCCACCTGCCGCCAGAGACCGCCTCCCTCCCATCCGCCCAGCAGCTGATGCTGCCGGTGGCCACGAACGGTCTGATCCCGCCGGTCTAGCGGCCGCCGCGACGGGCCGGCCCTGTCACGGGGCAGGACCGGCCCGCCCGCGCGCCCAGTCGTCGTGGCGCCGTGTGGCGAGAGGCGATCGACCCGTCGTAGCGCATCTGGAATTCGGTGCGGACCACCTAGCCCATGCACCACCAGAACGCTGCCAGCCGATGGGCGCATCGCCTGGCAGGGGGAATCGGTATCGTCATTCTCGACCTCGCATTCACCAGCTATCCGGCGCATCACCCGCAGCGCGTTTCGGGTTGGCCCGATCGAGCGCCGGTGGCCTTGGCTCGTGATCGGGAGCGTGGCGCTGCCGGATGCGTGGCGGTGGCCGCCAAGCGAGCATGGCCGACACCATCACCAAATGGTCGGTCCCGGCGCGCCGCGCGAGGCACCCGCGGTCTCTTGACCTGTTGGCCCAGCACCGACCGCCTCACCGCTGTCGTCTATGTCGAAACCGTGGGTCGCGCGATCTAGGCACACACCAGAGGGCCGCCTACCCTGCTTGCAGCCCGGACCTCTCTGGGCCGCAGGGGTTCGAGGGCTCGCTTCTCCGCGTGCGGCCAGTCAGGGGTGGAAGTCATGTCACGAGGAGCTGAGCGTGTTCTGGCCGCGACGCTAGCACTGGGTCTGAGCTTGTCCGTGGGAAGCGCGGCACTGGCCGCCCCGGTCGGCGCCCTGAAGCAGTTCAAGGTGCCGACGGCCAACAGCGATCCGCGGGCCATCACCAATGGCTCGGACGGCAACCGCTGGTTCACCGAGGGCACGGACTCCTCGCTCGCTCCCGCGAAGATCGGCCGGGTCACGCCGGCCGGCGCCATCACGGAGTTCGACGCCGACTGCAACTTCTGCATCCTGACCGACATCGACCAGGGCCCGGAGGGCATCCTCTACATGACGTCCAACAACCCGATCCTGGTGCGCTTCGACGTGGACACGCAGACCCTGCTGCCGCCGATCGACATCCCTGACACCGGGAGCGCGCAAGAAATCGACGTGAACGGTGACGACATCTGGTTCATCGCCGACTCCAACAGCCTGGTGCGCTACACCATCACCGCCGGACAGTTCACGGAGTTCCCGCTCGCCTTCGACAAATCACCCGCCGACGTCGTCATCGACGACGAGGGCGACCCATGGTTCACGGCGCCGTTGGATGGCACCGTCAACCGGTTCGACCCGGAGACGGGCACCGTCGTCGAGTCGTTCCCCGTCCCGGACGGGCTCAGCCCGCGGAGTATCACCATCGCCACCGACGGGCAGCTCTGGTTCACCTCCAGGTTCGTCCCACAAGGCGTCGGCCGCCTCGACCCGACGAGCGGTGTGGTGACGTCGTTCCTCACACCGAGCAACCCCGGGCCGGAGGGCGTTGCCGCCTCGCCCGACGGCTCGATCTGGTTCACCCAGACCACCAAGGGCAACATCGCCAGGATCGACAACAGTGGCGTCATCACCGAGGCCAAGGCCGTCAAGGGCAGCGAACCGTTCGGGATCACCGTCGCGCCCAATGGGGACCCGTGGTTCACGATGATGTCCGCGAACAAGATTGCCACCCTGCAGCTGCGATAGGGCGGCTGGAGAAGGCCCTGATCGACCGACCTCTGGCCCGACCCGGCACACCAAGACAACCGAGATCAGGCTCGCAGTCGGCCAGGCCAGTAACACCAGAAAGCCGGACAGTCCCGAGCCCACGCAGGCCCAACAGGTGCCAGGCCTGCGCGGGCGCCGGCCGACCCAGAACTAAACCAGCGGATTAGAAGCTTTACGGCTCACCCCAACAACTCTGTCTGAAGCGTCACCGAGTGGCCGATCAGATTCGTCTCGCGGCACTCCTTTTGATTGACAGAGTGATTGACAGAACTGCTGCTAACGGCAACCTATGCTGTCGGCGCGGTGGCCAGGCCACCTGCCGCAACGGCCTCGCGGATACCTCGCCGGAACGTTCTGGCCTCCGCCGCGCCCGCGGCGGCCGCGAGGAACTCCGGCAACCCGCCGGTGAGCCATCGCGGTCGGCCGCGACGAGCCGGACACCATCGACCGCCACGGCGCCGGGACGTCAGGTACCCGTCGGAGGAGCGGTCAGGTCTGGAATGTCACCGGCGAGCAGCGGCTCCGGCCGCTCGGCCACCTCCACCTCACCCAGGAGCGTCTCGACTCTGGTGGGCTCGCGCGGGAAGCCGACGCCGAGCAGCTTGCCACTTCTCAGGTCAGCGCTCCGGCTCGGAGAAGCCCTCTTGGCCCTGTCGAACCAGCGTGCCCAGCGTGGGGTCGCCAGTGTCGCGCCGGACGCTCCACCCAGCCGGCCACACGCGCGCAAACTTGTTCAATTTCTGAAGGTCGAGTTTTAGGACTCGCGCCCCCTCGAACGTGACGTCAGCGGAGAATTCCGCTCCATCAAACCACACGTCACCGGAAAAGGAGGCCCCATCAAACACGGAAAAGTTGAGAAACTTCGTCAAACCAAACCAGGCACCACCGATGAACTCCGCGTCGCCAAAGGCAGCGCCACCGATGAATCTCGCCTGGCCGAAGCCAGCGCCGCCGACGAACTTGACTGCGTTGAACCACCCGCCATAGTCGAACTCCGCCAAGCCGAAGAACGCTTGACCCCCGAACTCCGCCCCGCCGAAGTCGGCACTGCCGACGAACTTTACCCACTCAAATCGGGCGTCACGAGAGAACGTTGCATATTCGAACCGCGCTGCGCCGTGGTACTTCGCATGATTGAACCAGGCGCCAGCGGCGAAGTCGGCGTGCGTGAACTGGGTATCACCGAAGAACTCTGCGTGGTCGAAGTTCGCATATGCGACTGAAATGTCCATCATTTCGAGGTTGACCAGGCTGGCTCTGGTCAGGTCGAGCTTCATACCAGGCCAGAACGGGCTCTTGTGAGAGGCTTTGGCGGTCGGAACGTCCTCGCGCGACGTACCTTCTGGACGACGAAGGTGTTCGGCGAGGCGGCGCTGGGCGGTCTGGCGCACCTGCAGCTCCTGAGCCGCCTCCCGCTTGCGCTCCTCGGCGTCGGCATCCGCCGGGTTTGCATCCTCGGCGGCGGCCGGCTCTGATTCGGTGCTCGGGTTGTCCGACGTCGGGGGCGTGTAGGGCATCCGTAGATAGGCGCACAGCACGTCGACGACGTTCTGCCGCCGCGAAGGGTTGTCCTGGGCGAGGTTCTCGAGCGAGTACAGCGCCCCGAGGCGTACCGGGGCGTGCTCGCTGCCGAGCTGTTCGACCGCCTTGCTGTAGGTGTCGGTGACCTGAGCGGCCCGGTTGAGCTGGTAGGTGTTGTCCTGCACTTCCCACCTCTTGACCTGGTCGCGTTGATTCTGTCGAAAGGTGCGATAGGTGACGACCAAGCCGCCGGCCAGGACGAGCCCCCCGACGCTCTGCACGAGAGTGGTGCGGACATCGTTCTCGGCTTCGCGTACCTGCGCAGCGGTCAGCTCATGGTCTGGGTCCCGAGCGAAGAGCCACGGGCCCCACCAGAGCACGAACAAGACGATAGCGACTACAGCCACGCCCACCAGCGCCCACAGCCAGGGTCCCCGCATGTGCGGCGGCTCGGTCTGCGCAGCACCACCCGCCATGCGTCCCCCTGGAGCCAAGCAGCCCGTATGCAGTAACGCGGCAGGCTGAGTAACCATTGTGACATGGCGGATCGGGGAGGCTGGAACGCTCCACGGACTGTGAAAGGCTCTCACCATGTGCGCTGATGTTGCACCCGGCGGGCTCCAGATCCGTCAAGGCGCCTCCTGAGTCCTGTCCTAACAGTTGGGACATCGGCCGGCTCGTGCGTGTCCGCCGAGCCGGTGTGGCCGCGTCAGTGATTGCAGGCGTGTAGACAGGTGTCGAGGGCATTGTCGGCACTCGATCTCCCGCAACCAGGGGATTATGAGAGCCACGGCAAACCTCACTTGGGTCGACTTCAGAGTCCGGGAGTCAGCCGACCGTCCTCTTCGGTCCCCTCTGACAACGCTGTTCGACATGATTTCGCACCACGATCGGCACCACGAACCGAGTCAAGACCGATGCCACCTGCCACGAGTGGAGGAGAGCACGCCGACGCGTGGATCTCGCCGAGCGCCCGACTTGGCTCAAATTAGTGCGCACCTTGGGTGATCGCGGCGCCGGCGGTGCGGAGGTCGTCGGGTGGTAGGTCGGTGGCGGCGATGGTGTGGTTGCCGGCCTGAATTTCGATGACGCGGTAGCGGCCGGTGGTGCGGACGAGTCGTCTGATCGACCAGTCATTGCGGTCTTCGATCCAGCGGCGGGATACCCTGCCTGCGGTGCCTCGAACCGCGTGTCCGGAGGAATTCGATGCTGCGATGACGGCAGGGCGACCGATGCCCACACAGGACGACGTGCTCGGGTACTTCAGCACGCTGTCGAACTGGGGACGGTGGGGCGACGACGACGAGCTCGGCACGCTGAACCACATCACCGACGACGTCCGGCTGGCCGCGGCGCGGGCCGTGCGCCACGGCAGGAGCGTGTCGTGCGCATGGGAGATCGCCGTGCCGGGGGAGATGGAGCGGTCGACGACGGTGTGCCCATACGCTGTCGACATGCCGGGTGCCGAGGACATGCCGGTGCCCGGATTCCACGCCGACCGACGCTGGGGCTTCTCGAACGAGCAACTCGGCATCGCGTACCACGGCAACACCGTCACCCACGTCGACTCGCCGTGCCACATCTTCTGGGACGGCACGATGTACAACGGGCGGTCGCACTCGCTGGTCGACCCCGCAACGGGATCGGCGTGGGCGGCCGTCACGGCGGCGGCGAACGGGATCATCACGCGTGGTGTCCTGCTGGACATTGCGAGGGTCCGCGATGTGCCGTGGTTGGAACCGGGGCAGGGTGTGTTTCCCGACGATCTCGAGGAGGCCGAGCGTCGCCAGGGTGTGCGGGTGCGATCCGGCGATGCGGTATTCCTGCGGACCGGCTATGGCCGCGTCCGGCACGAGTCCGGTGAGGCCAGCGGTCTCACGCAGGCCGGCTGGCACGCGTCCTGCCTGCCGTGGCTGCACGAACGGGAGGTGGCGCTGATCGGCGCCGACACCCCTCAGGACGTTCAGCCGTCGGGGTACGAAGACGTGTTGATGCCGGTTCACGCCGTGAGTCTCGTCGCGATGGGTCTGTGGCTGCTCGACAACTGCGACCTGGAGGTGTGCTCGACGACGGCCGCCGAGCTCGGCCAGTGGGACTTCCACCTCGCAGTCGCGCCGGTCCGCTTCGCCGGTACGTCCGGCAGCCCGGTCAACCCGATCGCCACATTCTGACCGCGGTTCACGACGGGTGCGATGCCTTGAACGGCCCGACCCGCACCTGGAACGCGCTCGTGGTCGGTGAGGACACGCCGTGCTGGTCGGGAACCAGGCGGCACGAGCGTCTCAAGGCGTGCGCGGCGCAGGCCACGGCGAGGTGCTGCCGCCACGATTCCTTCGCGAAACCTCGGCAGGGCCAGCACCAACTGACCGAATACCGCGTCCCCGCTCACGTCCTGCTCGAACCCGAGCACCCGGTAGGCATGGATCAGGACATCCACCGGATTCTCCATCCGCGCGCCCGCCAGCAGGCATGGCGGCCGCGAAGTGCTCTACTACGTCCTTGCGCTGACACCGTTCGCGGTGTGGCTCGCAGTGGCGATCGTCCGCTCGAGCCGCCGACCGTTCGCGGACTTCCTGGTCCTCGGTGTCTTGTACGGACTGTCGCTCGTGGTGGTCCATCAGCTGCTCTGGGACATCGGGCCCTCGCTCGGGCACAACCCACCGGAGAGTGCCGTCGACTTTGCCAACCAGTTCAGTCCGGCGTGGCGCGAGCTCGCCACCCGCGCGTACTCCAGGTGGGATCGCCATGGTGATCGGCGTCGGCACCGGCCTCACCGCGGCTCTGCTCGCCGTCGGGGCACACGCGTGGCGCAAGCGCCGTGCCCATCGAGCCGCACCGCGGGAGCCCACGCCGTGGTGACTCCAACGGGGTCCCTACGCACTAGCAGCGGATGACTCAGATGTGGAAACGCCGCACGGCCACCGTGACCAGCGGCGGCAGCCAGTGCAAGTTGGAGTACCTCGACAGCGGCGGAGATGGCCGGGTCGTTGTTCTCCTGCACGGCGCAGTGATGGACGAGCAGCACTGGGCGCCGGTGGTGGAAAGGCTCGTGCCCGATCTGCGTCGTACTGCTGAGACGAACAGCAGCCAACGAACACTGTCGCTCACTACCCGGCGAGGAGCACCCTCATGAACATCGCCCTGTGGATCATTGCGGGACTGCTGGCCGGGGCTTTCTTGGCCAGCGGCGCCATGAAGCTGATCCACCCCAAGGAGAAGCTGGCCGCCTCCGGCCTCGGATGGACCGAAGACTTCAGCGCCGGCACCGTCAAGACCATCGGCATCCTCGAGGTCCTGGCTGCGGTCGGCCTGATCCTGCCCGCCGCGCTCGACATCGCGCCGGTTCTGGTGCCGCTGGCTGCCATCGGTCTGGTCTTGTTGATGGTCGGCGCGTTCATCACGCACCTCCGCCGTCGCGAGGCCCAGGGAATCGCGGTGACCCTGATACTGCTTGCCCTGGCCGCCTTCGTGGTGTGGGGCCGCTTCGGCCCCCAGTCCTTCACGGGCTGACCAGCGCGGTGTCTGGCTACACCACACCGGCCTCGGCGGCACCCGCCACCACCCAGCCAGAACCGGAAAGGGAAGCAAACCGATCATGGAACCCGTACCGCCGCAATCATCTACTACAGATCCACCGGCACCCCTGCACGTCCCTAGCGCAAGCCGTCGCCCAGCGCGGGGATAGGCCGGCGGACAGGTCGCCGTCGAGGCGGCCGCACCGCGGTGAACCTGTTCGATGTGCTGCTGAGCTCGGACACATCGTGGGCAAGCCAGCCCCTCCGTGCCTGGCCGGCTTCGATGGCACCGGCCGCCGCCAGGGCGTCGCCTGTCTAATCCGGATCTAAGGCAGTCCCCGCCCGGGTTCGTCCCGCAATCCCTCACGCAGGGGAACCACCCGAACATTCATCTCGACCCGAGAGGAGAAGCTAAATGTCGACAGCCCAGGAAACAAGCAACAAGGCGATGATCAGGCGCCTCCACGACGCCATCGAGGGCGACGCGGAGCTCATCTCGCAAGCGATCGACGAGATCGTCGAGCCCGCCGTGTTGTTCCACGCACCAGTGCCGACTGGCGTGACAGGCGCGCAGGCGCTCAAGCAAGTGTGGCCGGTGCTCCTTCGCGCCTACCCCGACCTCCACATTACGATCGAGGACCTGATCGAAGAGGGGGACAAGGACGTGTCCAGGAACACGGTCACCGGGACCCACGAGGGTGAATACATGGGCCTGCCGCCAACCGGCAAGACCGTCACCTACCGCGAGATCTTTATCTACCGCTTCGCCAACGGCCGAATCGCTGAGATCTGGGGGTAGTCGACGTCTTCTCTCAGATGAAGCAACTCGGCACGATTCCCGCCTAGAGCCGGCATCGGCGCGCTCCAGGTGCCGGACGACGTCCACTTCTACACCCGCGACGAGCTCACCGCCGCGCTCGCCGGGCAGGGCGGCCGGTACCGCAGATCTGACCGACGGATGCCGGGCGGCGATCGAATCTCTGCGGGGGGTTGGCGGCGGTTCATCATGTGGGTGAACAAACAGACGGGCCCGATGTCGAATCCCGTTTGGTGCGTTCGTCGGTGGGCAAAACCGCAACGACGCATGGAGGCGATCATGAACGACCAGGCACCCAGCCCGGCCCTCCCGCCGGTGGTGGACAGAAATACCTGGCAAGAGGCGCGGGAAGCACTGTTCGCACGGGAGAAGGCGCACACCCGCGAAGGGGACGCGATCGCCGCGGCGCGTCGGCGGCTGCCGATGGTGGAGGTCGACGCCACCATCGAGGTGATCGGTCCTCACGGACCGATCACGATCCTCGACGTCTTCGAAGGCCGCAAGCAGCTGATCGCGTACTTCCACGCGTGGTGGCCCGGCAAACCCGCCGCGGAGCAATGCGAGGGCTGCACCTTCTTCAACAGCCAGGTCCGCGAGCTGTCCTACATCCACTCCCGCGACGCCACGTACGCCACGCTCTGCAAGGGCCCGTACGAACAAAGCGTCCGCTACCGGGACTTCCTGGGCCTGGACATGCCGTGGTACTCGGTCGAGAAGACCGCGGCGCAACTCCTGGAGGGCCGCGACTGGCAGCGCCACCACCTCGTCTGCTACGTCCGCGACGGCGAGCGGGTATTCGAGACGTACTACACCGGCGGCCGCGGCGTCGAGATCATGGCCCCCACCCACGGCCTGCTGGACATGACCGTCTACGGACGCCAGGAGACGTGGGAGGACTCCCCCGAAGGCTGGCCCCAGCCCTGGGGTGACGCCAAGAACCCCGAGGTCTGGCGGACGAACGGACGCCCCATCGTCCAGTGGTCCCGGCTCGAAGCCGGCCGCTCCGACGAGCTGACCTAAGGATCAGCCGAGCAGCAAACCGAGCCCGGCAGCCTCGCGTTGCGTTACCACGCGAGCGGCGTAACTCGGCCGTGGCGCGGGCGTCGACCCGCTCGCCCGTCCTGTTCAGGCGGCGGTCGTTGATGATTGAGCCGACAGAGTCGTGACGCGGGGCCGGATCCGCCCGAGGGCGGCACCGGCGACGACCGACACGACACCCGTGACCGAGATGAGGGCCCAGGCCTTATGGGCTGCTGCGAGCGGCTCGTCGGTCGATCCGAGGACGGCGACGAGGCCGGCGATGCCGACGACAGCCCCGATCTGGCGAAAGCAGGCAGCGACCGCGCTGCCGGTCGCGAACCGCGCGGCTGGTAGCTCGGCTACCGCGGCACTGCCGAAGGCCGGGAGCGCGAAGCCGATGCCCGCTCCGGCCAGCACCACGCCGGGCAGGAAGCCGGCGGCGTACCGCACCTCCGCCGTGGTGGACACAGCGAGGGTGAGTGCGCCGGCAGCGAACAGCGCGCAGCCCGGTATAGCGATGACCCGCTGTCCGAACCGATCGGCCAGCCGTCCGGCAAGCGGCGCGCAGACCGCGGCGGCGATCGGTCCGGGTGTCAACGCGAACCCGGCCTTGAGTGCGGAGAAGCCCCAGACACCGGTGAGGAAGAGCACGCCGTTGAGCAACTGGGCGAAGAACCCGATACCGAAGACGAAGGCGCCGACGTTGGCCACCGAGAACGAACGGATCCGGAACAACGACAGGTCGATCACCGGCGCCGGATGACGATGCGACCGGATCAGGAACACGCCCAGGAGGGCCACGAACGCGATCAGGAGGCCGACGACCCGGGCCGATCCCCAGCCCCAGTCCTCACCCTTCACCATCGCGAGGGCTAGAGCAGCCACCCCCGCGGCGAACAGAGTTGCGCCGATCAGGTCCGGCCAACCGGTCGCGCGCTCGTCCTTGCTCTCCCGGAGCAATCGCGTCGCCGGCAACAACGCCGGTACGCCGATGACCAGGTTCACCAGGAACACCCAGCGCCAGCCCTGCCAGTCCACGAGCAGGCCGCCCAGCGAAGGCCCGGTCGCGGCCGCAACGGCCCCGGTCGCGGTCCACAGCGCCGTCGCGGTGGCCCGCTTGGCCGGCGGGAACTCCGGCAGCACCAGGCTGAGCGACGTCGGTACGAGAACTGCGGCGCCGAGCGCCTGGATGACCCGAGCGGCCACCAGTACGCTCACCGCCCCGGCAACGGCACAACCGGCTGACGCGACGAGGAACACCACGATACCGGCGAGAAAGAACCGGCGGCGCCCGAACCGATCCGCCAGCCGGCCTGCGGGGACCAGTGCGGCGGCGAACACCACGTTGTAGGCGTTCAGAATCCACGACAGATCTGCCAGCGGTTCGTCCGGGAAGGACCGGCGGATGTCTGGAAAGGCGATGTTGACGATCGTGACGTCGAGGAGGGCCATGAACACCGCGACCGAGGTCACGAGCAGGACTTTCCACTGACGAGCCACTGACAGCTCCTAAGGGGTCGAGTACGCCGTCAGGCCACGGCGAGTGGATGCCGACGAAGGCGAGACAGGGCGGCCAGCGGCTCGGCGAACCCCCGGGACGGCGTGCCTCCGCGCGCCACACGACCAGGGCAGCTGCATGATCGCTCCAGAGTTAGTCTTGTGATGCAACTCGCACTGTAAACCCACTCGGTTTCGTGAAGCAACTGACGTTTGCTAGACTTCTGCCGTGCTAGGACGGCTGTACGACGGTCAGAACTGCTCGATCGCCCGCACACTCGAGCTGGTCGGCGAACGGTGGACGCTGCTGATCATTCGCGACGCACTCCTCGGGGTGCGAAGGTTCGACCAGTTCCTGACCAGCCTCGGTATTGCACGCAACGTGCTCAGCGACCGGCTCGACAGGCTCGTCGAGAGCGGGATCCTGGAGCGCACCCAATACCAGGAGCGGCCGGTGCGCTGGGAGTACAACTTGACCGACCCGGGGCGTGAGCTGGCGCTGCCGGTGCTGGCGCTGATGCAGTGGGGCGACCGCCACCTTGCCGGCCCGGACGGACCACCCCGTCTGGTCCGGCACACGATCTGCGGCGGTGGGGTCGCCCAACAGCATCTCTGCACGAACTGCGGTCCGGTACCCGGGGCTGAACTCGCGATCGTTGCCGGACCTGGCCTACACACAGCCAGCTAGATGTTCAACGACCGACCGCCCGGCGAGCACGTCGGTGGCGACCTGCGAGGTCGCGAGACCGACCACCCGCCGACCGGTCGCCGGCCGCGCCCCACGAGGCGGGGTCTTGCCAGGCCTTGGCCAGCGCGCCGACCACGAACGAGCCCGTACATCAACCGGAGGCTAGGCCGGACTGTGCACGAGGACATGCGCCGGATGGAGGCGCTGATCAGCGACAGCGGGCTGGACTGGACCATCGTGCGAGCGTCCGGATTGTTCAACCACCCGCAGGTGACCGGCTACCAGATCGCCGAGGGCAGCGCCGACGGCGTGTTCACCGCCCGCACCGACCTGGCCGCCGCCCTGCTGGAATAACTGACCGACGACCGGTACGTCCACAAGGCCATCGGCGTCGTCACCACCGCCGTCCGACCGAACGTCGCCAAGCTGGTCCGGCAGGAGATGCTGGCGAAGAAGAACTAACCTCGATCTGTCTGGCCAATGTTGCGGTGGGTCGCGCACGGTCGGAGCTGTTCGGCCGGTGGCGTCGGACCCGACGATGAGCGTCACCGCCGCCGGGCCGCCGCCGCCGCAGCCGGGCATGTCGGTGGTGGAGAACACGATGGCCGACCGGTGGGCAACCGGCATCAGTATCGACACTCAACCCATACAACACGTCCGCGCCGGCCTGGACGCTGCCGCGATCCTGACCGCGGTCGAGCGGCGCACCGCCGAACCGGCGCGCCGAGTTCGCGTTGCCGGTGTCGTCACCCATCGGCAGCGGCCGGCGACCGCCAGCCGGGGTGACGTTCATGAACCTCGAGAACGAGACCGGCATGATCAACGACGTCGTCTCCGTCGGCGTGTGGCAGCGCCACCGCTAGGGCGGCTGTCGTTAGCGAACGCTCATCGAACGCGGCCACCGAGGCGCGCCGGGCACACCCCCGCGACGGCGCGGCCACCGCACCCTCTCTTCGAGTCTCATCGCGACCCGAAGGAGCCGCGGTGGCCGCCGTCATCGCATGCCGACATCCCAACCAAGGTCAAGCTGCTGCTGAGTACCAGGTCGCATCTCAGGCAGGCTCTTCGGTCGGTTCGGGGATGATCGAGCGGTGGGACGGTGCCGGTTCGGGCTCTACGGTTTGGGTCGTGCGCCGGGGGAAGGCGATCGCGGCGACAAGTGCGCCGAGGGCTGCGACGGCGAACATGACCCAGAACGCGGCGTGGAACGAGTTCGCCGCAGCCAATACGCGCGCCGCGGGGTCGCCGGTTCCGGCGATCTCGCCGGCTCGCGAGACGAGGACAGTCGATACGATGGCCACGCCCACGGCGCCGCCGATCTCGCGCATGGTTTCGACGAGCCCCGACGCCAGGCCGGTCATCGAGTGCGTCACACCGGACAGAGCGCCGATCTGTGCCGACGGAGCGGACAAGCCGCCCCCCACGCCGACCAAGAGCAGCGCCGGCAGCAGGTCGGTTGCGTAGTGCCCGTCGGCTGGGACGCGGGTCAGTAACAGCGCGGCGATCGCGAGGAGCGACAGGCCCGCGACGAGCAGGCGCCGCACGCCCACCACCGCAGCGAGCTTGGCGCCAGTGATAGCAGCTGCGACGAACGACGCCGCCGTGGTGGCCAGCCAGGCGACGCCGGTCCGCGTCGGCGAGTAACCGAGAACCTGTTGCATCAGCAGCGAACCGAGGAAGATGAAGGCGAACAGCGCGCCGAACGTGAAGAACGCGGACAGGTTCGCCGCCACCAGCGTGCGGTTGCGCACCGCCGAGCCGGGTACCAGCGGTGAGCGGGACCGCGCCTCGATCCGCACGAAGGCCGATAGCATCACGGCGGACGCGGCGAACAGCCCGAGCGTCGACCCCGAGCCCCAGCCGACGTCGGCGCCGCGGTTGAGCGCGTAGACGAGCAAGAGCAGGCCTGCGGTCACGGTGACCGCGCCGGCGATGTCGAAGCGTTCGCTCCGGCTGCGGTCGCGAGCGTCGACGGCCAGGAAGACACCGGCCGTCGCGATGAGAAGGACGCCGATCGGAACGTTGATGAAGAAGACCCAGCGCCAGCCTGGTCCGTCGGTGATCAGACCGCTGGCGATCACGCCGACCGACGCCGAGATCCCGGCGGTGGCGCCGAAGATCCCGAGCGCGCGGTTGCGCTCGGCGCCTTCGGCGAAGGTCACGGCGAGGATCGAGAGGGCGGCCGGTGGGATAAGCGCCGCCCCGAAGCCCTGCAGGGCCCGGGCGCCGATCAGGAGCTCGGCGGATCCCGCCACGCCCGCCAGCAGCGAGGCGGCGGTGAACAGGGTCAGTCCGGTCAGCAGCATGCGGCGCCTGCCCAGGAGGTCGGCCATCCTGCCGCCGAGCAGCAGGAATCCGCCGAGCATGAGGCCGTACGCGATGACGATCCACTGCAAGGTGCTCTGCTCGATACCGAGATCCCGCTGGATCGAGGGCAGGGCGACATTCACGATCGCGATATCGAGCACGACCATGAACTGCGCCGCGCACGATAGTAGAAGGACTATTCCTTTATTGGTGTGTGCCTTGGTTGCCACAATGGATTCCTTTTCCGATCTCATTTCCGACTTCAATTCGCCTCGGTCGCTCAGTCGCTAGTCGTCCAGGCTGCCCAAGGTCAGGTTGACGGTGGTTCCGGTCAGTCCGCTCGCCATGTCGGACGCCATGAAGACCGCCACGTTCGCCATCTCCTCGAGCGTCATGAGGCGACGCGGGTGGGTCCTGCTGGCGAGCAACTCCAGCCACTGTTCCCAGGTCATTCCCGATGCCTTGGCGCGAGGCTCGAAGGCGTCCTTGATCGTGCGTGACTCCGGGATGCCCTGCGGTCGCAGACCGACCACGCGAATGCCGTGCGGCGCGAGTTCGGCGGACAGGCCTCGCGTGAGTGCCTCCTTGGCGGCCTGCGCCGGGCCGTAGCCTCCCACCAACGGGATGCCCATGCGCGAATGCAGCGCGGTGACCGTCATGATCACTCCCGACTTGTTCGGGATCATGTGCCTTGCGGCCAGGCGCGCGGTCAGGAAGTACGACCTCGTGTAGGTCGTGATCGCCAGGGAGAACTGCTCGGTATCCATCTCTGCCAGTGGCGGACCCACGATCTTCGCATTCGCGATCCCGACTGCGTTGAACGAGACATCGACGCTGCCCGCCTTGTCGATCACGGACTGCAGATGCTGGTCCACGGCCTGCTCGTCGAGAGCGTCGACCTCCGCCGCCTCGGCCGATCCGCCCGCGGAAACGATGTCCTTGGCGACAACCTCGACGGGTGCCAGGGAATGCCCGGTGAGAAAGACCGTGGCCCCTTCAGACGCAAAGGCGCGTGCAACAGCACCGCCGATCCCGCCGCCCGCTCCGTAGATCACCGCGACCTTGTCCTTCAGCATCATCTCTGATTCCCTTCTGTGGCCGGGTGGTCACACCCGACCACCCTCATGACTCAAGACCGACCGCTGAAACCTCTTCTGCGCGTGGCTGCCTTGTCGCCATCCGCTGTTCGGTTCCGAGCCGTTGATGATGCAGACACCGCGACGCCGGGGAACTGGCCGCCCGTCGACCGCCCAGTTCGGCCCTCGGGCGGTGTCTATGCAAGATGGAGGTGCGACACGGTGTGGGAAGAAGGTGGCGCGAGAGTGGAGCCCGCGACGGCCGAGCTGATCTCGCGGGCGCGTGCCGGGGACGGCGAGGCGTTCCGAGCGCTGACCGAGCCGCACCGCCGAGAACTGCAGGTGCACTGCTACCGGATGCTCGGATCCATCCAAGACGCCGAGGACGCCCTTCAGGACACGCTGATCGCCGCCTGGCAGGGCCTCGGAGGGTTCGAGGGACGCGCCTCGATCCGCACCTGGCTGTACCGGATCGCCACCAACCGGTGCCTCAACGCGCTGCGCTCGGCCAGCCGGCGCCCCGCCAAGGAGTGGAACATGCCCGACGTCGAACCACCCGAACCGACCCGGCTCGGCGAGGTCGTATGGCTCGAGCCCTACCCCGACATCCTCCTTGAGGGGGCGCTCGACCTACCGCTCGGCCCGGAGGCCCGCTACGAGCAGACCGAAGCCGTCTCGCTGGCCTTCGTGACCGCTCTTCAGCTCCTGCCGCCGCGCCAGCTCGCCGTGCTCATCTTGCGCGACGTCCTCGGCTTCCACGCGAACGAGGTGGCCGACATGCTCGACTCGACCGTCGAGTCGGTCAACAGCGCACTCAAACGGGCCCGCGCCAGCCTGCAGCGCCGCGTGCCGCCGACCGACGAGCGCGAACCGGCACCCGCCCCCGACTCACCCGCGGAGCAGGCGCTCGTGGCCGACTTCGTCCGCGCCTACGAGTCCGGGGATCCGGACGCGCTGGTCGCCTTGCTCACCGACGATGTCTTCCTGTCCATGCCACCGATTCCGCTCGAATACCAGGGCCGCGACGTCGTGGGCCGCCTGTTCGCCAGCATCTTCGGCTCGGGCAGGAGGGTTGACCTCGTGCCGACGCGAGCCAACGGCCAGCCGGCGTTCGGGGCCTACCGGCGCACCGCCACCGGCACCCGTCACGGATCCGGCCTGTTCGTCCTCACCCTCACCGGCAACCAAATCAGCGCGTTCACCCGTTTCGACAGCAACGTCCTCCCGTGGTTCGGGCTACCGCGATCGCTCCCCAGCCGATAGGAGTCCTCGGGCTTGAGGTGGTCTCTGCTGAACCGGCGATCGATAGCGATCTAAACCGGTGGCCAAGCCCGCATCGCGCGGTTGGCGCTCGAGGTGAGTCTTCCCACCGCTTCGCAGATGGTGGGCAGGTCGCGATCCAAGCGAGCGACCAGCAGGGCAATCAGCCACCAGCGTCCATCGATACCCACCCAACCGCAGCGACCAGGTGAGGCGACTTCGCCAATGAAGGTCAGGTCGCCAGGGAGGCCGGCTGCATCCGGGTCGGGCGACCGACGGTCAGCTACACCTTCAGGTGAAGATCGGCTACAAAGAACTGTGACACCTGAGCTCGACGTGCGTCTCCTTCGTTATTTCGTGGCGGTTGCCGAGGAGCTGCACTTCACGCGAGCCGCGAACCGGCTGTTCGTGGCTCAACAGGCCCTCAGCCGTGACATGCAGCGGCTCGAGGAACGGGTCGGCGTACCGCTGCTCGACCGGACCACTCGGCGGGTGACGCTGACACCGGCAGGTGAGCAGCTGCTCGTTCGTGCTCGCGAGCTGCTCGCCCTGCATGACCAGACGCTGCGAGAGCTGCAGGGCTTGAGCGGCAGGCTTGTCGTCGACGTCGTCGGACACGGCCTCACCCCCGAAACGGTGCTCGCCGCCGCCAGACGGCGCGGACCCGACGTCGAGTACTTCGCCGAGTTCCACGGTGGTTTGGAGCTCGCCCTACCACTGCTGCAGGCGCGCCGCCTGGACGTCACGTTCGGCCGGCTCGCCGGAGTCACCGCAGCCACCCATGACGGGCTCGCTCAGCGACTGATCCGGCTGGAACGCATCGCGGTGCTGCTACCACGACAGCACCGCCTGGCCGCTCTGCCCGCAGTACCACTCGCGGCGCTGCGTGACCACGGCGTGTGCTGGCGGGCCGGCACACACGTCTCGACCGAGTGGGAGCAGGCGATCCTTCAACTCCTCACCGGTTTCGACGCCGACGTGGCGACCAACCATCCACGGGTCCGCGACCTCGATGAGCTGACCCGGCACCTTCATTACCGCAAGGCCAAGATCTTGGTGCTCGGCAGCCAGCCGGCCGTCCCCGGTGCCGTGTTGCGCCCGCTGGTCGAGCCTGTCGCGGCGTACCCGTGGAGCATGATCTGGCGCCGAGACCTCAGCCACCCCGGCCTGCGAGCACTGCACAGCGCGGTCGACGACCTGGGTGCCGCCGAACACTGGCTGGACGTTCCGCCCGGCACCTGGCTACCCGAGCCTGAGGCGACCCGGATCGGCGCCGGCTGATTCACACCACGCAGCGGTGAATCGCTGTGTTTCAGGTGTTGGACGCCGGGTTCTCCTTGCGCGCATCGTGGCCGAGACAGGACCTCGACATCTCGGATCGGAGCAGACATGTCTTCCTGGATCTGGGCCATTCCTGCGGTCGAGAGCACACGCAAACTGGCACGATCGGCGTTGCCCGATGCGCCAGTCGTCCTCGACGATCGCCGCCCACGAGCCGGCGCCCGGGCCTTGCTCGGCAGGACGCTGCGCAGCTTCGCGTCGGGCGGGCTGTGGCTTGCAGAACGCATCGATTCGCCTCGCCGATACAACACCCAGCCAGGCTGATGCCCGCAACGCGTTCACCACGACAACTGGCTGGTGTTGGTCGAGGCGAATTCAGCCGATCACCTTGCGTACGAGGCCGAGCACCGCGCACACGCGGAGCAACCGCAAGGCGACGAGCTCGCAGTGCACCTCATCCCCCGCTAACCGTCACCAAGGACGAACCCCACTCACCGACACGGACTACCCAAGGAACAACAAGCAGCCATTCAGTTTCATCAGCGAGGATGCCACCGTCGTAGGGGACCTCTATGTGCCTGATGGTCCGGTCAGGGCGATCTCGGTCGTCACCGGGCCACTCACCTCGGTCAAAGAGCAGGCGGCCGGCACCTATGCGGCAGCGCTGGCCGAACGGGGGTACGCCGCGCTCGCGTTCGACTACCGCCACTTCGGTGAGAGCGGCGGCGAGCCGCGGCAGCTCGAGGACCCCGAGGAGAACATCACCGACATCCGCAACGCTGTCACCGCGCTGGCCAACGTGCCCGCGCTGGCCGACCGGCCTACGGCGTAGGTGTCTGTTTCGGCGCTGGGCCGATGGCGGTCGCGGTATCGCGAGACGCCCGGTTCCACGGCTTCGCAGGCGTGGCCGGCGTCTACACGGATCAGGCCGAGACGCAGGCCACCATGGGGTCTGCCTACGACGCAGTCGTAGGGCGCGGCCGGACTGCCGAGAAGGCATGGCGCGAAAACAGCGAGACCGAGACGATCCCCGCGGTCGCGCCCGATGGCGGCGACGTCGCGATGCCGCTTCGAGAGGCATATGAGTTCTACGGAACGGCACGGGGCGCCGTGCCCAACTACACCAACGGGTTCGCCGTGGCCTCATATGCTCATCTGCTGCCGTTCGACGCCCAGGGTGCAGCCGACAACCTCAGCATGCCGGTCGCGATCGTGCACTCCGAGACCGCGCTCGCCCCGGACCTCGCCCACCGGTTCTTCGCACGCCTACCGGGCCCCAAGGACGAGCTGTGGCTGACGTCGCAGGGCCAGATCGACTTCTACGACGACCCGGCGCTGGTCTCAGCCGCAGCCGACCGGGTCGTGGCGACCTTCGCGCTCGCAACCTAGCCCGCACGCCATGACCGAACCGGCCGCCTGACTATGCGCGCCTCCACGTTCCAGCGCCGCCGGCGAACCCGTTCATCCAGGAAGCGAACCCCTGAGCGGCGGAGTCAACAAGAAACCCAGATCAGGAACGTGATACCTGATCTGGGTTTCTTGTTGAGCCATCCTGTCGGAGTCGAACCGACGACCTTCTCATTACGAGTAGGAATGACAGCACCTCATATAGCCTCTACCAGCACCAACGCTGACACGGATGGCTGCACACGCCCCTGAGCCCCACGGATTCACTCCATCTCGCCCCACGAACAGCACCACGCCCTGCGGCGCCCGTCTCTACCGCGGCCGTTGCCGGATCACGCCGTGGTCTTGGCCGGTCGCCGCATGCCCCACTGCGTTGGACCACCGGGAAGCAGCGGCAGCGCATCGTTCGCCACCTCGAAACCGAACCGCTCGTAGAACGCCACATGCTCCCGCTTTGCCGTCGTCAGGTAGCACGGCAGGCCGGCCCGATCGGCCCGGGTCAGGCCCGGCGCCAGGAGCCGGGTCCCGATGCCGCGGCCCTGCGCCTCGCGATGAATGCCAACCATCTCCAGATGCCAGTGCGGATACGTCGGATGGAAACGCTCGGTGTTGGCACCGAGCCGAACGAACGTGCGGAACCTGCCGGGCGCGGCGCGCAGCACACCGAGCATCGCCGGGGCGGCTCGAAGCTTGCGCGACACGCTCCACGGGCTTCGGCCCGGCGGCAGCCACACCGCGATGCCCAGGACCTGATCGTTGGCGACCGCGGCGTCGACCGCCCCGAATGGGAGGGCATCGCGCACCGTCGCGGCAAAGAACACACGAAGGGCCCGTTCCCGCTGCCGGGGATCGGGGAAGACGTATCGCCACGCCGGATAGTCGGCGTAGCTGGAGGCGAGCAACGCGCCGGCCCCAGCCAACCGATCGACACTCATCGCAACGATCGCGACCGACACGGCCGGCGGCGTCTCGTCAGCAGAAGGCATACCGACCTCCAATCTGGAGCTGGGTCCCGGGAAATCCCAGTAGGTTGCGATCCCGCGAGTTCGAACATGCCATGCTGCGCCCTACCATCATCTCCACATCGTGCGCGACGGCGAGGCTTCTGACGGGCGCAGGCCCGCCACCTCCCGGACTCCCAGCTCCCAAAACAAGGCGCCCGGTACGACGGCTCGCCCCAGCCCGCGCCCGGGCAGAACGCGACCCCGGCGCCGTGGCCGTCCTGCTCAGCGCGGTCGGCATGGTAGGCGTGATCAATAGCGTCCTGCTCGGCACCCAAGCGCAGAAGCACGGTCAGTCGCCAAATTGAACCGCATGTTCGAGCGGGCGCACTGACTACGCTCACAACGCTCTGACACCCTGGACCCCAGCATCACCTGGGAGCCAGGAGGGGACATGAGTAGGACGCAACGTGCGCCGTGGCTGCCACCGCGCTGGTTCATCCGGCTGGCCTGGAAGGTCCACCGCGGCATCTACAAGGCCAGCGGCGGCCGCCTCGGTCTGTCACTGCCACGTGACAAGCACTACGGCACACTGCGCCTCACCGTGACCGGCAGGCGCACGGGCCAGCCGCGCAGCGTGATCCTCGGGTACTACGACGACGGCCCGAACCTGGTCACAATGGCGATGAACGGCTGGGGCGAGCCTGAGCCGGCCTGGTGGCTGAACCTGCTGGCGAACCCGGACGCGGAGGTCGTGCTCGCCGATGGTAAGCGGTCGGTGCGGGGCCGCGCGGCCGAGGGCGAGGAACGGGCGCGACTGTGGGCACACTGGCAGGAGATCGACAAGAACCTGGACGGGTACGCGGCACGCCGCTCGAGATCGACAGCTGTCGTCGTCCTGGAACCGCGGCAACCCTAGTGATCGACAGGAGCGGCCCCAGGCAGTCGGCGCCGCTTCAGTTGTACGACGATCCGCCCGCCACGGGTCACGAACGACTCGGGCAGCCCCGACTCGGCACGTGCTCGGCCGATCAGCGTCATCGACTGCACGAACTGATCGGCGTCCGAGTTCGCCGACGCCTCGACAGTTAGGCGTAACGCCGTTGCTCCACCTTCGGGAACAACGGGCTGCCGACCAGCAGTTCCGCGCGACCCGGTGTCTGCGGGAAGAGCGCGATCGCGGCGAACACGTACGACGCGGACAGCGTGCCCAGGTCCTCGTTCCCGGTAGCCCCGTCGGCCCCCACGGCGTACACGGTGTCGACGATCTCGCGCGTGGTCGCCTGTGTCTTCCAGGCGACACCGAATCCGCTGTAGAGCTAATGCGCGTGCAGGCCGGGCTCGTTGGTCGGGTCGTAGCGGAGTGCGCTGCCGCCCTTGACCCCCAGTTCCCAAGCTCGTCGTGGATGGAGTCGGGACGACTTACAGTGCGGGATTCACTGGCACATCCCGAACCCGCGGTCACTCCAGCCATGGCTCTGGCCGGCGCCGGCACCGTCCACGGTGACGGCGATCTGTCCGACGACGGTGACGCATGAACACGCAGCAACCACACCTCGCTCCCCCACACGGCGACGCCGCAGTACCACCACCGCTCGCGGCTGGCTGGTACCCCGGCCCGCTCGACATGCGACTGCGCCGCTACTTCGACGGGGACCGCTGGACCTTCTGGACCGCCCGGCCCACAACCCCGGATATCGGGACATCCTCGATCTCATCATCAATCGCCATCCCAGCGGCGGTGGCACCACCAGCGGGGCCGTCGCCTACACCGGTGCAGCAGCCTGGGCTCCGCCCGGACATCGCCGCGGCCAAGAAGCAAGCGAAACTCACACTCGGCGCCGAGAAAGAGATCCGGCTGCTCGAGGCGCTACTCCGAAACGAGGAAACAGTGCTCGCGCACTGCGGAGCCACCGGCGACGGGGTGGGCGTGCTGGCCTGCACAAACCAGCGGCTGCTCTTCTACTTCTCCGGCCTTGTCTGCCACCACTTCCTCGAAGTCGACTGGAACGCCGCCCGACACGTCGTCTACGACCAGCGCAGCAAGCGCCTCATGGTCTACACGGTCAGCGCCGACGCCGTCCGCGTAGCACGGGCCGCCGAGGCAGCCTCCGCCGCCCCTCGCCTGGACATCGCCTGACGCCCTCGCTGGCATGAAACGTGGCACGAAACAGCCTGCAACAGCGATGCTCAAGCGTGGGTCACAAAGCAGGCAAGCGTGTTATTTTGCGACGAGGGTCATGCCAGGGGACGGGGTACATGGAAGCCATCCTCGTTGCGGCGACGCCCACTATCGTCGCCGCACTTCTTGCCTCGCTAGGTGTCTGGTTGAAACGACGCAGCCGCCGAAGCAGGGCTGATGCGGCGCGTACCGAAGCGAGAGAGAGGATAGCTGTTATCAAGGCATGGCTGGACGCTCACCAAGCCTTGGCTCCGTCAGCTGAGAACTCAGAAGCGCGCCATAGAGCACTCGCCGATCTCGAGAGCACATATGACATGCTCGCGACGACAGAGGAGCGGGCGAAGCACGACAGCGAGGCTCTGAGGATCATGCCGCTCCTGAAGGCCGCTCTCCTGCTGAACAGCACGCCGCCATCGATACCGGCCAGGCTTGTGCTGATTGTCTACTACGTGTCATTGGGGTGGTTCGTGCTGTGGGTGGCCGCTGCCGTACTCTTTGGAGTCGGCGTGGCCGCAATGGACGACCCTGCGAGTGCCCTCGCCGAGCAGTTGGCGTTCGCCTTCGGAATAACCGTGCTGTCCCTGGCCATCGGCCTAGCTCCCGCGCTTCTTCTATACCTGATCTACCGAGCGATGCCACGGCACCCGTCCCCGTCGGGTTCCGCCGGTGGAACACCCGGCGACGCAGTTCGGTGACCTGGTAATCGCTGTAGCTCGGGTCGATGAGACGGCAGTGAGCCCGCGGAGAGGATTGTCACCCTCGAAGGGGCCGACCGACACGCCGTGCCTGTACCCCTGTCACATGACTCCGACGACCGCGGTGAGAGTGTCACGAGACCTTCTGAAGAGAGCGCAACATCCGAGCCTCGCCCAACTCCAGAGTCAGGAGCAGCAATCGGTGATGGTGTCCCAGCGGGTCAGCTCAGGGCCTCAGTTCGGTCACCGCAGCTAGCGGTTCGTCCCCCGGCTGGCCGCCGTTGCGACCACGGCGCGCCTCCCACGCGAGGCGAGGACCTGGCCGGCGGCGACCAGGACGGCGACTGCCCTGTGAGCTCTGCTCCTGGACACGCCGTACCGCGCGGCAAGCGCTTTCTCCGACGGCAGCGGATCGCCCGGCCTGAGGATCCGCGATCCGCACGATCTTCGCCCAGCCAGACGCCGAGCACGTGCACGAGGAGTTCGAGGTCATCGCCGCCATGCTCGGCAAACAGTTGCCCAAGGTCGAGCAGATGCTGCGTGAGGCCAAGGACGACCTGCTTGCCTTCACCGCGTTCCCGGTCAGCCGCTGGAAGAAGATCTGGTCCACCAACCCGCTCGAGCGGCTGAACAAGGAAGTCAAGCGCCGCACCGACGTGGTCGGCACCACGCGCCACTCAGTTGGTCAGAGCTTGTGGTGCCAAATCCGGCGCTGACCTGCGAAGACGCCTCGTGGGGCGGGTGGGACTCGAACCCACGACCCAGGGATTATGAGAGCCACGGCAACTCCCCCACCAGCCAACTCCAGACTGCAGGTGTCCGCCGATCGGCCTCATCAGCACACATGACCAACGCTGTTAGACGGCATTTCGCACCACGATCGGCACCACGGTCCGGGTCTGACGGATGCGATCTCGGCATGGTTGGTACGGGGCGATCGAATCCTGATCCTGTTGGGCCGCTCTCGTCCACGGTCGGGTTGAACTTTCGGCCGGGGCTTCTGTCGCGCCGAGCCTTTGGCCGTCGGGGCGTCGCGCGGCGTCGTCGTTGCCCGATGCACCTGCGGCGTGAGCCGACTTTCGGCTGAGGCGCCGTTGTGACCGCATCGGCGACGAACGGGCGGGTCAGTTCGAGATCTAGGTGACAGGGAGGACGCGGCGCCAGCCGTCGAACACGAGGCTGGGGTTCATGCCGACTGAGAGGTAGAGGTCCAGGGCGGGCGTTGGATTGTTCGTGTCGACGAGCAGGATTGTGCCGGCCCGGCCGGCGGCGGCGTCGAGGGCGAAGGCGTCGCGGAGCAAGAATTTCGCGAGCCCACGTCCGCGGTAGTCCTCGACCACGCCGAGCATGCCGATGTGGCCGCAGTTGTCGGCCTCGACGTATGCGTCGGTGCACTCGCGGATCGCGACCGCCCGACCGTCGACCTCGAGCACGGTGAGTTGGGACCACTCGAAGATGGGCAGACGCTCGAATGCCTCGAGCCACTCCTCGTGTGACTGTTCGACCCAGCCGAACTGGCCGCGGAAACACTCGTTGATGGTCTCGTGAGCGGCGCTGCGGGTGGCATCGTCGAACGCGCCGCGGCGCACCACGACGCCTGCGGGTAGTTCCGGTGAGGCCAGCGGTCCGGGGTGGTCGATCCGCATCCTGTGGTACGTCGTACCGGTGGTGAAGTCGTGGTCGCACAACAGCGCCCGCAGCGGCTCATCGACGCGATATACGAAGGCATCGACAGTAACCTCGGTGTTACCGCTCTGGCGTCCAATCTCCCGGGCGCGACCCATCGCCTGCTCGACCAGCCAGGCGGCGACCTCCGGGTCCTGCGACGCGACCTCGATGCCGACCACCTCGCGGTTGCCCTTGCCGAGCGCCGTCGCGTAGCCGGCCGGCAGACCGTTCTCGGCGAGCACTAACCAGCCGTCGGTCGTACGCTCGAACCCGGGCCCATCTATGCAGTAGGCAGTCTCCTCCAACGTGCAGTCGGCGAATCCGACCATCGCGGTGTTGTAGGCCGCGAGCATGTCAAACAACGCTTCGGCATCACTCGGCTCAGGAGGACGGACGGTGTGACCGCGAGGCAACGTCGCGGCGATCCTTGCTGTGGGACTCATCTGGCTTCCTTCATTGGACCCGGAAACATGAGCGAGGTCGAATAGCAGGCTGCTCGACCGCGTCAGCTAGAGGCTGCCAAGACCGGGCTCTGCGGGGGACGTATCGTGCGCAACAGGGGGCCGACGCGCCTTGGAATACAAGCCGTTCAACTACGTCGGCGTAACAAGCCGACGCGCGGGACTGTGCACATCGGCCAATCCAGTGATGGCGTCCTTCGGCGGCCACCAGAGCGAATCGACGTAACAGAGTCGACAGCTCGACCGTACCCGCACCAAGTCCCATAAGGAATGGGTGAGCAACGGCTGCTGGCAAGCTGGCGCTGGCGACGGCAAAACTCGCGCGTGAAGGTTCCGTGCGTCCGGGCCGGCTCCCGCGGGGCTGTGCCGGCTGAAACCCGGCGGCGAGAAGGGGGCCTGCCCGGGGCAGGTAGGCGGATCTCTGACAGATCTGCCCGGGCAGGGACACCGTCGTACCATGAGGCGAGCATGGCGTTTGGCTTGGTGAACCCCGGTCCGCGTCCCATCGCCCTCGGGCTGTTGGGGTGGTGATCGGGGTCGTTGGGATTCAGGCCAGGCGGGCTACGGCGAGGCGGACCTTTGCGGCGCGCCGGTCGGCGCGCAACCTGGCCTTGGCTGCCTGACGCTGCGCCCGGACCAGCTGGGTGGCCAGACGCACACGCCGGTGCTGCTCGGCTTCAGCCATTCGCTCCCGACAATGTGCACGTGCGAGGTCTTCTAGAAGTAGATGCATTTCATTTCTCCTGTGCAAAATCTGGTTGGTCATTCGGCGGTCTCGTTCGGGTTGCGTTCCCATCGCGACCTCCTTCCGGGGCTTGGACTGTACTGAGCTTGATGCAGACCCGACACCGAAAGTTGCGATCCACGGCCGCCTTTGAAGCAGCCTCTCCCGATATCTGATCGCGGTGCGTGACGGTTCGGGCACCTGTAATCACCGCCGCATTAGGTCAACTTCGGGTCCCACGAGTGCATCTAGTAGGTGTCTCAAAGGGGGACCAATTGTGAAGTTGTTTCACGCCATCCGTCAGCCGATTCACCGACCGATCCGAACCGCCTTCGCCATCCTGGCCGTCGCCGCCGTCCCGGCGGGCGCGGTCGCCGTGCCGGCGTTGGCCGGCTCATCCACCACCGCCACCACCGCGACCGCTGCCGCCGCCAGCTCGTGCCCGACCGGCTGGGGTTCATTGCCCGAGGCAAGCACATACCGCGGTGCCGGGGTGCTGACGAACGTCCGGACCGGCCGGCACGCCTGTTTCGACCGCATCGTGTTCGACGTCAAGGGCAAGCCATCCTGGTTCCGCGTGCACTACGTGGACAACGTCTACACCGTGGGACAAGGCGAGCTCGTGTCGCTGCGCGGCGGCGCCAAGCTGGAGATCATCCTCTCGGTGCCCTCCTACGACGAGACCGGGCGCAGCACCTACAATCCGGCCAACCACAACGAACTGACCAACGTGGCTGGCTACCGGACCTTCCGGCAGGTCGCCAATGCGGGCAGCTTCGAAGGGGAAACCACGATCGGGCTCGGCGTGCGCGCCCACCTCCCGTTCCGCGTGTTCACCCTGACCGGCCCAGACGCCACCAGCCGCATCGTGGTCGACGTCGCCCACAGCTGGTAAGAGTTCAAGGTCTGGACCTGCCGCGGCTCCGTGGCAGGTCCATACGCGTGCCGCCTCGGTACGAAATACGCTGAGAATCACCCCGGAATCGGAAACTATCGATAACTATCGATAACTTTCATCCCCCTCGGCGCATCAAGTTAGTGTCCTAAGGGGGCCCAGTGAAATCCTTTCACACCATCCGTTCCGTCCATATTCGCCAACCAATCAATACCCGCCTATCAATCCGCGCCACCTGCTCGCAGTGCTCGCAGTCGCCGCCGTACCGGTGGGAGCAATCGCTCTCCCGGCGATCGTCGGTGCCAAACCTGCACCGACCGGCCGGTTCCTGCCGTGTCCGAGACCTCTGCCCGTACGGCCGCACGCGGCTTCCGGTAGGCGGAAGGGACTGGCGATGAAACGGCATTCGTTCGTTGGCAGTCTGCTGACCGCAACGCTCGCGACAGGTCTGCTCCTGGTGGGAGGTACATCCGCGTCAGCCCAAAACACCGAGCCCGCCCCGACCCAGCCTGGCACCGCCAGCACCGACCTCAAGAACGACACCACCACGGTCCTGCCGCCGATACTCAGCAAGGCACGGTTCACATGCTCCGACGAAGGCGCCGGCGCCGTGGCCAAGCTGCACAACCCCAACACGACGGTCCAGGCCTACATGGTTTCCTTGTCAGGTGGTGATTACGCCGAGTCCTACGTTGTAGACCCGGCTGCTCACTCTGTCGTACCTGTCGAGTTCGCCTGTGTCCCCAACGGCACGTACCTGCTCTCGGTCCAGAACGTCGACGGGGACCTGGTCGCCCAGACCCGGGTAATTGTGCAGTGCAACGTCAAGCCGACCGAGACTCCGACCGGCACCCCGCCCGGAACGCCTACGGGTACCCCGACCACACCGCCATCAGAGACGCCCAGTACGTCACCGCCGACGACAACCAGCACGTCGCCTGGCACGTCGCCTGCGACGACCACTCCGCCGTCGACGCCGGTGGCCGTGCCAACCGCGGTGAATGCCGGTCTTCCCGGCCCAGCCGCACACGATGACTCCAACCACGACCGGATGATCCTCGGCGCCGGCCTGCTGGCCGCCGTCGCCATCATGATCGGCCTGGGCGCGTTCCTGATTCGGCGTCGCCGCGGACTACACCAGATCTGACTGCACTGGCCTAACACGACCGTCCCACATGAGAAGAACCGGCCGCATGCGCCGCGACCGGCTGGCATCAGCACTTCGAGACCAGCCGGTCACGGTGGCCGGCGTCCCGCCCGCGTTGCTGGGCGCGTGGGTGATATTCGGCCGACCAGCCGGTGCCGAGACCGCCGTACCGTCCGAGACGAACACACCAACGAACCGGCCCGTCACACGTCAGAAGACCCCGCCTACCAGCAGCTAGTTACCGCGACCACGCTGACGACCGAGAATCACGGCGGTACCGATCGCTCGCGCGGCGTTCGCACACCGGTCGGGGCAGCCAGCTCGCGGTGGCCGTGGGTGAACAGGACACGGTGGCCCATGCTGGGGCGCGGCCCTGGCGCGGCTGCTGGCCGACCACATCGGAGAACACGGTCAGTCCCTCCCAGTGCTACCGGCACGACTACGCCCGGTGATCGCCTCAGCGCGTGCACCGGTGCTCCTCAGCCGTCGAGGCGGACGAGCATCTTGCCGGTGTTGGCGCCGCGGAGCACGCCGAGGAAGGCGGACGGGGCCTGTTCCAGGCCGTCGACGATGGTTTCGGCGGTGCGCAGGGACCCGTCGCGCAGCCAGCCGCTCGCCCGCTCGATCCACTCCGGGAAGCGGTGGAAGTAGGAGGTCACCAGGATGCCGCGCAGGGTCACCTCTTTCCAGTACGCCTGGTAGAGGTTGTCGGGGCCGGGAACCGGGCCGGTCGCGTTGTAGGAGCTGACCGCGCCGACAAGGGCGACCCGCGCGCCGACCCGCGCGGCGGCGATCGCCGCGGCCAGGTGGTCGCCGCCGACGTTGTCGACGTACACGTCGATGCCCTGCGGCGCTGCCCGGGTGAGCTGCTCGGCGATCGGGCCGGCGTGGTAATCGAGCCCCACGTCGAAGCCGAAGTCGGTGGCGAGTGTCTTGGCCTTGTCCCGGCCGCCGGCCGAGCCGATCACCGTGCCGGCGCCCAGGAGGCGGGCGACCTGGCCGGCGACGCTGCCGACCGCACCCGCGGCGGCAGAGACGAACACGGTGTCACCGGTGTGCACGGGCGCCACGTCGGTCAGCGCCGCGTACGCGGTCAGGCCGGTGGTGCCGAGCGGGCCGAGGTACGCCTGTGGCGGCACGGCCGCGACGTCCACGACGTTCACGGACGCGGCATCGACGACGGCGTAGTCCCGCCAGCCTAGAAAGTGCGACACCGTCGTGCCGACCGGGATGCTGTCAGACCGGGAGTCGACGACCTCACCGACCGCGCTGCCCTCCAGCGCGGCGCCGACCTGGAACGGCGGAATGTAGGACGGCGTGTCGTCCATCCGTCCGCGCATGTACGGATCGACCGACATCCAGATATTCCGCACCAGGATCTGCCCTTCGGTGAGCGGGGGCACCGAGTCGCGGGCCATTTCGAAGTGCTGCAGGCCGGGTTCGCCGAGCGGGCGGCCGGCCAGCCGGATCTCCCGGCTGATGAGATTCTCTGCCATGCCGACCAGCGTGCGACCCGGATCATGGCACAGCCAGAACCCTGCGTTGGGTACCCAACCGGTGGCTACCCTTGGCGTCGTGGACACCCGCACGGAGTTGACCGGCTTCCTGATGTCGCGCCGAGCCAGGCTGCAGCCCGAGAGCGTCGGTGTGCCCCGATACGGCGAGCGCCGCCGCGTCCCGGGCCTGCGCCGCGAGGAGCTGGCGCAACTCGCCGGGGTGAGCGTCACCCACTACACCCGGCTGGAGCAGGGCCACGGCCGCAGCGTGTCGGCCGAGGTCCTCGACGCCGTCGCCGTAGCGTTGCGGTTGACCGGCGACGAGCGGGAACACCTGACCAACCTCATCCACCCGCCGCGGCTCGATCACGGGCCGGGCGAGCCGAAGGTGCGCACCGACCTGCTGTGCCTGATCGAGGGCATGACGCACACGCCCGCGTTCGTGCACGGCCGACACGGCAACATCCTGGCCTGGAACGAGCCGGCCGGACGGCTCCTCGGCGACCTCGACACGCTGCCACCCGCCCGACGCTCCTGGCCGCGTCTGGTCCTCCTCGACGGGCCCTTCCGGTTGATGATCGGTGACACGGACTGGGAACCGTTGGCCCGCCAGCACATCGCATACCTGCGCCTGTGCCTGGGCCGCTACCCCCAGGACCCCGAGATGGTCGCCGTCATCGAGTCGCTGCACTCCTCAAGCGCCGACTTCCGCCGACTCTGGGCCGAGCACCAGGTCGCGGACTGGGCCAGCGTCACCTGCCACCTGCGGCACCCGACGGCGGGTGACATCGCGATCGCCGTCGACGTCATGAAGCGCAGCGGTGAACCAGACCAGTGGCTGGTGACGTTCGCGACAGAGCCGGGCTCGCCGTCACAGGAGGCACTGCGCCGACTGGCGACGCACGCAGCCGGAGACCATCATGTACTTCCACAAACACAGGAGCTCGGGGCGTAACCCTTCCGGCGCGCCGCTAGCCGCCGTTGACGGTCAGGACCTGGCCGTTGATGCCGGTGTTGGCGGCGGAGGCCAGGTAGACGATCGGGCGCGCCACCTCGGTGGCCGTGAGCAGCCGCCCGAGCGGTGAACGGTCGGCGTACTGCGGGCCGTAGACATCGGTCACGAAGGCGTTGGTGTCGGTCTTGGTGAGGCCGGGCATCACGACGTTCGACAGGATGTCGCCGTCCTTCCCGAGGGAGAAGGCGATCGAGCGGCTGAAGCCGTGCAACGCGGCCTTCGCGGTGCCGTAGTACTCGCCACCGGCCGCGCCCTCGGTCGCCATCGTCGAGGACAGATGCACCAGGCGACCGAAGCGCTGCCGGCGCATCACCGGTACGACGGCGCGGGTGAGTCCGACGGCGCCGTCGATGTTCGCCCGGAGCGTGTCCTGCCAGCCGGGCACGTCCTCGAAGTGTTCGGGCCCGTCCGGGTCCATCGCCCAAGAGACCGCGTTGTTGACGAGCGCGTCGACGCGTCCGGTCCAGTCGAGCGCGGCGGCGACGATCGCCTGCGCGCTGTCCGGATCGGTCAGGTCGAAGTGCTCGGCGCGGGCGCGGTCGCCGAGTTCCTTGACGAGTACGTCGGCGGCGGACCGGGAGGTGCGATAGCCGAGGACGACGTGCGCGCCCTCGGCGGCGAAGGCGCGCACGATCTCGCGGCCGAGACCGCCGGGTGCGCCGGTGACGATGACTGTGCGTTCGTTGAGTCCGAGATCCATGCCCCCACGCTGCGCGCGGTCGCGGCGCGGAGGGAGACCGCGCTGAGGGTGGCCTTATCAGGGCCACGCTGCGGTACGGGTCCGTGGCTAGGCTGGATGACGTGGGCGACGACGGTACGGTCAGTATCGGTGGCTTCCTGCGCTCGCGACGCGAGGCGGTCAAGCCCGCGGACGTCGGACTCCCGACCGGTCCGCGCCGGCGGACGCCGGGCCTGCGTCGCTCGGAGCTGGCGACGCTGGCCGGGATCAGTGTCGAGTACCTGACCCGTATCGAGCAGGGTCGTGACCGGCACCCCTCTTCCCAGGTGCTCGGCGCACTGGCCGACGCGCTGCGGCTGCCCACCGACGACCGGACGCTGCTGATCCGGCTGGTCAAGACGACCGGCGGAGTGGGGCCGTGCCCGGAGCCGGTCCCGCCCGGGCAGGAGGTGCGTGCCACCGTGCGCGCGCTGCTGGACCGGCTCGAGCCGTCGCCGGCCTTCGTGCAGAACCGGGTCGGCGACATCCTCGCGGTCACCTCCGGCTTCGAGGCACTGGCCCGGCCGCTGGGGCTGCTCGACGAGGACCGGCCGAACTTGCCGGCGTACGTGTTCCTCGACCCGCGGGCGCAGACTGCCTTCCCTGACTGGGACGTCGTGGCCGACGACGTCGCCGCGGCCCTGCGGCTGCAGATCCGGTCGACCGACGAGTACCTCACGATGCTCGTCGAGGAGCTGACGGTCACGGCCGGATCGGCGTTCACGTCCCGGCTGTCCGGGGCGCTGACGATGCCGCGCCGCAACGGCGTGCTGCGGGTGGTACATCCGGACGCCGGCGAGCTGCGGCTGTCTTTCGAGGAGCTCGAACTGCCCGACGGCCAGGCGCTGGTCGCCTACCTGCCCGCGGACGCCGCGGCCGAGGCGGCGCTGGACCGGCTGGCCGGCCGCCGGCCACGCACCCTGCGCGCGGTGACCGGCTAGCTGTTGCCGTCCTGGACACCGGTGTCAACAACACGAAGGGTGTCCCTCGGCGGCTGCAGGACCCGCGGGACCTGCCAGCCTTCCTGCCGACACTGCCGCCGAGCAGCTCCTCGACGCCAAGGCCGCCCCCCAGCGGCGCTTGACCAGACAACGTCATGCGCACGCCACCCGGGACTCGATCCGTTGACGTACGGATTATGAGAGCCATGACATCGCCAACACTGGTCAACTCCAGATTGCACAGCTAGCGGATCCGACCTCTCTAGCCGCGTTTCACATCCGCAGCAGACGCAGCTTCATGGCACGAGCCATGGCATGACCAGCCCCGCCAGCACCCTAGTTGGCGCTGAGAGACGATGTCGTGGTGGAGTCGACGGAGACCAGGACGCGACAAGTGGGCTAAGTGGCTCGCCGACAGACGCTTCGGCGGCGACGCGGAGACACGCCGGCGTTCTCAGCGCGAGCTCGACACGCGGATGGTCTGCAACGCCGCGACCTGCGCGGCCCGGGCCCGATCAAGCGGGAACAAGAAACGGGAGCCAGCTGAGCAGGGGGTGGCCGGGTGGCCGGCCCGCCGTCGGCCCGCGGCCGTACGGTCAGGGCACCGGCACCGGCGGCGAGTCGCTGCGTGAGAGCGAGCAACGGCGTGTGGTCGGAGCCGTCCGCGGGGCAACGGTCTAGACAGTAGGTTGCAGGCGGCGAGAGGAGAGATCAGGTGACCAGGATGAGGACGTCGACCGCATTCGGGGTCGACATCGGCGGCAGCGGGATCAAGGGTGCCATCGTCGACCTGGAGAAGGGCGACCTGGCCACGGAGCGGGTGAAGTACCTGACGCCCAACCCGTCCACCCCGGAGCTCGTCGCCAAGGTCGTGGCCCGGCTGGTAAAGGAAGCCGAGTGGACCGGTGAGCTGGGTGCCACGTTCCCGGCCGTCATCAAGAACGGCGTGGCCAAGACCGCCGCGAACGTCGACAAGAGCTGGATCGGGACCGACGTCGACAAGATCTTCACCGACATCACCCACTGCGACGTGACCGTACTCAACGACGCCGACGCGGCCGGCGTCGCCGAGGCCCGGTTCGGCGCGGCCAAGGGCGTCGACGGCGTGGTCATCCTGCTCACCTTCGGCACCGGTATCGGCAGCGCGCTGCTGCTCGACGGCCAGCGCGTGCCCAACACCGAGCTCGGTCACCTCGAGCTGGACGGGTACGACGCGGAGACGAAGGCCTCCTCGGCGGCGAAGGACAACGAGGGCCTGTCGTACAAACAGTGGGCCAAGCGGGTGCAGCGATACCTTCGGCACGTGGAGAACCTGTTCACCCCCGACCTGTTCGTGGTCGGCGGCGGGGTCAGCAAGCACGCCGACAAGTGGGTGCCGCTGCTCGAGATCTCCACCCCGGTGAAGTCGGCTCAGCTGCTCAACAACGCCGGCATCGTCGGCGCGGCGATGGCCGCGCACGAGAAGTTCACGGACTAGGCCGGGCTACAACCCGAGGTCGTGCTGCCGCGCGACCGGGCCGGCACCTTCGAGCCCCAGATCGTCCCGAAGCACGAACGGCGACTGTCAGGCTTCGACGAGGCCGTGAGCTCGCTGTATGCGAAAGGGATGACCACCGGCGATATCGCCGCACACCTCGAGGAGGTCTACGACACCACGATCTCTCGTGATCTGGTGTCCACGGTGACCGAGAAGGTCACCAAGGACCTTCCGACCGGTGCCTTGATGAACACTTCACGAACTGGTTAAATGAACTGGGTGACCGCCACCGATCAGCTCAGCCTCGTGTTCGCGGCGCTCGCCGA
>Ga0209382_10001633_pt1 | contig 34866 bp, 38 predicted proteins | sample SoiMetdeltSBSDD5_FD_187599 | JGI IMG/M metagenome (GOLD analysis project Ga0209382, IMG submission 187599) | Bulk soil microbial communities from a Populus tree surrounding site in Tennessee, USA - Soil MetaG P. deltoides SBSDD5 (SPAdes) (version 2) | ecosystem: Environmental > Terrestrial >... | reverse complement strand
AGGAGATGGGGGTCAACAGCTGCCACGCCAACCAGGACAAGTTCTGGGTGAAGGACCCGGACGGGGTCGAGTGGGAGGTGTACCACCTGAACTACGACCTGGAGGGTGACGAAGCCGAGATGAAGCCAAGCTTTGCAGTGGTCGGTGCGGGTTCGTGCTGCGGAGGCACCACCAGCTGCTCATCGTGAGGTGGTGCCGCACCAGAGCGCGGCGCGTACGAGTGAAGGACACAGGAGACACGACATGAGGGATGAAGGCGTTCGTGACCTGGTGAAGCAGAAATATGGACAGGCCGCGCTGCGTGTGACCGCCGGTGAGACGTCCTGCTGTGGAAGCCCTGCTCAAGGCGGCTGCGACCCGATCACCTCGAATCTCTACGGCATTGCCGAGACAGCGGAGCTTCCCCGCGAGGCCGTGGCGGCCTCGCTCGGCTGCGGAAATCCCACGGCGCTGGCTGAGCTGAGGCCGGGAGAGACGGTCCTCGACCTCGGATCGGGTGGTGGAATCGACGTCCTGCTCTCCGCGCGGCGCGTCGGCCCCGCCGGCAAGGCCTATGGACTCGACATGACGGACGAGATGCTGGCGCTGGCCCGTGAGAACCAGCGGAAGGCGGGCGTGACGAATGTCGAATTCCTGAAGGGCGAGATCGAGCACATCCCCCTGCCAGCCGATTCCGTGGATGTCATCATCTCGAACTGTGTCATCAATCTGTCCGCTGACAAGGATGCCGTGCTGGCCGAGGCTTTTCGCGTTCTGAGGCCTGGTGGACGATTCGCCGTCTCCGACGTGGTCGTGCGCGGAGAGGTGCCCTCGGAGATCCGCCGTAGTGTCGAGCTGTGGATCGGCTGCGTCGCCGGGGCGCTCGAGGAGTCTGAGTACCGCGCCAAGCTCGCGAAGGCTGGGTTCGTAGGCGTCGACGTGGAGCCGACTAGGGTCTACACGGCCGAGAGTGCCCGCGACCATCTCGTCGGCGCCGGGCTCAGCGCCGAGGCGATCGCCTCGATCGACGGCAAGTTCATCAGCGCGTTCGTGAGGGCTCGTAAGCCGCTGCTGTGACCGTCTTCGCTCCATGAGTACCGCCTTAGACGCGAACGAGCAGGCCGGATGGCGCACGCGGCTCAGCGATCCCATGCTGGGCGCTGTGCTGGCCCTGGGCATCACCCAGATCACCGCCTGGGGGACCAGTTACTACTGCCTTGGCGTGCTCGCGGGGCCGATTAGCCGGGACACGGGGTGGAGTCGCGGCTTCGTTTTCCTCGGCTTCACCGTCGCGCTGCTCGCGATGGGCGCCGTTTCCAGTGCGGTTGGCCGTGCGATCGATCGTCACGGTGGACGTTTCGTGATGACGCTCGGCACGGTTCTCGTCTCCGCCGGTCTCTTCGCGCTGGCACAGGTGCGCAGCGAAGCCGCTTATCTGGTCGTCTGGGCGTTCCTGGGTGTCGGGATGCGGCTCTGTCTCTACGATGCGGCTTTCGCCGCCCTGGTGCAGGTTGCGCCCTCACGCGGACGAAAGGCGATCTCCTATCTCACGCTGTTTGGCGCGTTCGCCTCGTCGGTGTTCTGGGTGGTCGGCCATGCCCTGAATGAACGGCTGGGTTGGCGTCAGACCCTCCTGATGTTCGCGCTCATCAACCTGGCCGTCTGTCTGCCGCTGCACTGGTTCGGTCTTGCGCGGCGCGAGTCAGACCAGGGCACTGGGCCGGCCGGAGGACCGGCCGCGTCTCCCGACGGACCGCCACTGGAGGGGACGACCCGTTCGATCGCCATCGCGCTCTTCGCGCTCATCATGTCACTCAACGGGTTCGTGTTCGGTGTGGTCTCGGTGCAGCTCGTTCCGTTGCTGGAGGCCGCCGGGCTGGCGACCGCCGCCGCGGTCTGGATCGCCTCTCTGAAGGGGGTGGCGCAGTTTGGTGGGCGGGTGGTGGAGATCGTTTTCGCGAGGAAACTGCGAGCGATCACGGTCGGCCGTGTCGCGATCGGCGTCCTGCCTCCGGCGCTGGCCCTGCTGCTGGTCGGCACGAACAGTCTGCCGCTCGTCGTCGCCTTCACGCTCCTCATGGGCGCATCCCAAGGCGTGATCACGATCGTCCGGGGCGCCGTTCCGCTCGCGCTGTTTGGCGCCAAGGGGTACGGCGCCGTCCTCGGCGTGATCGCAACCCCCGTGCTCGTGGTGAATGCCGCATCCCCGACGGTGTTCGCCTGGATCGTGGACCACTGGGGTTGGGGGGCGGGACGGGTCTCCCTCCTGATCGGCTGCTCGGCGGCGTGGCTCGCGATGGAGCTCATGTCCCGCTGGTACGAGCGCCAGCGAGCGGCGGTGGCGCGCGTCGATGAGCGTGCCGCGCCCGCTCAGGCTGCCCGGATTCCATAGCCCCTCGTCATGCTGCGACCCAAGGATTCGGCCATGAGTGACCTCTCGACGCGACTGGCGACGCCCGACGACGCGACGGCGATCGCCGCCATTTACAACGAAGGAATCGCCGATCGGATCGCCACATTCGAGACCGAACCGCGGACGGTCGAGCAGATCGCCAAGCAGTTGAGCGACAAGGGCGATCGCTTTCCGACGATCGTGGCCGAGCTCGATGGCCAGGTCGTCGCCTGGGCAGGCGCCGGTCCCTATCGAGCGCGCCCGGCGTACGCCGGCGTCGCCGAGCACTCGGTGTACGTGGCTCGGTCGGCTCGGGGCAAGGGAGCCGGGCGCGTGGTGCTGGATGCGTTCTGCCGCGCGTATGCCGAGCGGGGGTTCTGGAAGATCCTGTCCCGCATCTTTCCCGAGAATATCGCGAGCCTGGCATTGCACGAGCGGTGCGGATTCCGGGTCGTTGGCGTCTACAAGCGTCACGGCAAGCTCGAGGGCGAGTGGCGGGACTGTGTCATCGTCGAACGTCTGATCGACGAGGAACCATCGCTCTGACTGATTCAATACGCTCGATCGCCATCCGGTGCAACAGAGGGAGCGCTTGATGCCACCTGCCATCGTCGCCGAGCGTCCTGATACCCCGGACGCGATGCTTCTGATCGACGAACTACAGACCCATCTGGAATCGTTCTATCCGCCAGAGAGCCGGCATGGGTTCAGCGTCGAGCGACTGATCAAGGAAGGCGTGGCCTTCTTCGTGTTGCGGGTTGACGGGGCACCAGCGGGGTGCGGCGGGATCAAGCTGTTCGGCCGCGAATATGGCGAGCTGAAACGCATGTATGTCAGGCCCGCGTTTCGGGGCCGCAAATATGGCGAGTTGCTGGTCGATCACCTTGCCGAGTACGCCCGAGCGCACGGCGTCACACTGTTGCGCCTCGAAACCGGCATCCACCAGCAGGCCGCGATCCGGCTGTATGAACGCCTCGGTTTCCGGCGCATCCCGCCCTTCGGGCCGTACACCGACGACCCGGTGAGCCGCTGCTACGAAAGGTCGGCCGCACTGGCGTAGAGCCAGTCTCGGGAACGGGCAGACGGCCTTCCAGGACCTCTTGACCTTGCCCCATGGGGCAGGCTCTATCCTTCGCTCATGAAGGACGGGATCCTCATCGGAGAGGTGGCGGCTCGAAGCGGACTGAGCCGCAAGGCGCTCCGGCTCTACGAAGCGAGAGGCCTTCTTCCGGCGTCCCGGCGTACACCCGCCGGGTACCGCCTCTATGCGCCCGACACCCTAGGAGTCCTGTACTTCATAACGCGCGCCAGGAGTCTAGGACTCACACTTGGGGAGATCCGAAGCATCGTAGCCCTACGGTGCGCCAAGCCAGGCCCGTGCGTCCACGTGCGGGAGCTCCTGGAGCGCAAGGTCGCCGACCTCGACGCCATGCGCCGCGAACTGCGGCGGATTCTAAATTCATGGGATGCCTCAAGCCAGCGCCTGGGGGTGATATGCCAGCACATCGAAGGGAAGGGGGGTGACATCACATGGAAAGAGTCTCGCTCTGTCCGTCCTGCGACCACTGCCCGGAAGTCGTTCTCGACGGCGATACCGTCCGCATCGGTGAGGACGAGAACGTCGTGGCCCTCAAGAAGGCGGAATGGAATGTCCTAGTCGACGCTATCAAGTCTGGCCGGCTTGGGCGGGTCTAGGGGCTAGGGGCGCCGAGTCGGATCTCGCTCGGCGCCTCCCCTGAAACATGTCTCACCTCTGTGACCAAAGTGTGCCAACCCGGCGGACATGCATGACCGTTCATGTTGATCACGAGACGGCGGGCGCTTACGCTTCATCATTGATAGAGCCTATGCCTGATGTGTTCGTCCTCGTCCGCGGCATCGGCGACATCGGTTCGGCAGTGGCACACTGCCTGTTCCGTCACGGGTACAGGATCGTCATCCACGACGAGCCGCGGCCGGCGACGACCCGTCGCGGGATGGCCTTCACGGATGCCGCGTTCGATGGAAGCGCCGTTCTTGAAGGTGTGCGCGCAGTGCTAGCGGGCGACCCGGACGGCGTGAGAAGAGCCCTCGTTGCGCAAGACGCGATCTCCGTATACGTCCAGCCGTTAAAGCCACTTCTCGCCACCCTCAAGCCCGAGATTGTTGTGGATGCCCGCATGAGGAAGCACTCTGCGCCTGAGAGCCAACTTGGCCTAGCCCCCCTGACCATCGCTCTCGGCCCCGGATTCACAGCAGGGCATCATGCGGACGTGGTGATCGAGACGAGTTGGGATGATCTCGGGCGGGTCATCACCAAGGGCGCGTCATTGCCGCTCTCGGGTGAACCACGCGAGATTTCGGGCCATGCTCGCGATCGCTATCTCTATGCGCCTATCGACGGCGTATTTCGAACGCAGGCTGGTATTGGAGACTTAGTTCATCAGGGGCAGGACATCGCGGGAATCCACCATGCTGGCGGCATGCTGACGTTGGCCGCGCCGCTCGATGGTGTGCTCCGCGGCCTCACGCGCGATGGCGTGCCCGTGACAGCTGGCACGAAGGTTCTCGAGATCGACCCACGTGGGAGGGTCGGCGAGGTTACCGGGATCAACGAGCGCCCACGACGGATCGCGGACGGTGTCCTAGCGGCCGTCCGGAGCCGGCAAGAGATAGCGTCCAAATAGGTGACCGCGCGGCGTCCTTCACGCCCTGCGCGATAATGAGCGGCGTGAAGGACTGCTGTGAGATCAGGGCGGACGTTCCCGAGCGCCAGCGGCGAGTGTTGCACGTGGTCCTCTGGGTCAACGCCGGGATGTTCCTTGCCGAGTTCGGCGCGGGCATCCTGGCCCACTCCACGGCCTTGCTCGCCGATTCGGTGGACATGCTCGGGGATGCCATCGTGTACGGGTTCAGCCTGTACGCGGTCGCTCGAGGGGGCGTCTGGCAAGCGCGATCGGCGCTCCTGAAAGGCGTCATCATGGCGGCGTTCGGCATCGGCGTCCTGGTCGAGGTCGCCTCGAAGATCATCCGAGGCGTCGTCCCGACGCCCGACGTGATGGGCGGGGTAGGTACTATTGCCCTGGCCGCGAACGTGTTCTGCCTCTGGCTGCTCTGGTGCCGCAGGAGCGACGACATCAACATGGCCTCGGCGTGGGTCTGCTCCAGGAATGACGTAGTGGCGAACATCGCCGTTCTGATCGCTGCTGGGGCCGTAGCCCTCATGGGCTCCCCGTGGCCCGACATCGTGGTGGGCTTGCTCATCGCTGGCCTGTTCGGCAGTTCGGCAGTAAGGGTCATTCGAGGCGCGAGACGCGAACTACATGTGGCGGGGGCCCCCGCCTGGAGGACGCCATGAAGCGAACGATTGCGCTCCTGGGGCTCGGTCTCGTGCTGGTTGCTGGTATCGCGGTCGCTCAACAGCCCCCGGTGCAGCCCGGCCCCACGCCGGGCCACCAGATGCCCATGCAGGGCGGCATGTGTCCGATGATGGGCGGCATGATGGGCGGCGGCATGATGGGCATGATGGGCGGGCAGTCCGACTCGCCCCGCATGATGCAGATGCGCGGCGAGATGATGAAGGCGATGGGCGAGGTCCTGGTGAAGTACGGGAAGGCGATGGAGGGGACCACCCGGTAGGGCGCCGCTCGACTCGGACGGAACTCGAACGGAGTCAGTCGTGACGATGCGTCCCGAGCCGTTCGACGGCTGGGACGCGGCGTGGTCTAACGTGCGGATTCCTACGAATGAAGCAGGATCACGCGGTGCGAAGTGGTGGGCCGAGCCGGACTGAAAATCCTGGTGGCGGCGGTTCAATCCCGTCCCTGCTCACCATTCTTCTCAGGTAGTTACCGCAGCACCGGTAGTTGCCGCAGCGTCGACCACTGCCGAGCTGATCTCGAACCGGTGTGAACGCCTTCTTGACATCCGACGGTTTCTGTCCCAGCGTTTGCGCACTCAGCCGCCGAGGAGGGTGCCATGGGCCTCGAACGGTTCCGGAAGGGTGCCGCGCTCCGCTGCGTGCCGCTGCTGACCGTCCTCCTCCTGATCATCGCCCCTGCGGTCGGGGGGTCGCAATCGCCGGGCAAGCCCAAGGTGGACCGGCTCGTGATGGGGCTGATCACCCCGTATCTCGATTACGTACGCCCGTGGATCAACGGGACGGCCGATCACAACATCCAGCACGACCCCATGCAGGAGTGGCTCATCGAGGTCGACCCGTCGGGCCAGTACAAGCCCTGGCTGGCGGACAGCTGGACGCTCGGCCCCAACGGGAGGTCGTGGCGGGTGAAGCTGCACAAGGGCGTGCAGTTCCACCACGGGTACGGCGAGTTCACGGCCCAGGACGTGATTCACACCCATGCCCTCTGGTGTGACCCGAACTACCCCGGGCGCAAGGACGCGCCGGTCGCCGGTTACAAGGCCGGCATCTGCCAGGTCGAGAAGATCGAGATGGTCAATCCACACGAGATCACCATGCACTGCAAGGTCGTGTGTCTGGACATGCCGTTCTATTACTCGAGCGCGTCGAACGTCATGATCTTCAGCAAGAAGCAGTGGGATGCCGAAGGCGAGATGGGCTACGAGAAGAGGCCGGCGGGGACGGGCCCGTACATGTTCAAAGAGCGCCAGCTCGGGCGGTACGTCCTGTACGAGCGGGCGCCGACGGCCCACTGGAAGCACGGCGTGGTGGACTGGAAAGAGATCAAGATGACGTGGGTCCGCGAAGAGGCGACGCGCTTCGCCCAGATCATCGCCGGCGAGACCCATCTCACCGAAGTCAACCGCGACCTCACGGACGAGCTGGTCGCGAAGGGCTACAAGCTCATCAAGAGCCGTGACACCGCGCAGCAGATGCAGGTGAATTTCGGCGGGCTCTACTTCGGCACCGAGGACAAGGCCACGGGGCGCTACACGGAGTACGGTGGCACCGCCGGGAAGCTGGACCCCAAGGTCCCCTGGACGAACATCAAGGTGCGGCAGGCCATGAACAAGGCGATCAATCGGCCGGAGCTGCTCCGGGTGATCTACAAGGGCCGGGCGACTCCGATGTACGTGCACGGCTACTACCCCGGCCTGGAAGGCTGGGACCCGACCTGGGAGAAGCGGTTCCCGGCGATGTATGGCTACGACCCCGCCGCGGCGAAGCGCCTGCTCGCGGAGGCGGGGTATCCCAACGGCTTCAAGGCCAAGGCGTGGCTCTATCCCTTCGCCGGCGCCCCGGAGATGATCGCGGTGATGGAAGCCGTGGCCGTTCAGCTGCGCGAGGTGGGGATCGACATCGCGCTCGAAGACGCCGACTGGGTGGCCGCCGTTCGGCCGAAGCTGCAGAAGCGTGAAGCCCACGGGTATCTCTGGGCCATTCCGCCCTCGAAGAAGGCCGTCGAGCCACAGCTCGCCGTCTTCAATGTCGGCAAGGGCATCCCACACATCTTCCAGACGGACGAGATCTACAAGATGTGGGAAGAGCTCCTGCAGATCAGCGATGCGAAGGCGAGGGATGCCCAGCTGCGGAAGATCGGTAACTACAAGTTCGAAAGCTTCGAGACCATCCCCTTGTTCGACGTCAACATCGAGGTCATCGTGGACCCGAAGATCGTCGCGGACTGGCCGTTTTCCGGTTGGGACGGGGGAGACATCGGGCACACGTGGCTGATCAAGGCGTGCAAGCAGGAGAAGCCCTGCAAATAGGACGGGCTTCCCTGCCGGCAGCGCGGACACTTCAAGATCAGCGACCGGCAGGTGCGATCTGGACTCCTCGCAGGCCGGCGCGCTCGACCGTCTGCTTTACCAATCCCGAGGTCTTTGCCTCTTCGATGAAGTCGCTGACGTAGGCATGCCGTCCGAGCTGGCCCTTCGGGACTACCATTGCCAGAAAGAACGAGTGGTAGCGGTCCTCCAGCACGCGCGAGCCGGGCAGTCCGGCCGAAAGGTGAAGCAGATTTGGGCGGTCGCTTGCCAACACGTGGACAGTGCCGCCGCGTAGCGCCTCTAGACCAGCGGCTGCCGTGTCGACGCGCTGCAATTCAGCTCGCTTAAGAATGCGAGTCAATGCGACGTCGCCGACGCTATTGCGGGTGACTGCGATGCGAATTCCCGGCTGGTCGGCGTCCCCGACCTCGCGGACCGACGAGCCAGCGGGCACCAGATACGTATAGTCCACTTGCAGATAAGGCGGCGAGAAGTCGACCTGAGCGAGCCGGGTTGGATCGACCCCGAGAAACGCCACATCCCAGGCTCCGGTGTCGAGGCCTTCGAGAATCTTGGGAGGGCTCGGATATTCGACCGGCTCGAACTCGACCCCGATACGTGCTGCCAGCGCGCGACCCAGATCGATCCCAGTACCTCTCAACTCGCTAGTTGCTGGGTCCTTGGTGGCAATGACGGGAGCCAACCCTATCCCCACTCGAAGCTTGCCGGCCCGGACGAGGTCCGCGACCCGCGCGTCCGGCGCTTGCTGAGCGTACGGGGTTCCGATAACCACGAGCCAGAATCCCAACGCCAGCGTCAGTGCCAGCGTGAAAGCTCCGCATTTCACGGGTAGCCTCCCTTCGAGCCCTTGCGGCGTCGGCGATGAGCCCCCGGCGTCTGTGCCCAGAGTGTGCCCAACTCGGGCTCACTCGGGATGATTCTGGAACACTCTGGCTACGATAACCGACTGGGCCTGGTGTTCGACGGCGAGACTGTATGCGCACCTGCATGTGCTGCGTTCCAGATCTGAGAATCCTGGTGTCGGCGGGGCAATCCCGTCCCTGCCCACCATTTCTTGAAGGGCTTAGCCGTCGCCGCCTTCGACCTCGACGTGCTGCCGTGCCCGCGGGATAATGACGGGCTCATGCCGATCTCGGTTCTGATCGACTGCGACCCCGGCTACGACGACGTGATCGCGATCATGCTCGCGCTGGCGTGCCCCGAGGTGGAAGTGCTCGGGATCACGACCGTCGAGGGGAACCAGCCCGTGGCCGAGACCACGGAGAACGCGCTGCGGGTCGTGGAGTTCCTGGCCCGCAAGATTCCCGTCGCTGAGGGTGCTGACCGGCCGCTCGTGCGTGAGCTCCCCTTCCGGCGGACGCCGAGCACGGACAGCGCCGACCTGCGACGCGACATCCCCGGGTTGCCGCCTGCGACGGGTCGAGCGGTGGACGAGCACGCGGTCGACCTCCTCGCGCGGGTGTTGCTCGCCGCGGACGAGCCGGTGACGCTTGTTCCGCTCGGGCCGCTCACGAACGTGGCGCTGCTCCTGGCGCGGTACCCCGACGCGGCTAGGCGCATCGGGCGCATGGTCCTGATGGGTGGCGCGATCGGTGAGGGCAACGTCACCACGGCCGCCGAGTTCAACATCTACGTCGATCCCGAGTCCGCGCAGCGCGTCTTCTCCAGCGGGATCGACCTCACCATGGTGGGCCTCGACGTGACGTACCGGGCAATCGTCAGCCCGGCGGAGCTGGAGGAGCTGCGCGGCCTCGGCCGCGCCGGCAGCGTCGTCGCCGCGATCCTCGACGCGTTTCCGCCTTACCGCCGCTACTCGTGGTATCCGGAGGGCTACCCGATACATGACGCGGTCGCGGTGGCCGAGCTCGTGCAGCCGGGGCTCCTGACGACGGAGTATGTGAACGTCGTGGTGGAGTGCTCGTCGGAGCTTTCGCGCGGGCGCACGGTTATCGACCGGAGCGGCCGCAGGGGCCGCGAACCCAACGCCCGTGTCGCCGTCGACGTCGATACGGCCGCCTTCGTGCGCCTCCTGATCGAGCGCCTGCGCACGCTCGGGTGAAGGAGCGGGCGGCCGGAGGCGTACCGATCATACAAGAGCGCACACAGTTCAGGAGGCCACAATGAGCACGACGAAGGTCCCTCGCAACGACATGAAGTTCGAGATCGTCGTCATCCCCGTCTCGGACGTCGACCGCGCGAAGGAATTCTACGGGAGGCTCGGATGGAGGCTCGACGCCGAGTTTGGCAGCGGTGACGACTTCCGCATCATGCAGTTCACGCCGCCCGGCTCCGGGTGTTCGATCATCTTCGGCAAGAACGTCACCGCGGCGGCGCCTGGCTCCGCTCAGGGCCTGTACCTGATCGTCTCCGACATCGCGGCCGCCTGCGACGAGCTCCGCGGCCGCGGCGTCGAGGTGAGCGAGGTGTTCCACAGCGATGGCGTGTACGCCGGCACGGACGAGCCCTATCTGTTTGGGCGGCGTCGGACCAGCGGTCCGGATCCCGCGCGTGGCAGCTACCGCTCGTTTGCCTCGTTCCGTGATCCAGACGGCAACGGATGGCTGTTCCAGGAGGTCACGACGCGGCTGCCCGGGCGCATCGACTCCGGGGTGACGAGCTTCGCGTCGGCGAACGATCTGGCGGATGCGTTTCGGCGTGCCGAGGCCGCCCACGGCAAGTACGAGGCCCGGCTGGGCCAGGGGAGGGATGCGAACTGGCCGGAGTGGTACGCCGCGTACATGGTCGCGGAGCAGGCGGGCACCGAGCTGCCGTCGTGACGGCTTACGACGCGATCGTCATCGGCACCGGCCAGGCCGGTCCTTACGTGACCTCGCGTCTCGCGAGCGCCGGAATGAAGGTCGCGGTCATCGAGCGCAAGGCCTTCGGCGGAACGTGCGTCAATACCGGCTGCATTCCGACCAAGACGATGGTGGCGAGTGCGTACGCGGCACGCATGGCTGCTCGCGCCGCCGAGTATGGCGTGGACGTTGGCTCGGTGCGTGTCGACATGAAGCGGGTCATGGCCCGAAAAGACGCGGTCTCGAAAGCGTCGCGCACTGGTCTCGAGGACTGGCTGCGGAACATGGAGAACTGCACCGTCTACCAGGGCCACGCTCGCTTCGAGTCCGCTCACGAGGTGAGTGTCGGCGGAGAGCGCCTCCACGGGGACAAGATCTTCATCAACGTCGGCGGCCGGGCGCTCGTTCCCGACATGCCGGGCCTTCGCGAGATCGACTATCTCACCAACAGCTCGATGATGTCGGTGGACTTTCTGCCGAGGCATCTGATCGTCGTCGGCGGCAGCTACATCGGTCTCGAGTTCGGTCAGATGTTCCGGCGCTTCGGCGCCGAGGTCACGGTCATCGAGATGGGGCCCCGGCTCATCGGCCGCGAGGACGAGGACGTGTCGGCCGCGATCCGGGAGATCGTCGAACAGGAAGGCGTCGAGGTGCGCACGAACGCGAAGTGCATCGGCTTTGCCAAACGTGGCGAAGAGATCGTCGCCAACGTCGATTGTGCCGACGGGGCGCCGCGAGTGCAAGGCACGCACGTGCTGCTCGCCGTCGGCCGCCGTCCCAATACCGACGATCTGGGCCTCGAGAAGGCGGGAGTCGCGGTCGACGAACGGGGCTACGTCGTGGTGGACGACCAGCTCCGCACGGGCGTCCCGGGAATCTGGGCGCTCGGCGATTGCAACGGCAAGGGGGCGTTCACGCACACTGCGTACAACGACGGGGAGATCGTGATCGCCAACGTGCTCGAGAACGATCCGCGCCGAGTGAGCGATCGGATCACGGCATACGCACTGTACGTCGATCCCCCGCTCGGTCGGGCGGGGATGACGGAGGGAGAGATTCGCAAGAGCGGGCGCCAGGCGCTCATCGCCAAGCGGCCGATGACGCGAGTCGGACGCGCGGTCGAAAAGGGCGAGACTCAAGGATTCATGAAGATTGCGGTCGACGCCGAGACCGACGCCATCCTGGGCGCCGCGATCCTCGGCACGGGCGGCGACGAGGTCATCCACTCGATTCTCGACGTGATGTACGCAAAGGCGCCGTGGACGGTGATTCGCCGCGCGATGCACATCCATCCGACCGTCTCCGAACTCGTGCCGACGATGCTGTCCGACCTCCGGCCGATGGACTAGCCGCACCTGGGCCAACCCGACCGGGGAGTCCGACGGGCCTCGACGGCCTCTCCTCCATGGTTCACACCGCTGGGCGGCCCAGAACGTCGCCGGAGACCCGGCGCTCCACCCAGCGGCCATCCGACGAGCTGCCAACCAGCTTGCCGTGGTCCACGATGACCTTGCCGCGCAGGATCGTCATCACCGGGTAGCCCTGGCAGGCGAAGCCCTCCCAGATGCTGTAGTCCGCGTCGGCGTGCAGGTCCGCCAGCGCGATCGTCTTTCTGACCGCGGGATCGATCAGCACGAGGTCCGCGTCGCTGCCCGGCTGGATCGCGCCCTTCTGCGGATAGAGGCCCAGGATGCGTGCAGCGTTGGCGGAGGTAATGTCCACGAACCGCGTCAGCGGCATGTTCCGCTCGGCGACGAACTTCGTGAACGCCACCGGCATCCGGGTCTCGATCCCGTTGTGGCCGCCGCACACGGTCTCGATCGTGCTGCCGGCCAGCTTGTACGCCTTGTGCACCGTGTATTCGTCGGTCGCGGTCGTCGCCAGCCTTCCATCGAGCAGACCGGCGATCAGCGCGTCCCGGTCGTCCGCGAACTTGATGGCGGGATAGGTGTGGATCGCGGTGCCGCCGGGCTTCCGGTAGTCGTCGCACGTGAAGTGCAGGTAGTTGTGCAGGGCCTCGGCGTACACGGGCTGGCCCAGGCGCCGCGCCTCGGCGACCGCTGCGACGCCCTCCTTGGCCGTCGTGTGCACGAAGTACACTGCTGTCCCCGTGTGCTGGGCGAGACGAATGATGTGTCGGAACGCCAGGTCCTCGGAGATGTTGTTGTGCACGAGGTGGAGGTTGTAGCCCTGCGCCCGCCCCTCGCGCTTGAGCTTCTCGGTCATGTAGGTCACGACGTCGTCCTCCTCCGCGTGCACGGCCATGATGCCGCCATGCTTCGCCACCTCCGCGAAGATGCTCCAGAGGTGGCCGTACGGCACGCGGATCGGGCGGAAGGTCGTGAAGATCTTGAAGCTCGCGACGCCGGACTGGATCGCCTCACCGATCTCACCGATCGTCTGCGGCGCGACCTCGCCAGCCAGGATGTAGTGGAACGCGAAGTCGGTGTAGGAGTGGCCGCGGAAGACGGCGCGCCGCCGTTCGACGTGCTCGGCGATGGGCACGCGCGGGGCATTGGACGAGGGCGCCAGGTCGAGATCGCCCGCGAAGTCGATGACCGTTGTCACGCCGCCGAAGGCGGCGGCGCGGGTGGCCGCCTCGGGTGGCTGGGTCATGACGTCGGGCTTTCCCGCCCACATCTCCGGCACGGGGATGTTGATGTGCGCGTGCGGCTCGATGCCGCCGGGGACGACGATCTTGCCGCGGGCGTCGATCGTGCGGCCGCCGCCGGCCAGCGTGCCCGGCCAGCCTAGCGCGACGATCTTGTCGCCCTGCACCCCGACGTCCATGTCCGCGACGCCTTGGGGCGTAACGACCTGCCCACCTGTGATCACGAGATCGAGCATGGCGCACCTCCTTGGATGCCCAGACCCGCGTCACCCACACGGCGTCACGGTACGCTCAAATCTCACGATCGCGGGCGGCGCGCAAGCACGCCCGAGCGCCGCCGTGACGGCCGTCAAGGCCAGCCGCTGGCCCTCGAAGCCCGATCGCCGAGACGCCGAAGGGCTGGGGTGGGAAGAGGTTGACTGAATCCGGTCGACGGGTCGGTGATCAGCGCATCCTCATCCCGTCCCTCCGCGTGGGCCCCCTCCTGATGAAGGTCGGCGCGACGCAGAAGCTCTCGAGATCGCCGGCTGAAGCCCGGCTCAACCCTGGTATCGTGTGGGCACTCGTGCAGGCCAACCAGCGCGGCGACTGAACCCTGACGGAGGAGAGCGCGGCCATGAAGCTCGGCGTGGTGTTTCCGCAGACGGAGATCGGCTCGGATCCCGCAGTCATCCGTGACTATGCCCAGGCCGCCGAGGGCGCCGGCTACGACCACCTGCTGGCCTTCGACCACGTGTTGGGCGCCAAGCTAGAGCGCTTCGACAAGCTCGGCCGCCGCCCGCCCTACACCGACGAGAGCCCCTTTCACGAGATCTTCGTCCTGTTCGGCTTCCTGGCCGCCTGCACCAGGCGTCTCGAGCTGGTTACCGGCATCGTCATCCTGCCCCAGCGCCAGACCGCGCTGGTAGCCAAGCAGGCGGCGGCTGTGGACGTCCTCACCGGCGGGCGTCTGCGTCTGGGCGTGGGCATCGGCTGGAACCACGTCGAGTACGAGGTCCTGAACGAGGACTTCCACACGCGCGGCCGCCGCGTCAGCGAGCAAGTCGCCGTCATGCGGAAGCTCTGGACCGAGCCGCTGGTGAATTTCCAGGGGGGCTACCATCGCCTGGACCAGGCGGGCATCAACCCCTTGCCCGTGCAGCGCCCCATCCCGGTCTGGATGGGCGGCATGGCCGAGCCCGTGCTCAAGCGGGTGGCCGAGATCTCCGACGGCTGGTTCCCTCAGTTCCAACCCGGCGACGAGGCGAGCCACACGCTCGACCGCGTGCGCGCGTACACGAAGGACGCTGGCCGCCCGCTTTCCGCCGTGGGGATCGAGGGGCGCTTCACCTACGGTATTGGCGGGCCCACCGAATGGGCGAAGCGGGCCCGAGAGTGGCGCGACCTCGGCGCCACCCATCTGTCGGTGAACACGATGGGCTCCGGCCTCTCCCCGCGCCAGCACATCGAGGCCATCTTGAAGATGAAGCCGGCCCTGGCCGGCCTGTAGCACTGCGATGGAGTCGTCGTCGCCCGGCTGTGAGGCGTGCTTGGCGGGTCGTCGCCGCCTAGCGCTTCCGCGCCAGCGTCAGCCCGTCCCCGACTGACAGCATCGCGAGGTCCACGCGCTCGTCCGCGCGCAGCTTCTCGTTGAATGCCTGCAACGCCCTGGTGTCGGCATCCTTCGCCTTGCGCGCCACCGCGCCGTTCCACAGCACGTTGTCGACCGCGATCAGCCCGCCGGCGCGCAGCAGCTTCAAGCAGGACTCGTAGTAGGCATCGTAGCCGGTCTTGTCGGCGTCGATGAACGCGAAGTCGTAGCTGCCGGCCTCGCCCGCCGCGAGCCGTTCCTCGAGCGTCTGGCGGGCGGGAGCGAGGACGAGCGTGATCTTGTGCGCCACGCCGGCGCGCTGCCAGTAGGTGCGCGCGATCTGCGTATACTCCTCACTGACGTCGCAGGCGAGGACGCGGCCATCGTCGGGGAGTGCCAGCGCCACCGCGAGCGAGCTGTAGCCGGTGAAGACTCCCACCTCGATCGTCCGGCGGGCACCGATCAGCTTGACCAGCAGCGCCATGAACGCCCCCTGATCGACGCCAATCTGCATCCCGGCAAACTTCTGTTGTTTCGTCTCCTCGCGCAACGCCGCGAGCACCGGATGTTCCCGTGCCGAGTGCGCGATCAGATAATCGTGCAGGCGATCGTCGAAGGTGAGGACTCGCGCGGACACGTCGTGGTCTCCTCCCGATCAGGCACGCCGCCCAATCCAGACGTTGGGATGCCGCAAGGTACGCCGGGGATTCGCGACCTCGACCAGGTGCGAAGGACACCCGTAGGCTGCGCTGATGCGCCGCGCCTTTGTTCGGCGTGGTGATGGCCGCCGAGCGATAATTCGGGCACGGCCTCGTCAAGGAGACGACCATGTTCATCCCCACGGATAGCCCGACCGGTCACTTCACGCTTCTGCCGATGCCGCGGGAATTCTTCGAGACTCCTCCGCCCTTTGGCGGCGGGGCTCTGCTCGTCCTCAACAAGTTCGCCAACAACTCCGCCAGTCTCCGGGCCGAGCACATGCTGGGCATCCAGCTCGCGGCGGCGCAGGCCGCCGCGACGTTCGGGCCGAACACTGGTTCGCTGGAGGTGTATGGCCTCACCGACCGCACCGGGTCGGAGAAGTTGAACAAGGAGCTGTCGGGCCGCCGAGCGAGGGCAGCGCTCGAGGCGCTGCGCGGCGTTATGGGGCTGGGGGACTTCCGAGCCACGTTTGCCAATGGCCTCGGCGAGCGGTTCGCGGCCGAGTACTTCGCGCTCGTGGACAACACCCGCGACGACATGTTCCGGGGTGTGGCGTGCTACCTGTGGGAGTCGTTCACCATGGCCAGGGACCCGGTCCTGCGACTGGAGATCTCCTTCGCGACCCCACCCACCGGCGGCAGCCCCAGGCGGCGTACGTTTCTCGCCGCGCTACATATGGGCCGCTTGCGCGCCCAACCGACCTCCCCGTTTGCCTAGATCGCGTTGAAAGCCGAAGGCGCGCTCTGATCAGCGCCGCGAATCAGCTGCCGCCGAGCGCCTTGCGCAGGTCCTCACCCTGGGACTTCCACCACTGGTGCAGGATGGTGATGTCCGTGCCGACGGAGAAGTGCCGGACGCCCATGTCGAGGAAGTACTTCGCCTGATCCGCGGTGGCGATCTCGGCGCGGGGCGGCACGCCCATCTTGATGGCCGTTTCGAACACGCGGCGCTCCACCACGCGTAGCTCCGGCGAGTAGCGCTCGCCGGCCCGTCCGATGCCCATCGAGTAATCGGAACCGCCCCACTGCACCATGTCGACACCTTTGACGGACAGAACGTCCTCGAGCGTGTCGACCGTCCCGGGTTTCTCGATCATGATCGCCACGACGATGTCGCGCAGGGCCTGCACGTAGGCCTTGCCGCCGCCATAGCCCATGTACGTGAACCGGCGGGTGGCCACGCCGTAGGTCCCTCCGTCCTCCGGGGTCTCCGGTCGAACGATGCGCACGCACTCCTGCACGTCGGCGGCGGAACGACAGTCGGCGAACAGGATGCTGTGGAAGCCGGACCCGATGGCCCGCTGCGCGAGGAAGCCGCGCGGCTCCTGGTCGACCTTGAGCTGCATCGACATGTTGTAGATGTCTCCGGCTCGCGCGAGGTTGTCGAGGTCGTGAAGGTCGAAGGGGCCGTACTCGCCCACGAACTCGACGTAGTCGTAGAGGCCCGTGTGCCCGATGGCTTCCACGACGGAGGGCCACGTGGTGTGAATGTGGGTGGACAACGTGGGCTTGTTGGCCTTCAGGAGCTCGCGCAGCTTGTTGGGTCTCATGTCGTCTCTCCTATCGTTTCCATCCCAGCCAGTCGCAGACCGCCCGGCCCATGACCAGGTCGAGGTCGCGGCCCTTCAGCCAGGGCAGCTCTTCCGTGAACAACGTCACGCACTGACGCCACGGGCACGGCATGCGCGTGATGTCGGTGCCCCAGAACCAGCGCGCGGGGCCGAAGGCGTCGTAGAGCCGCCGCAGATTGTCGTGGATGTCGCGAAACGGGTAGGGTTGATCGGAGTAGCTCGGCGCACCGGTCGCCTTCATCGCGACGTTGGGATACTTCGCGAGCGCGAGCACGTCCGGCAGATTCGCCCATCGCTCACTTGGGCTCGCGTCCCCCCTCGGGCGACCGAGATGATCGAGGATCAGCTTGAGATTCGGGTGCCGCTGGGCGACCTCGGCGACCTTCGGCAGAAAGTTCGCCGCCATCATCGCGATCGGGAGGCCGGCCCGCTCCGCTGCCGGCCACAGCCAGTCGACGGTGCCGTCCGTCGGCCACGTGCTCTGCTCCGGCCCGATGAAGGTGAAGCGGCAGCCGAGCATGCCCGGGCGCTGCTTCCACGTGTCGACCAGCGCGCGGCTCTCGGGCTTGTCGAGGGGGAAGTTGCCGAGGATCGCGAACCGGTCGGGATGCGCACGCACGGCCTCGATGCAGAGCTCGTTCGCGTTCGGATCCCACGGCGTGTGAGGCGTGAGGATGGCGGCATCGACACCGCCGGCGTCCATCTCCTTCAGCGCATCTTCTTTGAGATAGGCGGGGATCTGCCGGTGCCACGGGCTGGTGGGGTTGCCCGCATTCCAGAGATGAATCTGCGCGTCGACGATCAGCATGGCCTGGTCCTCACTCGGGAAAGCGCACGTCACCGTACGGATAGAACTTGGAGATGCCGACGTTCCGGTAGGGCAGCGCTTCGAGCCGTACCGTGCCGAGGAACGGCTGCTCCGGCTCGACCAACAGGATCGTCTTCGCGAAGCCCGAATCGTCGAAGCCGCGTCTGAAGTGTACGCGCGACTTGATCGCAAAAACCTTGAACTGATCGATGGTGAATCCCGGCCCCATCAGGTCGAGCGGGTCCATGAGCTGGGTGAGATATTCGCTGATCACCACGACGTTGCCTCGCCCGAAGGCGACGCTCACCCAGTCCCTGCCGGCGATGTGCGCCACGCCCGCGATCGTTCCCTTGATCCGCACCGGATGGCCGGCCGACTCGTCGGCCAGGCCGCCAACGTCCATGTCGAACGGATCGCCGGCCTTCAGGCCCTTGGCCACGACCGTCTCGACGGCGGCACGATCGGCGATGGTGGCAAACAGAACGTCGCCCAGGTCCTGCGCGATCACCTGACTCAGGACCCACGTCGCCGAGCCGGAGCGGTCGGAATGGTCGGCCAGCACCACGGGCCACGCGCCGCGCGCCACCGCCTCCTTGGCGAGCTTCACGCCGTGGGGGACGGGATGCACCGTCGCCGTCTTCAGCAGCGCCTCGCGCCGGCGCCATGCCCAGGTCGCGACGTCCTCGGCGGCCTTGCGGGCAAGCCCCGGCTTGCCGTTGGTCATCGCCTGGATCGTCATGCCGACATCCGGCACGTCGGCGAAGGGAAAGCCGAAGAAGACGTTCATGTAGAGGTCGGGCTCGCGCGCTTCCCAGGTGAGGGCGCGCTGGACCAGGTCCATCCACGGTGAGGCGCCCGTCCATTGCAGCACCGTCGCGGTCAGGATCGGCACCTTCACCGTGGCGGAGGCGGGGGTGTAGTCGCCGCGGATCGCGCGGATCAGCATGCGAGCCGCGCGCTCGCCCTGCAGGCGGCTGTCGTAGTGCGGGAAGTACTTCGCGCAGAACGCGAAGTCGGCCTGACGCAGGAACTCGGCGTCCTCGTTGCCATGCGGATCGAAGGTGCCAGCGATGAAGGCGCCGCGGCCCACGACCTCGCGCACGCGGCGGGCGATGTCGGCCTCGGGCCGCGCCACGCCTCGCACGCCCATCGCGCCGTGGAGGGCAAGAAAGACACCGTCCCATTTCCCACCGGCCTCGAGCTCGGCGATCATGCGGCCGAGAAAGTGCTCGTAGGCCTCCGTCGTGATCCAGCCCGAGCCGGTACCGGTTCTGGGCCAGAGCGGCGATTCGACGCCCACCAGCTCGACGCCGGCATGCTCGCGCGCCACCTTCACGAAGCCGCCCATGTAGGAGCGCGGCTCCCAGGCGAGCAGCGCCTCGCCTCTGGCCGGTGAACCGTCGTAGACGAAGTCGTCGAGCGTGGTGTCGTTGGGCAGGAACGTCACCGTCTCGTGGACGAAGTTCAGCACGGCGATGCGGATCGCCTCAGTCATCGTGCTTCCTCGGGACGTTGGCGTCGCTCAGCCCAGGCCGTAGAAGCCCAGAGCGCCGCCGGCGAGCACCTGGTGCTTCGCCTCGGGTGACAGCGGCCCGAGGCGCTCGCGGAGCATCTCCGGCGCGCCCGGGAAGAAGCCGTCGGAGTGCGGATAGTCGGTGGCCCACATGATCTTGTGGGGCCCGATGTAGTCGGCCAGCACGGCGATGCTGCTTTCGACCGGCTCGAACGAGATCCAGCAATTGCGCCGGAACAGCTCGCTCGGCCTGGTCTTGGGCGCGGACTCGTTGAAGCCCTGATCGTCGAAGTGACGGTCCATGCGGTCGAGCCACGGCGCGATCCAGCCACCGCCCGACTCGAGAAACGCGACGCGCAACCGCGGGTGACGGTCGACGACACCGCCCCAGATCACGCTCAGCGCGACCAGCATCATTTCCATGGTGTGCGAGACCATGTGGCGCGCCGCGCGGTCGTCCTCGAAGCGGTCGACGCCGACGGTCGGCATCGCGTTGGTCGACCCTTCGTGGAAGCCGATCGAGAAGTCGAGCGCCTCGGCCATCGCCCAGAACGGCTCGTACATCGGGTCGCTGATCATCTTCTTGCCGTGATACGGGTTGGGCCGCAGGAATCCGCCGCGCATCCCGAGCTTCTCGCGGGCGAAGCGCATCTCGTCGACCGCCAGATCGACCGACTGCATCGGCAGCATCGCGACCCCGAACAGGCGCTCGGGATACGGCGTGCAGTAGTCGGCCAGCCAGCGGTTGTAGGCGCGGCACATCGCGGCGGCCAGGCCCGGATCCTCGACGGCGCCGGCGAACAGGCCGAGACTGGGATAGAGGAAGGCGGCATCGATGCCGTCGGCATCCATGTCGACGATGCGCGCGTGCGGATCGAACCCGCCCCGGCGCCCCTCGGCGTATTTCAGGGTGTTCGCCTTGACGACCCCTTGCCGGACGCCGACAGAACCCAGGCTACCAATCCCCCGTGGATTGCCGAGCAGCTTACCTTCGACGCTGAGGCGTTCCTTGCCGTTCTCGTCGATGACAAACCGCGGCCGGCGCTCGCGGAACTCGGGATCGATATACCTGTCCCACAGATCGAGGGGCTCGAGGATGTGGCCGTCCGCGTCGATCGCGTTGTACGCGCGTGTCATCGGCAATCCCTCCGAAGGCAATCGGGCCGCCCCGATACTACTGCAGCCGCGCCAGGGGCGCGAGCGTCACCCGTTAAATCACCCCGTCCGCCTTCAACTTCGCCAGCTCCTCCGCTCCGAGCCCGCATACCTTGCCGAGAATCTCGGCGTTGTGCTCGCCCAGCAGCGGCGCGCGCGTCACCTCGGTCGATGACGCCGAGAGCCGGATCGGGCTGCCCGGCGTCGCCATGCGCCCGCGAGTCGGATGCTCGATGTCGACGATCATGCCGCGGCCTCGCAGATGCTCGTTCGCCATCACCTCGGCAGAGTCGAGGACCGCGCCGCACGGGACGCCGGCCGCGCCCAGCAGCGCCATCACCTCGTGCTTGTCGCGCTTCGACGTCCAGCCCTCGACGATCGCCTCCAGCTCGTCGCGCCGCTTCATGCGCTCGGCACGGTCGGCCAGACTCGGGTCCTTGAGCTCCGGATGGTCGATGACGCTGATCAGCCCCTTCCACATCTCCGGATTGGCGACGTGGATGAAGACGTAGTCGTTCGGACCGAGCGGACTGCATCGATAGAGATTGGAGGGCGCGGCAGCCGGGGAGCGGTTTCCCTTGCGCGGAACGGGAGAGACGCCGAGCCAGTGGTCGCGGAAATGAATGCGGGTGAGATTCACCACGACGTCCTGCTGCGCGACTTCGACGCGCTGCCCGACGCCGGTGATGCCGCGCTGAATGATTGCCCCCAGGATGCCAATCGCCGCGTGGAGCCCGGTCGCCGTGTCACCGATGCCCGACTCGATCCGCATCGGCGGCCCGTCCGGCTCGCCGGTCAGGCTCATCACGCCGCCCATGGCCTGGGCGATCATCTCGAAGCTCTTGTAACTGGCGTACGGCCCCTCGCTGCCGAATCCCTTGACGGACGCGGTGATGATGCGCGGGTTGATCTTGGAGAGCGCGTCGTGCCCGAGCCCGAGGCGCTCCATCGCGCCCGGGCCGAGGTTCTCGATCACCACGTCGGCGGTCTTCGTCAGCGCCTGGAACATCTCCCGGCCCTGCGGCGACTTGAGGTTGAGCGTCACGCTCTTCTTGTTCAGGTTCAGGAGGCAGAAGAAGACCGAATCGACGCCCGGCTTGTCGGTGAACCCGTAACGTCCGGGCTCGCCCGTCGGCGCCTCGATCTTGATGACCTCGGCGCCCAGCCAGGCCAGCGACTCCGCGCAGCTCGGGCCTGCCTCATAGAACGAAAGATCGAGAACCCGGATTCCCTCGAGCGCCGTGCCCATCGGTCGCCTCCTGTGTGATCAGCGCGTTGCCCTCACCACGGGCCGATGCAAGAGTACTGGAAATCGAGTGTGCGCTACCCCTGCTTCGGAGACCAGCCGTACGCCTTGGCGCAGGCACCGCCCATCAGCATTGCGCGTTCGCTGTCGCTCAGGCGCTTGGTCTGGCGGAAGGGCTCGACGGCCTGCTCGTAGTTGACGACCGCGAAGGCGCGCGTCCAGTCGGTGCCCCACAGGCAGCGTTCGAAGCCCCAGGCATCGAACACGCGGGCGAGCGGGTCCCAGATGTCCGGGAACGGATAGGGCTCGCGGGCCAGCGTGCAGGCGCCGCTGACCTTGATCACCGCGTTCGGGCGCCGGGCGAGATCGAGCACCTTCGGCAGATCGGCCCAGGGCTGGGGCGGGGCGGGTGGGGTCCGGGGCTGCATGATCGCCAGATGGTCGATGATGAATCGCGTGTCGGGATGGCGGTCGATCAGCGCCGCGCCCGCGTCGACGTTGCCCCAGCACAGCATGTTGACGGGGAAGTCGTAACGGACGGCCGCGCGCAGGATCCGGTCGAGCCCCGGGTCGCTCGGATCGCGCCCCGCTTCCTTCGTCATCATGATCCGGATGCCGACCGTGCCCGGCGTCTTCTTCCAGTCGGCGATGACATCGGCCACCGCCGGATCGTCCGGATCGACCGGCTTCACGAGCGCGAGCCGGCCGGGATGGGCCCGCTGCACCTCCACGGCGTAGCTCGCGTCGTAGCGATACATGGAAAAGGCGGAGATGAAGATCGCGCCGTCGACGCCGACCCTGTCCATGGCTGCCACCATCTCGTCACCGGTGGCGTGATCGGGCCAGTTCGGGACGCTGTGCCAGGGGCGCTTGGGAGTGTTCGCCTCGTAGCAGTGGACCTGGGAATCGATGATCGCCATCGGGCGGTTCCTCCGTGCCACGTGGATTCGTCGTGCGCGGGCATCGAATATACTGCGGTGATGACGAAGATGCATCTGATGTGGTTCTGCGCGTTCAGCCCGCACGCCGGGTTCGGCCTCGACGGATGGGCGGGTCCCCGGACGAACGGCTACGAGTGGACACGGCCGGAGCTGTGGCAGGACATGGCGGTGGCGCTCGAGCGCGCCAAGTTCGATCTGATCATGCTCGGGGACAGCCTCGCCGTGCCGGGGACCTACCAGGGACGGATGGACGCGTACCTGCGCTACGCCGAGCACGCGCCCTTTCACGATCCGGGTCCCCTCGTCGCCGTCATGGCGGCCGTGACGCGCCACATCGGCCTCGCGGCGACGCTGTCGACGACGTTCTATCCGCCCTTCCTGCTCGCCCGACTCATGACGACGCTCGACCACCTGAGCCGTGGGCGGATTGCGTGGAATGTCGTGACGTCCTACAAGATCGAGGAGGCTCTGAACTTCGGGTACAAGGAGCTGCTCGACCACGACCAGCGCTACGACCGGGCCGACGAGTACATGGAGCTGTGCTATCGGCTCTGGTCGAGCTGGGATCCGGACGCGGTCGTCATGGACCAGGGCACCGACACCTTTGCCGATCCCGCGAAGGTGCGGGCGATCGACTTCGAGGGCACGTACTACCGCTCGCGCGGCCCTCTCAACGCCACCCCGTCGCCGCAGGGGCGTCCGGTCATCATCCAGGCCGGCGCCTCGGACCGGGGGCAGGATTTCGCGGCCCGTCACGCCGAGGCTGTCATCGTGTCCCGGGAGACGACGGACGAGATGAAGCAGTACTACGACGCGTTCAAGGCCCGGGTGAAGAAGCAGGGGCGCGACCCCGACGAGTGCAAGGTCTTCTTCCTCACCAAGCCAATCATCGCCGATACCGACGAGGCGGCCCAGCAGCGGGCCGACGAGCTGTACGCCAACGCGCCGGTGGAGGCCGGGCTGGCGTCGCTGTCGACCATGCTCCAGATCGACGTGTCGACCTACGACCTCGACAAGCCGCTGCCCGCCGCGCTCCAGACCAGGGCCATCCAGGGCATCCGCAGCCAGCTCGATCGTTTCTACATGTCCGGACGAACTCCGACGCTGCGGGACATCGCCACCCGGAAGGTCAGCATCGACTCCAAGGCCTACATCGGCACGCCGGAGCGCGTCGCCGACGAGCTGGCGCGCACCATCGACGCGGTGGGGGGCGATGGCTTCGCCATCCGGCAGGGCATCTGGCCGGGCTACGTCGGGCCCTTCGTGGAGAAGGTCATCCCGCTGCTCCAACAGCGAGGCGCCGTGCGCACCGAGTACACGGGCACGACGCTGCGGGAGCACCTGCGGGAGTTCTAGCCGCCCACCGCTCCCTCGTACGCGCTCAGAAGACCGCCATTGGGTGTCGCAGGGAACCCGGAGTCACGGTGTGTACAGTGTCATGTTGAACGGAGACCAATCGTGAAGGAGGCCCCGATGAGAAGGACGGCCGGGCTGTTCACCCTGACCCTGTTGATGCTGGCGGCTGGCGTCGTCGAGGCCCAGACGCCCGTGCGGGTGCGTGGGACGATCACGGCGCTCGAGGGCGACGTGCTGTCGGTGAAGACGCGGGAGGGCCAGGACCTCAAGGTCGAGCTGACCGACAAGGTTGCGGTGGCGACGGTGCAGGCGGTGAAGCTCGCCGACATCAAACCTGGGGACGGCGTCGGCGCCACCGCCAGGCCCGGCCCGGATGGCAGCCTCACCGCGCTGGAGGTTCACGTGTTCCCGGCCGGCATGGCCGTTCCCAACGAGGGTCACCGGCCGTGGGACCTCGAACCCGGGTCGATGATGACCAACGCGCGTGTGTCAGCCGTGGTGCAGGCGACGAAGGGGCGAGAGCTGACGCTGTCCTACAAGGACGGCTCGCAGAAGATCGTCGTGCCGGAGGGCACGCCGGTCGTCACCGCCGTCGCTGCAGACCGCTCGGCGCTCAAGCCGGGCGAGTATGTGTTCTTCGGAGCCCAGCTCGCGCCCGACGGCAAGGTGATTCCCACCGGCCGCATCCAGGTCAGCAAGGATGGGGTGCGACCACCGATGTGACGACGAGGCCGCCGCGCTGCTAAGCTCGCGGGCCCACCGAGGTTCACCGAGCGGACGTAGCAGGCCCTCCGGCGTCACCTGGCGAGCACCTCTTGAATGACGGTGAGGAGCTGCGGAGCGTTCGGGGGCGTGGAGGGATCGAATCGCGCCACCACCGATCCCGAGCGATCGACGATGAACTTGGCAAAGTTCCATGTGATGTCACCCGGGCCGTCCGGCTTCGTGGGCTGACTGGTCAGCCAGGCATAGAGCGGGGCGCGGGCGTCGCCATTGACGTCGATCTTCGAGAACATCGGAAACGTGACGCCGTAGTTCGTCGTGCAGAACGCCCGGACATCGGCGTCGCTGCCGGGTTCCTGCCCTCCGAACTGGTTGCAAGGGAAGCCGAGCACCGCGAACCCCCGCGGGGCGTACTCCGCGTGCAGCTTCTGCAGTCCGTCGTACTGTGGCGTGAGCCCGCAGCGCGAGGCGACATTCACGACGAGGAGCACCTTGCCCCGATGCTCGTCGAGTTGCTGCTGACTGCCATCGATGGTCTTCATGCTGAAGTCATACAAGTTGGGCATCAGGATCTCCTCGAAGGTTTGTAGCGAGGGCGGTTGCCTCGATCATCGGACCCTGCCCAGACGGGACGGCGGGACCCAGACGTGCCACATGGCGGGGAAGGATACAGCACGCGGTGTTGCTCAGCTCGCGAAGAACCCACGAAGCTCCGCATAGGTCTCCTCGGGCGCCTGCTCCGCCGGATAATGGCCGCAGGGCAGCGCCACGCAGCGCACGAGGTCGGTGACGTACGCCGACCACGCCTGCTCGTAACCGTAGAGCTTCGCGGTGTGGCTGTGCCCACCCACGATCACGAGCACCGGGCAGGTGATGGTGCGACCTGCCTCGAGGTCCCTGGCGTCCATCTCGTAGTCGATCGTCGCGCCGGCCCGGTAGTCCTCGCAGACACCGTGGATGTTCTCCGGGGTGCAGCAGCGGATGTACTCACGTAGCGCCTCCTCGGCGATCCCGCCCTTGCCGAGCCCCTGGGAGCCGAGCTTGAGCCGGATGTAGTACTCCTCCTTGCCGGCCAGCAGGCGCTCGGGAAAGTCGTAGGGCTGGGCCATGAACGACCAGTGATACGAGTTGAGCGCCCACTCGCGGGAGACGTGCGTCCACACGTGGTGGGTGGGCAGGATATCGATCGCCGCCAGCTTCAGGACGGTCGTGGGATGATCGAGCGCCATGCGGTAGGCAGTCCGAGCCCCGCGGTCATGACCGGCCACCATGAAGTGCTCGAAGCCGAGCGCGTGCATGACGTCGACTTGGTCTTGGGCCATACGCCGGAACGAGTAGTTGGAGTGGTCCGGGAGCCCGCGCGGCTTGCCGCTGTCGCCATAGCCGCGCAGATCGGTCGCCACTACCGTGAACTGCTCGGCCAGCCGCGGCGCCACGAGCCGCCAGTGGAAGTGTGTCAGCGGGTTGCCGTGCAGCAGGAGCAAGGGCGGTCCGGTGCCGCCAACCACTCCGTGGATTTTCACCTGGGCGTCGCTGGTCTCGATATCGAAGCTTCTGAACCCGTCGAGCAAGGCTGGCCTCCTCATGGACCTCGCCGCATTGCGGGGATCGGCGGAGGCAGGTACACTCCGCCCACTATGCCGGTCTGGATACCACAGTCACGCCTCGGAAGAATCCGGTGACTGCGGTCCACGCCGGCCGGTGGCCGGCCCGAGCCCCGCATCGCCATCGCGCACTGACGCCGTTCGGCGTCCGTTTCCCGCCACTGCAGTTTCCTGACGCTCTCGCCAGCGCAACCCGGACGGATGTGGGTTCGATTCCCACCCTGGTCTCCTCTTCTTCTTGTTGGGGGCGGCGAGGCAGGGCCGGCACCTCGACGAGCATCGAGCCCGTAGCGTGAAGGAGGCACGACGATGACCGACAGCTCGACGGCCCCCGCGGGGGGTGCGGTGCATCTCACGGCGGCTACGTTCGACGAGACCCTCGCCCAGAGTCCGGGCCCCATGCTCGTGGACTTCTGGGCGCCGTGGTGCGGGCCCTGCAAGGCGATCGCACCGATGCTCGACGAGCTGGCCCGGGAGCTGGCTGGGCAGGCGACCGTTGGCAAGATCGACGTCGACCGCCGAGCCAGCGCTCGCGCTGCGCTTCTCGGTCATGGCGCTGCCGGCGCTGATGTTCTTCAAGGGCGGCCAGCCGGTCGAGACGCTCGTGGGCGCCGTGCCGAAGGCCAAGCTCCTCGAGCGGCTGCGTGCCCTGCGCGACTGACAAGACGGAGAGGGAGGCGACGCGCACGATGGAGGAGACGACCATGACGCGAGAAGCGATCGAGGCCGTGCTGGACAAGTTCCGTCCCCACTTTCACGGCGATGGATCCGACTTACTCCTCGGGTCGATCGAGAGCGGCGTGTGGTGGAGGTGCAGATCCCGATCCGTCCCGAGACCTGGGTGGAGTGTCTGCTTCCCGAGGAGATGATCGCCAAGGTCCTGGACAAGGAGATTCGGATGGTTCTGCCCGAGCTCTCCAGGGTCGACGTCCGTCTGATGCGCACCTACTGAGGGCTGAAGCCTGTCGGGATGATGAGTCACGGATGGGATTTCGACGTTGCTGTCGTGGGCGGGGGCCCAGGAGGCTCCAGCGTGGCTACCGCGCTGACACAACGCGGAAGAACGGTCGTCCTGCTGGAGCGGGAGCGGTTCCCCCGCTTCCACATCGGCGAATCGCAGCTGCCGTGGAGCAACGAGGTCTTTCGGGCTCTGGGCGCTGAAGAGGCTGTCGCGGCGGCGGGATTCGTCAGGAAGTGGGGCGCCAGCTTCCGCCGCCCCGATGGCGGTGGCGAGCAGTATGCTGATTTCCAGGCCGCCGTCGAGACTCCGACTCCCCAGACATTCCAAGTCCTGAGAGAGCGATTCGACGAGATCCTCCTGCGCCATGCCGCACGGTGCGGAGTCACGGTGCGCGAGGAGCAGCGCGCTCTGGATGCCACCTTCGACCCGGAAGGCGTGACCCTCCGCTTCGCGAGCGCGGATGGGAGCGAGGGCACCATGCGGGTCGGTGCCGTCGTCGACGCCTCGGGGCGCGCCGGGATTCTGGTGAAGCGCTTCGGGCGGCATGAGTATGACCCGCTGCTCCGCAACATCGCCGTCCATGCTCAGTACGAGGGGATCCCGCGCGCGGAGGGACGCCGTGCCGGCGACATCCGCATGTTCACGCGCCCCGACATGGGGTGCTGTGGCTGATCCCGCTATCCGACTCGGTGATGAGCGTGGGGGCCGTGATCCCGAGGGAGGTTCATCGACAGCAGTCGCGGGCGACCGCCGAGGACAGTCTTGCCCACTACCTCGAGGACACGCCTGCCATCGTGCGGCTGCTCGAGCAGGCCCGGCGCAGCTCTCCGGCGCGCTTCGATGCCGACTACTCTTACCTAGCCACCAGGATGGCCGGGGATCGCTGGGTGGCGGTGGGCGATGCGGCTGCATTTCTCGATCCGATCTTCTCCACCGGCGTGTTCCTCGCCATGCAGGGAGGTCTGGAGGCCGCGGAGGCGGTGGACGTCGGGCTGCGCGCGGGTGACTTGTCGGCCCGTACGTTTGTCCGATACGAGCGTATCGTCCGGAAGCGCTACCATCACTTCCGACGATTCGCGGTCGGGTTCTACGACCCGGCGTTCCGCGAGCTGTGGTTCACGCCCTCCCGGAAGCGGCTCGGCATCTACGGCGCCATCGTGGCGGTCCTCGCCGGCAACTGGCGACCCTCGGCACTGACCCGGGCCAAGATCGAGCTGTTCTTCGCCCTGGTCGCCATGCAGCGTCTCATCCGAAGGGTCGGGCGTACTGGCCGTTCGTGATCTACCTGTCCCGTTCCTCCAGGATCACGGTTGGCGGGGTGCCTTTCGCCTTCACGTAGAAGACGAGTAATTTCGCGGGTTGCGTGTCACTGGCATTGCGACTCACGCTGTGTATGTCCGTGGGCGATTCGTAAAAGACGTCGCCGGCGTGAACTGTCCGGGGGGCTCCCCCCTTTAGCTGCGTCACGATGCTTCCCTCGAGCACATACACAAAGAGATCGGCGTTATGTCGATGGACCTGGGAGGCCTCGCCGGGAGCAAAGTCGACGATCTCGACCATGCCTTCCTTTCCGGGCACATCGGGAAGATCTCTTGTCATCAGACGCGTCACTGTTCCTGCGCGCGTGCGACGAGCTCCGTCCTGGTCGGTGGCGCTGCTCGACGCTGGTACGCTGCTACACGCTAGTAACAGAACCAAGGCGATCTTGTTCATTCTCTGCTCCATCTCGACGAGGATTGCTACTGCGATCGTGGTGTTGCCTCTGCTCCCCTGAATGAGCTCGACGGAACAGCAGCTCATCCACGCTGAATGGGAAGCGTTCACAGCTTGCGAGGAGGAAGGCTCCTCCCACTCCCGTGAAGACCGCAAAATTCAGGGGCGCCTTGATACCTAACGCCAGCGTCATTGCCATCCCGAACAACAGGAGAAGCAGTCCACTCAACAGCGCTATGACGCGCGTGTGCCAGCCGACGAGGAGAAGAAGACCGAAGAGACTCTCAGCGACAGTGGCGATGACCCCCAGCGTCGGGATCATTCCCGCCGGCACATACCAATTGAGCGTCTGCGTGTATTCCAGGAACCGTGAGAAGTTCCCCCACTCGACATTCGGTTGCCCAAATGCTCCCCACAGACCGAGCCTGTCGGCCACCGCCGAGAGAAAGCCCAACCCAAGGCCACATCGCAGCACCACCGAGCCAAGGCTGCCCAAGTTGCGAAACATGCTGGCCTCCGTTTCAGATCGTCGAGATCGCAACGGGGATTGACGGCGAGAACTGCGTATCCTGGTGTCGGCGGTTCAATCCCGTCCCTGCCCACCATTTAGAGAGCGCGCCGCCAGCGATCGTTACAGACTTGTTCCCGCTGTCATCGGGATACTCGTGCGGGTTGGTCGTTCGTCAGTGGCCTCGGGTCATCGGGCGCTGTGGACGTCGTGGTGACGGGGCCTAAGAAAAGGGGACCGCCATGGCGATATCCTGTTGCCATGAGTGGTGTGCCAGGCGGAAAGCTGGCCCGCGCGGGACGGATCTGCGTATTTTGCGGCTCGAACGTGGGGGCAAGCCCGCAGTATCTTGCCGAAGCGAGATCGTTGGGGCAGCAGATAGCGAGCGGCGGATGGGGCCTGGTCTATGGAGGAACCTCCATAGGGTTGATGGGCGCGACTGCCGACGCTGCCCTCTCTGGCGGCGCGGAGGTGATCGGGGTACTCCCCCAGGCCTTGCAGGACCGAGAGATTGCCCATCGAGGTCTGACGAAGCTACACCTGGTGGAAAGCATGCACGAACGCAAGGCGCTCATGGCGTCTCTGTCGGACGCCTTCATCGCGCTGCCTGGCGGCTATGGGACGCTCGACGAATTCTTCGACATGGTGACCTGGGCGCAACTAAGTATTCATTCCAAGCCCTGTGTCCTGGTCAATACGGATGGCTACTATGACTTCCTGTTGCGATTTCTCGACCACGCGATGAGAGAGGAATTCGTGAGGCCGGCCAACCTGAGGCTAGTCCAGGTAGCAAGAGACTCCGCGGAAGCCTTGCAATGGATTGCCCAGCAATGGGACAAGGCTTCGCTCGATCACGGTGTCGACGCGAAGAATCCCGATGGGCTCAAGCCATAGTCGGCATCGCTAAGAAATCTCAGACCAGCCTGCCGACGAGGCCGCCGAAGCGCCGCTCGCGCCCACGGAAGTCCGCGATCGCGGTGGCGAGGTCGTCGCGGCCGAAGTCCGGCCAGGCCCGCGGCGTGAAGTGCAGCTCGGCGTACGCGCTCTCCCAGAGCAGGAAATCGCTCAGCCGTCGCTCGCCTCCGGTGCGGATGACGAGATCCACGTCCGGCATCGCGTCGGCGGCACAGGCCTCGGCCAGCCGCACCGCGAACGCGGCACGTCCCCGCTCGCCGGGGCCCAGCCTCGCGGCGGCGCGCACGATGGCCTCGCGCGCCGAGTAGTCGATGGCGATACGCAGATCAAGGAGACGACCGCCGGCCGTGGCCTGCTCGGCGCGCTCGATCGAGGCGACGAGCGCGGCGGGCAGGCGATCGCGCCGGCCGATCACGCGGAGGCGGACGCCGCGCGTCGCCAGCGTCCCGGTCTCGGTGCGGAGGTGGCGGGCGAAGAGCCGCAGCAGCGTCTGCACCTCGTCCGGCGGTCGCTTCCAGTTGTCGCCCGAGAACGCGAAGAGGGTCAGCGTGCGAATGCCCAGATCGGGCGCGGCCTCCACCGTGCGGCGGACCGCGTCGGCGCCCCGCAGGTGCCCCGCGGTGCGCGGCAGTCCGCGCGCCGTCGCCCACCGTCCGTTGCCATCCATGATGATCGCCACGTGCAGCCCGGCCTGGAACTCTGAAGAACTTGGCTTCATAAAGTGACCTCGCAAAAAAAGAGACCGGGCTCAGCGCCCGAGCGTGTCCTTGGCGGCGCGGATGATCGCTTCCATGTGCGACAGGTAGCGCGCGAGCGCCTGGCGGCCGGCGGCCGTCAGGCGGTAGTCGGTTCGGGGGCGGCGGTTCTCGAAGGTCTTTCTGCAGGTGACGTAGCCGGCCTCCTCGAGCTTGCGGGCGTGAACGCTGAGGTTGCCGTCGGTGATATCGAGCACGCCCTTGAGGTCGTTGAACGACAGCGAGTCGGCGGCGGCGAGCGCGCTCACGAGGCCGAGCCGCTGGCGATGATGCAGGAGGGCGTCGGGCTCGCGGTCCCCACCGGCGGCCCGCGCCGGGCGGGGCGCCGGTGGGGGTGTGGCGGCGCGCTCCTTCGAGCGACGGCGGGCGGGCTCAGCCACCGTGGCCTCGCACGACGAGCAGCCCGAAGAGCACGTGCAGGCCTCCGAAGCCCGCGATCATGGCGGCGGGCCCCCACGCGGGGGGAGCCAAGGTCGTGGCGGCGCCCAGGCCGAGGAAGCACGCGCCCATCATCGGGACCAGCCGGATGGAGAACGCGCCACCGGCTAACAGGCCGCTGCCGTAGAGCATGAGCCACGCGCCGGGCAACACCTCGTGCATCCCCACGCGGGCCAGCGCGATCGTGAGGACGGCGCCGACCACCAGCGGCGCCGCGAGGGCGATGCCGAACTTCCGCAGCGGCCCGGCGAGGAGCGGCAGTCGGGCCGCTCGGGTCTTGAGCGCGGTGGTGAGGACGCCGATCGCGAACGCCAGGACGGCCTCGGTGACCCAGACGCTCAACCACTCCGCGTCGGCCGTGCGGCCGGCCAGGATCCCAGCGCCGAGGGCGGTCACGCCGATGCCCCCGAGCCCGACGCCGGAGATCGTGGTGAACGCCGAGGCGCCCTCCATCGTCTGGCGGATGAAGCGCAGGTCGGCGACGGCTCGCTCGTGCAGCCCGATGGGACCGCGCTCGGAGCCGGTCGGCGGCGTCAGGCTCATGCCTTCTAGCGATACGCCGCGAGACCTCTTACTGTCAAGTACTTTGTGTTTAGAAGCTCGCTAGCTGTGAGCCCATCTCCTCGATCGCCTTGTCGAGGACGGCGACCACCCGGTCGATCTCGGGGCGCGTGATCACGAGCGGCGGGGACAGCGTGATGGTGGAGCCACGCCCGCCCGAGCGACCGACGATGACGCCGTTCTTCCGCGCGAAGTCCACGACGCCCTTGATCCGGTCCGGCCCCACTACCTCCTTGCTCTGACGGTCCTTCACCAGCTCCACACCGCACAGCAGCCCCTTGCCGCGGACGTCGCCCACCCACGGATGCTTCATGAGCGAGCGCAGGCCGTCGAGCAGGTAGGCGCCGTTCGAGGCCGAGCGCTCGACGAGCTTCTCCTCGAGGATGATCTCGATGTTGCGGTTGGCGACGGCGGCCGCGACCGGATGGCCGCCGTACGTCGACACCTGGAAGACCTGCCGGTTCTCGGTGGGCTCCCCGACGAAGGACCTGAACACGTCGTTGCGGACGACGGTGGCCGCGATCGGCTGGTAGGCGCTCACGATCCCCTTGGCGACGGCGACGATGTCCGGCTTCACCCCGTAGTGCTGGTGGCCGAACATCTTTCCGGTGCGACCGAAGCCGTTGATCACCTCGTCGACATGGAGCAGGCAGCCGTACTTCTTCGCGATGGCGGCGACCTCCGGCAAGTACTCGTCGGGCGGGACGGCGATGCCGACGCCGCTCATGACGGGCTCCACGAGAATGGTCGACACGGTGTCGGGGCCCTCCCCCTGGATCGTCGACTCGATGTTCTTCACGCACGCCAGCTCGCACGAGGGGTAGGTGAGCCCGAACGGGCAGCGGTAGCAGTACGGTGGGGCGACGTGCACGAAGTCGTTGCCGCTGAGAGGCTCGAACTTCGTCTTGCGCTCGCCCATGCCACCCGCGGCGAGGGTGCCGAGCGTCGTGCCGTGATAGCTGTGGTAGCGGGTCACCGTCTTGTAGCGGAACTTCCCGGGATGCTCGTGCTTCATGTACTGCCGCGCGATCTTGAACCCTGCCTCGTTCGCCTCCGAGCCCGAGACGACGAAGTACACGTGGTAGTCGCCGCCGACGAGGTCGTTCACGCGCTCGGCCAGCGCTGCCGCGGGCGCATTCATCGCCGTATGCGGGTAGTAAGGCAGTGTCCGCATCTGGGCGGCGGCGATGTCGGCCAGCTCGGTCCGGCCGTACCCGATGTTGACGCACCAGAGACCAGCCATGGCGTCGAGGTATTCGCTGCCATCCGCGTCGACGACGGTCGAGCCGTGTGCCTTCACGATGACCATCGGCTCGGCCTCGAGCTGCCGGTGCGCGACGATGGGATGGAGGACGTTGTCGAGGTCTCGACGCACGACGGCAGCGCGGTCGCCGGCGGGGGACGGGGCGGCAGGGGCAGGCGTCGTCATCGGTACCCTCCTCGGGATGGATCGCTCCCGCCCATACTATAGTGCTTCGACGAAAAGCGATGAACCCATCGGCGCCCGATAGTCCGGACCGCTGTAAGTCTTTACCCGCTCTCACCACGAGCCCGACCGAGACCTAGCGTGTCGCCGCCGGGCCTATCAAACGCGACGCGTCCGCGGGCTCCGTCAGGCGGTTTGACATGGGTTGTGCCGGGGGCATACGCTCACTCGCGATCGCACTTCACCTTCTCGGGGAGGAGCCAGATGAGCGCCCACCGTACACCCGAAGAGATCCGCAAGGGGCTCACGCATCCCGTCATCGACGGCGACGGGCACTGGGTCGAGTACGGCCCGGTCTTCGCCGAGAAGATCCGCAAGGTCACGGGCGACCTCGGCGCCAACGGCTTCTTGCAGTCGCAGCGGCGCGGGCCGGATTCGCTCAGCATGACCCCCGCGCAGCGCGCTGAACGCGGCGTCGCGATGGAGGGGTTCTGGGGCCGGCAATCGACCAACACCCGCGACCGCGCGACGGCCATGATGCCCAGGATGCTGTACGACCGCGCGGACGAGCTCGGGATCGATTTCGGGATCGTCTACCCGACGGCCGGGCTCGGTCTCCCGCGCATTGCCGACGACGCGACGCGGCGCGCCGTGATTCGCGGCTTCAACGTCGTCACTCACGAGTACTTCAAGGACCTCGGCGACAAGCTGACCCCGGCCGCGGTGATCCCGGTGCACACGCCGGACGAGGCGATCGAGGAATTGACGTTCGTCACCAAGCAGCTGGGCGCGAAGGTCTGCATGTTCGGCAGCGGCGTGCGCCGGGCGATCCCGCACGCCAAGGGCGCCCCCGCCGACCTCGCCCGCTATGCCCAGAGCTTCGATCAGCTCGGCCTCGACAGCGAATACGACTACGACCCGCTGTGGCAG
>Ga0209382_10001632_pt1 | contig 34871 bp, 31 predicted proteins | sample SoiMetdeltSBSDD5_FD_187599 | JGI IMG/M metagenome (GOLD analysis project Ga0209382, IMG submission 187599) | Bulk soil microbial communities from a Populus tree surrounding site in Tennessee, USA - Soil MetaG P. deltoides SBSDD5 (SPAdes) (version 2) | ecosystem: Environmental > Terrestrial >... | reverse complement strand
ACGGGCGCACGCAGCGTTTGCCGCAGCAGCCGCTGCGCGTGCTGCTCGAGCTGGTCGACCATCCGGGTGAAGTCGTTACGCGCGAGCGACTGGTGCAGCTGCTCTGGCCGAAGGGCGTGGTCGATTTCGACAACAACCTGAACTCGATCGTGCGCAAGCTCCGGGTCGCGCTCGACGACGATTCCGAAACGCCGCGCTACATCGAGACGCTGCCGCGCATCGGCTATCGATTCATCGGACCGGTGCAGCCCGCTCTGGTTGTCGAACGCCGCCGGCCGCGTTGGGCGATTCCGGCGGTGGCGGCACTCGTGTTGCTCGTAGGCGCACTGGCTTGGTGGCAGACACACCGTACGCCTGCTCCATCGCAGGTCGCGAGCGCATCGCCGCCCGACACCGGCGGCCGCTCGACCAGTCAGCGCGCCTATCAGCTCTACCTCGATGGCAAATTCCATCGCTCACGACGCGACGTGAACGGCAATCCGCTGGCGATCGAACGCTTCCAGGCTGCACTGCGCGAGGATCCGTACTTTGCCGAGGCGTGGGCAGCGCTCGCGGAAACCTACACCGGCACCGGGACTCAGCAGCAGGTGCCGCTGGCCGCGGCGATGGAGCAGGCGCGCAGCGCGGCGCTTCGCGCCATAGAGCTCAATCCGAAACTGGCCGCAGGCCATTCGGCGCTCGCCGCGGTTGCCATGTATTACGACTTCGACTACGCAGCGGCCGAGCAGCAACTCATCGAAGCGCGTGCTGCTGACGATCGCTACGCGCGTCTCTGGTATGGCTACGGGCTGTTGCGCGCATTTCAGGGTCGAACGGATGAGGCGCTCGACCACATGGGGCGCGCGCGGGAGCTGGAACCCATGACGTTGTTGTACGGTTCCGGTTACGCGAACCTGCTGTACTACACACGGAAGTATGAGGAGGCGATCGAGTACGTCCGTCCAGTGCTCGCCTCCCAGCCGCGGTTCGATCAGATGCGCAGCGTGCTCATTCGGGCGTTGGTAGAGGCCGGCGACACCAAGGGCGCAATGGAACAACTGCCGCTGCGCTATGCCGAGGTTCCCGTGCTGAGCGACGACGGGCTCGTATATGCACGCGCCGGTCGACGCGAGGATGCGCTACGACAAGTGGAACGTCTCGAGCGTCACGGACGCGAGGGCTATGGCGTCGCTTACGAGATCGCAATCATCCACGCGGCGCTCGGGCAGACAGATGAAGCTTGCGCGGCCCTGCGTCGCGCGCTCACGGATCGTTCGCCGACACTGAACTGGCTGCAGCTCGACCCGCGCATGGATTCGCTGCGCAAGGCGCCCTGTTACGTGGAAGTGGCGCAGCGGCTCTACAAGAAGTGATCAGACCGATCGCGGCCGCGGTTTCGCCCCGCCGCCGAACAGCCGCCCGAGCCATGAGCCGCTCTGCTCCGGTGCGGGCTTCTTGCCGCTGCGCGCACGCTGGACTTCGCGCGCTTCTTCGAGGAGCTGTTCGGCGAGCGTCTTGGTTCGTCGCGTCGATGTCTGGCCTTTCGCGGGCGCCTTGGCAGCGGTCGGTTTCTGCGCAAGCGTCGGTTGTGGGGCCGCAGGCGAGGGGGCGCGAACCGATGCCTGCTTCGGCGCTGGCGTTCGCGGGGCGGCCGGCCGGGCCGGCCGCACGAAGCGCTCCTGCTCCGCCATGCTCACGCGCACGATCGACGGCGACGCGAAGAATGTCTGCAGGTAGCCGCGGATCACTTCTGCCGACGCCTCGTCGGGGAAGAATCCCAGCCGCAGCGCATACCACGTCCCGTTCTGCTGCTTCGCGGTGAGGGTGTAGAGACGGTGCGCCGCAAAGACTTCGAGGCGCGGCATCATGTCCAGGTTGACCGGACGGTCCGAGAGCACGAGTTGCACCGCATACCACCTGGGTTGCTGCGAGTCGTACAGCTCGGACGGGTCGATAGCCCGCATCGTCTGCGTGCTGTCCACATCGAGGGATTCGCGCTTCATATTTGTCTTCCCACCTTGCCGACGCATGTTTTCCGGCGATGGAGCGCGCGAGTCAAGGCTAGAATCGCCGCGACAAGCGAATACTTGCAGACTGCGACGCTGCTCACGCAGCACTGGAACCCTTTGCGCGGCCGGCTCGTGTAATGCCAGCCCGGGAGCGTGACGTTGGAAATCGAGATCGACGAAGGCCTGGTGCGCGGAATCGTCGCCCAGGAAGCGCGGCAAGCCGGGGCTGAAATCGATCGGCTCGGACCGGTCGCGGCCTACGAAAACTCGCGTGCCAGGCACGATGCCCGCCTGCGGGCTGCGCCGGACGCTCACACGCTCGCGTGCAAGGACGGCTGCTACTGGTGCTGCTACTTCACGGTCGACGTGCGCGCCGTCGAAGTCTTCAGCATCCTCGATTTCATGGCCCGCGAGCTGAGTCCCGACGAGCAGGCACGTGTGCGGCGTGAAATCTCGGCTAACAGCGCACTGCTGCAAGGCCTGAGTGAGCTCGATCGCATGCGACGCAATGTGAAATGCCCGTTCCTGGCTGCTGGACGCTGCACCATCTACGAGGCAAGGCCGCAGACGTGCCGCAACTATCACGCGACCGACGTCACCGGCTGCCGCGCTTCGTACGAACAACCCGAGAACACCGAGATCGATCCGGACTTCGCGCCGCTCCTCTACCAGACAGGCGGTGCGCATGTCGATGCTTTCTGCAGTTCTTTGCAGCAGCGTGGTTATGACATCTCGGCATACGAGCTGAGCACCGCACTCGATGCCGCTCTCAACGACGTCGAAGCGCGCGCACGCTTCACGGCGAAGCAGAAACCGTTTCGCACCCTCACAGGAAACGAGGTTCCGACGGAATTTTTTTGAGTCGCGTTGAGACGTCAATGCGACAGAATCCGGGCGTAAATCCGCAACGCAGGCGTCGCCATTTAACTCAACATCTGTCTGCGCTTTCCCACGTCTTTTTTCGACGACGAACTGTGATCGGCATCACACGAGTTGTGTGACGCACTCGTGCTAGGGTGCGGCCGCGCGATTCTGACAAAGGCAAACCCATCGAAAGGTGGGGACGCAAAGTCTCCGGTCTACCGAGCGAAAGCTCCACGATAGCGGGACCGCCCGAATTCACAGTCCGTTCATCCGGGCTGCCTTGTCAAAGCGCTTGGTCACTGCCGCCGGCGGTGAAGAGACGAGGTAGCCATGAAGCGAACTGAGACATCCAGTACAGCAACTGCGCCGCGAGTCCTCGCGGTCTTCAGCTCACTTCCGCACTGCTCGTCAACCGCTCCCCTGGCGGTCTGAACTGTTTTTTCCCGGCGCGCCCAGATCGATTGGGGCGCGCCGACGATTCGCAGAACGGGTTTGTGCAGAGGTGGGTGTATGCGCACACTGAAGAAGTTCTGGATCGTGATGGCCATGGCGCTCGGCGTGCTCGCCAGTGCAACGGCCATTGCCGATGCCAGCTATCGCGAGCAGATGAAAGGCCTCGACGAGCAGGTGCAGGAGGTCAAGTCCGACGTCCTGGGCATCGCTGCCGAGCTCGCACGACTGGAGGAGCGGCTCCTCTATCCTTCGAACACGCACCTGGCCGTGTTCATCGCGCTCGCCGAGCGCGACACGCTGCGGCTCGACGCCGTGCAGATCCAGATCGACGGCCAGGCCGTCGCGCACAGCATCTACAGCTTCAAGGAGCTGGAAGCCCTGCAGAAGGGCGGCGTGCAGCGGATCTACACCGGTAACGTGCCGACGGGCGAGCACCAGATCGAAGTCACGATCGCCGGCAAGCTCGACACGGGCAAGGAGTACACCCGCACGGAGCGCTTCGCGTTCACCAAGGGCATCGAGCCGAAGCTGCTCGGCGTGACGCTCGGCTCCTCCGAACTGCAGCTCGGAGACTGGTAACGAGCATGCCGCGCGCGACTTACATCGTCGGGCTCGGTTTGGCGAGTGCGCTCGCCGCGGCTCCTTGCGCCGGCAAGGATCTGCGCGACCTGTATTTCGGCGAAGCGCTGTACGACGCGAACCAGGGGCACTACTTCGAAGCGCTGGGGCGCCTCGATGCGGAGCTGGCCCTGCACAACGGCGTGGACGAGCCGCAGCGCGACTCGCTGCACTTCCACATCGGTGAGGCCGAGTTCTCGGTCGGCGATTTCGAGCTCTACTACCGCATGCATCTGCGCGCCGGCCGCGCGATCAAGGCCGTGCTCGAAGGTGCAGTCGACGATGCCGTGCGCAACGAAGCGGCCTATCGCCTCGCGCGCATTCACTTCCAGAAGGACCAGGCGGCCGATGCGCTGGTCGCGCTCGATCGCATCAGCGGCAAAGTGCCGGTCGCGATTCGCGACGACGTCGAATTCCTGCGCGCCAACGTCTATATGGCGCTCGGCCGTCCGGCGGAAGCCGCGGCTGTGCTCAAGCGCTTGCAGGGTGCGCAGTCACTCACCGGTTTCGCGGCCTACAACCTCGGCATCGCGATGCTGCAGGAAGGCCACGAGCAGGATGCGATCGCACAGCTCGATCGGGCGGGGCAGCTCAGCGTGAAGGACACCGGCCCGCTCGCCATCCGCGATAAATCGAACATGCTGCTCGGCAAGCTGGCGCTCGAGTCCACCGACTTCGCACGCGCGCAGCAGTTCTTCGATCGCGTTCGCATCGACGGACCGTTCTCGAACCAGGCGCTGCTCAGCGCAGGCTGGGCCGACGTCTCGGCGCAGAACTTCGAGCGTGCGGTCGTGCCGTGGAGCATTCTCGCCAAGCGCGAAGTTACCGACGCGGCCGTGCAGGAATCGCTGCTGGCGCTGCCTTACGCGTACAGCAAGTTGAACGTTCACGGTCGCGCGGCCGTGTTGTACGGCGACGCGCTGAAGTCCTTCGGCGAGGAGCTGACCAAGGTCGATGCGTCGATCAAGAGCATCGCCGAGGGCCGCTTCCTGAAGGCGCTCGTGCGCGAAGAGATTCAGCAGGACAAGGGCTGGGCCATCCGTCTGCGCACGTTGCCGGATGCGCCCGAGACTTTCTACCTGATGCAGCTGATGGCCTCGAACGACTTCCAGACGGCGCTGCAGAACTATCTCGACCTCGAAGAGCTGCGCAAGAAGATGGCGGGCTGGCAGAAGAGCCTCGACGCGTACGAGGACATGATCCGCCTGCGCAAGCAGAACTACGATCCGCTGCTGCCTGGCATCGACGCGCAGTTCAGAGAGCTGGACGCGCAGATCCGTCTGCGCATGGAGCAGCGCAATCATCTGCAGCAGCGGCTCCATCACCTCCTCATAGAGCCGCGGCCGGATCTGCTGGCGGACGCGGATGAGCGCATCGTGCTGGAGAGCATCCGCGCTGTCGAAGAAAAGCTGCAGCACGCGAAAGGTCCTGAAGCGGCGCAGCTCCAGCAGCGCGTGCGTCGCTTGAAGGGCGTGCTGACCTGGACGCTCTACACCACGTATCCGGAGCGGCTGACCAAGGCGCACGAGCACTTGAATGCGCTGAACGCCGACGTCGCGCTACTGCAGAAGCAGTATCAGCAGTTCGTGAGGTCGCGACAGGCGGCGGCGCACAGCTACCTGGGCTATGACGACACGATCGATCGCCTGCGCACGCGCGCAGCCGAGGCGCTGGAGAACGTCAACCAGTTGATGGCGAAGCAGGGCCACCTGATCGAGACAGTTGCTATCGACGAGCTCAAGTCCCGACGCGTGCGCCTCGAGGTTTACCAGACGCAAGCCCGCTACGCGGTAGCCGACAGCTACGACCGCGCGGCGAAGGCCCAAGGCAACGCTGCGCCGGCCGGGGGCGGACAGTGATGCGAACCCACCGCGCAATGTTCGTCGCCGGCGCGGCGTTCCTCGCGGCGTGCTCCAGCGGCCCGCAGAAGGACACGCTCGCGACGCTGCACAAGGTTTCGCCGGATCTGCAGGACGTGAAGGTGGAGGGCGGCCTCGACACCGCCATGCAGAGCTACCAGCGTTTCCTCGAAGAGACGCCGGAGATGCAGCGGACGCCGGAAGCGATGCGCCGCCTCGCCGATCTCAAGATCGAGAAGGAATACGGCCTGAACGGCACGGGCGAGCTGCTCGAACTGCCGGCGCCGCAGGCCACCGACATCACCGATGCCGGCGCTGCCGCGGCGACCAAGCCGGCAGCCGGTATCGGCGTCGTTGCAATCGGCTCCGAGCAGGAGCTCGAACAGCGTGCGAACCAACAGCAAACGCGCGTCGCGTCTGCCCAGGACATGCTGCAGGGTCAGCTTCCAGAAGGCGTCCAGGACGATCTCGCTCGCGCGGGCCCGCTCGAGGCGATCCAGCTCTACGACCGGCTGCTCGCGAAGTACCCGTCGCACGAGCACAACGACCAGGTGCTGTACCAGAAGGCGCGCGCTTACGACGAGCTCGGCCGCACGGTCGAAGCGATGAAGGTGATGGAGCAGCTCATCGCCGCGTATCCGCGCTCGAAGTATCTCGACGAAGTGCACTTCCGCCGCGCCGAGCATTTCTTCACGCGCAAGAAGTTCCGCGATGCCGAGGGCTCGTACCAGGCCATCATCAAGATGGGCCCCGTGTCCGAGTACTACGAGCTGGCGCTCTACAAGCTCGGCTGGTCGCTCTACAAGCAGGAGATGTACGACGAGGCGCTCGACCAGTACGTCGCGCTGCTCGACTACAAGGTCTCCATCGGTTACGACTTCGACGGGCAGCACGAAGAGGGTGACGAGCGCCGCATCTCCGACACCTTCGACATCATCAGCCTCAGCTTCTCGAACCTCGGCGGTCCGGAAGCCGTGCAGCAGTACTTCGGCGGGAAAGGCAAGCGCAGCTACGAGGACCGCGTCTACCGCAACCTCGGCGAGTACTACCTGACGAAGCTGCGATATCACGACGCCGCGAAGTCGTACAACACGTTCGTCGCGCAGTACCCGCTGCACAAGCGCTCGCCGCACTTCAGCATGCGCGTGATCGAGATCTACGAGACCGGCCGCTTCCCGCAGCTCGTGCTGGACTCGAAGAAGGCGTTCGCCAGCAACTATGGCCTGAGCGCGGAGTACTGGCGTCACTTCGACGTGCAGCAGTCGCCCGAGGTCCTGAGCTATCTGAAGAGCAACCTGCGGGATCTCGCGAATCACTATCACGCCCAGTACCAGAACAAGGACGCGGCCGACCAGAAAGTCGCCAACTACGGCGAAGCGGCGCGGTGGTACGGGCAATACATCGCGTCGTTCCGCAACGATGCGGAGACGCCGTCCATCAACTATCAGCTGGCGGACCTGCAACTCGAGAACAAGGACTTCGCCGGCGCAGCGCGCGAGTATGAGCGCACTGCATACGACTACGCGAAGCACGATCGAGCCGCAGCGGCAGGTTATGCGGCCGTTTACGCGCATCGCGAGCACCTGAAGGTCGTGGACGAGCAGAGCAAGCTCACCGCGCGGCGCGATACGGTGGCCAGCTCGCTGCGCTTTTCCGACACGTTCCCGGATCACGAGCACGCCCCGAAGATCCTGGGCGCGGCAGCCGACGACCTGTACGAGATGAAGGATTTCGCCCCCGCGCTCAGCGCCGGTCGCAAGCTGATCGAGCGCTATCCGAACGCGGAAGCGCCGGTGCGCCGCTCGGCCTGGCTCGTGGTCGCGCACTCTTCGCTGGAGCTGGCGGATTACCCGAACGCCGAGCAGGCGTATGGCCAGGTGCTGGCGCTGACTTCCGCGGAAGACGAGTCGCGCGCGGGGCTGGTCGAAAACCTCGCCGCGTCGATCTACAAGCAAGGCGAGCAGGCGAACGAGCAGTCGAATTATCGCGCGGCAGCCGATCACTTCCTGCGCATCAAGCAAGTGGCGCCGACGGCGAAGATTCGTGCGGCCGCGGAGTACGACGCGGGTGCGGCGCTGATTCGGCTGGAGGACTGGGCCACGGCGGCCACAGTGCTCGACGCGTTCCGGACTTCGTATCCGAATCACGAGCTGAACCGCGAAGCGACCAAGCAGATCGCGCTGGTCTATCGGAAGGCAGGTCAGCTCTCGCGCTCCGCCGAAGAGTACGAGCGCGTGGCGGTGGAGTCGGAGAACCCCGAGATGCGCGCGGAAGCGCTGCTGCTCGCGGGTCAACTGCACCAGGAAGCGCAGAGCCCGGATCGTGCGCTCGCAGTGTACCAACGCTACGTCGAGCAGTTCCCGAAGCCGGTCGAGGCCGCGGTCGAGACGCACTTCAAGATTGCCGAGATCTACCAGGCCAAGAGCGACATCACGAGCTACCACCGCTCGCTGGAGCAGATCGTCAAGATCGATGCGGCGGCAGGCAGCGAGCGCACGGCGCGCACGCGCTTCCTCGCGGGCCGCTCCGCGCTGGTGCTGGCACAGCAGGTCTACGAAAGCTTCGCCTCGCTGAAGCTGCTGCAGCCGTTCGAAAAGAGCCTGGAAGAGAAGCAGCGTCGCATGAACGTCGCGAGCGCAGCGTTCGGCCACCTCGTCGACTACCAGGTTGGCGAGATCACCGCCGCCGCAACGTACTACCTCGGCGAAATCTACCGCGACTTCAGCAGCGCGCTGCGCGAGTCGGAGCGGCCGGCAGGTCTCGCAGGCGCGAAGCTGCAGGAGTACGAGGACGCACTCGACGAGGAAGCGTTCCCGTTCGAAGAAAAGGCGATCAAGGTGCACGAGAAGAATCTCGAGCTGATGAGCGGCGATCACCTGTACAACGCGTGGATCGAGAAGAGCCTCACGCGGCTCGCGGAGTTGATGCCGGGCCGCTACGCGAAGGCGGAGATCAGTTCCGGCTTCCTGGGTTCGATCGACCGCTATGCCTATCGCTCGCCGGCGGCTGCTGCTGCCGCGGCCGCCGCTGCCGCCGCAGCGGCGATGAATACCCCGAGCAATACACCGAGTGGAGGCGCCAATGCGACCCTCCGCTAATTATCTGATGCTGGTGCTTGCTCTTGCGCTTGCTGCGTGTTCGAGCGCGCCGTCCAAGCCTCAGGCGCAGCCAGCCGCGAAGGCAGCGAAAGCCGCGAAGGCCGCCAAGCCTGTGCCGGCGCTGCGCGTCGATATGCAGCAGGACGAAGGCGGCTTCACCATCGTCGAGGAAGTGCGTGTCGGCAACGACATTCATGCGGACTACGACTCCGCGATGCGCTACTTCGAGCAGAAGCAATACGAGCAGGGCATTGCGTCGCTCGTGAAAGTTACGCAAGCCGCGCCGAACGTGACGGCCGCGCACATCGATCTCGGTATCGCGTACGCGCGCACCGGCGATCTGGACAAGGCCGAGGCGAGCCTGACGCGCGCGCTGGAGCTCAATCCGCGTCACCCGATCGCTCACAACGAGCTGGGCATGGTCCAGCGTCGCAAGGGCCAGTTCACCGCTGCCAGAACCAGTTACGAGAAGGCGCTGGCGCTGTCGCCGGCGTTTCACTACGCCCGCCGCAATCTCGCGATCCTTTGCGATCTGTATCTGGCCGACCGCTCGTGCGCGCTCACGAACTACGAGGCGTACCTGCGCAGCGCGCCGGACGATCCGGACGTCGTGAAGTGGCTGGCGGATCTGCAGAGCCGGGCGGGGAGGTAAAGATCATGTTGCGCACGACGATGCTGTTGGTCGCGCTGCTTGCCGCCGGTTCCGCCGTCGCCGACGAGAAGGCGAAGCAGGAGCCTGCGAAGAAGGCAGTGAAGGCCGCGAAGGCCGAAGCCAAGGCCGCCGATGCGAAACCGGCCGATGCGAAGACCTTGGCCGGCATTTCGATTCTCGGCAACCAGGAAGCGCCGAAGTCGCTGGTCATCGTGCCGTGGAAAGGCTCGGAGATCGGCGACATGCCCGGGCTTTCGCGCCTGCTGGACGATTCCGTGCAACCCGTCGACAAAGACGTGTTCATGCGCGAGTTGAGTTACTACGAGATCAGACAGAGTCACTAGAGAGAGGCTGCAACCGTGGACATCTACATTGGATTCATGAGTTTCTTCGTCAAGGGCGGCATCTTCATGGCCCCCATTGCGATCGTCGGCGCGCTCGCGCTGGCAATCGCAGTGGAGCGCTATGTCACCATCACGCGGCTGGTTGTCTCCAACCGGCGGGTGTGGGAAGACGTCGAGCCGGTATTGTCGAACGCGGACTTCGACGCCGCGCGTGCGAAGACCAGCAAGGGCGACACGATCGTGGCGCGCCTGCTCGGCGTCGGCCTCGCGCGTCTCGGCGCGGTACGCCGGATCGACGACATCGAGAAGGCACTGCGTGCCCACTTGATGGAAGTCATTCCGCACCTGGAGAAGCGGACGCACTATCTCGCGACTTTCGCGAACCTGGCGACGCTGCTCGGCCTGCTCGGCACGGTCAACGGCCTGATCCACGCATTCACGGCCGTCGCGACGGCGAATCCGGCCGAGAAGGCGAACCTGCTCGCGGCCAGCATCTCCGAGGCCATGAACTGTACGGCCTTCGGCCTGATGGTCGCCGTGCCGGTGCTGTTCGTGCACTCGTTCCTGCAGTCGAAGACGTCGCAACTCGTCGGCAGCCTGGAGACGGGCGCGGTGAAGTTCCTGACCATCGTCGCGGATCGGCAGTCGGCGAAGGCGCAGACGCGTCTCGAAGCCGCACAGGCCGCAGCACATGGCGGTGCGGGCGGTTCGTCGTCGAGCGGCTCTGATCCGTTGCCGGCACACGCCTGAGGATCGTCATGACCACCGCCAACGTACGATGGTTCTCCGCGGGCGGGTCGCTCCTGCAAGGGAGCTTCACCAACCGCATCCGCAAGCCGGCCGAAGTGATGCTGGTGCCGATGATCGACATCTTCGTGGTGCTGGTCACGTTCCTGCTCATGACGGCCGTGTTCTCGCGGATCACGATCCTGCAGCTCGATTTGCCGAGCGCGAACGCCGGCGGGGCACCCGCGGTGCCCGCGTTCCGCCTGGAAGTGATCGTGCGCGAGAGCGGCTTCGAGCTGACCAACGGCGAGACGCTGATCGCGGCGCTGCCGAAGGTCGACGGCGAGTACGACTGGGCGACGCTCACGCAGCTCGCGCAGCAGCTCAAGCAGGAGAACCCGGATGTGGATGACGCATCCGTGCTGATGGAGCGGACGGTCAAGTACGACTACCTGATTCAGGTGATGGACGCGATTCGCAGCGCCGAAACTCCGGCGAGCGGGGAGTCTGCAGCCGACTTCCCCGCCACGCCGCAGAAGACGGAGCTGTTCACGAACATTGCCGTGGGAGAAGCGCCGTGAGCTTGTATAGCCGTCCTTCCCGTCCGCACCAGGAAGCGGAGCTGAACCTGATCCCGCTGATCGACGTGATGTCGGTCCTGGTGGCGTTCCTGCTCATCTACACGGCCGACGTGGCGGTGGTGCAGAACACCAAGGACGTCGAGATTCCGCAGTCGACTGCGGAGACGCAGGCCCAGCAATCCGTCGTGGTGATGATCACCAAGGATCACGTGTTCGTGCAGGGCGAGCTGGTCGCGGATGTCGCCGACGTCAACGCGTCGAGCGAGCCGCTGGTCGAGCCGCTGCGCCGCGTGCTCGATCGCCCGATGCTGTTGGAGAGCGGCGGTGAAGCCAGCAAGGCGCAGCGCGAAGTCACTGTGATCGCCGACAAGTCGCTGCCGTTCGAGCTGGTCCGTAAGGTCATGGCGACCTGCACGGCCACCACGTACGGCAAGATTTCGCTCGCGGTGCTGCAGAAATAGGTAAAGCCAGCGATGAACGCAGCAGTCCACATTCTCGAAGACCTGAATCTCACGGACCCGGTAGCGCCGGAGCCGGAGCAGCAGGAGCAGCGACAACTCGCCAACGAGCTGGCGCGCACGCGCACGAAGCGGGCGGCGCTCGAGCACGAGCTGCGCGAAATCGAAGGCGAGCTGCAGGATCTCGCCCCGCAGCGCGAGCGGCATCAGCTCGTCGTCGAAGCCTGCGCGGCGCTGGAGAAGCTCGCGGCGGTCGGCGGCGACACGCTGTTCTGGGGCGCCGAGACGCCTTCGCAGCGTTCAGCCGAGCATCTGCAGGCGGCGCGTGGCCGCGTCGCCGAGCTTGGGCAGTGGTTCAGCCACATGGAAGGCCGCCAGGCGTCGCTGCGTGAGCAGATCCAGCACCACAACGACACGATCGACGCGATCGAGCGCGCGCTGTTCGAGGTGCAGTGGGAAGAAGAGCAGCTCAGCTACGAATGGGAGATCGAGCGCGAGATCGACGAGAAGCCGCGCAAGGCGATCCTGGCGTGGGTGTACAGCGGCGAGGAAGACAAGCGCTTCCGCAAGCACGCCTACCTCGCGTTGCTGATCACGATGCTGCTGAGCGCCATCGTTTCGCAGATCACGCTGCCGCCGCTCGTGGTCAACGGCGAGGAAGTGCCGCAGCGTGTCGTGCGTCTGTTGATGGAAGAGAAGCCGACGCCGCCGCCTGCGCCGGTCGAAATGCCGAAACCGAAAGTGAAGGTCGAGAAGAAGCCGGTCGAGCAGCCGGTGAAAGTTGCGAAGGCCGAGCCCAAGGTCGAGCTGGCGCCGAAGGAGCCGGAAGCGAAGGATCAGGGCATTCTCGCGTTCCGCGAGCGGCTCGCTGCTGCCAAGGAAGATCAAGTCGTGGGCCGCCTCGGTGCGCAGGCGAGCATCGACAACTCCGACTACGGCGGTCGTGCGCAGCGCTCGATGTTGACGACGAACGCGCCGGGCTCGAGCGGCGGCATCAACCTCGCGTCGATCAGTCGCGGCATGGGCGGCGGCCCGGGCAACGGCGCGGGCATGGCCGGCGTGCAAGTGACGCGCGCGAGCAGCGCGATCTCTGCAGTCGGCACGCCTGGCGGCGATCGTCCGGTGGCCGGCGACGTCGGGGTCGCCGGTCGCACCGACGAAGAAATCCAGATCGTGTTCGATCGCTACAAGGCTGCGCTCTACCGGCTCTACAACAAGGAGCTGCGCCGCGATCCGACGCTGAAGGGCCAGGTGATTCTCAAGCTCACGATCGAGCCCGATGGCTCAGTGTCGCTGTGCGAGCTGAAGTCCTCGGACATGAATGCGCCGGAGCTGACGGCACAGGTCGTCGAGCGCGTCAGAGGTTTCGACTTCGGCGCCAAGGCGGTGCCGGCGATCACGATCCTGTATCCGATCGACTTCCTGCCGGCGGCGTGATGCGCCGGCTCAACAATTAAGCACAGAGGCATTTTCGCGAACCGATAAAGGCAAAACCACCGAAAGGTGGCGACGCAAAGTTTCCGGTCTACCGGGCTGCAGGCCCTACGACAGCGGGACCGCCGAAGTCATGAAAGCACAGCAAGCACACCGCAAATCGTTTTTCAGCGCGCTCGCCTCGATGGCGAGCCTGCTTGCTGTGCTGATCGCTTTGGTTCCGGCCACGAGCGCGTCGGCGGCCGAGATCACTTACACATTCCTGAGCGGATCCTGGCATGACCCCGTGGACGACGTCCCCGGAGGACCCGATCCGGGCGATCCTGCCATCACGAACGGTGTACCGACCTCGATCATCCGGTGGGGCAACGATACGCCGCAGAGCGGCTACGACTTCAACGCAGCGGACCCGCTGCCGCCGCCTTTCCAGTTGCCCGGGCCGCTCCCGTTCTTTTCTCTCGGGTCGTTCGTGCATCACAACTTCGTGGTCGGCGATCCGTCGCTGGTTTCGGTGCAGCTGGATGTCGTCCTCGTGATCAGTGTCGATGGCGTCGCCCGTCCGCCGTTGACCTTCACTTATACGTTCAACCACGACGAGACCCAGAACAACCTGGACCCGTGTCCCTACGATCCAGTTCCGCCGCCGGCCGGCTGCTCGGACCGTGTGTCGATCGTTGCGTCACCCACGCCGACGACGTTCAACGTCGACGGCGTGGACTACACGTTGTCGATGAACTTTCTCGATCCCGACGGCAATCCAGTCTCCCAGTTCATAACGAGCGAAGGCGGCGTCACCAACACTACGGGCCTGGTCGGGCAATTCACGCCGCCGCCGGGCACGCCGGTGATCGCGGTCGAGAAGTCGGGCCCGGCGACGCTGAAGCCGGCAGAGTGGGGCAACTTCACCCTCGACCTGCACAACACGGGAGATATCGACGCGTTCAACGTAACGCTCATCGATCGTCTGCCCGACACCCCGACGGGCGGGATGTGCACCACCACTCCGGAAGTCTTGAGCGCGCGCGTGTTCGCGGCAGACGGCGTGACGCCGGTGCCGGGCAAAGGTCCTCTGGCCCAGGGAGCGGACTATTCGCTCGCCTATAACGGCCCGGCGTGTGAGCTCACGTTCACCGCGCTGAGCGCTGCTTCTGTGATCAGCGCAGATCAACGTCTGGTGATTGCGTACCGCGCGCAAGTCGACTCCGATGCGCAAGACGGCACCGTGCTTACGAACGTGGCCGGCGCGACCCAGTGGTACAACGCCCCCGCCACGATTCCGGGCCGCACCGTCTACACGCGCACACTGACCGACGGCACCGTGGGTGTCCCGGACCATCAGGACGCGCACACCGTGACGGTGGATACGCCGGTGTTGCGCTTCGAGAAGACGGTCACGAATGTCACGACCGGTCAGAATCCGGCCACGCACGCGACGCCGGGCGACACGCTGCGCTATCGAATCCGCATCGAGAACCTGGCCACCGATCCGCTGCCGAACTTCTCGCTGCGCGACGAGCTCGGCCGACTCAACACGGCAGCGACTTACGCGCCCGGCACGCTGAACCTCGTGACGGTGCCGGCGGGTGCCGATACCAGCAACACGAATGCGTCAGGCGGCCTGAACAACGGCGGCCTCGTCGACATCCGTAACCTGAGCCTCGGCGGCCAGGGCACGTTCATCATCGTCGAGTACGACGTGCGGCTCGTCGCGGTTCTGCCGAACCAGAGCTATGTGCAGAACCAGGCGCAGGCGTACGTCGACGGTGTCGAGGTCGCGCGCAGCGATGACCCGAACATCGGCGCGACCGCGCCGGATCCGCTCGTGCTCGGCGATGAAGACCCGACGCGCGTGCAGATCACGTCGGCGCCTAAGTTCCGCGTGCTCAAGACCTCGACGTACCTCGGTGCGAGCACGACAGTGCTGCGCGCCGGCGACCGGCTGCGCTACACGATCACGGTCAAGAACATCGGCACCGACAACGCCACCGGCGTCGTGATTCGCGACCAGGTTCCGACGAACACGACATACGTCGCGGGCAGCACGACGCTGAACGGTACGCAGCAGAACGACAACGCCCAGGGCATCACGCCGCTGGTCGACACCATCGCGATCTATGCGCCGGAAAATGCGACTGCGGGCGTGATGCGCGCGGACGCGACCAGCACGACGACCAACGTCGCGACGATCACGTTCGATGTGACTACGGCCCCGGATCTGCCCGATGGCACGATCATCTCGAACCAGGCGTTCGTGAGCGCGGTCGACTTCGGCATCGTCGATTACCCCTCCGACGATCCGCGCACGCCGATCGTGAACGACCCGACGCGCGACGTGATCGGCAACGCACCGCTCCTGTTCGCCACCAAGCAGGCGGAGCTGGTGGTCGACCTGGGCTCGCCGGGCGTCGTCGATCCGGGCGACACGCTGCGCTACACGATCACGATCTACAACAACGGTGCGATTCCGGCGACCAGCGTGGTGCTGGCTGACAACGTTCCGCCGAACACCACGTACGTTGCGAACACGACGACGCTGAATGGGCAGCCGTATCCGGAGCCTATCGCCGGCTCTTCGCCGCTCGCGGCCGGTGTGTACGTGAGCTCGACGGATCGCACGCCGCCTCTGCCGACAACTGCCGATCAAGGCACGCTGTCGCCGACGTCGAGCGCGGTCGTCCAGTTCAATCTGCGCGTGAATGCTGGCGTCGCGTCCGGCACGATCATCCGCAACCAGGCGGTCGTGCGCACCGCCGAGGTGCCGAACGTGCTGACGGACGGCGACGGCAATCCGTCGACCGGGCCGGAGCCGACCGTCGTGGTCGTCGGCAACGGTCAGCAGCTCTCGATCGTGAAGGAAGTCACCGTCGTCGGCGGCGGTGCCGCTTCGCAGGGCGCGACGCTCGAGTATCTGGTGCGCGTCACCAACATCTCGCTCATGCCGGCGCTCTATGTCCTGGTCACCGACGATCTGAACATGCCGGTGCCGGGCTATCTCACGTACGTGAACAACTCGGCGACGCTGAATGGCCAGACGACGGGTATCGCCGTCAACGGCGGGGTCATCACGGCCGACTACTCGACGACCTACGGACCGCTGCAGCCGCAACAGACTGTGCTCATGCGCTTCCGTGCGGTCATCAATCCGGATCTGCTCGACGGTACGAAGGTGACGAACACCGCGACGGTCAAGTGGAACGACCCGCCGCAGACGGCGAGTGGCAGCGTCACTGTCGACGTCGGCTCCATCCCCGGCCAGGGCATCCTGAACGGTAAGGCGTGGCACGACGCGAACTTCAGCCGCACGCAGGACGCGAACGAGCGCGTGCTCGAAGGCTGGACTGTGCAGCTCTATCGCAACGACCGGCTGTTGCGCAGCGTGACGACCGACGCGAACGGCGTGTATCGCATCAGCGGCATCCCGCCGAACTACATCACCGGCGAGCAGTACGAGCTGCGCTTCAGCGCGCCGGACGCGACGGCGACGACTGCGAAACTCGGCATGGCGTACTCGGCGGCGTTCACGAACGGACTGCAGAAGATCAGCGACATCATCGTGCAGTTCGCGAGCAACCTGCAGGACCTGAACCTGCCGATCTCGCCGAACGGCGTCGCGTACAACTCTGTGACGCGCAGCCCGGCCACCGGCGTAACGCTGCGCCTGCTGAGTGCGGGCTCGAATTCGCTGCTGCCGGCGGCCTGCTTCGACGATCCGGCGCAGCAGAACCAGGTCACGCTGGCGAGCGGCTACTACCGCTTCGATGTGAACTTCAGCGATCCGGCGTGTCCGAGCGACGGTAACTACATCATCGATGTGACGCCGCCGCCAACCGGCTATATCGGCACGTACTCGCAGATCATTCCGCCGACGTCCGGTCCTTCCACCGGTGCGTTCTCCGTGCCGGCGTGCGCGGGCGGCATCGACGATGCGCAGTCGGCAACGCCGGATTATTGCGAAGTCCAGACTTCGGAGTTCGCGCCGACACTCGCGGCTCGCGCACGCAGCGCAGGCACGCGCTATCACGCGCATCTGAAGCTCAACAACAACCTGATCCCGGGCTCGAGCCAGATCTACAACAACCACATCCCGGTGGATCCGGATCTGCAGGGCGTGATCCAGATTTCGAAGACGACGCCGCTGCTCAACGTCGTCCGCGGCCAGCTGGTGCCGTACGTCATCACATATAAGAACGTGACCGACGTGCCGCTGTTCGACGTCAGCATCGTCGACCGCATCCCGGCCGGCTTCCGCTACGTCGAAGGCTCGGCGCGCATCGATCGCGAGCCGGTCGAACCGGCTGTGGCCGGCCGCGAGCTGATCTGGAGCGACCTGGCAGTCGATCGTCAGGAACAGCATGAGCTGCTCGTGCTGCTCGCAGTCGGCGCGGGCGTCAGCGAAGGCGAGTTCGTGAACCGCGTCCAAGCGGTCCACATGCTGACCGCCAGCGCGCTCTCGAACGAAGCGTCTGCAACTGTCCGCGTCGTGCCGGATCCGACGTTCGACTGTACAGACGTCACCGGCAAGGTGTTCGACGACGTCAACCGCAACGGTTTCCAGGATCAGGGCGAGACCGGTCTGCCCGGCGTGCGCGTCGTGAGCGCGCGCGGCCTCGCGGCGACCACCGACGCCTACGGTCGATTCCACGTCACGTGCGCCATCGTTCCGCGCGAAGGCCGCGGCAGCAACTTCGTCCTCAAGCTGGACGATCGCACGTTGCCGAGCGGCTTCCGCTCCTCGACGGACCAGGTGAAGGTCGAACGCGCGACGCGCGGTAAAGCGCTGAAGTTCAACTTCGGTGCCTCGCTCCACCGCGTGATCGGCCTGGACCTCGCCGACGCGGTGTTCGAGCCGGGCACGACCGAGATGCGGGCGCAGTGGCGGCCGCGGCTCGACATGCTGATGAAGGAGCTGCAGAAGGCGCCGGCCATCCTGCGCCTGTCCTATCTCGCGGACGTCGAGAACGAGGCGCTGGTCCAGCGCCGACTGGAGGCGATCAAGAGCGAGATCGTGAGCCGCTGGCAGTCGCAGAACGCAACCGCGACCTACCAGCTGACGATCGAGCCGGAAGTCTTCTGGCGACTCGGCGCGCCGCCGCAGCACGCGCGGGAAGTGAACAGGTGACCGCCATGGCCAAGCATCGCTATCTCTGGTTGCCCGTCTGGCTATTGAGCAGTGCAGCGCTGTTCCCGCTGGTTGCGCAGACGCAGGACGTCATCGAGACGCCGCGTGGCGAGACTGTCGAGCGCAATCTGCCGACCGACGAGCCGCTGCGTCCATGGGCGCACGATCCGAACCTGCTGCGGAAGGAGTCGGGCGATCGCGTCGAGATGCGCCTGGTGCATGCGGAGCACCTGGCGACGGTGAAGCTCACGGACGTCGTGCCGCCGATCCGCTTCGACTCGGGTGTTGCGGACATTCCGCAGACCTACATCGAGTCGCTGCGCAAGGCGCTGGACGATCTGCGCGACCGCCGCAACGTGCGGTTGCATCTCGTCGGCCACGCTGACGATCAGCCGTTGTCCGACGCGCTCGCGCGCGTTTACGGCGACAACGAAGGATTGTCGCGCGAGCGTGCGGGCGAAGTTGCGGAGTTCCTGCAGAATCGCCTGGCGCTGCCGGCCGAGGCAGTTTCGTACGAATGGGCCGGCTCGACGCGGCCGGTCGCGACCAACACGACGCCGGAAGGGCGTGCGCTGAATCGGCGCGTCGAAGTGCAGGTCTGGTACGACGAGACGCAGGCGGCGCTTTCCGAAGAGGAGGTGCTGGTCAAGGACGACTTCAAGCGCGTCAAGGTCTGCCGCATGGAGACGGTTTGCAAGATGCGCTTCAAGGAAGGGCACGCGCATCGCACGCGCATCCGCAACCTCGTGCAGCCGCTGCTGTACGACGAAGCGCCGGTGGTTTCCGAAGCGTTCGTCGCGAACATCAAGGGCGCGCTGGAGAACCTGCAGGAGAAGCAGCACGTCACGGTCAAGCTGATCGGCTTCACCGACAACGTGCCGCTCACCGATCGCAACGAGCGCATCTACGGCAATCACCTGGCGCTCTCGAAGGCGCGTGCCCATCGCGTCGCGCTGGAGCTGGAGGAAGCGCTCGGCCTGTCGAACGAGGTGATCGTCAGCGATGGTCGCGGCTCGAGCTCGCCTGTGGCGACGAACAACACCGCGCAGGGACGTGCCGCGAACCGCCGCATCGAAGTCGAGTTCTGGCACGACGACCCGCTGACGGAACTGCCGGACGAGCCGCGCCTGTGTCCGGGTGCGCCGGGCAGCGAAGTCGTCACGCGTGTCTACGATCCGCCCTGGGGACCGATCGAGCCGCTGCAGCTCGAACAGGGCGGTCGCGCAATGATCCCGGCGGACTACGCGCAGCAACTCCGTCGCGCGATGACGGACATCGCCGACAGGACCAACGTGCGCCTGCGCTTCATCGGCTACACGAAGAACGAACGCCTGGATCGCCGCACGGCAATCGTGTACGGCGATGACATCGGTCTCGCCGCGTCCCGCGCGCGTCGCGCGATGGACACCATCGTCAAGGATATGAACCTGACGCCGCAGCAGGCGGAGCACGAGGGCCGCGGCTACGTGCAGTCGAACGACGTCGTCAACGAAGGATTCACGCAGGAAGGCAGTTCGCACATCGTCGTGCAGGTCGTCTACGACGAGCCTGCGGTCCTCGATGATTACGAAGGTGTCGACATCGAGACGCTGACGCGCGAACTGAGCCCGAAGAATCCGTTCGCGCTGAACCTGATGCGCATCACCGTGGATGGCGAGCCGATCGACGATCCGAACCGCAGCTCCGCGGATATTCAGCGCTGCACCGACGTCGCGCTCGAGAAAGCGGACATCCTGTTCCAGTTCGACAACCTGACGTCCAGCCCGCGGTTGAGCGTGTCGGCGTGGCCGACGACGGTGGCGATGGCGGAGTTGGATGGGACGATCAGTGACACAGGTGACACAGCTGACACAGGTGACACAGGGGCGGAGGAAGAAGAGGAGTTGTTGCTGCCGATAGCGGACAACGCGCAGCTCGCGCAGACCGAGGAGTCGGGCGAGGGTGGGGAGCCGGAGGAGCTGGTTGAAATCATTCCGGTGACTCAGGCGCTCAAGCTGGTGGAGACGCCGCCGAGCGAGGAGATTCAGACTGCGCTGGGCGAAGTGCCCGCGCTGCACGCCCCGCGCTTGTTCGGCACACCGGTGCGCTTCCGGATGTACGCGAACTACTCGGCGTTCATCGATCGCTCCGAAGTGCGCATCTTCCAGTCCGATCAATCGACGCAGGCGGCGCCGATGAGAGTGCTGCCGGTGGATGCCAGTGGCTTCGCTGAGTGGGAGCCGACGGCAGAGCAAACCACTGCGCCAGCGCGTGAGCTGCAGTATGTGCTGCGTGCCTATGACAAGGCCGGCAACTTCGACGAAACGAATCCGCAGCCGTTGTGGCTGGTGCTGGACGATGGCACTCGCACCGATGTGCCGCCGCAGGACACGCCGGGGCAACCGCCGAAAGAGCTGTTGGCGGCCTACGGCACGAGCTCGCTGACGTCGCACAACATCCCTCTGGGCAGCGGCACGATCAAGGTTCGCGGCGGCAGCATTCCGGCGCATCACAGCGTTTACGTCGCAGGCAAGCCGGTGCCAGTCGATCCGGCCGGCAACTTCCTCGCCGAGGAAATCCTGCCCGCCGGCATCCACACCGTCGAAGTCGCGGTGCTCGACGATGCAGGCAACGGTGCGATGTTCCTGCGCGATCTCGAGTTCCAGAAGAACGACTGGTTCTATGTCGGCATGGCTGACGTGACGGCATCCGACACGCACACGCGCGGCCCGGCCGAGCTGCTGCAGGGCGCGAACGCGCCGTATGACTACGACTCGGCGCTGGACGCCCGCCTGGCGTTCTACGTGACCGGCAAGTTCAAGGAGGACTGGCACATCAGTGCGAGCGCCGACACGCGCGAAGGGCCGGTCGACGAGCTGTTCAGCAACTTCCTGAACAAGTCGCCGGACTCGCTGTTCCGGCGCATCGATCCGGACTATCACTATCCGACGTTCGGCGACGACTCGGTCGTGGAAGAGGTCGCGCCGACGCTCGGCAAGATGTACGTGAAGCTGGCGCACGACGACAACCACGTCATGTGGGGCAACTTCAAGATCAACTACGGCGACAACGAGCTGGCGCAGGTTGACCGCGGCCTGTACGGCGGCAACTTGCACTATCAGACGGAAGGTGCAACCAGCTTCGGCGAGCAGCGCTTCACGTTCGATGGCTTCGCCGCCGAGCCCGGCACGCTGGCGAGTCGCGAGGAATTCCGCGGCACAGGCGGCTCGCTGTACTTCCTGCATAACCAGGACCTCCTGGTCGGCTCCGAGCGCCTGCGCATCGAGTTGCGCGACAAGGATTCCGGTCTCGTCAGTGGCGTCGTCAATCTGCGGCCGGTACTCGACTACGACATCGACTATCTGCAGGGTCGCATCGTGCTCGCGGAGCCGCTGAATTCGACCGTCGACGATCGGTTGCTCGTGCGCAGCGGCTCCGTCAGCGGTGACGCCGCTTATCTCGTGGCCCGCTACGAATACACGCCGGGATTCACGGAGATCGACACGCTCGCGACCGGTGGTCAGGCGAGCATGTGGGTCAACGACTACGTCAAAGTGGGTTTGACCGCGAACTCTAACGAGGAAGGCGACACCGAGAGCAGCCTCGACGGCGCCGATGTCACGCTGCGCATGAGCGCGGATTCGTGGCTGAAAGTGCAGGGCGGTCGCAGCGAGGGCCTGGTGTCGAGCGCGATCTACTCCGACGACGGCGGCTTCGGCTTCGTCAATCCGGATACCGTCGGCTTCACTTCCGCGGAAGCCGATGCGTATCGCGCCGACTTGAGCGTCGGGTTCGGCGACGTGTTCCCCGGCATGCCGGGCCGGCTCACGATGTACTCGCAGTCGCTCGGCGCCGGCTATTCCGCGCCCGGCCAGGGCACGCTGACGGATGTCGAGAATTTCGGCGGCACGTTCCGCATGCAGTTCTTCGAGCGCTTCGACGTGCGTGCGAAGGCGGACAAGAAGGAGCAGGACCAGGGCCTGTTCGCCGACACGCAGGAATTGAATCTGGGTTACCAGATCACCGATCGCTGGAGCGTCAGCGCCGGCGCGCGCAAGGATGAGCGCGAGTACACCGGGCCGCTCATTCCGCTCAACCGCGAGCAGGGTGAGCGCACCGACGGCGTGATGCAGCTCGGCTATGACTCGGGGGCCTCGTGGCGCACGTACGTCTTCGCGCAGAACACACTGTCGAAGAGCGAGGAGCGGCCCGACAACGACCGCTACGGTACGGGCGGCTCGTATCGCATGACCGAGCGCTTCCGCATCGATGCCGAAGTGTCGGACGGCGACCTCGGCCCGGGCGGCCGGCTCGGCACGAACTACCTGTTCTCCGAGCGCACGACGCTGTACCTGAACTACGCGCTGGAGAACGAGCGCACCGACAATGGCCTGCGCAGCGGCCGTCGCGGCAACCTGATCTCCGGCATGAAGCGCCGCCTGTCGGACTCGAGCAGCATGTTCCTCGAGGAGCGCTACCAGGAGACCGACGACATGTCCGGCATCACGCATGCGACCGGCATGACGCTCGCGCCGAACGAGCGCTGGAACTTCGGCGCGAACACCGACATCGGCACGCTCACCGACGAGCTGACCGGGGCGAAGATCGATCGCGAGGCCGGCGGCGTCCGCATGGGCTACGGCTGGGAGGCCATGCAGCTCTCGAGCGCCGTCGAGTATCGACTCGACAAGACGGAGCAGCTGGATGCAGCGACCTCCGAGCGCACGACGTGGCTGTTCCGGAACAGCTTCAAGTTCCAGCTCAACCCGGACTGGCGCATCGTCGGCAAGTACAACCACGCCAAGAGCGAGAGCTCGCTCGGTCAGTTCTACGACGGCGGCTACACCGAAGCTGTAATCGGCTACGGCTTCCGCCCGGTGGCGAATGACCGGCTGAACGCGCTCGCGAAGTACACGTATTTCTACAACGTGCCGACGACAGAGCAGGTGACGCCGACGAACTCGGCGGCGCAGTTCGTCCAGAAGAGCCACGTCGCTGCGCTCGACTTGACGTACGACCTGACGGACATGTGGTCGATCGGCGGCAAGTACGCCTATCGCCTCGGCCAGTTGAGCCTGGACCGCGAGCACCCGCAGTTCTTCGACAACCGCGCGTCGCTGTACATCCTGCGTACCGACCTGAAGTTCGGCGGCTGGGAAGGCTTGCTCGAAGGCCGCATGCTCGACATGGCGGATCTCAACGAACAACGCGCCGGCGCACTCGTCGCCGTGTATCGCTACGTCGGCAAGCACTTCAAGGTCGGCGCCGGCTACAACTTCACCGACTTCTCGGAAGATCTCACGGACCTGAGCTTCCGCAGCGAAGGCGTGTTCATCAACATGATCGGCTCGATGTAAAGGTCGCGCTGGCGGGCTGGAACAGGGAAGTTCCGGCCCGTCATTTCACGCGCGACCCACGAGCGAACTAGTACCTCCGACACTACTTCGTCGGTTGACTGGTCAAACGTCCGAGTCGACGCTGCATACATCCCCGCGCTGCGGTATCGACACAACTCCCTGATTGTCGGGCCGGGCCCGCTTATTGCATTTCCATCAGTACCGGGAAGTTACTTTGAGCGTCCAGGAACAGCACCTGGGAGGACACTCATGCCGACGACGAAGATCATCGCCACCTTGACCGCACTTGCCGCCACGTTGATCGCACCACTCACCAGCCACGCCATTCTCGTCACCCTCGACAACCCGAACCAGACCATCCTGCGTCCCACCACGGGGACGACGACAGTCTCGTTTACGGGGAACATCGACATCACCGAGGGCTACCGGCTCACCAGCGCAGCCGCAAGCTCGTTGTGGACCGCGTCCGGAGACCTGGTTGACGGCGTATTTCCCCGCCCCACTTTCGACCTCACCGGCGTTCTCTTCACCGTCAGGGTCGGTGCCACGGACAGCGGCTTGTATGCTTTCGATTCCTTGCTGACGAACCCCGCGTACATCCTTTTCGGGGAGTGTCCCTTGGAGCGCGGCTCCTGCAACAACACCGGGCGCCTGAATTATTCGATCAACGTCGTCGACTCGTTGAGCGTGCCCGAGCCCGCGACGCTGTCGTTGTTCGGTGCGGCTCTGCTCATGGGCTTCGCCGTGCAGCGCAGGCGGTGGAGGGTCGCGCCGACGGTTTAGGAGGGTCAGGCCAGACCTCGGAGGCATTTGGTCGCGTTCGCGCAAGCGGACGCGGCTAAAATCCGGTCGTATGACCCAGGTCTACCAGATCACGCCGTTTCTCCATGTCCCGGACATGGAGTCAGCGCTGAAATTCTTTTGTGACACGCTCCGGTTCGAAGCAAAATTCCGCGAGAGCAACTACGCGTATGTAGAACTGGCGGGTTGTGGGTTGCGCATCCTGGAGGAACCCGGTCGCAGGCTCACAGCCGACGGGAAAGCCAGAATGACCGTGTACATCGATGTCTCGAACGTCGATGAGCTCCACGCGCAGCTGCGGGAGAGCCTGGACAAGCTGCCTCCTCAGGACGTGGAGCCATTGCGGAACAAATCCTGGCGACAGCGCGAGTTTCAGGTTCGCATGCCGGATGGCGATTGGCTCACTTTCGGTCAGCCTGTGCGATGAGCGCACGCAGAGAACAGGCTCGCGCCGCCGGAGTTCTCTACCTGCTGCTCGCACTCAGCGCGCCCTTCGGCCTTCTCTATGTACCCGGCCAGTTGATCGTGTCGGGCGACGCCGCGGCGACGGCCGACAACATCCGGACCCATGATGGGCTCCTCCGTCTCGGCATCGCGAGCGAACTGGTTCACCAGATCATCGCCGTGTTCCTCGTCCTGGCGCTCTATCGGTTGTTCAAGGCGGTCAACGAGACCTACGCCAGGCAGGTGGTGATCTTCGGCGCGCTGTTGTCGGTGCCGATCATGTTCGTCAACGTCCTCAACAACGTCGCCGCGCTGATCCTCGTCAGCGGCGCTGATTTCCTGTCCGCATTCGGAGAATCGCAGCTGGACGCGATGGCGTACCTCTTCGTTCGTCTGCATGAGCACGGCATCGCCGTGGCTGCCATCTTCTGGGGGATCTGGCTGTTCCCGTTCGGGATCCTGGTCATACGCTCGGTCTTCATCCCTCAGGTGTTCGGCTATCTGCTGATGATCGCAGGTGTCGGGTACCTCGTTAGTTCGTTCACCACGCTGGTTCTGCCGCAGTACGGGCCGACGGTTTCGCAGTTCGTGGCTCCACTTCAGTTCGGAGAGCTGCCGATCATCCTGTGGCTCGTGATCTGGGGCGCAAAGACGGAGCATTGAAGGTGGCGTCGGGGCGGCGAAGAGAAGGAGAACTTCATGCTCAAACTACCTGCGTTCCTGTCGGGCCCTCTGGAGGCGGTCAGCAAGCTCTGGGATAACTGCAAGGTGATTGTCGGCGCTGGCTTCGTGGCCGCTGGAATCAAGTGGCTGTTGGACGCGCTGTCATCCGTTCATTGGGTGCTGGGAGCCATCCCTGCAGCAATCCTCGTCGCGGGCGCGGTCTGGTTGACGAATCACATCAAGCAATCCTCGCGCAGCGAGGACCCGAGCGGAGTATTGGGTGTGCTCGCGCTCGGTCTCCTGACGGTCATGATGGTGTGCGGTTGGGTTTCCTTCACCCTGCATGCAGCCTACCCGGCAACGTACTCGGTCCCGAACGCGTACTCGCCCGGGACATTCGTAGATCTGTACTTCCATACCTTCCTGGATCTCCTGCCGGCCATCGACGTGCCGAAGACGCTGAATATCAAACCGGCCATCGAGTCGCGCACTGTCCTGGGCGGCCTGCCGATCCTCGCGTTCAAGCTCTTCGTGGTGTGGCTCTTCTTCGATGCCTTCTTCTCCTGGCGCAGGGGGCGTGAGGAGCCAAAGTAGGCGCGCAAGGAGTCCGGAAGACGGCTATCGTAGGCGCATCACCCGCAAACACTTTCGAGGATCACTGGAGAGAGACAGTGACTACCACACTCGTCTACGCCATCAAGTACGTCGCCGACATGGGCGCCGCGGTCCGCTTCCATCGCGATCAGCTCGGTCTCAAGCTGCGGTTCGAGTCGCCGCACTGGAGCGAATTCGAGACGGGCAGCACAACCCTCGCATTGCATCCGGCAACCGGTGACCGTCCGTCCGGCAGTTGCGAGCTCGGCTTTCGGGTTCCGAACATCGACGCGTTCTATGCGGAGAAGTCCGGCAAGGGCATCGACTTCATTTCCCCTCCCACCGTTTTGCACGGCCACAAGTTGGCGAAGTTCAAGGACAGCGAAGGCGCGCAAACCAGCTTGAGCGGGTAGTCGGGCAATGCGCATCCGTCCGTCGCGCACCGAAGATCAATCGGCTCTCGTCGAGTTGTGGGAACGGTCGGTTCGAGCCACCCATCGGTTCCTGACGCCCGACGACATTCTCAACCTGCGCCCATTCGTCGCCCTGGAGCTCGCGAAGCCGACGATCTCCTGGTGGGTTCTCGACTCGGACGACGGCGTGCCCTTGGGGTTTCTCGGCTTCGCGAACGATTCGATCGAGGCGCTGTTCATCGATCCGGACCACGTCGGCGCCGGTGCCGGCAAACTGCTGATCGCGCATGCGCAATCGTTGGCGGAAAATCGCCCGCTCCTGGTCGAGGTCAATGAGCAGAACGAAGCAGCAGCAGGGTTCTATGCTTCGCAGGGCTTCGTTGTGTTCGACCGTTCGCCGACGGACACTGCCGGGCGTCCCTTCCCACTGTTGCGAATGCGGCGAGCGGCGCCGAAGCTGTCTATCTAACGGAGACTCTCATGACGCACAAAGGCAGTTGCCACTGCGGGCAAATCAAATTCGAGGTTCAGGGCACCTTCGACACGGCAATGGAATGCAACTGCTCGCATTGCAGTCGCAAGGGCTACCTGCTCTGGTTCGTGCCGCGCACTCAGTTCACGCTGCAGACACCAGAGGCGGCGATCGGCGTTTACACTTTCAACAAGCACGTCATCAAGCATCATTTCTGTCCGAAGTGCGGTTGCGCCACCTTCGGCTACGGCGAGTCGCGCGGCACGGAGATGGCGGCCGTCAACGTGCGGTGTCTCGAGGGTGTCGAGCTGACGACGATCAAGCGGCAGTTCGTTGACGGACGTTCTTTCTAGGAGACATACGTGACGCTCGAATGGAAATACTCCAACGATGGGGTGGACTGGGAGGAGCTCTCCGCTCTTTATCGAGCGGCGCCGCTCGGCGACAAGAAGCCGGCACTGCTGCAAAAGGTTTTCGCGAACAGCCTGTTCAAGTGCTTCGTGTACGAGAACTCCAGGCTCGTTGCAGCAGGTCGCGCACTCGCCGACGGCGGCGACTGCTCGTACGTTTGCGATATCGCCGTCCTGCCGAGCCACCAGGGTACGGGGCTGGGCAAGAAAATCGTCAGCTATCTGGTGGAGCAGTCGCGCGGGCACAGGAAGATCATCCTGTACGCCGTCCCGGGGCGAGAGCCGTTCTACCGCAAATTCGGTTTCCTGCGCATGACGACAGCGATGGCGATTTTCGAGAATCAGCAGCAGCAGTTGGAACGCGGCTATCTCAGCGAAGAGTAGTGGAGGGGACTGCAATGGCGAAGGTCACCGGAATCGGCGGCGTCTTTTTCAAGAGCACGGGTGACGGCAAGTCGCTGGCGGCCTGGTATCAGAAGCACCTGGGCATGCCGCTGGAGGAGTGGGGCGGCGCGATCCTCAAGTGGCCGGATGATCGGGCCGAGGATGGCGGTCTCACCGTATGGAACGCCGCGCAACGGGATACCCAGTGGTTCAGCCCGAGCAGTGCGTCCTTCATGATCAACTACCGCGTGGACAATCTCGTCGAGTTGCTGGCGCAACTGCGCGCCAGCGGGATTGAACCGGTCGGTGGACCCGAATCGCACGAGAACGGCAAGTTCGCGTGGATCATGGATCCGGACGGGAACAAGATCGAGCTGTGGGAGCCGAAGATCTGGGACGACAAGAACAAGGGTGCCTGAGATCTGCAGGTAAGGAGGAGTCATGAAGGCGTTCTTGACCATAGCGGCTCTGTGCGTGCTCGGGCTTGCGACATCGCTCGCCGTCGTCGGACAGGAGCAGCGGCAGCCTATTCCGCCGGGCGTAGCTGAAACCAACTGGATTCCCATCGGCGACAAGGTGGGTTTCGTCATTACGCCCGCAGTGGCGAATCACGATCCAACCGTTCTCGCCGGGTACTTCCTCGCCTGGCACGAAAACGCCTGGAAGAGAATCGACAGCGAAGGCGGTTTTCGTTTCCAGCCGCTCAAGAAGTGATGCAGTACCTGTTGCTCGCGGTTGTTGCGGTCGGCTTCGCGGCATTCGCCCCCATCAAGGTCACTCTTTCTCTCGTGGCGTGCATTGGGATCGTTTCGCTGGTAGTGAAGATCACCGCAACGAAGCTCATCGGCCCGGTTGCGATGAAGGACGCCTTCCGATCGGTCGCCTGGGCTTTCGCTTTGCTGTCAGCGGCAGTCGTTGGTGTGCTCTGGGTCAATCAGGGCCAATTGCAGGTCGAAGGTGTTGCGGCCATTGCGCTCGTGTGCGGCCTCTTTGCAGCGTTCGTCCTTGGATTCAAAATCGGGCTGCAGGCAAGCTTCGGTTCGAGCGCAGCCATTGCAGCCATTTCCACAGTCGTTTCTTCGTTGCTGCTGTTTGCTCTGAGGCCGGTGCTTTTTTAGGGAACCGACAGTCATGCAATACAGACACGTCCTTGCTGCTGCGCTGCTGGTATTGGCGTCGATCTGTGGTGCCCGCGCACAAACCGCGAAAACGGTGGCAGCAGACGTAGCCCTTGCGCCGTTCGTCGTCGAGGCAGACAACGCCGACTCGCTGCGCTCGCAGTCAGCGAGCTGCAATGACCAGCTCGCCGCAGCGCTTTCCCGCAAGGGAGTGGCAGTCGCGCGCAATCCGCGGCTTTCCGACGAGAATCTGCAATCGGCCGGTGCGCCGTGGGCAGTACTTGGCCGCATCACCCGCGACAAGGAGCAGTTCCAACTGGAGCTGCGGCTGCTCGACGTCAGGTCGGGCGATGAGATGCGATCGTATTTCAACTCGGACAAGGAACTGCAGGTCGCTTGTCGCGCCGTCGACAAAGTCGCCGAGCGTATCGCAGCCTTTGTCGCGTCACAGAGGGGCTCGCGGTAGCGCAGGAGAATCCCATGAGCGATTCGCACTCGAAGAAGTTTCCGCCGTCAGTCATGAGCCTGTTCGACAAGTACGTCCATGGGCTCATTTCCCGTCGCGAGTTCATCGATCGTGCCTCGGGCATGGCGGTGGCCGGGTTGAGCGGCGCAGCGCTGCTCGATGCGTTGAATCCGAAATTCGCCGAGGCACAGCAGGTCGCGCCGACCGATGCAAGGCTGCGTACCGAGTCAGTCGAGATTCCCGCGCCGGGCTACGGCAAAGCGCGCGGCTATCTGGTCCAGCCGGTCAAAGCCGCGGGCAAGCTGCCGGTGGTTCTCGTCGTTCATGAAAACCGCGGTCTGAATCCGCACATCGAGGACGTCGCCCGGCGCATCGCACTGGAGAATTTCGTCGCGTTCGCGCCCGATGCGCTGTTTCCGCTCGGCGGCTATCCGGGCGATGAGGACAAGGCGCGCGCACTATTCCAGCAGCTCGACCAGGCGAAGGTGCGGGAAGATTTTCTCGCGCTGGCGAAGTACGCGAAGTCGCTACCTGCCGGCAATGGCAAGCTCGGTGTCGTAGGGTTCTGCTACGGCGGCGGGATGTCGAACTTCCTCGCGTCTCACAGTCCTGAGATCGACGCCGCAGTTCCGTTCTATGGCAGTCCGCCAGCACCGGCGGATGCGCCTTCGATCAAAGCACCACTTCTGCTGCAGTTCGCGGAGCAGGACGAGCGCATCAACGCGGCCTGGCCCGCCAGCGAAGCGGCATTGAAGTCGGCCGGCGTGAAATATCAGGCGTACATCTATCCGGGCACGCAGCACGGCTTCAACAACGACACGACACCACGCTACGACAAGGACGCGGCGGCGTTGGCCTGGAAGCGAACGATCGAGTTCTTCAACCAACACCTGCGTGCGTCCTAGGTGCGAGCGGGAACTCCAGGTGAAAAGTCGTTCCCACGTTCTCTTCCGACTCGAAGGTGATGCGACCGGACATCTGCTCGGTCAAGTGCTTGGCGATTGCCATCCCTAACCCAGTGCCGCCGCGGCTGCGTCCGTCGGACGAGTCGGCCTGCGAGAACCTTTCGAAGAGCTGCTTGCGGAAAGCCGCCGGAATGCCGCAGCCGTGGTCGATCACGCTGATGCGGCACCGGCCGTCGCTCGCGCTCGCGTCGACTTCCACGCGCCCGCCGGTGCGCGAGAACTTGGCAGCGTTCGACAACAGGTTCGCCATGATCTGGTGAAAGCGGCCGTCGTCCACGCGGATGAGCGAGCCGGGCACGCGCTGCCGCGCTTCGATGGTCACGCCCAGTCGCTCCGCGTAGAACCGGCTCGCGTTGATGCAGCGGTCGAGCAGGTCGTCGACCGCGACCGGCCGCATGTCGAAGCGCATCTTGCCGGAAGACGCCTTCTCGAAATCGAGAATGTCGTTGATGAGCTGCGCGAGGCGATCGCCGTTGGTGCGCGCCATTTCCAGCAGGCGCGCGAGCGCCGGCTCCGGCGTGCCGAACTTGCCGCTTGCGGCGAGACCGATCGAGCCGAGCATCGCCGTCAACGGCGTGCGCAGCTCATGGTTGATGGTCGCGATGAACTCGTTCTGGATCTGCTCCACGCGCTTGCGTGCGGAGATGTCGCGCGTGTTGGCGACCCAGCCGATCGACCCGGCGCCGGTCGTGCCGCGCAGCGGCCGCGAGATGGTCTCGACCCAGATGTAGCGGCCGTCGCGATGACGCATGCGAAACGTTCCCGCGAGCACTTCGCGGCCCTTCTGCAGCAGCGCGATGCCCTGTGCGTACAGCGACGCATCCTCCGGGTGCACGTACTCGAGGCCGTCGCGGCCGACGAGCTCGCCCGGCGTCCAGCCGAACATTTCCGTGACGGAGGGCGAGAGGTAGATCCACGCGCCTCGTGCGTCAGTCACGGTGATCACGTCGATCGAGTTGACTGCGATCAGGCGAAAGCGCTCTTCGCTCGCGGCCACGTCACGCAGCAGCCGTCGTTGATGGGCAATGACGGCGCAGACGGGATAGCTCGTGAGGATGAGCGTCGCAATGACGAGCTGCAGGGCGAACACCCGCTTGGTCATCGTCAGGTCCTGGAGCAGCGTGAACGGACCCACGCCCGCGACGATGGAGGCCAACGCGGAGCCGGCGATGATGAATATGGCTACGGCCGTGGCAGCGTAGCCGAGCCGGAACGCGATCAGCAGCATGGGTGGGATGACCAGGAACAGCACCGGGAACCGGCTCTGCGCAAACACCACGAGGCTCGTCGCGATCAGCAGCGCGAACGCACCGGTAATCGTTTGCCAGCTCGCATTGCGTAGCGTCTGCCGCACTTCTGACGGCTGCAAGCTGAGCACCAGCGGCAGCATCACAGCCATGCCGAGCGCATCTGAAACCCACCACGTGGCAAACGTGCTTATGAACGGCTGCGCCGCAGCCGCTTGCAGAACGGCCGCCGCGATCCCTCCCGAGACGGCCGGAGCAAGGACGACTCCATAGAGAAAGAATCGGATCAGGCCGCGAGGCTCGCCGAACGCGTCCATGTTCGTCAGCGACGAGCGCAGGAGCAGCACCGCCAACGCGACCTCGGCGGAGTTCGCCAGCGAAAGGCCAATGGCCGCCACCGTGCTGTTGCCAGCCAGGAAATCGACGATGACGTTCGCGACGAAGCAGGCGGCGAGAATCCCGGGCCACTCGGAACGGGTGGGCCGCAGCAGCAGCACCGCGGCAAGCAAGCCATTGCCAGGCCAGATGGCCGCAACGGGCCCGAACTCCCGCTTCAGGGCGATACCCAGCCAGGCCGTGGCTGCGTAGAGCGCGGCAATTGCCAGGATGAAACCAACGTCCTTGGCGCGCCGGTACATGGCCGACACCTTCTTGGCAGAGCGCAAGACTGCCACGCGATCCTGAACAACCCGACGGCATCGCGCAAGTCAGGTCAGATCGCCCAAAATGAAAAGCCCCGCTCGAAGCGGGGCTCTTCGTCATCATCGAGTGTGCTGAGCTTCAGATCTGCTTGCGACGGCGCGCGGCAGCGAGACCCAGCATGCTCAATCCCAGCAGCGCCAACGAGCTCGGCTCGGGGACGTCGGTGGTGGTCGTCGGATTGATCGCCCGGACGTGACTGATCGTAATCCCTTCGAGGCCCAGGTTGATGCTCCCCGGCAGGTCCGTGATGTCGAACACGCCCCAGCCGTTCAGTGCATTGTTCTCGAACAATGCATGCCAGGTCGCATTCTTGATCATGAAGTAGTCAGCTTCCGGATCCAGCAGGAACGCAAAGACGTTCGACGTGTCGGTGCTGTAGTACGGCACGCTCTGCTGCTGAGGAAGAATCTCGGCGCCGGGCAGCAGTCCCTGCAGCCAGTCGATCTCCGCCTTGCCCGAGTTGGCGAGGTTATCGTAGTCGATCACGTCGTCCACGCTGCCGACGTCGGTCCCATCGTGCGGGCCCTCGTTGATCATGATGGCCCAGGACGGCTGCGCGAGGCCCAGTCCCAGCGCCAATGCCGTGGCAATTACATAAAGTCGCTTCATTGTGTTGCTTGCTCCGAAAAAATAGATCCTTCCCGTCCCCTGGCTGTTGCAAGAGCCGCACCACGATTGGGAACAGGAAAGGCAACAAGAGGTTGCAAGTGCCCGAAGGGGCATCGTGCTTTCGGGCCGTAAATTCCGCCGACAATCGCGGCCACCGAAGATGTGACGCGCGTCACATTCCTATTTTGCGAAGCCACTACTCGTTCAGGATCCGCCCCAAGTTACGCGACCCGTGCAGGATCCGTTCAATGCGCACGCCTCGGTCACCCAAGGTAAAGAAGATCAAGTAGGCGCCGTGTGTGCAGCAGCGCAATCGGCTGCCCAGATCCGGCCGTTCCACGTAGGCCAGAGGAGCACGCGCGATCTTGCGCGCGTGCTCAATCAATTCTTCTTCGAACTTGAAGGCGCGTGCCGGGTTGTCCCGCGCGATGAAGTCCGTTATGTCGGCGAGATCCATCTCAGCCTGGCGTGACATCCGTGTGCGCATGCGGTTGCTATTTCTTCGATGCTTTGCTCTTTGCGCGGCGCGCTCGATTTCTGGCGACGACCTCTTCTACCGATCCGGCATCCTCGCTGTCGATGCCTTGCTGGATAGCAGCTCTCAAGTCCCGGTGGCGGAGCTGACGCAGCTTCTCCTCGTCCTCGAGCAGCCGCAGACCAGCTCGCACGACCTCGCTGACATTGTTGAAGCGGCCGGATTCGAGCTGCTTCTTCACGAACTCCTCAAAGTGGCTGCCGAGAGCGACGCTGGTAGGCATGAGTGTCATTGAATAACTAATAATATTAGATAATCACAGAATATAACGACTTCCGGGGGATGCTCAAGCTGCAATGATCGTTTCGATCAGCGTCCGCGTGCGATCGGCGGCAGGAGCGAGCGACTGCCGGTGATCAACGAGCGTAATCAGCGCCTTCCACAGAGCCCAGCCACGAGCGCGTTGCCATGTTGGCGCATCCAGCGGAACGCCGTCTTTGAAAAATTCGAAGCTCTCCGAATCAAAGATCGTCCATGCCGCAACGAGGTCGCAGGCCGGATCGCCGACGGCGCAGCATCCGAAGTCGATCACCGCGTGCAGTCGTCCGTCCTTCAAGAGGAGATTGCCCGCCGCGACATCGCCGTGAATCCAGACCGGCGCGTGGTCCCATGACGTCGCGAGTGCCTGTTCCCAGATTTCAGTCGCGCGCGCGGCGTCGACTTCGCCAGCCAGCATCTCAATCGCGCGCCTGGTCTGCTCGTCATAGATGGACAGTCCACTGCCGCGATGAAAGTTGTGTGCACCCGGGGCGGGGCCGCTCGTTGCATCCAGGCTCTGCAGCGTCGTGAGAAATCGCGCGAGCTCGGCAGCGAGCGAAGTCAGGTCGACACTGCTCGCGGATGAAACCGTTTCGCCTTCGATCCATCGATGAATCGACCAGTGCCACGGATAGCCCGCGCCCGGCTTGCCGAGTGCCAGTGGAGTCGGCACGACGAACGGCAACTGCGGTGCCAGCCACGGCAGCCATCGTTGTTCCTTCTCTACCTGCTCCGCGTAGCACTCGGCGCTCGGCAGCCGGATCGTCATTGCACGCCCAAGGCGAAACGTCCGGTTGTCCCAGCCGCCGGGTTCGAGCGGCACGATCGGCTGCTGTGCCCATTGCGGGAACTGCTGCTCGAGCAACGTGCGGACCAGTTGTGAGGTGATTTCGAGCATGCGACAGGCAGCGCAGTGGCGTCACAATGCGCACCGGCGAAGCGTCACTGATCGTGACTGAGTTAACAAGGCTGTACGGACAATGACCATGCTCGACGTGCTCTGGATCATCGGTCGCTTGCTCCTCGGCGCTTATTTCGCCGCGGCGGGGATTCACCATTTCACTGCGACCTGATCGCAGCCGCATATTCCTGGTAGTGCTACGTTCCAGCCTGCGTCAGGCGTAAGATGCGCGCCGATGGTGCGTCGGCGCTTCGCAGGGTTTAGCACGATCCGCGGCCGGATGCTGTTCTGGATCCTCGCCGCGACGATGCCGATTTACTCCGGCGCTCTCTACATGTCGTATCGCGCGACCGCGCAGC
>Ga0209382_10001631_pt1 | contig 34875 bp, 33 predicted proteins | sample SoiMetdeltSBSDD5_FD_187599 | JGI IMG/M metagenome (GOLD analysis project Ga0209382, IMG submission 187599) | Bulk soil microbial communities from a Populus tree surrounding site in Tennessee, USA - Soil MetaG P. deltoides SBSDD5 (SPAdes) (version 2) | ecosystem: Environmental > Terrestrial >... | reverse complement strand
CTCAGCGGGCCCGCTACCACGGGTTCGGCGGTATCTTCGGCCCTGGCTACCCAGGCCACAACGACCACACCCACGTCGACATCCGCACCAGCAACTCCTGGTCCGCCCCGAACTGCGGCATCTGACCGCTGCGGTTGCGTCCGAAGAAACCTCGGCCTATGGCGCGGGGTTCTTCGGACGCAACGCGGTGGCGAGCAGGGCGCGGAGGTCGTGGCCGACGCCGCGGTCCAGGTGGACGGCGGACAGGCCCGCGGCCCGTGCGGCGGTGACGTCGAGGTCCAGGTTGTCGCCGACCATCAGCGTCCGGGCCGGATCGACTCCCAGCGCCGCGCAGGTCTGATGGAACGCCTCGGGCGCCGGGTTGCCGCTGCCCAGGTCCTCAGCGGTGCGGACGATGTCGACCAGGTCGGCCAGTCCGATCCCCGCCAGCTTGGCGTTCTGCTGCTTGGTGCTGCCGTTGGTCAGCACCCCGGTCCGCAGGTCGTTGCCGCGGGCAAGCTCCAGTGCGGCACGGGCGTCGTCGAACGCCCGCCAGCTGCCCTGGTACCAGCCGAGGAAGACCGCGAACGACGCGTCGAGCTCGTCGTCGCGTCGGGGGGCGTACCACCGAGCTCGGTCACCCAGCCGCGAACGGCCGCGGTCGCCGACCCGGTGTGGTCCAACAAGGTGTCGTCCAGGTCGAACCCCACCGCATCGAACGTCCGGGTCACGCCGGGATCCTCCCATCACCGCTCGTGTGTTCACGAATCGCCACGGATCCGACCCGATCCTTGGCGATTCGTGAACACGCAACCACTGATGCGAGGATCGGGTGTGTCTGGATCGGTGACTGCTGACCCGACGGCGCTGGTCGTGGTGACGCTGCTCGGGATGAGTGCCAGTGTGCTGGTGCCGACGCTGCAGACCCGGCTGATGGACGTCGCGCACGAAGGGCAGTCGCTGGCGGCGTCGCTGAACCACTCGACTCTGAATGTCGCGAACGCGCTCGGCGCCTGGCTGGGCAGCCTCGTGCTGGCGGCCGGGTACGGCTACGAGTGGCCGAGCCGGGTCGGTGCCGCGCTGGCCGCGGCGGGTCTGGTGCTGGCCGTCGTCTCCGGCCGGATGGACCGCACCCGCCGCTGACCCCCGCTACGTCTTCGGGACGCGGCGGCCGGGCGGGGTGAAGGCTGCGAGCGCGGTGCCGGAGATGAAGCCGCCGGCGTCGTCGGGGTCGATCCGGCCGGCGTTGATCTCTTCCGCGGCGCCGTGCATCACGAACTGCAGAGTGCTGACCAGCCAGGTGGTCGGCAGGTCGGTGCGGAACACGCCTTCGGCCTGACCGCGCTCGATCAGGTGCTCCACGCGCTCCATCGGGCCGGCGTGCAGGCTGCGGATCCGGGCCGGCGGCACTGTGCTCTGCGCCGCCGCCAGCAGTGAGCGGGACCGGTTCACCAGCTGCCAGCTGGACTCGATCAGCCGGGTCAGCGCCTTCCGCGGGTCACCGGACAGGTCGACCGCCTCGAGCACGGCGTTGCCCTCCTCGATGGCGCGGGCGAGCACGGCGTCGACCAGCGCTGCGCGGGACGGGAAGTGGCCGTACAGCGTGACCCGCCCCACGCCCGCAGCCTGTGCGATCTCCCCGACGCTGGCGTCCGGGTTCTGGCTCAGGCAGTGGACCCCGGCATCCAGGATCGCGGCGATGTTGCGCTGGGCGTCAGCCCGCTTGGCCGGCTTGGTCTGTGTCGTCGCCATGGCCACCTCTCGTGATCTCGAACACTGGTGTACGAAATCAACTTGTCGAACACCGGTGTACGAGTTACTGTAGCCGACGCAACCTGAACAACAATGTTCGACTTAATCTGAGGAGGTCTGGGCATGTCCGCTGAAGGTGCACACGCCCACATTGACGACGCCCCCGCCGCGAACCCGCGCCGGTGGCGCATGCTGGCACTGCTCGGTGTCGCACAGTTCATGCTCATCCTCGACGTCACGGTGGTGGCGATCGCGCTACCGAACATCGGCGAGGACCTCGGCCTGGCCCGCGACACGCTGACCTGGGTCGTGAGCGCGTACACGCTGATGTTCGGCGGTCTGATGCTGCTCGGCGGCCGGGCCGCGGATCTGTTCGGAGCCCGCCGGCTGGTGCTCACCGGGCTGCTGGTGTTCACCGCGGCGTCGCTGGTCACCGGTCTCGCGACCAGCCCGGAGATGCTGATCGGTGGCCGGGTGGCCCAGGGCATCGGTGCCGCGATGCTGTCGCCGGCCGCGCTGTCCGTGGTCACCACGACGTTCCAGGGCGCCGAGCTGAACAAGGCACTGGGCATCTGGTCCTCGCTCGGTGGCGGCGGTGCCGCGATCGGTGTTCTGCTCGGCGGCCTGCTCACCGCCGGACCGGGCTGGAACTGGGTGTTCTACATCAACGTGCCGATCGGGCTGCTGGTCCTCTCGGCGCTGACCCGGATGCTGCCGGCGGACCCGCCGAAGGGCACCCGGGGCCGGCTCGACGTACTGGGTGCGGTGCTCGTGACCGCCGGTACCGGAACCGCGATCTACGCGCTGATCAACGCCGGCGACGAGGGCTGGACATCGTGGGCGACACTCGGTCTGCTGGCCGTCGCAGCGGTCCTGTACGCCGGGTTCGCCGTGTGGCAGCGCGTGGCACGGTCACCGCTGATGGATCTGCGGATCCTGACCCGGCGGCCGGTCGCGGCAGGCACGTACCTGATCCTGGTCGCCACCGCGCTGATGATCGCCGTGTTCTTCCTCGGCTCGTTCTACCTGCAGCACAAGCAGGGGTACGGCGCGCTGCGGACCGGGCTGCTGTTCCTGCCGGTGGCGCTGGCCACCATCGTGGGTGCGCAGTCGGCCGGTAAGGCGATCGCTCACGTCGGCCCGCGCCGGATCACGCTGGTCGCACTGACCGTCGCCGCGGTCGGCACCGCCGTACCGGCGATCTGGGACGGGACCGTGCCGCTGGTGGCCGGGGTCAGTGTCGCGTCCGCGGGCATCGGCGCCACCTTCGTGGCGGCGTCGACGACCGCGCTGGCGAACGTCGCGTATCACGAGGCCGGTCTGGCGTCCGGGATCGTGAGCACCTTCCACGAGTTCGGTGCCGCGATCGGTGCGGCGGCGGTGTCGAGCATCGCGGCGGCGAGCATCGCGGGTACCAGCGATGTCGGGTTCACCCGCGGGTTCACCTTCATCGCGGTGACCGCGGCCGTGAGCGCGGTCGTCGGACTGCTGGTCGTCCCCGCCAGCAAGTCGTCGGTCGAGGTCGGCCACCACGTCCACTGACCCACGCGTTGCGTCCGAAGAACCGGTGCGACCTCCGCGCCTGTTCTTCGGACGGGGTGGCGACCGCATACTCTGTATCGCATACCGGCCCGCGTCAGGTAGCACCGCGTCGAGTGGCTGCGCCGCGGTGACGGAGAGCCCTTCCGTCGGACGCACGGATCAGGCGGGCCGCAGGGCGGAGGCCATCCGGTGGACGCCTTCGGTGAGGATCTCGGGCGAGGTGGCCAGATTGAGGCGGACGTGGCCGGCGCCGCCGGTGCCGAACCGCGGGCCGGAGTACAGGGCCACCCGGCCGCGGTCGAGGAACACCGCCGCCGGGTCGTCGTCCAGCCGCAGCGGCCGGCAGTCGAGCCAGGCGAGGTAGGTGGCCGCGGGCGGCAGGTAGCCGACGTCCGGCAGGTGCTTCGCGAGCAGGTCGCCGAGCAGCTGCCGGTTCTCGTCCAGCCCGGCCAGCAGGGCGTCGAGCCAGTCCGTGCCGGACCGCAGCGCCGCGGTATGTGCCTGTACGCCGACGTGGCTGGCGCCGTCGGACACCGCGGACGAGAACCGGGCCAGGTCGTCGACCGCGTCCGGCCCGGCGATCGCGAGGGCGGCCTTCAGCCCGGCGAGGTTCCAGCCCTTGGAGGAGGACACGACGCAGAAGGCGTTCTCGGCTCCGGCGACGGTCAGGTACGGCACGAACTCGGCTCCGCGCAGGACGAGCTGCGCGTGGATCTCGTCGGCGACCACGCGGACGTCGTACTGGTTCGCCAGTCGCGCCACGGCGGCGAGCTCTTCGCGGGTGTGCACCACCCCGGTCGGGTTGTGCGGGTTGCAGAGCAGGAACGCCGCCCGCTCACCGGCCAGCCGCTCGAACGTCTCGCCCAGCACGGACAGGTCGAGCCGGTAGTCCGGCCCCAGTGGTGCCTCCACGACCCGGCGTCCGATGTTCTCGACGAACGGGTAGTACGGCGGGTAGGCCGGACTGGTCACCACCACCGGGCCGCCGGGATCGGTGAGACGCAGCAGCACCTCGATGATCCCGAGCATCACGTCCGGCACGACCACCGTGCGCTCGATCGCGATGTCGTCCCAGCCCCACCGTGCCGAGGCGAACCCGGCGAAGGCCTCGGCGTACCCGGTCCCGGACACATAGCCGGTGTCGCCGAGCGCGATCGCGTCGGCGACGGCGCGGGCCACCGGCTCGGCCAGCGGCACATCCATCTCGGCCACGAACAGCGGCAGCACGTCCGGCGGGTACTTGCGCCACTTCTCGCTGGTTCGCCGGCGCAGCTGGTCCAGCGTGAGCCGGCGCAGCGGGTTCGGTTCGGTCGGCACGCGACGCATCCTCCTGCATCTCACCCGTGGCCGCCAGCCGCGGCGTGAGGACCGACCCGGCCAAAGGTCAGGCGGTGACGGTCCAGGTGTCGGAGCCGGTGACCAGCGACTGCAGGTCGCCCTCGCCCTGCTGAGACTTGGCCGTCGCGACCTGCTCGCGCACCAGGTCGTCGTACACCTGCCGCTGGACCGAGCGGAAGATGCCGATCGGGGCCTGCTTGAGTACGCCGCCGCCGGTCAGCCGGGACAGTGCGAACGCGTACGCCGAGTCCTCGTGGTGCGCGTCGTGCACGACCAGGTCAGCCTCGCCGTTCGGCAGCGTGGCCACCTCGACCACGCTCATCCTGCCGGTGCCGGACGGGTCGCGGACGACGCCCAGCCGGCCGTCCTTGCCGAACCGGATCGGCTCGCCGTGCCGCAGCGGGATGATCGCGTCGTCCCGGGTCTTCGGGTCCTTGATCGCGTCGAACGCGTTGTCGTTGAAGATCGGGCAGTTCTGGTAGATCTCCACGAACGCGGTGCCACGGTGCGCGGCCGCCGCCCGCAGGACCTCGGTCAGGTGCTTGCGGTCGGAGTCGATCGTCCGAGCGACGAACTTGGCCTCCGCGCCGAGCGCCAGCGAGATCGGGTTGAACGGCGTGTCCACCGAGCCCATCGGCGTCGACTTCGTCACCTTGCCGCGCTCCGACGTGGGTGAGTACTGCCCCTTCGTCAGGCCGTAGATCCGGTTGTTGAACAGCAGGATCTTCAGGTTCACGTTCCGGCGCATGGTGTGGATCAGGTGGTTGCCACCGATCGACAGCGCGTCGCCGTCACCGGTGATCACCCAGACGTTCAGGTCCGGGCGGGTCACGGCGAGGCCGGTCGCGATCGTCGGGGCGCGACCGTGGATCGAGTGCACGCCGTACGTCGACAGGTAGTACGGGAAGCGGGACGAGCAGCCGATGCCGGACACCATCACGATGTTCTCCCGCTTCACGCCGAGCTCGGGCAGGAAGCTCTGGAACGCGGCCAGTACGGCGTAGTCGCCGCAGCCCGGGCACCAGCGGACCTCCTGGTCCGAGACGAACTCCTTGCGGTTCTGCGGCCCGTCGGCGGCGGGGACCCCGTTCAGTCCGGGGAAGCCGAGATCGACGGTGCTCATCGTGCGCTCTCCTTCTGCGTCGGTGCCTTGCCGTTGCCGTTGGTCAGGATGCCTTCGCCGTGCGGCAGATTCGCGGCGGCCGCACCGAGGTGCCGGGCGTCCGCGTCGATGCCGGCAGTCTCCTCGACCAGGTTGCCGATCACCCGGGCGAGCTCCGCGGCGCCGAGCGGGAGACCGCGGACCTGCGCGTACGAGACCACGTCGACCAGGTACTTGGCCCGCAGCAGCATCGCCAGCTGGCCGAGATTCATCTCCGGCACCAGCACCTTGTCGTAGCGCTTGAGCACCTCGCCCAGGTTGTCCGGGAACGGGTTCAGGTGCCGCAGGTGCGCCTGGGCGATCGTGCCGCCCACCTTGCGCACGCGTCGTACACCGGCGCCGATCGGCCCGTACGTCGAGCCCCAGCCGAGCACCAGCACCTTCGCGTCACCTGTCGGGTCGTCCACCTCGACCGGCGGGATCGTCCGGGCGATGCCGTCGATCTTGGCCTGCCGGGTCCGCACCATCAGGTCGTGGTTCGCCGGGTCGTACGACACGTTGCCGGTGCGGTCCTCCTTCTCCAGCCCGCCGATCCGGTGGTCCAGGCCCGGTGTACCCGGGATCGCCCAGTCACGGGCAAGCGTCTTCGGGTCGCGCTGGTACGGGTGGTAGACCGGTGCGCCCTTGTCGTCGGTCGCGTTCGGCTCGGTGGTGAACTTCGGGTCTATCGCCGGCAGCGACGCGATGTCGGGCACCTTCCACGGCTCGGAGCCGTTCGCGAGGTAGCCGTCGGACAGCACGATCACCGGAGTGCGGTAGGTGAGCGCGATCCGGGCCGCCTCGATCGCGATCTCGAAGCAGTCCGAGGGGGACTGCGCGGCCAGCACGGGCAGCGGGGCCTCGCCGTTGCGGCCGTACAGCACCTGCAGCAGGTCGGCCTGCTCGGTCTTGGTCGGCATACCCGTGGACGGGCCGGCGCGCTGGATGTCGCAGACGATCAGCGGCAGCTCGAGCATCACCGCGAGCCCGATCGCCTCGGACTTCAGGCTGAGGCCGGGCCCGGACGTGGTGGTGACACCCAGTCCGCCGCCGAACGACGCGCCGATCGCGGCTCCGACGCCGGCGATCTCGTCCTCGGCCTGCATGGTGACCACGCCGAACCGCTTGTGCTTGCTCAGCTCGTGCAGCACGTCCGAGGCCGGGGTGATCGGGTACGAGCCGAGGAACAGCTGCCGGCCGGACAGTTTCGACCCGGCGATCAGGCCGTACGCCAGCGCCAGGTTGCCGGAGATGTTGCGATACGTGCCCGGCGGCATCTTCGCCGGCTTCACCTCGTACCGGACGCTGAACTCCTCGGCGGTCTCGCCGAAGTTGTAGCCGGCCCGGAAGGCCGCGATGTTCGCGTCCCGGATGTCCGGCTTGCTCGCGAACTTGGTCTCGAGGAACGAGATGGTCGACTCGACCGGACGCTGGAACAGCCAGGAGACGAGGCCGAGCGCGTACATGTTCTTGGCCCGGCTGGCGTCCTTACGGGTCAGCCCGTACTCCTTGACCGACTCGATCGTCATGCCGGTCAGGTTCAGCGGGACGACGTGGTACGCCTCCAGCTCGCCGGTCTCCAGCGGGTTCGCCTGGTACCCGACCCGCTTGAGGTTGCGGTCGGTGAAGTCGGCGGTGTCGACGATCAGCGTGGCGCCGCGCGGGGTGTCGCGCAGGTTCGCCTTCAGCGCCGCCGGGTTCATCGCGACCAGCACGTCGGGAGCATCACCCGGCGTCAGGATGTCGTGGTCGGCGAAGTGGAGCTGGAAGGACGAGACACCCGGCAGGGTCCCGGCTGGGGCGCGGATCTCGGCGGGGAAGTTCGGAAGGGTGGACAGGTCGTTCCCGAATGACGCTGTCTCAGCGGTGAAGCGATCCCCCGTCAACTGCATTCCATCGCCGGAATCGCCAGCGAAGCGGATCACCACGCGGTCGAGCTGCTTGACCTCGATGGTCACTGTCTGTTCATCTCCTGGTCATGCGGGCACGGTTGCCAGTCGTTCACTGGCCCACCGTTCCCCCGAGGACTTATGTGCCCATGCTAGTCCGGTTGAGCCGGGATCCCACGTCAGTCCGGTGTCCAAGATCTGCCATCCGCGCAACCGTGCCACGTGCTTGGACCAGCCGGGATGATCGCTCGACGTGATCGGTTGATGACGAAGAGCACAGAGGTTCATGGATGTACGACTGATCCTGCCCCATGCAACGAGTCAAGGCCCTCAGCGGTCACGACTGTATGGGGCGGATGGGGGACGCAGATAACCAAACACCCTCGGTGCGCATCAATCCGCATATGAGGGGCAGGGGAGGGGAACGCGGACGGGGGCGCGGTTCACAGCCGCGGCCCGGGCTCCGCGGTGACATTCAAGGGCTGCGTGCGGTCGCGGTCCTGCTGGTGCTGGTGAACCATGCGGACATCCGCGGCTTCACCGGCGGGTACGTCGGTGTGGATGTGTTCTTCGTGATCTCCGGGTTCCTGATCACCGGGATCCTGGTCCGCGAGGTACGTCGTACCGGGCGGGTCTCGATCGCGGACTTCTACGCCCGCCGGGCGCGCAGGATCCTGCCCGCGGCATCGGTCGTGCTGCTCGTGGTCGTGCTGGTGTCCTCGCGGCTCTTCAACTACGTGCGAGTGGACGAGGTGATGTCACATGTCACGTGGACGGCCTTCTTCGCGGCGAACATTCACTTGGCAGGAACGGGTTCTGACTACTTCGCGGTGGGCACCTTCGTGTCGCCGGTGCAGCACTACTGGTCACTGGCGGTGGAGGAGCAGTTCTACCTGGTGTGGCCGCCGCTGATCGCGCTGGTGCTGTTCGTCGGCAGGCGTCGTCGTAGCGACGGACCGCCGACGGCGGCGCAGACGCATCGGCGGCTACGCCGGCTGGCCGTGGCGATCGCGCTGCTGAGCCTTGCGTCGTTCGTGTGGTCGGTGTGGGAGACCGGGAGCCAGCCGCTGGTCGCGTACTACTCGACGCTGACCAGGGGATGGGAGCTCGGCGTGGGCGCGCTGCTCGCGTTGTGCGTCGGACCGCTGTCGAGGATGCCGCTGGCGTTGAGGGCGATCGCGTCCTGGTGCGGCCTGGTGGCGATAGGGCTGGCGGCGGTGCAGTACTCGCCGTTCACGCCGCTGCCCGGGTACCTCGCGCTGCTGCCTGTGCTGGGATCTGCGCTCGTGCTTGCCGGAGGCATCGAAGGGTCCTCTGGACCGATACGGTACGGCGCCGCGCTGGTGTTGGACCGGCTGCCGATGCGGTGGGTCGGGGACATCTCGTACTCGCTGTATCTGTGGCACTGGCCGCTGCTGGTGATCCCGCCGATGTACCTGGTCCGCGAGCTGCGGCTGTCCGAACGGGCCGGGCTGATGGCGGTCGCGATCGTGGTGTCGTGGCTGAGCTACCAATTCATCGAGATGCCGGTCCGGCAGGCGAAGTCGCTGTCCCGTGACCGGCGCAAGGCGCTGGTGATGTGGCCGGTCACCGTGGCGGTCGTGATCGCCGCCGTCGGCGGCGTTGCCTTGCGCAACCAACCGGCAGCGGCCGAGGTCCGCTACGTCCCACCGGCCGTCGACTATGAACCGGAGACCAAGCAGGACACCGGTGATCCGCTCCGTGACGCCGCTGGTCTCGCGGCCGAGCTGGCCCGCGCCGGCCACCCGCTGCCGAAAGGCCTGCGCCCGTCCTTGGAGCACTTGAAGACCGACGTCTCCCGGCCGGGCCCGGGCTGCTACGCCGAACGCGACGCGACCACGCACAAGATCTGCACGGTCGGCGACCTGAAGGCGAAGCGGACGATCGTGCTGTTCGGGGACTCGCACGTCACCATGTACCTCGAACCGCTGAACAGGATCGGCCTGGCCAACGGCTGGAAGATCGTCACCTTCATGAAGGCCAGCTGCCTACCCGTCGACGCGACCGTGTGGCGTTCCGACAAGGCCCGCGCGTACGCCGAGTGCAACGCCTGGCGGAGCTGGGCGTACGCCGAGATCGCCAAGCTCAAGCCGCAGCACATCATCGTCAGCGGACTGGTCGCGCAGTACTTCACCGATGCCGGTGGCAACAAGATGACGAACGAGGCCGCGCGACCCGTGTTCTACCACGGCGCGGTGCGCACGCTGAAGAAGCTGAAGACGCTGGCTCCGCGGGTCTCCGTGCTGAGCGGGACGCCCAACCTGACCAAGGAGCCCGGCGACTGCCTCGCACCTCGCAGTGCCCGGATGAACACCTGCGCCGGTCCTCTCGACGCGCTCACCCGCGAACGCAACAGCGAGTGGAAGAAGGCGGCCGCCGCCACGCGGGTGCAGTGGATCGACCTGGTGCCATGGATGTGCGACGCCCGTACCTGTCCGGTGGTGATCGGCAACGTGATCGTGTACCGCGACAACAACCACATCACCAAGACCTTCGCTGTCACGCTGCAGAAGGGGCTGCAGACCCGCCTGCGGCTGTGAGTGCAGACGCCGTCGGGTCAGCAGCCGGCGCGTATACGGTGAGGGCGTGACGACTGCGCCGGTGGAGCTGAGCGGGATCGAGGCGGCGCTGCGGCCGCACGGGGAGTCGGTGATGCTGCCGCAGGCGGCGTACACCGATCCGGCGGTACTGGAGTGGGAGCGACGGCACTTCTTCGCGGGCCAGTGGACGTGTCTCGGCCGGCTCGACGAGCTCGGCGCCGGGACGACGCAGCGGGCCGTCACGGTCGGGGACGTCGGTGTCCTCCTGGTCTTCGGTGCCGTGACCCGCGCGTTCGCCAACGTCTGCCGGCATCGCGGCCACGAGCTGCTGGGGCAGGGCGAGACCAGTGACCGGCCGAACGTGGTCTGCCCGTACCACGGGTGGGCGTACCAGCTCGACGGCAGCGTGCGGAACGCGCCGCGGATGGGCGACGCGTTCGACCCCACGCCGTACGGGCTGGTCGAGCTGCCGGCGCAGTCGTGGCACGGTTGGCTGTTCGTCAACGCGACCGCGACCGCCGCGCCGTTCACCGAGTACGTCGGCGGCATGGCGGAGCTGACAGCGCCCTACCGGCCGGAGGTGCTGAGCCTCAAGGCACGGCACACGTACGACGTGAAGGCGAACTGGAAGATCGTGGTGGAGAACTACCACGAGTGCTACCACTGCCCACTGATCCACCCGGAGCTGTGCAAGGTCTCGCCGCCGACCAGCGGCGACAACTGGGACCTGCCCGGTGCATGGGTCGGTGGACGGATGGATTTGCGACCGGATGCCGAGACGATGTCGCTCGACGGGCGGTCCCGCGGCGTGTCGCTCGAGAATGCCGATCCGCGGACCGTCATCTACCTCGGGCTTTTCCCGAACTTGCTGGTCTCGTTACACCCCGACTATGTGATGACGCACCGGATGGAGCCGCGGACGCCGGACCGCACGACGGTCGAGTGCTCCTGGTTCATGCCGGCCGCGGCGGTCGACCCGTCGTACGCGGTCGAGTTCTGGGATGTCACCAACCGTGAGGACTGGGCGGCGTGCGAGTCGGTGCAGCGCGGGGTCGCGTCCCCGCATTTCCGGCCAGGACCGCTTGCTCCTGCGGAGGATGCCGTGTACCAGTGGGTGACGATGGTTGCCCGCGGCTACCTCGGCAAGAGCCTGCTGCGCTGACGCGACGTACCTGACACAACGTGACAGGGCGCCGCGGTGCGCCCAGCGGGCAGGTGCTGGGTACACCGCGGCGGCCCTGCGCCGTGCGCGTCTGGCGGCCGGTGATGGCGTACCTCGGCACGGTCCCCCGAAGTACGGCATCCCCCGTTCTGCCAGCCGAAACGCGCTGACGGTCGCTCCGGAGAACGACACAACGGGCAGCACCCTCGCCCGTACGATGCGTCAAGGGAAGTGCTCGCAAACCCATTGGAAATCCAGTTCTGACGGGTAATGTGCGGCCCAGCAGTTAACGGGGAGCAGCACATGTCAGATGAACAGATGCCGTTCGATGTCGCATTGCGCCGAGCGGTGGCCGCGCGGGGACTGACGTTGGACCGGCTGGCCGAACGGCTGGCCACCGCTGGTACGCCGGTCAGCGTGTCCACGTTGAGCAACTGGCAGCGTGGCCGGACCATTCCGGCGACGCCGTCGTCACGCCGCGCGGTCAATGAGCTGGAGCGAATACTCGGCCTGCCGCCGGACGCGCTCGCCGCCACGCTCGCGCCGTACGGGTCGTCCGACCGCCGGCTGCCGACGCCGACCGGACTGACCCAGCCGGCGGTACGGCGGCTACGCGCGTCGTTCGGGCTCGCCGATCCCGGTGTGACCACGGTGCGGCTCGGCGACGAGGTGCGGATCGGACCCGGCCGGCTCGAGGCGGAGACCCGGATGACGCTGCGCGCCGAGCGCTCCGGCGTCGACCGGTACCTCGCGATGGAACACCCGGAGGCAGGGTCCGAGCCACAGATCGATGTCGGCCCGACCTGCCGGCTCGGCGAGGTGCGCCGCGACGACGAGGCCGGATTGCTCGCCATCGAGATGCTTTTCGACGCGCCGCTGACGCGCGGCGAGCTGTACCCGGTCAGCTACAAGATCTCCCGGCCGGTCGCGGCCGGGGGCGAGTACCACGGCACCTGGGTGAGGCCCGGCCTCGCGTACTACGAGCTGACCGTCGACTTCGACCCGGAGGTCCGGCCGGCGCAGGTGTTCCGGGTATGGCGCACCAGCGCGCACTCGCCGCACACCCGGATCGGCGACCTGCGGCTGGTCTACGGCCGGTTCGCGCATCTGTGGCTGACCGACCCGCCTGCCGGCTTCCACGGCATCCGCTGGGAGGCATAGGTTCAAGCCATGGCGATGGTGAGCGGCGTGTGGTCGACGTACGGCGTGGTCGCCGTGATCGTCGTCCTCGGGATCGGCGGCCTGGTCGGTGCGCTGGCGCTGAACAAGGCGCTCACCGTCACCTACACCACGCCCGCGAAGCTCACGACGTACGAGTCCGGTGTCGATCCGGTCGGCGAGGGCTGGGCGCAGATGCACATCCGGTACTACCTGTTCGCGTACCTCTACGTGATCTTCGCCGTCGACGCGGTGTACCTGTTCCCGTGGGCCACCGTGTTCGCGCAGCCCGGGTTCGGCCTCAGCAGCCTGGTCGAGATGTTCGTGTTCCTCGGTTTCGTTGCCGTCGGCCTCTTCTACGCCTGGCGCCGAGGCGTCCTGTCCTGGACGTAGCCCGGGTGGTACCGCACGCGGTGCGGTCGGGCGCTGACCGCCTCGTTGTGCACGTAGCCTTGACGACGTGACGTCGTCGATGCAGTTGCTCGCGTTCATCGGTGTGGTCCAGCTGGCGGCGATGTCGCCGGGACCCGACTTCGTACTCGTCACCCGGCACGCCGCACTGTCCGGCCGGCGCGCGGGCGTCTCGGCGGCGCTGGGGATCGCCTCCGGCGTCTTCGCGTGGGCAGTGGTCGCCGCGTTCGGTGTTGCTGCGCTGCTGGCTGCTTCCGCAGTCGCGTTCAGCATCGTCAAGCTGGCGGGTGCTGCGTACCTCGCGTATCTCGGCGTCAAGTCGCTGCGTGCGGCGATCCGTGGTGGCTCGGCCGCACTGGCCGAGGCGCGTAGCCGGACGGTGTCGTCCTGGGTGGCGTTCCGCCAAGGGCTGGTGACGAACCTGCTCAACCCCAAGGCGGCCGTGTTCTTCGTCGCGCTGATGCCGCAGTTCGTGTCCGGCGATCCGCGCCTCGGCCCGACGATGCTGCTGTCGGTCATCGCGGTCGCGATCACGGTCGTCTGGTTCAGTACCCTCGCCACGATCGTCGGCGCGCTGCGCCGCGTATTCGCCTCCGCCCGCGTCCGCCGCGCTCTCGACGCCATCACCGGCACCGTCCTGATCGCCCTCGGCATCCGCATCGCCACCCAGGCGTCCGCAATTCGCGTGGTTAACCATTCCGGGTGAGGGTTAGCCACGGCTATAACCGGTGCTAACCCCCACTTCGCGTGGTTACCACGCGAATATGCCCGGGGGGCCGGGGCCGGGGTGCCGGCGTGGGTGGGGGCCGGCCGGTGCGGTGGGGTTAGACCAGGTTGTCGCGTCTGGCTACTGCGGCGGCTTCGGTGCGGCTGCGGACGCCGAGCTTGGCCAGGATGTTGGAGACGTGCACGCTGACCGTCTTCTCGCTGATGTAGAGCTGACGGGCCAGCTGCCGGTTCGTGCGGCCCGCGACCAGCAGCGTGAGTACCTCGGTCTCGCGGGCGGTCAGTGCTGCCGGTGCGGACGAGAGGTCGCCACCGGCGGACAGCTCGGCCAGCAGCGGTTTGGCGCCGAGCCGGCGGGCGGTCTCCTCGGCCAGGGCGGCCTGTTCGGCCGCTTCGGTGGTCCGGCCAGTGGCGCGCAGCACCGCGGCAAGCCGGACCCGAGAGCGGGCCTGCTCGTACACATCGCCGTACCCGAACACATCGACGGCTCGTTCCCAGCCGGCCACCAGCGAACCAGCCGGCGGCGGGTCGACGTCGGCCAGCCAGCGCAGCCGGTCCCACTCGGCTTCCAGCCGGGCCAGCCAGGCCACCGCCTCGACACCGAGCTTGCCGGTACCGGGGACGCCCTTCTCGGCCGTGGTCCGGCCGGCCTCGGCGAGGTCGTTGCCGCGGGCAACCCACTGCGGCCGGGCGGACTCGGGCTCGGTGACGACGTGCTGGCAGAGCGCCGCGAGGCCGAGCGCGGAAAGCCGGATCCGGGCCATGAACCAGGTGTTCTGCCAGCCCTCGGACGCGGCGGCCACGATGTCGTCGATCGCGGCCAGGGCGTCGAGCGGGCGGTTGCGCTGCAGGTACAGGTCGATCGTCGGCCCGGCACTGACGACTGCGATCATCGGCTCGCGCTTCCACCAGTCGCGCAGCCGCTCGGCGTCCTCGAGCGCGGTCGGGTCACCCCGCCCGGCCCGGACCGAGAGCCGCGCGGTGTCCAGCACCGCCTGGACCGTCGCGGGCAGCGGTTCGTCGCCGACCTGGGTGGTCCGCAGGCTGGCGTCCCAGTCGCCGCCGACGAACTGGCTGATGGCCAGCATCCAGCGCGCGTCCAGCCCGTACGCCGCCCAGTGCCGGCCGACCTCCTGGGCTCGGCGCCACGCGGCGGCGAACGCCTTCTGGGCCTCGTCGATGCGGCCTTGCTCGTAGTGCGTCGAGCCGAGCAGGTACCGGCTGCGCATCTCCGCCCCGGTCTCGCCGGTCGTCCTCGCCTGCTCGGCCGCCTCCGTCAGTGCGCGCAGTGCTGCGTCCGGGTCACCGGCCTTGCGGCGCAGGATCGCTAGCGTAGTGGTCGCGTCCGCGACGGCGGTGGCGCTGCCGAGACTCCGGGCGATGTCCAGCGAGTGGTTCGCCCAGTGCGTGGCGTCGGCGTACCGGCCCATCACCATCGAGGTCTGCGCGTGCAGCGACGCGACCCGCGCCCGCAGTGGGGAGGGCGGGTCCTCGGGCACCAGCTTGATCGCCTCCGTGGTGGCCTCGTACGCCTCGGCGTCCTCGTCGGTCTCCAGCCCGATCCGGGCCAGCGTCGCCAGCACCGAGGCGCGGTCCTCGGGCGCGGCGTCGTCGTCCAGCTCGGACAGCGCCCGGCGCAGCAGCTTGAGTGCCCGGTGCTGCTGTGCGGCCAGCGCGGCTGCGTGGGCCGCGGCCGTCATCAGCCAGAGCCGGTCCACGTCCGAGTCCGGCGGCCGGTTCGGGAACAGCTCGATCGCCTTCTCGTAGTGCAGCAGCGCCTCCTGCGGCGCCGCCACCGTGAGCGCCTCCTCCGCGGCCCGGACCCGGGCGTCGAACGCGGTCGCGAGGTCGTGCGACCGGGTGGCGTGCCGGGCCAGCTCGGCCGCCGTACCGGGGACCATCTGGCTGCGCACGGCCGCGGCGTACGACGCGTGCAGCCGTACGCGTTCGCCGGGCAGCAGGTCGTCGTACACGGCCTCGGCGAGCAGCGCGTGCCGGAACCCGTAGCCGGAGCCCTGCAGCTCGAGCACGTGCGCGTCGATCAGCTCGCGCAGCGCCGCGTCGAGCTCGCGGTCGGGCAGCTCGGCGACAGCGGACAGCAGCGGGTGCGAGACCCGGCGGCCGGCGACGGCGGCGACCCGGGCGACGTTGGCGGCGTCCTCGGACACGGCGTCCAGCCGGATCAGCAGCAGGTCGGCCAGCTCCGGCGGCACAGCGCACGGGTCGCCCATGCTTGTGGCGGCGACCAGCTCCTCGGTGAAGAACGCGTTGCCGCCGGCGCGGTCCAGGATGCGCTGCACGTCTCTCTCCGGCAGCGGGTCCGGGTGCAGCGAGCCGATCAGGGCGCGGGTCTCGTCGGTGTCCAGCGGGGCGAGCGCGAGGCGTCGTACGCGGGGAAGCCGGGACCACTCGGCGATCGGCCGGCGCAGCGGGTGCCGGCGGTGCAGGTCGTCGGAGCGGTACGACGCGAGCACGACGAACCGCTGGTCGGCCAGCCGGGTCAGCAGGTACCCGAGCAGGTCCCGGGTGGACTCGTCGGCCCAGTGCACGTCCTCGACGACCAGCAGCACCGGTGCCTTGGCGGCGATCCGGGTCAGCGCGCCGAGCATGGCGTCGAACAGCGCGCCGCGGTCGATCATGCCGTCGGCGCCGCTCTGCTCTGCGCCGATCAGCCGCTGGGTCGGTAGCAGCCGGGTGATCGGCCGGAAGGTGCGCTCCAGCTCCTCGACCAGCGCCGGCTCGTCGTTCGCGAGCCGGCCGAAGATCTCGGTGAACGGCAGGTACGGCAGCCCGGCGTCGCCGAAGTCGCTGCAGTGCCCGGCCAGCACGGTGAACCCGCGCTGCTGGGCACCGGTCGCGACCTCGTCCAGCAGCCGGGTCTTGCCCACGCCCGCGTCGCCGGACAGCAGTACGGCGCCGGCGCGGCGGCCGTTGGCCTCGTCGATGGCGCTCAACAGGGTGGCGATCTCGGTCGTACGACCGATGAGTGGTACCGGGTTCCAGGGCACGTCGTCCATCTTCGCCCCTGCCCCCGACACCAGTCGAAGGAGTTGTGGCCGCGACATGCCACCGACCGGAGTTCTTGAGGGCCCTATTACCTCAGAACTCCGGTCGGTGATGGACCGCTGGTCGCTCACCGGCACGGTGCCGGTGCCGCCCGTCATGCGTGACGGAGCCGGAGGTGCCAGCGGTGGCGGTTGTGCGCGGGTTCACCGCGACCTCGGGGGCGTGAACCGGTAGAGGTACGGCGGAAGTCCTGCGCGATCCGGGACTGCCGGTAGGTGATCTCGGCATTCACGGACTCGGTGGTTGTGGCGTACATCTCGTCCTCCTGGTGTGCTGGTTGATGGGCTGGAATCTGCATGTCTGAGGTGGGCCGGGACATCGGGACAACTCCCTATTCGCTGTCCTGAGGCTCCTTAGGTCCCGTGTACGACTTAGATCCCGTGTACGACGCGCTCAGAGCGGGACTCAGGCCGCGTGCCGCAGCCTCAGCAGCCAGCGGCGGCCGGAGGCGTGCTTCGGCGCCACGGTCTCGTGGCTCGCGCGGCGGCCGTTGGCCCGCCGGTAGTCCTCTGCGACCTTCGTCTGGCGGTACGCGATCTCCGCCGTCATCGAGTCGGTGGTGCTGGTCAACATCTCGTCCTCCTGGACCTCGTTTCCGATGCACCGAGAGTGCGCGTCTGAGGAGGTCCGGGACATCGGCACAAGTCCCTATCAATGCCGCTCCCAGACTCCCTATCCACCGGGCGGCTGCCTAGGAATGGCGGGCCGGATCTGAGTACGCCGCTCAGATCACGACCCCGACTGCTCAGCTCATGCGCACGGCGCGGGGGCTGTGGATACGATCCTGGGTAAGGACCGCGATCGAGCCGAGGTGGGACAGCAGGTGACAGAGGGCGCCGTACAGCTGCCGATGCCGACTCTCCGGGCCGCCGGGACCGGGGTCGAGCCCGCGGTGGGAGCGCTGGCGCGGCTGGCGCCGCAGCCGGTGCGGTACCTGCTGAACTGGGGCCGCAAGTACTCCCTGTGGGTGTTCAACTTCGGCCTGGCGTGCTGTGCGATCGAGTTCATCGCGGCGTCGATGGGCCGGCACGACTTCATCCGGCTGGGCGTGATCCCGTTCGCGCCTGGTCCGCGCCAGGCCGACCTGATGGTGGTGTCCGGCACGGTGACGGACAAGATGGCGCCGGCGATCAGGCGGCTGTACGACCAGATGCCGGAGCCGAAGTACGTGATCTCGTTCGGGTCCTGCTCGAACTCCGGCGGCCCGTACTGGGACTCGTACTGCGTGACCAAGGGCGTCGACCAGATCATCCCCGTCGACGTGTACGTGCCCGGCTGCCCGCCGCGGCCGGAGGCGCTGCTGCAGGGCATCCTCACGCTGCAGAACAAGATCGCCGGTGAGAAGCTGGCCGACCGCTACCAGCCGTCGGACAAGGCTTTGACCCGCGGTCTGGTGCTGCCACCGCGTGCGGAGCGGTGACCGCCCGATGACCGCTGCCGACCGGGCGCCGTTCGTCCTCGCGGAGGCCGGTGTCACCGCGCACAAGGCGGAGAGCTTCGGGCCGGACGCGTTCGACGTACCACCGGAGTCCTGGCGGGCCGCGCACGAGGCGGTCCGGGACGGGCTCGGCCTGGTCTACTTCGACTGGCTGACCGCCAGCGACGAGCTCGCCGACGGGTTCCGAGTGGTGTCGCACATCGTGGCGTTCCACAGCCCCGGCGAGATCGACCACCTGATGCTGCGGACGCTGGTCCCGCGGGCCGCGCCCAAGCTGGAGTCGCTGACCGAGGTGTACGCCGGGGCGAACTGGCACGAGCGGGAGACGTTCGAGATGTTCGGGGTCACGTTCGACGGCCATCCGAACCTGGTCCCGCTGCTGCTGCCGGACGGGTTCGAGGGCAACCCGCTGCGCAAGGAGTTCGTGCTCGCGTCCCGCGTCGCCAAGCCGTGGCCGGGCGCCAAGGAGCCGGGCGAGAGCGACCACGCGCCGAAGACGGGTGCGCCGAGCCGGCGCCGGACCCTGCCGCCCGGCGTCCCCGACCCGGAGACCTGGGGACCCCGTCCGCCCGGCTCGCCGGACCCGGACCCGCTCGCCGCCGCCCAGGCCAGTGCCGCGCCCGCGCGTCCCCGCCGCACCCCGGGCGAGCGTCGTACGCCGCGTGAGCGTCCCGCCGCACAACCCGCCGCGCCCGAGCAGTCCGCGCCGCCCGAGCAGTCCGCGCCGCCCGAGCAGTCCGCGCCGCCCGACCAGGACGGTTAGTCCACCACCTGGAGGCGGCGCTGCAGCTTGCCGAGCACGCGTCGCAGATCGGCCAGGTCGGTCTCGGTGAGCCGGTCGTCGAACAGCTCCGGCCGCGCCGACCAGACCACCCGGACGCTACGCCGTACCGCCTTGGTCCCTTCCGGAGTCAGCACCGCGTACGTCGACCGGCGGTTCGCCGGCAGCGTCTCGCGCTCGACCCAGCCGCGCCGCTCCATCCGGTCGACCAGCCGGGTGGTGCCGCTGCGGCTGATCAGCAGCCGATCGGCCAGGTCGGACATGGTCAGCCGGCGGTCCGGGGTGTTGGCGAGGTACCAGAGCACGTCGTGCTCGGCCGCGGACATCCCGGCGTCGCGCTCCAGCCGCCGGCTGAGCTCCCCCTGCAGCAGCCCGCTGACCTGGTGCAGCTCCAGCCAGGCGAGCTCCCCGTCCCCGTTGCGCTTGTTCCGTCCCCGCATCTGCGGATCGTAGCAGGGTTGCGCAGGCAAGAGTTGTCAGTAGGATGATTGCAGCAGCAATCGTTGTCTCAGCAACTCAACCCGAGGAGTTCGCGTGAAGATCGGCATCGGCCTGCCCAACCCCGTGTCCGGCTACCGGCAGTACCCCGGCGTCCGCCTGGTCGAATGGGCCAGACGTGCGGAAGACCGCGGCTTCGGCGGTCTCGCGACGATCGACCGGCTGGCCTACCCGAACTACGACTCGCTCACCTCGCTGGCCGCGGCCGCAGGGGCGACCAGCCGTATCGGGCTGCTGTCGAACATCCTGCTCGGCCCGCTGTACCCGACGCCGCTGCTGGCCAAGACCGCCGCGAGCCTGGACCAGATCTCCGGTGGCCGGTTCACGCTCGGCATCGCGCCCGGCGGTCGCGAGGACGACTACGCCAGCGTCGGGCTCGACTTCGAGACCCGCGGCAAGGAGTTCGACCGGCAGCTCGAGCTGCTGCACAGCCTGTGGCGCGGCGAGGGCGTCACCGAGGGCGGCCCGGCCGTGAGCCCGACGCCGGTGTCAGGCGACCGGGTCCCGGTGCTGATCGGCGGGCACAGCAAGCCGGCGATGCGACGGACGCTGACCTGGGGAGCGGGCTTCACCATCGGTGGCGGGCCGGCCGAACAGGCCGCCGGCGTGGTCGAGCAGGTGCGGGACGCGTGGACCGAGGCCGGCCGCGACGGTGAACCGCGGATCGCGGCACTGGCCTACTACTCGCTCGGCGCCGAGGCGGACTCGGACTCGCGCGGCTATCTACGGCACTACTACGCGAACCTGGGCGAGTACGCGGACATGATCGCCGAGGGCGCGCTGCGCACCGAGCAGGCGATCAGTGAAGCGGTGCGCAAGTTCGCCGATGCCGGCGTCACCGAGCTCTACCTGGACCCGACCACGCCTGAGCTGGACCAGGTCGACCGGCTCGCCGACGTCGTCCTCTGACCAGTCGTCTTCAGGGCCACTTCCTCAGGAAGCCGTCTCCCAGATCTCGTCCGGCGGCGGGATCCGCGGCCACAGCATCACGTCGTACGGATCATCGGATCGCCAGCGCGGAGCCTCACCCGGCCGTGCGGCGCCGCGGTCGAACGCGCTCCGCAGTCGCCCGCATAAGCCCTTCGCGTCGTCGACGGCGTCCTCCCAGCCGAAGCGGACCATCTCCAACCCCAGGTCGGCGAGGCGCTGCTCGCGCACGAACACGGCGCGCATTTGCTGGCGGCGCTGCTTCGGGGTGGCCGCCTCGTACTTGGCCAGGCCGTCGGCCTCCGCGAACGTGCGGAACTGCGGCCACCAGAAGTCCACCCGCTCAGACGTCCAGCCCGAGCCACGCCAGAAGCTAGCCTGCAGCACCGGCGCCGGCAGGCCGTGCTCCGCGAACGCCGCTCGCGCTATCGACTCCAGTGCGGACTCGCTGCGCGGATCCGCGAAGGCGATCGCGTCGCGGGCGCTGCTGATACCGGGCCAGCCGGCCTGCCGGGCCAGAACCGCATCGACGTCAGTGCGAAGGACAGCCACGGCAAGCGCATGGTCGATCGTGACGATCGCCTCCCGGAGAGGCAGCTCGCGGGCGAGGTCGACGATGGTCCGGGCCTCACGGGTGATGCTGAGGCGATTGTGTGGGCGGATGTCGGCCGCCGTCAGCCCGGCGAGTCGCAGCACGATCTGGTCCGTGGCCTCGTTGCGGCCGAGTCCCGCCGGCCGGGTCAGCCAGATCGCGTCGCTGGGCGGCGCCTCGTCGCGCTTCTTGTCGACCCAGGTCCGCAGCTCCGCGAGACTCGCGGCGGTGAGGTGACTGAGCGCGCTGCCGGCGTATGCCGACTGCGCGCAGGCCATCCTGGCGAGATCGGGCCGCAGGTGCGAGCCGATGTAGCGACGGTGGTGGCACTGCAGGGCCCCGTTCTCGCGTAGTCGCCGGAGATCTCGTCGAGCCAGGCCGAGCGCCAGCAGCTCGCGCTTGGCATGCGGCACGACCAACGCTTGCTCGAGCCGCGCCCTGACCTCGGCCGGCAGTCGCATCATCCTCCGATCCTGACGCTCTGAGCGCCGGCCGTGGGGCACTTGTCGTCATCTGTGGACGGCTTCCTGAGTCACAGAACGGTTCCGAACGGCGTATCAGCGTTTTGTCGCTCAGGAAGGTGGCCCGCGCCTCGAGCCGTAGTCGCTAGGCTGCCGCGTATGAGCCGAGGCGCCGATGGTTGAGTTCCTGCTCAAGGTGGCTGGTGTGCTGGCCGGGTTCCTGGTGCTGCCGCTGGTTGTCGGTCAGACCGAGCACAAGGTGATGGCGCACATGCAGGCGCGGCTCGGGCCGATGTACGCGGGCGGCTTCCACGGCTGGGCGCAGCTGGTCGCGGACGGTGTGAAGTTCGTGCAGAAGGAGTCGGTGACACCGGCGGCCGCGGACAAGCGGGTGTTCGAGTGGGCTCCGATCGTCGCGGTGATCCCGTACATGGCGGCACTGGCGGCGATCCCGATCGCGCCGGAGCTGGTCGGGGCGGATCTGGAGTCGGGGTTGTTCTTCGTGCTCGCGGCGATGAGCGTCGCCGTACTCGGGTCGCTGATGGCGGGCTGGGCCAGCGGCAACAAGTACAGCCTGCTCGGCGGGTTGCGGGTCGCGGCGCAGCTGATGAGCTATGAGTTGCCGTTCGTGCTCAGCGCGGCCAGTGTCGCGGTCGCAGCCGGGACGCTCAGCCTGACCGGGATCGTGGAGGCGTGGAACCCGTGGTGGCTGCTGTGGCAGCTGCCGGCGGCGCTGGTGTTCTTCATCGCGGGACTGGCGGAGCTGCAACGGCCGCCGTTCGACATGCCGGTGGCGGACTCCGAGATCATCTTCGGCCCGTACACCGAGTACACCGGGCTGCGGTTCGCGCTGTTCCTGCTCGCCGAGTACGCCGGGATCGTGGTGCTCGCCGGTCTGACCACGGTGCTGTTCCTGGGCGGTTGGGCCGGCCCGTGGTCGGACCAGCTGGGCTGGCTGTGGACGCTGCTCAAGGTCGGTGCGGTGTCGGTGCTGGTGATCTGGATCCGTGTCGCGTTCCCGCGGCTGCGTGCGGACCAGCTGCAGAAGTTGGCCTGGCAGCTCCTGGTGCCGGTGGCGCTGGTGCAGCTGGCGATCACCGGCGTGGGTGTCGTGCTCACGTAGAGAAACCAACTGCGCAGTGACCTGACCTGAGCCTAGGCTGTGGCGGTTCAGCAGAGGTGTCGAGAGGGGATTGGTCGCGATGCCGCGTCGGCGGATCGCAGTGCTGGCCGGGTTCGTGGCCGGCGTACTGGTCGCATCGGCAGCGATCATCTGGCTCACCGGTGACGGCGAGCCCGCCGCGACGCAGCAGGTCCCGAGCGGCCCGCCGCCCTCCACCGCACCGATCCCGACACCGGTCAAGCGCGCCGGGGTCGCGCTGCCCCGGCTGGACCTGTCCAAGGCGAACCGCCGGGAGCCGATCCCGGGGCTGCCGGACTGGAGCCGTGCCGGGTACCGGGGTGGCGAGCCGTTGCCGGACGACAGCCTGCTGACTCCGGACGACCAGTGCCGGATCGAGCCGGAGCAGCTGGCCGAGGACTACGACGTGCGGCCGGGCGACGGTACAGACGACTCGGCCGGCCTGCAGGACGCGATCGACACGATCCGGGAACGTTGCACGCCGAGTGCCTCGTACGAGCGGCTGTCGCTGATCGAGCTGCCCGCCGGCGTGCTGGACGTGTCCCGGCAGCTCGCCGTCGACGCGGACTTCCTGGTCATCCGCGGCGCCGGCTCCGACCCCGTCAAGGGCACCCGGTTCGTGTTCCGTCCGGACCAGAACACCCGGTACGACGCCCTCACCGCGGACGGCTCGGACTGGGACGAGGACGCGATGGGCTACAAGGACGGCGAGGGCGGCTGGATCTGGCCCGGCCGCGGGCTGTTCCGGGTGCAGAGCCGGCAGGTGCACGAGGACTACCAGGACGCGTACGACGACGCGCCGGCGAACCGCAAGGACCTGTTCGAGGGCACCGTGAACGTGCACTGGAAGGCCGGGGTGAAGCTGCGCGACCAGTCCGGCGGTTTCGCCGCGCGGGCCGGCGACCGGGTGGTGTACCTGGCCGACGACGCCGAGCTCAAGGCGTTCAAGGTCGGCGGGTACGTGAACATCCGGGCCGCCAACACGATGCGGTTCTACGAGCAGCAGCAGGCTCTCCCGACCGACCACGAGCTGCAGAACCTGCACATGCGGCAGCAGATCTTCGGCATCATCGCGATCGACCCGGAGGCGCACACGATCACGCTGGACAAGCCGCTCGAGTTCGACGTACCGGTGAGCTCGACGTCCGAGGGCTCGGCCGAGATCGGCAAGAAGAAATACGACTCGAAGGCGTCGCCGCTGGTCGACCCGGTCCTCGGCGTCGGGCTGGAGTACTTCTCGCTCACTCAGCCGGCAGCCGCGAACCAGCAGGACGCCACCCACAACTACGGCAACCTGGCGCCGGCCGACGCGTTGCACGGCATCGTGCTGAAGTGGACGGTCGACAGCTGGGTGCGCGGGATCCGCACCACGATGACCGGGTCGCACCCGATCGTCACCGAGGAGGCGAAGAACCTCCAGATCCAGGGCAACTACCTGGACGGGGCCTGGAACAAGGGCAAGGGCGGCAACGGATACCTGCGCGGCTCCCGGGTCTGGGACTCGGTGTACGCCGGCAACGTGCTGCGCGGGCTGCGGCACCTCACGTTGCAGTGGTCCTCGTCCGGGAACGTTGTGATCGGCAACGACATGGACGCCGACCTGAACCTGCACGGCGGCTGGGAACGCCGCAACCTGTTCGAGCTGAACACGGTGCGGCTGCCGTACGAGCACCGCCCAGGCAGCTGCCGGTCGAACTGCGGTGACGAGGGCGGCTCGACGGGCGCCCAGGACGACTCGACCTGGTACCCGGTCTGGTGGGGTGCCGGCCGGAAGGCGGTCAAGTGGTCCGGCGCGACCGGTCCGCAGAACGTGTTCTTCGGCAACGACCTGGCCAAGCAGCTGACCGAGAACGGCCGGTACGTGCGGTACCTGCCCGACCAGCACCGGGTGTACCAGTTCGGCTGGGACGGCACCTCGTACCGGCCGCTGTCCCAGGGTGGGCAGCCGATCGCGGACTGGGCCGGGAACGAGCGGGCCGACTACACCCGCGGCGATGGTGTCGAGGCGTCCCGCACCGATCCCGGCCGGTCCCTGTTCCTCAAACGGATCGGCTGACCGCTCGACAACGCGGCGAGTGCCGAGCAGGTCGCACCGCTGCTACCAACCGCACCGGGCTGTGTCGCGCTGGTGACCTGCCGGCGTCGGCTGGAGGTGCTGCCGGGCGAGCGGCTCACGCTCGCCGCGTTCAGCCGGGCCGAGGCGGTCGAGCTGCTGCAACCGGCTCGTGGGCGGACCGGGTCGGCGAGATCGACGCGTTGTGCTAGCTCGGCCGGATCCGGACCCGGAGCGGTCGTCCGCGTGAGGGAGTCCGGCTGGGGCGATCCGCGCTCAGCCTGGCCGTGCAGGCCGACAACGTGCACATGCAGATCGAGATCTGCAACGACCTCGGGCTGGCGCTGACCGCGTCCGGCCAGCCCGAAGAGGCCACGGAGCACTTCCGCCGGGCGTTGAAGCTGGCGCTGGAGAGCGAGGATTCGTTCGAGCTGGGCCGGGCGCGGGACGGCCTGACCGCCCTCCACCAAGCCCTAGCGACGTGACAGTTCGGGTGCTCACGTGAGCCATGGGTGTGCGGGAACGCGGAAACGACTAGTGTCGGCCTGCAGACGTGAGTGTTGGTGCTCGGCCGGCGGAGGAGGAGGCGTGGCACTACCCGGGAAGGGCCTGATCGAAGGCCTGAGGGTCACGGCCAAGACGCTCGCCCGCCGTGCGGTCACCGAGCAGTACCCGGACGTCCAGCCGGAGCTGCCGCCGCGCAGCCGGGGCGTGATCGCGCTGTTCGAGGAGAACTGCACCTCGTGCATGCTGTGCGCTCGCGAGTGCCCGAGCTGGTGCATCTACATCGACTCGCACACCGAGACCGCGCCGTCGGTCGGTGAGCAGGCGCGGGAGCGCAGCCGGAACGTGCTGGACCGGTTCGCGATCGACTTCTCGCTGTGCATGTACTGCGGGATCTGCATCGAGGCCTGCCCGTTCGACGCGCTGTTCTGGTCGCCGGAGTTCGAGTACGCCGAGACCGACATCCGGAACCTGACGCACGAGAAGGACCGGCTGCGGGACTGGATGTGGACGGTGCCGCCACCACAGGCCATCGATCCCGGGGGCCCGTCGGGAGACGCAGAGTGATCGTGGGTTTCGTGGCGGCCGGGCTGCTGGCCGTGGTCGCGGGGGTCCTGGTCGTCACCTCACGCCGGATCGTGCACGCGGCACTGTGGCTGGTGGTCGCGCTCGGCGCGGTCGCGGGGTGCTTCGGGGCGCTGGCCGCGGAGTTCGTCGCACTGGTGCAGATCCTCGTGTACGTCGGGGCGATCGTGGTGCTGGTGCTGTTCGCGCTGATGCTCACCAAGGCGCCGACCAACCCGCTCAAGGACCTGACCACGAAGCGCAGCCCGTTCGCCGCCTCGGTCGCCGTGGTTCTCGCACTGGTGCTCGGCGCCGGCGTCGTCCTTGCCTTCGGCAACGAGAAGATCGAGCCGGTTCCGGCGGGCGCCGCGAGTGACGTCGGTGCCGCGGTCTTCCAGACCTGGGTACTGCCGTTCGAGGTGCTCTCGGTGCTGCTGCTGGCAGCGTTGATCGGCGCCATCGTGCTCTCCCAGCGGCCCGGCCCGTCGGCGGAGGCCGACACGGAGGCTGTGGCAGCGGACAAGGCAGCGGACAAGGCAGGGGACAAGGCAGGGGACACGGCACGGGACAAGGCAGGGGACAAGGCGGAGGACAGGGCCTGATGCCGCTGATCGTCCCGCTGCTGCTCGCGGTCGTGCTGTTCTGCCTCGGTGTGTACGGTGTGCTGGCCCGGCGGAACGCGATCACGGTGCTGATGTCGGTCGAGCTGATGCTGAACGCGGTCAACCTGAACCTGGTCGCGTTCGACGCCTGGCGGGTGGACCAGCTCGCCACCGGCCAGACCGCCGCGGTGTTCGTGATCACGATCGCCGCCGCCGAGATCGGCCTGGGCCTGGCGATCGTACTGCTGCTCTTCCGCGGCCACGGCCACGCCGACACCGACAGGGCGCGCGATCTCGTGGAGGCCGAGTGATCACGCTCGCCTGGCGCGTCCTCGGGACCGCGTTCTCGCTCGCCGTCGCCGCGGCCGCCGCGCTGCTCTGGCAGGTCGAGCCGCAGACCTGGGCGCCGGATCTGTCCGGCTTCTCCGGCACCCTCTACGCGGTCCGGACAGACGACCTGACCGTGCTGATGCTGGCGATCGTCGGAGTGGTCGCCAGCTGCGTGCAGGTCTACTCGATCGGGTACCTGCACGGCGAGCCGCGCACCGCGTCGTACACGGCGATCGTCACGCTCTTCACCGCTGCGATGGTCACCGTGGTGGTCGCGGACAGCCTGTTCCTGCTGCTGATCGGGTGGGAGGTGATGGGCGTCTGCTCATACCTGCTGATCGGCCAGTACTGGGAGCGCCGGGACGCCCGCGCGGGTGCGGTGAAGGCGTTCCTGATGACCCGGTTCGGCGATGTCGGGTTCCTGTTCGGGATCTTCGTGCTCGGCGTGGCCGGTGGGTCGTTCCGGATCAGCGAGCTGGAACCGTCCGGCAGTGGTCTCGCGACCGTGGGCACCCTGCTGCTGCTCTGCGGCGTGGTCGGCAAGTCCGCGCAGATCCCGCTGCAGACCTGGCTCCCGGACGCGATGCCCGGTCCTGCCCCGGTCAGTGCGCTGATCCATGCGGCGACGATGGTTGCCGCCGGCGTCTTCCTGGTCGCCCGGATGTTCGACGTGTTCGTCGCCGCCCCGGGCACACTCTCGGTCCTCGCGGTGATCGCCGCGCTGACCATGGTGGTCGCGGCGCTGTGCGCGACCGCCGCGGTCGAGGTGAAGCGGATACTCGCCTGGTCCACGGTCAGCCAGCTGGCGGTCATGTTCGGCGGCCTCGCGCTCGGTACCGACGACGGCCGGCACGCCGGGCTGTTCCACCTGCTCACGCACGCAGCCTTCAAGGCGCTGCTGTTCCTGTGCGCCGGCGTACTGCTCCACCAGGTCGGGTCCGCCACGTTTGCGGTGCTGCGCCGGCGGGCCCGCCGCGGTGTGCTGCGCAAGCTGATGCCGGTGACTTTCGGCACCATGACGATCGGGCTGGCGGCGCTGGCCGGCGTACCCGGGCTGTCCGGGTTCTTCTCCAAGGACTCGGTGGTCGAGGCGGCCTGGCACGCAGCGCGAGACGGTCGCGGCGACACCAGCTGGCCCGCATGGCTGGTGCTGGTCGCGGTGCTGGTCACCGGCATGCTGACCGCGTTCTACTGCACCCGGCTGTGGCTGTGGGTGTTCTTCGGTTCGCCGGCCCCGCTCGGCGGGCTGGGCGCGTTCGAGGAAGAGGACCTCGGCGACAGTTCTGCCGTCGATGCGCAGGAGCAGCCGTATCATCCGCTCCGCGACGGGTCGCCCTGGATGCTCGCGCCGATGGTGCTGCTCGCCCTGGCCACCCTCGTCCTCGGGTACGCCGAGGCGTCGCAGCTTGACCCCGCGGTGGCGGGTGTGACGACGCTCGCTCTGATGTTCGGCGCCGTGCCGGCGTACTCGCTGTGGAAGCGCGGAGCGGACCCGCGGCCCGCCGTGCTGGAGCGCGAGTTCGGGTTCGACGCCTTCTACCAGCTCGCGGTGGTGCGGCCGGTACGTTTCGCGGCCGGACTGGTCGTCACCGGTGACCGGGACGTGATCGACGGCTGGGTCCGCGGGTTCGGGAAGGCAGGGACGCTCGCGTCGGACGGGTTCCGACGGCTGCAGACGGGGAACGTGCAGACCTACCTGACCGCGGCTGTGCTCGGCGTGGTCGCGCTGGCCGTGCTGGCGGGGGTGATCGCGTCGTGAGCGCGCTGCTGCTGGTCCTGCTCGGGCTGCCGCTGGCCGGCGCCGCGCTGCTGTGGCTGCTGCCGGTCGTCCTCGGAGACCGGATCGCCGCCCTGGTCGGGACCGTCGTGTCGGGCCTCGTGCTGGTCGGCTCGGCAGTGCTCGGCTACCGCTGGCTCAATCCCGGGTCGCCGGCCGGCACGCAGCAGGCCGACTCTGTGCCGGCGACCGATCTGCCGGCCTACGACGGCCCCGGCCGAGCGGCCGCAATGCTCGGCGACACCAATGTGCCGTGGTTGCCGGCGCTGGACGTGCGGTTCCACGTCGGGGTGGATGCGGTCTCGCTGCCGCTGATCGTGCTGAGCGCATTGCTGGTGCTCCTGTGCTGCGTGTACTCGCTGCGGATCACACCGCAGGCGGGCCGGATGCGGTCGCTGGTCGCGCTGCTGCTGATCATCGAGACCGGCGTGATCGGGACCTTCAGCGCGCTCGACCTGGTGCTGTTCTTCATCTTTTTCGAGGTCGTGCTGATCCCGATGTGGTTGGTGATCGACATCTGGGGCGACCACCACGACCGCGCCGGGCGGCGGCTCGCGGCGAACCGGTTCGTGCTGATGACGGTGCTCGGCTCGGCCGTGATGCTGATCGGGTTCCTGCTGGTGCACGCCGAGTCCGGCACCTTCGACCTGGTGGCGCTGGCCGCGAACCCGGTGCCGGGCGGAACCGGCGTACCGCTCACCGCCGCGATCCTGATCGCGGTCGGGCTGGCGGTGAAGATGCCGATCTGGCCGCTGCACATCTGGCTCCCGGATGCGCACGCGAAGGCCCCGACGGTCGGGTCGGTCCTGCTGGCCGGGCTGCTGCTGAAGCTCGGCTCGTACGGCATGGTCCGGATCCTGCTCCCGGTACTGCCGGACGCGATGGTCGAGATCGCGCCGTACCTGGCCGGGTTCTCCGTGATCGCGATCGTCCTCGGCTCGCTGGCCTGCCTGGCGCAGACCGACGTGAAACGGCTGATCGCGTACTCGAGCGTCGGCCACATGGGCTTCATCGGGCTCGGCATCGCCACCATGTCTGCGGTCGGTGTCACCGGCGCGCTGTTCGCGAACATCGCGCACGGTGTGATCACCGGGCTGCTGTTCTTCCTGGCCGGCGCGATCAAGGACCGGCACGACACCAGCGACCTGCGCCTGATCGGCCGGGCGCTGTACGCCCGGCTGCCCCGGATCGGCGCGCTGCTGACCTTCGCCTGCCTGGCCAGTCTCGGGCTGCCCGGCCTGGCCGGCTTCTGGGGCGAGATGCTGGCTCTGCTCGGCGCCTACGAGCCGAACGAAGCGTTGCCCCGGGCAACCTTCCTCACGCTGATGGTGATCGCAGGCGTCGGGACCGTGCTCACCGCGGCGTACTTCCTCCGGCTGGTCCGCAACCTGTGCCAGGGCGACCCGGCGCAGTACCCGTCGACCACGTTCGCGGTCGACCTGAGCCGGATCGAGCTGGTGACCTGGACCCCGCTCATCGTGCTCACGGTGCTGCTCGGGTTGTGGCCGGCGCTGCTGATCGACCGGTGGGTGCTGCTGTGAACATCACCTCGACCGACTGGCAGGCGGCCGCCGTACCGCTGATCCTCGCGCTCACCGCGATCGCGGTGCTGATCGCCGACAGCCTGCGTCCGCCGAAGCCGAGCCAGGATGACGACACCCCGGCGGACGCACCAGGGCGGCGGCGGGCGCACCTGGTGGCCACGGTGCTGTCGGCCGCGGGGATCGTGGCCGCACTGGTGGGGACGGTGCTGCTGCGGGACGAGCAGCTGGTCGCGTTCTGCCGGGAGGCGGTCGAGGGTCCGCCGGAGTGCAGTCTGGTGGTCGAGCCGCTGACGATCGGCCTGTGGGCAGTGATCGTGGCCGGCGGACTCGGGGTGGTGCTGCTGTCGGCGTACGGGCTGCTGGACGGCAGGGTGCCGCCGGGCGAGTACCACTTCCTGCTGCTCTGCGCACTCTGCGGCGGCACCGTGCTGGCCGGGGGGCGGGACCTGGCCACGATGGTGATCGCACTGGAGCTGGTGTCGCTGCCGTCGTTCGCGATGGTGGCGCTGCGGCGCGACCGGCGCGGTTCCGAAGCGGCGGTGAAGGCGTTCCTGGTGTCGGTGCTGTCCACCGCGGTGATGCTGTTCGGGATCTCGTACCTGTACGGCCTGACCGGCTCGCTGCACCTCAGCACCGTGACCGCGCGGCTGGCCGCGATCGACGCGGACGAGCAGCGGGTCGCGCTGGCGGCGGGACTGTTCGTGCTCGTCGGGTTCGGGTTCAAGATCGCCGCGGTGCCGTTCCATGCCTGGCTGCCGGACACGTACGTCGGGGCGCCGGTCGAGGTGACCGCGTTCCTCGCGGTGGTGTCGAAGTCCGCCGGTGTCGCGGGTCTCGTCGTGGTGACCACTCAGGGGCTGTCCACCCAGGCCCTGGACCTGCGGATCGCGATCGCGGTGGTGGCCGCCGTGACGATGACGGTCGGCAACCTCGCCGCGCTGCGGCAGGTCGAGGCGGTCCGGCTGCTGGCCTGGTCGTCGATCGGGCAGCTCGGCTTCCTGCTTGCGCCGCTGGCCGCGAACGACGTTCGCGCGGTGGTCGCGTACCTGGCGGCGTACGCGGTGGTGACGCTCGGCGCGTTCGGGGTGGTCGCGGTGGTGCAGCGGCACCGGCCGGGCGGGCTGCTGTCCGACTACCGCGGCATGGTGCGGACCGAGCCGGGGGTGGGTGCGGCGCTGGTGTTCTTCCTGGTGGTGCTCGCCGGGCTGCCGCCCGGGCTGGTCGGGCTGTTCACGAAGTTCGCCGCGTTCCAGGCGGTGGTCGACGCCGACCTCGGCTGGCTGGCCGGGGTGATGGCGGTCAACGTGATGATCGGGCTCGCGGTCTACCTGCGCTGGGTGGCGGAGCTGTTCCGGCTGCCGGTGGACGAGCCGTTCAGCGTCGACGTCGAGACTCCGGCGGTCGCGGTGATCGGTACCTGTGCCGGCGCGGCCGTGGTGCTGTCGGTGCTGCCGGCCGCCGTGTTCGCCCTGGCTGGTTGACGCTCGCGCCGGTGTGATGGGATGCAAGTCCGCCCTTCTTGAGCCTGGAGCCGCCTGATGAGCCAGCCCGCGCCGACCGAACGTCTGGCGTTCCGGCTCGTCCGGCCGGAGGCCGCGAAGCAGCTGGCGCTCGGTGAGCCGAGCGGCTGGACGTGGATCGACGGCGCGCCGTTCGAGGGCACCCAGGTGGCTGCCGGGATGATCGCCGCCGCCGCGGACGCGGACGCCTGGCACCCCCAGTGGGGGATGTACGTGCTGGTGCGGACCGCCGACGACATCGCCGTCGGCGGTATCGGCTGGCACGGTCGGCCGGACGGTGGCATCGCCGAGGTCGGCTACGACCTGAGTGAGTCGGCGCGCGGCCACGGCTACGCGTCCGAGGCGCTGCGAGCGCTGTGCGGATGGGCTCTGGAGCAGGCGGAGGTGGATGTCGTGGTGGCGCGGACGGAGGAGGAGAACGTGGCATCGCAGCGGGTGATGGAGCGGGCGGGGTTCGCCCGGGTGGACAGCGCCGAGGAGTTGTGGCGCTACGAGCTCACGAGCCTGGCAGGGTAGGGCCATGAGCGCATACCTGGGCGGGTACACCAGTCAGCACGGCGGCGGCGACGGCATCGCCCTGGCCGATCTCGAGGCCTGCACGGCACGTACCGTGGCCGAGGTGCCGGACCCGTCATACCTGGCGCTGTCCTCGGACGGCCGGTTCCTGTACGAGTGCCACGAGACCTCCGAGGGGAAGGTCGGCGCGTACGCGATGCAGGACGACGGCACGCTCGAACCGCTCGGCCGGCAGTCCTCGCACGGCGAGCACCCGTGCCACCTTGCGGTCCACCCGCGCGGCGAGTTCCTGCTGAGCGCCAACTACAGCTCGGGCTCGATCGCGGTGCACCCGATCGCGGCGGACGGCTCGCTCGGCGAGGCCGTACAGGTTGTCCAGCACTCCGGCTCCGGCCCGAACAAGGAGCGGCAGGACGGGCCGAAGGCACACATGGTGGCGTGCGACCCGGTCGAGGAGTTCGTCTTCGCGGTCGATCTCGGTACCGACTCGGTGTACGTCTACACCTTCGACCTCGGCACCGGGCAGCTGACCGAACGCAGCCGGCTGGCTCTCGCGCCGGGGGCCGGGCCGCGGCACATTGCGTTCCAGCCGGACTGGCTGACGGCGTACGTGCTCACCGAGCTGGACTCCACCCTGGTGGTCTGCGACTGGGACCCGGAGAAGGCCGAGCTGACCGCGCTGGAGACCATGTCGTCGCGGGCGGACGGCGCCGAGGGCGAGAACTTCCCGGCCGCGATCCGGATCTCCGACGACGGCCGCTTCATCTACACGTCGAACCGCGGCGACGACACGATCGCCGTGTTCGCGACGCACGAGGAAGGCCGCCGGGTCGAGCAGGTCCAGGTGATCCCGTCCGGCGGTTCCTGGCCGCGGGACCTGGCGCTGTCCGCCGACGGCTCGGAGCTGTACGCGACCAACGAGCGCGCAGACCTGGTCACCTCGTTCGCGGTCGACCCGGCCGACGGGCGGCTGACCCGGACCGGCAAGGACCTGTCCTGGCCGAAGCCGGTCTGCATCCTGCCAGTGTGAGCCCCCGGCTGGTGCCGGTCGGGTCGACGCCGGAGTACGACGACGAGGCCGCGGTGGTGCTGTCCGAAGGCTGGCCGGAGTTCATCTTCCACGACGCCGGCGTGTCGCCGTACGTCGAGCGCCGGGCCGAGTACTTCGCCGACCTCGACTTCTACCTGCTCGACGGCGACCGGCTGGTCGGCTGCTGGGCGGTCCCGGTCGGCTGGGACGGGACCGTGTACGACCTGCCGAGCGGGTACACCGACGCGCTGGCACGCTCGGTCGAGGGACACGAGGCCGGCGTCGTACCGGACACCCTGGTCGTGATGGCCGCCGCGATCCGGTCCGGCGAGCGGGGCCGCGGGCTGGCCGGGATCGCGCTCACCGGCCTGCGCTCCGCGGCCGCCGAGGCCGGCCTGGCGCGGGTGATCGCGCCGGTCCGGCCGACGCTGAAGAGCAGCTACCCGCTGACGCCGATCGAGACGTTCATGACCTGGACCCGGCCCGACGGCGCACCGCTCGACCCGTGGGTCCGCACCCATGTCCGGCTCGGCGCGACCGTGCTGGCCGCGGCACCGCGCAGCCAGACCATCACCGGGTCGGTCGCGGACTGGGAGAGCTGGACCGGTCTGGCGCTGCCGTCATCGGGCCGGTACGTGATCCCGGGCGGCCTCAGCACGCTCGAGATCGACCGCGAGACCGATACCGGGACCTACCACGAGCCGAACATCTGGATGCGGCACGTCTAGGACGCGGCCTCGTACGGCGGGTCGTCGCTATCGCCGTGCGGCTGGAAGTTGCGTGCGGCAACGACCGGCGCTGTCGTCCCTGCTGCTCGGCATCCCGGACCTACAAGCCTTCAACAAGACCTGCTGCCGCGAGCTAGGTGCACCGCCGCGGACCATCCGCGGCGGGTGACACCGCGTCAGCGGTAGTTCACGAACTGGACGGCGAAGTCGTAGTCCTGCTCCTTGACCAGCTTCTGCACCGACTGCAGGTCGTCCCGGCTCTTGCTGGACACCCGGAGCTCGTCGCCCTGGATCTGTGCCTTGACGCCCTTCGGGCCCTCGTCGCGGATCAGCTTGGACAGTTTCTTCGCGTTCTCCTGGGTGATGCCGGCACTCAGCGACGCGTTGATCTTGTAGAGCTTGCCGGACAGCTTCGGCTCGTCCGCCTCCAGGCTCTTCAGCGAGATGTGCCGCTTGATCAGCTTGTCCTTGAACACATCGAGTACGGCGTTGGCCCGCTCCTCGGTGTTCGCCTGGATGTCGATCGTCTCGCCGGACCACTTGATCCCGGCGTCCACGTTCTTGAAGTCGAACCGCTGGTTGATCTCCTTCGCGGTCTGGTTCACCGCGTTGTCCACCTCCTGGCGGTCGACCTTGTTCACGATGTCGAAGGAGGACTCAGAGGCCATCTCTCGCGGCTCCTTTCGGTCGGACTGCACGATTGGGATCGAGACTGCAGTCTGTTGTATCGTCTCTCCGGCTACTCTACGGAGCAGCAAACCCTGGCAGGTTGCCCGAGCGGCCAAAGGGAGCAGACTGTAAATCTGTCGGCGTTAGCCTACGCAGGTTCGAACCCTGCACCTGCCACCACCCTCGAGTCGGCCCCTGACCTGCGGAAACGCGGCTCAGGGGCCGATCTGCGCTGCCCGGCCGTATCCGGCTGACGCCGGCACTCAACGGCTGACGGCGCGGAGTGCGCGCGGAGGTCTGCGGCGTCCGACGCTCCGAGATGTTGCAGCTCTCGGGCCTCTGTGCGCTGTGGCTGGAACATCGGGGGTAGCCACGCGATGATCATCTTCGGATCCACGGTGGACCAGCTCCGCGAACGCGGTCTTATCGCCCTTGCGGGCTGCCCGTCGTGGTGAGCGTTGGGGAAAGGCGTACG
>Ga0209382_10001630_pt1 | contig 34876 bp, 34 predicted proteins | sample SoiMetdeltSBSDD5_FD_187599 | JGI IMG/M metagenome (GOLD analysis project Ga0209382, IMG submission 187599) | Bulk soil microbial communities from a Populus tree surrounding site in Tennessee, USA - Soil MetaG P. deltoides SBSDD5 (SPAdes) (version 2) | ecosystem: Environmental > Terrestrial >... | reverse complement strand
GCTCGAGGGCCCCCTGCACAGCCGAGATCTGCAGCAGGATGTCCACGCAGTAGGCGTCGTGCTCGACCATCCGCTGGAGGCCCTGCACCTGCCCTTCGATGCGCCGCAGCCGGCCGCGGGCCTTGGTTTTGGTCTCGTCGTTCAGCATCGGCTCTAATACCCCCACGGGGTACTATCCGGCCCGGGCCGGCGTCTGTCAACCGCGAGGCAGGCGCAGTCGCAGCGCTCGGGGCGCCACCGTGATGGTGACCGGGGTGGCGCCGTCGACCTCGCCGTCGAGCTGTGTCGGCAGCGGCGCCAGCGAGTCGACGGTGATTCGGGCGACGCGCCGCGTGCTGACACGCGGATTCGCAAGATGACCACCCCAGTAAATGGTCGGCAGCCAGCGCACCATCTCGAGCCGGCCGAGCGGGCCGAGGACGACCAGGTCGAGCGCGCCATCGGTGGGATCGGCGTGCGGCGCGATCCGCATGCCGCCGCCGAAGTGGCGTGCATTGGCGACGATGGCCGCCGTCAACGGCGCGTGCCAGATGACGGCGCCGTCCGCGGTCAGCGTCGCGGCACACGGACGCGATCTCCTCACGGTGGCGAGCACGGCCAGCAGGTACGGCAGCGTGCCGCGCGCGCCGACGGACGCCGCCCGGGCGGCCACCTCCGCGTCGAAGCCGGCGCCGGCCGCCCCGAGAAAGAAGCGTCGGCGACCGTCGGGCCAGCTGGCGAGCCCGAGGTCGAGCGTCGTGTCGACGCCGCCAATCAGCGAGGCGACGGCCGGCGACAGTGCCGTCGGCACCCCGAAGTTCCGGCCGGCGTCGCGCCCGCGTCCCGTCAGCACGGCGCCCGCGGTCGCGTGCGCCACGCCGTCGGGTCCGGTGACGCCATTGACGATCTCGTTGAGAGTGCCATCGCCGCCGACGGCAACGACGAGATGGTGGCCGCTGCGGACACCCGCGCGCGCACGCTCCACGCCATCGCCGGCGGCGCGAGTGGCGACCCAGTCGAAGTCGAGCCCCGCGCGCGCCAGCGCGTCACGCAGGCGCGGCCAGACGCGCTCGGTGCGCCCACCGCCCGCGGCCGGGTTGACAACGAGGAGCGCCCGGCTCACTCGAACAGCGAGATCTGGCTGGTGCTGCCGGCCATGGCCCGCGCGCGGGCGGCGCGGGCCTTGTCGGCGTGCCTCGGCTTGCGCGGTTTCGCCGGCGGCGGCGCCGCCTTCGGCAGCTTCCAACCCTTCTGATGCGCGATGCGCTCGCCTTGCTTGATCACCACCATGTCGACGAGCCGGGCCAGCGGATTGCGCAGAAGGGTGAGATATTTCTCCCAGTACTTCGGCGAATGCGCCAGCGTCCGCATCTGGTCGAGGGCAAGCGACAGCGCCGCGCGATCGCCCTTCTTCGAGGCCAGCCGGAGATCCGCCATGATCTTCTGGGCGCTGATCCGCGACGGCGTGACCTTGGCCATGGCCCGCGATGCTACCGGCGAACGGCGCCGACGTCCATGGCCGCCGTCACCGCACGCGCACCTCGTACTCGTCGCGCTGCGCCTGGCGGTCGGCGGGCTGGACGCTGATCTTGACGTCGAGCGCGGTCTCGAGCTGCGTGAGATCACCGCGCGCGTCGCCGTCGAGATAGCTCGCCACGTCGGGATGGACGCGCACGAGGACCTCGCGGTGGGTGGGCGGCTCGGAGTTGGTGGTGACCTTCGCGCGCACGGCGCGCAGCACCTCCGCGGCCAGCGTCTCGTCGGACTTCGTCACCCCGCTCCCGCGGCACGTCGGGCACTGAACGCTCAGCACGGCGCGGAGATCCTGGCGCACACGCTTGCGCGTCATCTCGACCAGACCGAGCTCCGAGATCGGCATGACGTTCGTCCGCGCCTTGTCGTCGGCGAGTGCACGCTTGAGCGCCTTCTCCACCTGCTCGCGGTGCTCGGGAACCTCCATGTCGATGAAGTCGATGATGATGATGCCGCCGAGATCGCGCAGCCGGATCTGCCGCACGACCTCGGTCGCCGCCTCCAGATTGATCTTCAGCACCGTCTGCTCGAAGTCGCGCTTGCCGACATACTTGCCGGTGTTGACGTCGATGGAGACGAGCGCCTCGGTGTGGTCGATGACGATGTAGCCTCCCGACTTGAGCCACACGCGGCGGCGCAGCGCCTTCTCGATGTCCTTCTCGATCCCGAAGGCGTCGAAGACCGGGGTCCGCTCCGAGTAGAGCCTCACGCGATCCTCGAGAGCGGGCACCAGCGTGCGCACGTAGCCGAGGACGCGCGCGTGGACGTCCGCGTCGTCGACGACGAACTCGTCCACCTCGGGCGAGAAGAGATCGCGGACGACGCGGAACGTCAGGTCCGCCTCCTCGTGCAGGGCGGCCGGCGGGACCGCGGTCTCGTACCCCGTCTGGATCTGACTCCAGAGCCGTGTGAGGAACTCGACGTCGGCGGCGAACTCCGCCTCGCCCTTGCCCTCGGCGTTGGTCCTCAGGATGAAGCCGCCCGGCGGCAGCGGGAGTGACCGGAGCGCCGCGCGTAGCCGGTCGCGCTCGCGCTCGTCACGGATCCGTCGCGAGACACCGATGTGCTCGGCCTGCGGCATGAACACGAGGTAGCGCCCGGGGAGCGAGATGAACGACGTGATGCGCGCGCCCTTGGTGCCGAGCGACTCCTTCGACACCTGCACGAGCACGTGCTGAGCGCGCGTGAGCATCTGCTCGATCGGCCCGGTGGCCTCGCGGCGCGGCGTCTCGCCGTCCTCGACGTCGACGTCGACGTCCATCTCGGCCGACGGCGCCAGCGAGGCCGTGTAGTCCCCCGCGTAGAGGAACGCGTCCTTGGCGAGGCCGATGTCGACGAAGGCGGCCTGCATGCCGGGCAGCACGTTGGACACAGTGCCCTTGTACACGCTGCCCACGATCGAGCGGTGACGGCGCCGCTCGACGTACAGCTCGGCGAGAAGGTTACCTTCCTGAACGGCGACGCGGGTCTCGATCAGACCGGCGTTGACAACGATCCGTTTGCTCACGGCGGCACTCCCCCGACGCGCGCGCGGGGTTCAGCGGATCCGGCGCGCGTCTCATTGGAACTGCCGCATTCGCACGGAGAGGAGCAGCCCGAGGCCCGTCAACGACACGAGCATGGAGGTGCCGCCGTAGCTCATCAGCGGCAGCGGCACCCCGACGACAGGCAGGAGACCGACGACCATCCCCACGTTCACGAGGACTTGCGTCGCGAACAGGGCGGTGACGCCGAGCGCGATCAGGCGGCCCACCGGCTCGCGCGTCGAGGCCGCGATGTCGAAACCGCGGAGCAGGAGCAGCGCATAGCAGGTGAGCAGCACGAGGCACCCGACGAATCCCCACGTCTCGGCGAATACGGCGAAGATGAAATCCGTGTGACGCTCCGGGAGAAAGGCGAGTCGACTCTGGGTGGCGCCAGCCACCCCCTTGCCCAGGAGCTGTCCCGATCCGATCGCGATCTTGGCCTGGATGACGTTGTACGCGCTCCCGAGCGGATCGCGGAACGGATCCAGGAACACGAGAATACGTTCCCGTTGATACTCCTTCAACGCGGCGAACCACACGACCGGCATGGCGGCCACCGCGGTGAGCGCGAGGCCGCCCAGCAGCTGCAGCCGGATGCCCGCGCCCACGAGAAGGGCCGTCAGGACGGGAAAGAGAAGAAGCGCGGTGCCGAGGTCCGGCTGCTTGACGATCAGCACCGCCGGAATGGCGAGGACCGGCGCCGTCAGCGCGACCGTCGTCTTGCCGATCGGTTGCGCCCAGCGGGACGTCAGCACCCACGTGGCCATCAGGACGAAGCACAGCTTGAACAGTTCCGAGGGTTGCACGGACAGCGGCCCGATCAGAATCCAGCGGCGGGCGCCGGAAACTGTTCGGCCCACGAGAAAGACAGTCGCGAGGCCGGCGAGGCCCATCACGTAGAACATCGGCGCCAGCCGGACGAGCCGGCGGTAGTCGATCGACGCCACCACCAGCAGCGCCACCGTGCCGAGCGCGAACCAGGCGAGCTGGCGAAGGGCGACGCTGCCGCCGGCACGGCCGATGTGCAGGCTTGCCAGCGTGCTGGCGCTCAGGATGACGAGGCCGACCATCGCGCCCAGCAGCGGCCAGTCGACGTTCTGCAGCAGACGGCGGTCGATCCCGCCCACCACGCTCATCGTCGCGTCACCCGTCGAACCCGGCGACGGCGACCTTCTCCAGGAAGATCGCGTTGAAGATCTTCCGCGCGATCGGTGCCGCCACCTGTCCACCTTTGCCGCCGCGCTCGACCAGGACGATCACGACGACCTCGGGATCCTTGACGGGAGCAAACGAGGCGAACCAGGCGTGATCCTGTCCCTTGTCCGCCTTCGAGTTGGCGATCATCTGCGCCGTGCCGGTCTTGCCCGCGATGTCGAGGCCAGCGATGCGCGCGCCGGCGCCGGTGCCGTTGTCGTTGACCACCGCCCACAGGCTCTGACGCAGGAAGGCCCACACGGCGGGGTTGAGCTCCACGTGACCGGTGACCGTGCCCGTGTCGGTCCACACGACACCGCGCTCGGGGCGCTCGATCCGCTGCACCAGGCGCGGCTTCCACAGCACGCCGCCGTTGGCCACGGCGGCCATGAAGCGCGCGACCTGCATCGGCGTGACCAGGATCTGCCCCTGGCCGATCGACATGTTGATGATGTCGCCCGCCTGGAACGCGGGCGCTCCGCGGCGGCCACGACTCTTCGGCGACGGGATCAGTCCGAACTTCTCGGCCCCGAGATCGATGCCGGTCGGCTGCCCGAGCCCGAAGGCCGTCGCATACTTGGTGATGGCGGCGCCGCCGATCTTGAGCCCGGCCTGATAGAAGAAGACGTTGCACGAGTGGCGCATGGCATCGAGCGCGTCCACCGTGCCGTGCCCCTCGCGCTTCCAGTCCTTGAACGTCCACGTCCCGAGCTGGAACTCGCCGTTGCAGTAGGTCCGATCCGCCGGCGTGAGCGTCTTTTCCTGCAGACCCGCCGCGGCCACCACGATCTTGAACACCGACCCCGGTGCGTACTGACTCTGGATGGTGCGATTCAGCATGGGGAACTCGGGGTCCTTCATCACCCGCAGCCAGGACTCGCGATCGATGGCGCCGGTAAAGCGATCGATCTGGAACGCCGGCGTCGACACCATCGCCAGCACGTCGCCGTTGCGCGGATCCATCACCACGACCGCGCCGGCGTGGCCCTCCATCGCCTTCTCGGCGGCCTCCTGGATGCGCCGATCCACGGTGGTGACGACCTGCGCCCCCGGGTGTGGCTCCGTCGACTGGATGAGCCGCATCGGCCGGCCCATCGCGTCCACCTCGATGCGCTCGCCACCGTCCTTGCCGCGCAAGAACTCGTCGAGCAGCCGCTCGAGCCCGCTCTGCCCCACCATGTCGCCGCGGCGATAGCGGCCCTGCTTGAGCTGGTCGTCGCTGGCTTCGCGAACGTAACCGAGGAGGTGGGCGGCGAAGCGCGAGTTCGGATAGACGCGCTGCGGCTCGACCTCGACGATCACGCCGGGCAGCTCCAGCTTCCACTCCTCGACCTTCTGCATCTCCTCCATGCTGAGATTGCGCCGGAGGCGCACGGGAAGGAACGAGTCCGGCGACGTCTTGGCGACGGCGTCGCGCAGCTCCTGATAGGGAATCTGGATCAGCGCGGAGAGTCGTCCCAGCGCGGCGTCACGCTTGTCGGGATCGCGGTCGAGCTCGCGTGGGATGAGCGAGAGCGTGAAGGCCGGCCGGTTGTCGACGAGCGGAGCGCCGTGGCGGTCGAAGAGAATCCCGCGCGGCGCTGCGATGGGCCGGATGCGGATGCGGTTTTTATCGGACGCCTCCTGGAAGCGACCGCCCTCGAGCACCTGCAGATACCAGAGCTGGCAGACAATCACCATGAGGGCGCCGGTCACGAAGGCCGACATCGCGATGATCCGCTTCTGGCCGGGATCGCGTCGGGTGGGCAGGCCGCGCCGAAGATTCAGGTTCACGACGCCCGCTCCCGGATCGACTCCGACCACGCCAGCGCAAGCACGAGCGCGGCGCCAAGGAAGCCGTTGTAGATCGACTGCGGCAGCACCACGTACGTCATCAGCTCGCCGAAGGACGCGGGGAAGTGGAACAGCTGCAGCAACGCGAATCGCGCCACCCCTTCCACCAGCGACAGCACGACGAGACCGGGAACCTGCACGAGCGGCTGGCTCACGCGCAGCCGGCCCGCCAGCGCGCCGACGCCGAAGCCGATCAGCGATTTCGTCAGCGCCTGCACGCCAAGGAGACCGCCGGTGGCGGCGTCCTGCAGCAGGCCGGCCAGGAACCCGGCGCCACACCCGAACTCGGGGCCGCGACGGAACGCCAGCATGACGACGACGATCAGCGGAATGTCGGGGGCGACGTCGGCGATGCGCAGCGCCGGGCCCATGGTGGCGTGGGCCACGCCGCCGCTCAGCACCGCAACGGCGAGAAACGTGCGCATCAGCTGGCGCCCGAGAAGTGAGCGGCCACGTCGCGGGTGGCGTCGCCGGTCAGGAGGAGGACCTCGTCGATGCGGGCGAAGTCCACGGCGGGCGCGATCTGCGCGTAGTGGAAGAGCGCCGAGCCGCGATCATCGATCGAGCGGATACGACCGATGGGAATCCCGCGCGGAAACAGTCCACCCAGTCCGGAGGTGACGACCATGTCGCCGACCTGCATGCCGGCGCCGTCGCGGGCCATGTACTTGAAACGGATGGTGCCGCGCGGCTCGCCCTCGATGATGCCCGGCGTCCGCGTGCGCACCACGTGCGCGCCCACCGTCGACGCCGGATCGGTGAGCACCTGCACCACCGACGAGCCGCCGCGGACGTCGACGATTCGCCCGATCAAGCCGTCGGGACCGATCACCGCTGTCAGTCGGACAACGCGGCTGCTGCGCCCGCGGTTCACCGTCAGCGAGCGCACCCAGCCGCCCCACTCGCGTCCGATGATCTCGCCGGAGATCGTCTCCAGTGGCAGCGCCTCCTTCAGCTGGAGCAGTCGTCGCAGTCGCCGGTTCTCCTCGTCGACCTCCGACACGCGCAGCGACTCCACGCGCAGCCGCTGAGCCTCGTCGCGCAGGCGGCGGTTCTCGGCTCGAACGTTCTTCCAGTCCTGGTAGGTCGACCACAATCCGAACGCGGTACGGTTGATGCGCGAGACGACGGTTTGCACCGGCGTGGTGAAGATCGCCAGCGCGTCGGACGCGCCCGCGGCGCGCCCGCGCATCTGCAGGGTGAGGAGGAGCAGGCAGACGCCGGCCACGATGCCGAGCAACGCCAGCGCGCGAATCCTCACCGTGGATCCTCCCCGTCTACGCGGGGATCGCGACCTTCTTCAGCAGGTCGAGCTCGTCCAGCACCTTGCCCGTGCCGAGCGCCACGCACGACAGCGGATCTTCGCCGGGCGTGACGGGAAGGTTCGTTTCCTGCCGGAGCAGGTGATCGAGCCCGCGGAGGAGCGCGCCGCCACCGGTGATGACGATCCCCTTGTCCACGATGTCGGCCGCGAGCTCCGGCGGGGTGCGTTCCAGGCAGGTGCGGACCGTCTCCACGATCGTCATCACCGGTTCGCGGAGCGCCTCGCGGATCTCCTCATCGGTGATCACGATCGTCTTCGGAATGCCGTCGATCAGATCCCGTCCCTTGACTTCCATCGTGCGGCGATCGCCGCCCATGGGGTATGCCGAGCCGAGCGTGACCTTGATCTCCTCCGCGCGGCGCTCGCCCACCAGCAGGTTGTAATGCTTCTTGATGTACTGGACGATCGCTTCATCCATCTCGTCGCCCGCGATGCGCACCGACTTCGCATACACGATGCCCGACAGCGAGATGACCGCAACCTCGGTGGTGCCGCCGCCGATGTCGACGATCATGTTGCCGCCCGGCTCCTGGATCGGTAGGCCGGCGCCGATGGCGGCGGCCATCGGCTCCTCGATCAGGTAGACCTCGCGGGCCCCCGCCTGCATGGCCGAGTCCCTCACCGCGCGCTTTTCGACCTGCGTGATGCCGGACGGCACGCCGACGACGATGCGCGGGCGTACCAGCGTGCGCCGCCGATGCACCTTGGAGATGAAATAATGGAGCATCTTCTCCGTCACGTCGAAGTCGGCGATGACGCCGTCCTTCAACGGCCGGATAGCCACGATGTTCCCCGGCGTGCGGCCCAGCATCGCCTTCGCCTCGTGTCCGACCGCCAGCACCGAATGATCGGCCTGGTGGATGGCCACGATCGACGGCTCGTTGAGCACGATGCCCTCGCCGCGGACATAGACGAGGGTGTTCGCCGTCCCCAGATCTACCGCGAGGTCGTTCGAGAACATCCCGGCCAGCAGGTTGTAGAACATCAGCACTCCATCATGTCAGGGTTACAGGGTTCGAAGTGTCGAGCACACTAGCACAGTCCGTGCCATTTGTGAAGAAAAACTCCTATTTTCCGGGTGTTTAGAGCCGATTCGCCGACGGCGTCGAGCCGCGCCGGAAGGTCGCCAATCCCGTGAAAAGGTAAACATTTTCAGACGCTGATCGAGGCGGCCGAAGCGCGTCACCGGGCCGGTCGAACCCGTCGCCGACGACCGCGATCGTCATGCTCCTTGAGCTGAAAGTTGTGCCGGAGCCCACGTCCAGAATGGCACCCGCGATGACGTCAACCGTCAGGGTGACTGCACCTCGTCACGACGTTTCGCGATGCGCTGACGATAGAGGGCGGCCGCCTCCCGCACGACGCGCTCGGCCTCAGGCCGGCCTCGAATCGGCGCCACCGAGACCGTCTTCCGCTCGAGGACCTTGTAGTCGAGGAAGAAGCGCTCGAGCTCCGCGAGACGATGCGGCGGCAACTGGTCGATGTTCTCGTAATGCGCGTACTCGGGATCGTCGACGTGCACCGCGATGATCTTGTCGTCCTGCCCCTTCTCATCGCGCATGCCGAGCACGCCGATGGCGCGGGCGCGGAGCACGCACAGCGGCACCACCGGCTCCTGCCCGAGCACCAGCACGTCCAGCGGATCGCCGTCATCGCAGAACGTCTGGGGCAGGAATCCATAGTTCGCCGGATAGTGCACGGCGGAGTGCAGCACGCGGTCGAGCCAGAGGAGTCCCGTCGCCTTGTCCAGCTCGTACTTCACCTTCGATCCCTTCGGGATCTCGATGACCGCGCGGAAGTGACGCTCGATGTGGTCGCCCAGCTCGACGTCGTGCCACGCGTGCATCGCCACCACTATACTGAAGCCGCCATGCATGCGTCGGCAGAGAACGCAGGTCCCGATCGCCGCGTCGCCGGGCCGCCGCTGTCGCGGGAAACCGCGCGCGCGAACCGAGGCGCGCCACGGCTTCGCCGGTCCGCGACGCGGGGGCGCGAGATCGAGGCGCGGCACGGCTTCGCCGGGCCGCGACGAACGAGGGGGGAGTTTGAGGGGCCATTTCGGGGCCCCTCAATCAAATGACCGACGATTTCGAGGTCTGGTTCGACAAGGGGGTCACCGACGGGCTGCCGGTGATTCCGCCCACGCGCGAGCGCGTGGAACGGATGCTCGGCGACACGCGACGCGAGCGCACCGAGGTCCTCGGTGAGATGCCGCCGAACTACGGGCGGCTGACCATCGAGAAGACAGCCATCAACGCGGTCATGGCGGGCTGCCGTCCGGAGTACCTGCCCGTCGTCATCGCCGCCGCCGAGGCCGCGTGTGATCCCGCCTTCAATCTGCACGGCGTCGCCACCTCCACGCATTTCTCGGCGCCGCTGATCGTCGTGCACGGACCGATCCGCACGCGGATCGGGATCAATTCCTCGTTCGGTGTGTTCGGTCCCGGCTTCCGCGCGAACGCCACCATCGGCCGCGCGCTGCGGCTGCTCATGATCAACATCGGCGGTGCCAGGCCCGGCGATATCTCGATGTCGACGTTCGGCCATCCGGGACGCTACACGTACTGCATCGGCGAGCACGAGGAGGCGAGCCCGTGGCCGCCGTATCACGTCTCGCGCGGGCTGCCGCCCGGCTCCAGTGCCGTCACGCTGTTTGCCGGCGAGGCGCCGCACGGCATCTCGGATCACGCGAGCCGCACGGCGCGCAGCCTGGCCGGCTCGCTCGGATGGTCGATGGCCGGCCTGTGGAACAGCAAGCACTTCCCGCTGTACTCCCACACGCTCTTGCTCGTCGGCCCCGAGCACGCCAAGACGTTCGGCGACGAAGGATGGAGCCGTGACGATGTCGCACGCCACCTGCACGAGGCGGTGCGGTTACCCTTCGCGGCGCTCACGCCCAGCGATGACCATGGCGAGGGCAGTAATCTGAGATTTTCGAGAAACGCGCCCTCGCCGGAGACGCTGGTGTCGAAGTTTCCCTCGGTCGACGAGATCCACATCATGGTGAGCGGCGGCACGGCCGGACGCTTCTCGATGGCGGTCCCGGGCTGGCTGGGGACGCGCAATGGAACGCGGCCGTTGACACGCCTGATACAGTCGAACTGAAGACCGCCGCCTCGCAGAATTTCACATTGACAGCGGGCCCCGCCTCATGTAATTCTTGCCGCGGTTGTAGGTTCGAACGGAGTAAGGAACGATTGAAGAGATCGGGACACGACGCCGCGCGGACCACCAGGCCGCAGCGGCGTTTTTGTTTGCCTGCCAATATCGGCAGGTAACCCCGCGATGACCGCGGGCGCACGCAGGGGCTGCTGAAGACCCCCGAAGAGTGAGGTCAGAAGGAATGGCACAGGGACAGGTGAAGTGGTTCAACGATGCGAAGGGTTATGGTTTCATCACGCAGGAAGGTGGCGAAGACGTCTTCGTCCACTACAGCGCCATCCAGGCCCAGGGCTTCAAGTCCTTGGCCGAAGGTGACCGGGTCGAGTTCGAGGTGACCCGCGGCCCCAAGGGTCTTCAGGCAGCGAACGTCCGCAAGGCATAAATTCCCCACCTGTCGCTTCTACCCGGGCCCACGACGGGCCCGGGTGCTCTTCACAGAATTCCCGCCGGGAAGAAGCCGCAGAACGACCAGAAAGGTATATGACCGCTCATGACGCGCTCCTTTAACGATCTTCCCCTCAGTGTGCCCATGCTCCACGCGGTGGCGCAGGCGGGATACGAGACCCCCACTCCCATCCAGGCGCGGGCGATTCCCCCCGCTCTCGCCGGCAAGGACCTCATCGGCTGCGCGCAGACCGGCACCGGCAAGACGGCCGCTTTCGCGATTCCGATCATCGAGCGCCTCGGGGCCTCACGCCCCGCCGCGGGCGCACGGGCGCTCGTGCTGGCGCCCACGCGCGAGCTCGCGCTGCAGATCGCGCAGACGTTCGCCATGCTCGGGGCCGCCCGCGGCCTTCGCACGGTGACGCTGATCGGCGGCGAGTCGATGGGACCACAGTTGACCAACCTCGCGCGGCGTCCTGATGTGATCGTCGCCACCCCCGGCCGGCTCTTCGATCACCTTCAGCGTCGGAGCGCGACGCTGAGCTCGGTCCGCATCGTGGTTCTCGACGAGGCGGATCGAATGCTCGACATGGGGTTCGCGCCCCAAGTGGAGAGGATCCTCGCCGTCACGCCGCTGGACCGTCAGACGCTTTGCTTCTCGGCGACGATGCCGGAGCCGGTCGAGCGACTGGTGCGCAAGCATCTCTCGCGGCCCGAGCGCGTGGACGTCGGCGCCGCCGCCAAGCCGGTGGCCGCGGTGACGCAGCGTCTGTACGCGACGGAGAGCCGCGACAAGATGCCGCTGCTGCTCCGGCTGCTCGGGCAGGACGGTGGTCAGACGCTCGTGTTCACGCGCACGAAATACCGCGCCGATCGGCTGGCGCGGGCGGTGGCCGCCGCCGGCCATCGCGTCACGCGGCTTCACGCCGACCGCACCATGTCGCAGCGCCGCGAGGCGCTCGACGGCTTTCGCGCCGGACGTTATCGCGTGCTCGTGGCGACGGACATTGCCGCGCGCGGCATCGACGTGCCGGAGATCGCGCACGTGGTGAACTTCGACCTCCCGCAAACGCCGGAGGATTACATCCATCGCATCGGCCGCACCGCGCGTGCCGAGGCGACCGGGCAGGCGACGAGCTTCGCCACGCCCGAGGAACGGGACCAGTTGCGCGCCATCGAGCGGCATCTCGGCCACCCCGTACCGCGGAATTGACGCACAAGCTCGCAACACCCGACCCGCGAGGTCGGATCAACAAGGGGCGCGAAGACGCTCCGGAAGGACAGTAGAAGAGACATGGCTACCGGTACCGTGAAGTGGTTCAATGACGCGAAGGGCTTCGGCTTCATCACCCAGGAAGGTGGCGAGGACGTGTTCGTTCACTTCAGCGCGATCCAGGCGCAGGGCTTCAAGAGCCTCGTCGAGGGTGACCGCGTGGAGTTCGACGTGACGCGTGGCCCGAAGGGTCTGCAGGCGGCGAACGTCCGTAAGGCCTGAGCGCGACCGAGGGTGCCCCGCGCTCCGGCGCGGGGCACCGGCATCGCGCGTTGTAAAAATGAAAAGCCCCGACGATGGCTGCGGCGCGTGATGCTTGTCACTCGCGCGTCGCGCCGCCCCGCTGGTGAGGCGGGATCGTCGGGGCCGGTGGTGCCTGGACTCCCAGGCGCGCCACCTGAAGCTAGCGTGGACCCTGCCTAGGAGGCAACCACCTCACAGATCACCGTAGAGGAACACATCGGCTGGATCACCTCCTATTCTCGGCAAGGCCGCCACGCGGGCCCAGTTCCCACCTACCCAGAACCGGATGCCGACTCCCGGCCCGAGGCTCGGCCACGTCAGCCGCTGACGGAATTGTCAGCAGGGACGCCGAGGAGCGCTGTTGTCGCTCCGGCCGATTTGCCCTCATCGTACCCCCGCCTTTTTGCGAGTCCAAACAAAAATTGGCACCGCTCACTTCACGACGATGCGTTCCCGATTTCGCTCGAACGTCGCGGCGCCGACGCCTTCGACCTTACGCAAATCCTCGCCGCGCTTGAACGGTCCGTTCGCCTCTCGATAGTCGACGATCCGCTGGGCGACGCCGCGGCCCACGCCGTCGAGCTTCATCAGGTCCTTCACCGTCGCCGTGTTGATGTTGATCTTCTCGACGGCGGCGGCGTGGACACGGGCGGTGGTGGCGGCCACGAGGGTGGGCGCGGCGGCGAGGACTGACAGCACTCTGACGAGCACGCGTCGACGGGTCATGAACGTCCTCCTTCGTTGACATGCACTGCACGCTCGAACATGTCGAGCGTCGTCATTGAAGGTCGGCCGGCTCCGGATGGTCAACGCGCAATCTTTCAGACACGTCGACCGGATACATCGGCGCGCGCGCGGCGCGCGCCGATCAGTCTTCGGCGTGCGCCAGGCGGTCGAGGTAATCCTGCCACTCGACGGGGAGCAGAGATCGCTTGCGCGTGTTGCAGTCCTTGCAGCACGGCGCAACGTTGCCTCGCACCGAGGTGCCGCCTCGACCGAGCGGCACGATGTGATCCATGGTCAGCGCCTTGGCACCCACACGTCGTCGGCAGTAGTAGCAGACGCCGTCGGCGACGCGTCGCTTCCACCACTGACTGCCGCGAAGCTCGCGCGCCTTCGCACGCTCGCGCTTCAGCGCGGCCGCGTCGATGGGCGCGTAGAAGTTCATCGCGCTCACTCGTGCGCCGCCAGCGCCGTGGAAACCTCTTCCCACTCGCGCATGAGCCAGGCGAGCTGCTCCTCGACGGCTTTCCGCTCGCGCGCCACCGCCCGCGCCCGCTCGCCCTCGGCGTAGAGCCCGGGATCCGAGAGCGCTTCGGTGATCTCCGCCAGCTTCTTCTCCATCTCCAGGACGCGCTTCTCGACCTCTCCGAGGCGCCGTCGCAGCTCGCGCATCTCGGCGCTGACGCGGGTCTTGCCGGGGCGCGCCGTCTCGCCGGTGCGCTCACGGCGTGCGCCGGACCGCGGGGACACGGGGGCAGCATCAGCGGCGGTTCGCTCGCGTGTCGCGATACGCGGCGCGTCGACCGATCGCGTCGCGGGCGGCGCCTGCATCGCGGACAGATAGTCGTCATAGGTGCCGACATAGCGCGTGAGCGTTCCGTGGTGGACGTGAAGGACCGCGGTGGCGATGCGGTTGATGAAGTACCGGTCGTGGGAGATGAAGACGAGCGTGCCCGGAAAGACCGCGAGCGCCTCCTCGAGCACCTCGCGCGAGGCGAGATCGAGGTGGTTCGTGGGCTCGTCGAGGCACAGGAGCGCGGCCGGCCGCACGAGCATCTTGGCGAGGGCGAGCCGCGCCTTTTCTCCGCCCGACAGCACGCTGACCTTCTTCTCGACCGCGTCGCCGGAGAAGAGGAACGCCCCGAGGATCGTCCGCAGCCGGGTATGCGGCAGGTCGGGCGCGGCCGCGATGATCTCCTCGAGCGCCGAGTTCGTCGGCGTCAACGCGTCGAGCTGGTGCTGCGCGTAGTAGTGAACCGCCACGTGGGCGCCCAGCGCGCGCTCGCCGCGTTCGAAGGGCAGCGCACCGGCCAGGATCTTGAGCAGCGTCGACTTGCCGGCGCCGTTCTCGCCGACGAGGGCCACGCGATCCCCGCGCTCGACGGCGACGTCGATGCCCCGATAGACGACGTTGTCGCCGTAGGCCTTGTGCACACCGGTGAGCGTGGCCACGCGACGCCCCGTCCGGGGCGGCTCCGGAAACTTGAAGTGAATGCGACGCGCCGCCCCGGGCACCTCGATGCGCTCGACCTTCGCGAGCATCTTCACGCGGCTCTGCACCTGGCGCGCCTTGGTGGCCTTGTAACGGAAGCGGTCGATGAAGCGCTCGATCTCCTCGATGCGCTTGGCCTGATTGCGCGCCTGCGCCTCGAGGAGCTCGCGCCGCGCTTCGCGCTCCACCAGGTAGTCATCGTAGTCGCCCGGGTACATGGTCAGGCCGCCCGCGCTCAGCTCGGCGATCGATGTCACCATGCGGTTCAAGAAATAGCGATCGTGGGAGACGACGACCACCGTGCCGTCGTAGCCGGCCAGGAAGCTTTCGAGCCACGCGAGCGCTTCGAGATCGAGGTGGTTGGTGGGCTCGTCCAGCAGCAGCAGCGAGGGGGCGAGAAGCAGCAGCCGCGCCAGGGCCGCTCGCATGCGCCAGCCACCGGAAAACTCCACGAGCGGGCGCGCCAGCTCGTCGGTGCGAAAGCCGAGACCGGTCAGGATCGCCTTCGCCTGTGTCTCCAGCCGGTAGCCGCCCAGCGCCTCGAACCGGTGCTGCACGTCGCCGTACCGGCGGGTGAGCGCGTCGCTGGGCGCCGTCTCCAGCGCACGGGCGATGTCTTCCATCTCGCGCTCGAGCGCCCACACCTCGTCGAAGCCGGCCAGCGCCTCGGCCAGCACGGAGCCGGTCACGGCGCCCGCGACCTCCTGCGGTAGATAGCCGACGGTCACCGCCCGCCCGTGACTGACGCGGCCCGTGTCGGGATCGTCGACGCCGGCGAGGATGCGGCAGATCGTGGTCTTGCCGGCTCCGTTCGGACCCACGAGACCGATACGCTCCCGCTCGGCGATCCGCCACGAGAGATCGCGGAACAGCACCTGACCGCCGTACGACTTCGAGATGCCTTCGACGCTGATCACGCTCGCGCGACTACCCCATCCCCTGCACGGACTCGGGCTTGATCTTCACCATCACACGCACCTCGCCGGGCGCGCGATTCGGATAGCGGTCCTGACCGATGTACTTCTTGGCGAGCGCGTCGATGTGCGCATCGGCGCCTTGCTCGGTCATGTCGACCACGCGGCCTCGCACCTGCACGTACCGGTACGGGTTATCGGGATCCTGAGCCGAGAGCGCCACCTGGGGGTTGGCCTTCAGATTGCGGTCCTTCACGCGCCCGCGCGCGGTGTTGATGCGGATGTGAGTGCCGTCGAAATCGACCCACACCGGCGTCACCTGCGGCCGGCCGTCGCGGCCGACGGTGGCCAGGTGGACGAACGCCTTCTTGCCGAAGATATCGCGATACTTGTCGAGGCTTCCTGCCATCGCTCAGCTCCTTCCTGCTCTCAGCTGCTCGATCACCGAAAATGCGTGCCGGACCGACTTCGCGGCCAGCGTCCCGCCCATCAACAGCCCGATGTCGAGCGTCTCCGCGATCTCCGCCTCCGATGCCCCCAGGTCGAGGACCTCCTCGACGCGGTGATCCACTCAGTCGAAACAGTTCTGCGAGACTGCCACCGCCAGCGCCGTGAGCTCCTTGTGCTTCTTGCTCAGGGCACCGTCGGCGAAGACCGCCTTGCCGAGGTCGCCGAACGCGCGGAAGACGCGCATGGGCGACTTCAGCATCACGCCGTTCAGCCGCTTCTTCTCGATGTTGCGCTCGTGCACGTGCATGGATCTTGCCTCCTAGGACTGGGTCAGCTCTTCCGCGCGCGATTCCGCCATGGCCCGCAGCGCGAACAGCATTCGCACGACGCACTGCTGGACGAGGAGCGCGTCCTGGGTGAACGGATCGGCGAGCCACTCGCGCGCCCACTCGCGGTTCTCCGAGGCGAACCCCAGCGTCGGAGACAGCTTCTGCAAGCGTAGCAAGAGATCGTCCGGCGGCAGCCCGGCCGCGCGCAGTCGTTCCACGACGGCGGCCCGCACCGCGGCGTTCCAGATCCCGGTGAGGCCCTCGATGAGGGCGGCATGGCACGTCAGTCCCTCTTTCTGGACGAGGGCCTGTAGCACCACCGGCACGAGCGGATTCACCACGGTCTCGCCGTCGTCGTCGGCGCCGAAGAGCGTGCCGATGACGGGGTCGGTATTCGGCTCGTTCAGCCGCTCGAGCAGCGCCGCCGCCTCGGTCGCCGCGACCGGCGGCATCTGGGCCAGACGCTCGAGAAACGGGGCGTCACCAGCCATGGCTCCTCCTCATCAGCCGGCGCGAGTCGGCTCGCCACGCATCTCGGCTCCCGCCAGGTCCTGCGCGCGTCCGCCGGGCACCAGGAATGCCGACACGAACGCCATCACGCTGATGACGAGGCCCACCGTGAACACCGCATGCAGGGCATCCGCCATCGGCGCCCCTCCCGCCAGCCGCCGGGTCATGACGGCGCCCATCACCGAAAGGCCGACGGCACCGCCGATCGTCCGGCAGAACTGTGTCATCGACGTGGCGGCGCCGAGATCCGCCCGGGGTACGGCACTCTGCACGGCGATGAGCATCGGGACGAACGTGAGTCCCATGCCAATGCCCCCGAGCAGCGCATCGCGCATGGCGACCGCCTGCGTGAGACCGGGCGCCCAGCGCGCGAGGAGGACGAAGGCGACGGCGAGACAGGCCATTCCCGACACCACGAGGACACGATAGCCGAGACGGAGGGCTAGCCGCGCGCTGATGATGGACATGGCCACCCAGCCGAGCACGAACGGCATCAGCACGAATCCGGCCGCCGTCGCCGACATACCGCCGACGTGCTGCAGGAAGAGCGGCACGAACGAGATCGCCCCGAACATCGCCATGCCCGACAACAGCCCGTTGAGCGACGCCGCCGTCACCATGCGAAACCGGAACAGCCGCAACGGGACGATCGGCTCCGCGGTTCGTCGCTCGACGCCCACGAACGCCGTCAGCGACACCACCGCCACCGCGAGCGGCACCACGACGTCGGAGCCGGTCCAGCGACCCACGCGGCCGGCTTCCATGATCCCGATGAGCAGCGCGGTCACGGCCACGGAAAACAGGAGCACGCCGGGGTAGTCGAGCCGGTGCGGCCGGCGCTGTCCCTCGGGCAGCGCATCGCGCAAGAGCACGATGGCGATGGCCCCGAATGGCAGGTTGATGTAGAAGACCCAGCGCCACGACAGGTGGTCGGTGAGAAGGCCGCCGAGCAGGGGGCCGAGCAGCGAGGCGACGCCCCAGACAGCGGACACGTAACTCTGCTTCTTCGCGCGCTGCTCGAGCCCGAACAGCTCTCCGACGATCGTCATTCCGAGCGTCATGAGCGAGCCCGCGCCGAGCCCCTGCAGCATGCGGAAGAAGATCAGTTGCCCCATCGTGTGGGCGGCGCCGGACAGCGCGGAGCCGCCAAGGAAGATCGCCAGACCGGTGAGATAGATCGGGCGCCGGCCGAACAGGTCCGAGAGCCGACCCCAGAGCGGCATGGTCACCGTGGAGGTCAACAGGAAGCCGGAAAACACCCAGGAGTAGATGTGCACACCGCCGAGGCTCTCGACCACCGTCGGCATGGCCGTCGCCACCACCGTCGACTCCATGGCGGCCAGGAAAACGGACAGCATCACGCCGTAGAGAGCGCGGCGCTTGCGGCGTTCGTCCACTAATGTCCGCCCGTACAGCCTGCGCAGCGACAGAGCGTGCGCAGCTCGGCGTAGGGATACAGGCTCGCGTGGCCGTCCGACCATCTCACGGCGAGTCCGCCTTCGGTGCGCTTGATGTCGTCGGGCCACACCGTCGATGGTGGTACCGCGGCCAGGTTGGCGCACGTGCCACACCCACACCCGCGGCGCAGGTGCTCGAACGGATAGATCGAGCCGTGATCGTCCGCCCAGGTAACGCCGAGCGCGTAGCGGCCCACGAGGTGGACGTCTCTCGGCACGTCGGGATTCGGCTGGCCGAGAATCGGCAGCCGGCCCTTCACGCTTCGCCTCCGCGAGCAGCCGCCGTGAGTCGCATGCCGGCCAGCAGATAGTGGACCGCGAGGTTCTGGTATTCACGCCACGCGCGCGCGCGCCGGCGGATCGCCTCCTCGCTCAGCGTCCGGCCTCGGCCATAGTGATGCTCGAACGCCTTGCGCACGGCGAGATCCCCGGCGGGACAGGCATCGCCGCGGCCGCAACAGCGTGCCAGAAACCAGTCTGCCGTCCAGCGGCCGAGACCGCGCAGTCCCGTCAACCGCTCGATGATCTCGGCATTCGGCGCGCACGCCAGTGCCTCGAGGTCGAGCGTGCCGGCCACTACCGCGCGCGCGAGATCACGGATGTACTCCGCCTTGCGAGTGGAGTACTTCAACGCGCGGAGCTCGCGCACGCGAGCGCCGGCGAGGGCGGGCGCATCGGGAAAGGCATAGACCTCGCCGCCGGGGATGCTGACGGACACGCCCCAGCGCCGCACGAGGCGCGCGCGGCAGGCGTATGCAAAGGAGAGATTGACCTGCTGCGCGGTGATCGAGCCGACGAGCATCTCGAGCGGTGTCGGCGCCAGGGTCGGCCGCAGGCCATACAGCTGCTCGACCAGCGGCGCCAGGGCGCGGTCGGCTTTCGCCATGCGATAGAAGCCGGCGACATCGAAATCCAGGCCGAAGATCCGGCGAACCTCCGTGGTGACCGCGCGCTCGACGCCGGCGCCGGCGCCGTCCGGCACGGTCACAGCCAGGCAGGCGTCGTCCACGCCACCGGACCACCGCACCTCGTACGGCAGCAGACGGCCGTCCACCCGCAGCACGCGCCGGAAGACATCGCCATCCAGGCGATTGGCGGGGTCCTCGCCCCAAAGGTGATAGCGGGCGAGCGTGGCGGCCGCGTCGAGCGGACCGTCCGCGACGAGAGCGATCTTCATCGGTTGGTCACGCGGTGGTCGAGTGTACCAGACTCACTCGCGCCGGCGGCGACGGTCAGTGCTTGAGGTGGTGCGGGACGTCGGTGATCACGACGTTCCTGCGGAAGAGGAACGTGCCCTTGATGAGCAGCGCAGTCTGGTTGTGAAGAATCTGCTGCCACCACCGCGCGGGAAGGAACTCGGGCAGCACGAGCGTGACCATGTGGTTGGGGCCGAGCCGCTGCAGCGTGTCGACGTACTCGAGCAGCGGCCCGAGCAGGGACCGGTACGGCGACGACAGCACGATCAGCGGCACCCCCATCCCCCACTTGCCCCACTTCTCCTCCAGCTTGCGGGTGCGCTCGGGATCGATCTCGACGTAGACGGCCTTCGGCGACGGCGACAGCGTCATGGCGTACTGCAGTGCGGTGATCACGCCGCGGTGGAGATCACCCACGAGCACGAGGACCGTGTTGGTCATCGGGGGCGGCCACGTGAAGTCGTCGAGCGAAAGCTGACGCGCCACGTCGTCATAGTGCCGGTGCATCAGGACGAACAGCACGACCAGCACCGGGATGAGAATGAGCACGATCCAGGCGCCGTGCACGAATTTCGTCACCGCGATGGTGACCATCACGAGACCGGTCGCGACGGCGCCGATGCCGTTCAACGTGGCGCGCCACCGCCAGCCGGGCGCGCGGAGACGCAGCCACCGGCGCACCATGCCCGACTGCGAGAGCGTGAACGACAGGAACACCCCGACCGCGTACAGCGGGATGAGGGCATGGGTGTCGGCGGCGAAGCCGACGAGCAGCGCGGCCGCCAGTCCGGCGAGGATCAGAATGCCGTTCGAGAACACGAGGCGGTCACCCTGCGTTCCGAACTGCCGCGGGATGAAGCGGTCGCGCGCAAGGAAGAACGCGAGCCGCGGAAAGTCGGCGAACGCGGTATTGGCGGCAAGCAGCAGGATCAGCATGGTGACGACCTGGATCTCGTAGTAGATGACGCCGCTGCCGAAGACGTGACGCGCCAGCTGCGAGGCGACCGTCTCGCCCGGGTGCGGCACGATGCCGAAGTCGTAGGCGAGGTACGTGAGCCCGAGAAAGAGCGCGATGAGGATGGCGCCGAGCCAGCTGAGCACCACGCGCGCGTTGCCGGGCTCGGGCGGCTTGAAGGCCGGCACGCCATCCGACACGGCTTCGACGCCGGTGAGCGCCGTGCAGCCGGCCGCGAAGGCGCGGAGGAACAGAAAGAGGCCGACACCTTCGAGCCCGGGCGGGTGCGGGGCATACGGCGTTTCGCCGATGAAATTGAAGGCCGCGCCGAGCGCGCCGTACAGGATCAGCGCCAGCATGCTGCCCACGAAGAGGTAGGTTGGCGCGGCGAAGATCTTGCCCGACTCGCGGATGCCGCGCAGATTCGCCACCGCGATGGCGGCGACCGCGGTCACGCACATCCAGACGCGAAAGCGAAACAGGGCCGGGAGCGCCGAGGTGATGGCGGCCACCCCGGCCGCCACACTCACCGCCACCGTCAGCACGTAATCGATCAGCAGGGCGGCGCCCGCGACGAGCCCGGCGTAGACACCGAGGTTCTCCTTGCTGACGATGTAGGCGCCGCCGCCCTGGGGATAGGCACGGATCGTCTCGCGGTAGGAGCTGACCACGATGACGATGAGACCTGCGATGACGAGGGCGATCGGAAGCGAATAGCTCAGGGCGGCGCCGCCGGCGAGGATGAGGACGAGCAGGATCTCCTCGGTCGCATAGGCCACCGACGAGAGGGCGTCCGAGGCGAAGACGGCCAGGGCGGTCGCCTTGCCGAGCCGCTCGTGTCGCGACTGCGCGGTGGGAAGCGGGCTGCCGACGAACAGTCGCTTCAGCTGGTACGCGCGCACGTGGCCCATCATACGACGGGGCCCGGCGCGCTGCGCGCGTTCGTCAGTGCTTCAGGTGGTAGGGCACATCGGTCACGATCACGTTGCGGCGGAACAGCAGCGCGCCCTTGATCAGCAGCGCGGTCTGGTTGTGGAGCAAGTGCTGCCACCAGCGCGCAGGAATGAACTCGGGGATCACCATCGTCACCACGTGCTTGCCGGGTCGCTCGGTCAGGTGCTGCACGTACTCGAGGAGCGGGCCGAGCAGCGAGCGATACGGCGAGTTCAGCACCACGAGCGGAACGCCCAGCCCATGGCGTCCCCACTTCTCCTCGAGCCGGCGCGTCCGGTCGGGATCCATCTCGACGTACACCGCCTTCGCCCCGGGCGACAGCGTGCGCGCGTACTGGAGGGCTTCCACCACCCCGCGGTGGAGATCGCCGACGAGGACGAGCACCGTGTGGGACAGCTCCTCGGGCGTGCCGTAGCCCTCGAGCGAGAGCTGCCCGGCCACGTCCTCGTAGTGTCGGCGGATGGCGACGAAGGTCATGATCAGGATGGCGATCAGAGCGATGACGATCCACGCGCCGTCGAGGAACTTGGTGGCCGCCACCACGAGCAGGACGGTCCCGGTGGTGAGAGCGCCGAGCGTGCTGATGGCCACCCGCCACGGCCAGCGCGGTGGCCGCAGGCGCAGCCAGCGGCGCACCATGCTCGCCTGCGACAGGGTGAACGACGTGAAGACGCCGACGGCATAGAGCGGGATCAGCGCGTGCGTGTCGCCGTCGAAGATGACGATGAGGCCCGCTGCCACCACGGTCAGCATCACCACGCCGTTGGAGAAGACGAGGCGGTCGCCGCGATTGCTGAACTGCCGCGGGAGATAGCCATCGCGAGCCATGAAGAACGCCAGCCGCGGGAAGTCGGCGAACGCCGTATTGGCGGCCAGGACGAGGATCAGCATGGAGACGGCCTGGATGTAGTAATAGATGATGCCGCCGCCGAACACCTGGCGGGCGAGCTGGGACACGACGGTCTCGTGCGCCTGGGGGATCACGTCGTACAGATCGGCGAGCACGGTGGTGCCCACGAACAACACCGTCATGATCACCGCCAGCGCCGCCAGCACGGCGCGGGCATTCATCACCTCTGGCGGCTTGAACGCGGTCACGCCGTCGGCGACGGCCTCGATCCCCGTCAGCGCCACTGCTCCCGACGCGAAGGCCCGGAAGATGAGGAAGGCGCTCAGCGCGGCGACGGGCTCGGCCGCCGTCGGATCCGGCGGAACGGCCTCCGACGCATACCGCGTGAGCCCCACCCCGAGCAGCGCCAGGAGCCCGGCGATGAAGAGGTACGACGGCAGCGCGAACAGCCGTCCCGATTCCCGCAGACCGCGCAGGTTCCCCACCGCGATCAACGCGATGGCGCCGACGCAGAGCCACACACGCACCGGGAACAGCGCGGGAAACGCCGAGGTGAGCGCCGCGATTCCCGCCGACACGCTCACTGCCACCGTCAGGGTGTAGTCGATCAACAGCGCGCTCCCCGCGGTGAGACCGGCGGCGGCGCCGATGTTGTCCTTGGCCACGATGTAGTCGCTGGCCCCCTGCGGGTACGCCAGGATGGTCTGCCGATAGGAGTAGATGACAATGGCGATGACCACGGCGATGGCGGCGGCGATCGGCGTCGCCATCTCGAGCGCCGCCGGCCCGGCGATGATGAGGACGCGCAGGATTTCCTCGGAGGCATAGGCGACCGACGAAAGGTTGTCGGAGGCGAAAATGGCGAGGCCGGTGACCTTGCTCAGCCGCTCGTGCCGCGCCTGCGCGGTCGACAGCGGCGCGCCGACGAGCACCCGCTTCAGGACGTGAACGCGCACCGCGCCATCATACGGCGGCCGTCTGCCGTTCGAGCAAAATCCGGGACGGGCACCTAGAAAGGCTGCGGCGACTGCCGATGCAGATCTGCCGCGTTCTCGAACCGCGCGTACTGCGGCAGGAACACGACCTTCACGGTGCCGATGGGGCCGTTGCGCTGCTTGCCGATGATCACCTCGGCGATGTTCTCCTCGTCGGGCGGCACGTCTTCCTTGTACACCTTCGCCCGGTAGAGGAAGAGGATCACGTCCGCGTCCTGCTCGAGGGCGCCGGACTCGCGAAGGTCCGAGAGCTGCGGCCGGAAATCACGCTGAGCGCGCGCCTCGACGGCGCGCGACAGCTGCGACAGGGCGACCACCGGCACGTTGAGCTCCTTGGCCAGCGCCTTCAGCGAGCGCGAGATCTCGGAGATCTCCTGCTGGCGGTTGTCGAGCGACGCGCGGCCACGCATGAGCTGGAGGTAATCGACCACCAGCATGTCGAGGCCGTGCTCCGCCTTCATGCGGCGCGCCTTCGCGCGCGCCTCCAGCACCGTCACGCCGGGACTGTCGTCGATGAAGATCTTGGCTTCCGACAGCCGGCCGGCGGCGGCGGTGAGCCGGTGCCAGTCGGAGGACGACAGGAATCCCGTGCGCACCGCCTGCGCGTCGACCTTCGCCTCCGAGCAGAGCATGCGCTGGACGAGCTGCTGTGCGGACATCTCGAGGCTCAGTACGAGGACCGTCCCGCGCAGCGTCACGCCGACGTGCTGCGCGATATTGAGCGCGAAGGCGGTGTTGTGGGTGACGATGTAGTCGTCCGTGACGTAGAGCCGTGATGGGTGCGTGACCGCAATGCACTGCGTCGGCGCCACGCGCGCCGGCTCGATCGACACGAAGATCGGACGACGGCGGCGCCGGGGAGCGTCTGCGGCCCGCTCGCGGTTCGCGGACAGGGTCATGAGCGTTTTCGGCACAATGCAGTGGATGTTGAGGACGAAGGTGGGCCGGCCGTGCCGCAGCGTCCCGTGCGCGTCGCGGTACGTCGTCGAGCGCCGTCGGATCGAGCACCAGCCCCCCAGCGACCGCACCAGCTCGGCGACGTCCCGAGCCAGCTGTTCACTCGTCGACCAAAATCGCGCGCGGCCCCAGCGCTGGATCCAGCCGTCGGTGTCCATGAGCCCGCGGAGCAGATCGAGACGGGCCGGCTTCGAGGCGTCCAGATAGACCCGCGGGATGAACTTCGCTTCGCTGCGAACACCCCACAGCCCAAGGCCGCGGAGCGCCTGCACGATCGGAGTGGTGGTCACGCGTGCGACACCGCGCCGATGAGCGCCCGCCGCCTGCACGACGCGCCCGTCGTAACCGCCGGCGGCATGCAGCGCCAGTTCTTCACCGGCATGGACGCGCACGCGATCCAGCATCTCGTCGGCCGTCGGGAACATGACGCTGCTGCCTGACAGCCTCCCGTCTCCGAGCAGCGCGCCCAGCAGCCACGGATCCAGAGGCAGCAACTCGTCGCCGGCTCCGCCGCTGCCGTCGACGACGTCGACCCAGAGACGGTGGCGATACCGCGTGCCTGTGAGCAGCGCGCGGACCTGCGCGGTCGTGAGCGTCCGACCCGCAGGCCAGCCGCGATAGTGGACACGCCACAGGTGCTCGGCACAGCATTCTGTGGAGCGTCCGTCGCTGAACGTCACCCGGTACACTTGCCGGTCGCCCTGCGGGAAGATGCCCATCACGCGAGACGGCTGGCCGTCGACGGACGCGAGAGCGTCGCCGATTCGCAAGTCGCCCATCCGCTTCCAGCCGGTGGCCGTGCGCACGCGCGCGTCCAGCGGCTGCGCTTTCCCCATGCTCGGGCGTCCGGCGATGATGATGAAGTCCGACGGCTGGAAGCCGGACGTCTCGAGATCGAGCTTCTCGAAGCCGGTGGCGACGCCGGTGACGTGCTCCTTTCGCTCGTAGAGTCGCTCGATGTACTCGAAGGTGTTTTTCAGGATCTTGCCGACGGGCAGCGCGCTTCCTTCGAGCCGCCGCTCGGCGAGGCTGAAGATGCGCTTCTCGGCGTCGTCGACGAGCGTCTGGACTTCGTCCTTCGCCTCGAAGGCTTGCGTGATGATCTGCGTCGACGTCTGGATCAGCTCGCGCAGCACGGCCATGTCGCGCACGATCGACGTGTACGAGCCGAGGTGGGCGGCGATCGACGCCTCCTCCATGAGGAGGGCGATGGCGGCCGGGCCGCCGACGAACTGGATCTGGTCGCTGCGGCGAAGCTCTTCGCTGAGCGTGAGCGAGTCGACGGGCGCGCCGCGATCGAACAGCGTCAGCATCGCCTGGTAGATCGCGCGATGCGCCTCGGTGTAGAAGTCCGAAGGGCGCAGCACCTCCACCACCCGCGGCAGCGCGTCGCGGCCTTCGAGCAGGACGGCGCCGAGCACGGCGCGCTCGGCATCGAGGTTGTGCGGCGGGATCCGGGACGGGACGTCGAGCGGACTCATCGCTCACCGCACGCGCGAGGCATGCGGCATCTTCGGCGCGCCGACGCCGTGGCGTCAAGAAATTTGCGCTGGATGTGTCGCCATGTGGATGCGCCGTGGATAAGCGTGGAATCGACGTGGATAAACGCCGGCGGCGCGGTTGATGACGTGTGGATGAACACGTGTGATGCAGACGCGCGACGGCCCCGACCAGCAGACCGGTCGGGGCCGCCATTCAACCGGCGACGCGGCGCGCGTTACTCGCGGACGACGCTGACGCGCAGCTGCGCGGTGACTTCCGCGTGCAGCCGCACAGGCACGCTCGTCTCGCCGAGCGTTTTGATCGGCTCGTCGAGCTGCACGCGGCGGCGTTCGACCTTCACGCCGTGCTGGGCGAGGAAATCCACGAGGTCCTGTGACGTGACGGAGCCGAACAGCTTGCCTTCCTCGGACGCCTGCCGGCGCTCCTCGTAGGCAAGCGCCTCGATCTGCGCTCGCACGGCCTCGGCGTCCGCCTTGGCGCGGTCGGCCTTGGCGTTCGCCTGCTTCTTGATGTGCTCGAGGTTCTTGAGATTGCCCGCGGTAGCGCCGAGGGCCAGCTTCTTCGGAATCAGGAAGTTCCGCGCATAACCGTCGGAGACGTCGCGGACTTCACCACGCCGTCCGACTTTCATCACGTCTTCGAGAAGAATGATCTTCATCGCTCAGTCCGTCGAGACGTACGGCAGCAGCGCCACCGTGCGCGCACGCTTGATGGCGTGCGTCAGCTCCCGCTGGTGGCGCGCGCAGCTGCCGGAAATACGGCGCGGAATGATCTTGCCGCGCTCGGTGACGAAGCTGCGAAGCCGGCGCACGTCCTTGTAGTCAACGAGATCGACCTTGTCGGCGCAGAACTTACAGACTTTTCGTCGCCCGAAGCGGCGACGCTTGACTGGCTTGCTGACAGGCGGAATGGCTGTATCTCCTTTTCTAGAACGGCACGTCGTCGTCGCCGCCGCCGCCCGCATGGGACGGCTCCTCGGCATAGGCAGCGGCCGGGGCGGATGCACCGCCGCCCGCACCCTTGGTACGGCTCATGAACTGCACCCGCTCGGCCACGACCTCGGTCACTGTGCGCTTCTGACCGTCCTTCGCCTCCCAGTCGCGCGTCTGCAAGCGTCCCTCGACGAAGACCTGGCTGCCCTTGTCGAGGTATTCCCCGCAGCTTTCCGCCTGCTTGCCCCAGACGACGACGGTGAGAAAGCACGCATCCTCGCGCTTTTCACCCGACTGCGTCGTGTAGTTGCGATTGACCGCCAGCCGGAGATCGGCAACCGCAGTACCGCTCGGCGTGTACCGTAGCTCCGGGGGACGCGTGAGATTCCCGATCAGGAGCACCTTGTTCAGGCTGGCCATCAGACGACCTCCTCGAGGGCGTTGTCTCCCGTCGGTGCGGGCTCTCGCGCCGCCGCAGCAGCCGCTCGGTCCCGAGCCTTCTTGCTGCGAGTCGGCACCCGCGTCGACAAGAAGCGCAGCACGTTTTCGTTCAGCCGCAGCTGCCGCTCGAACTCTTTCACCATCGAGGGCTCAGCCGACGCCTCGAAGACAGCGTACGTGCCCTCTCGCTGCTTGCGGATGTCGTACGCGAGCCGGCGCTTGCCCCAGTTCTCCATCTTGGTGACCTCGGCGCCCAAGCCTTTGACCTGGTCGCCCAGCTGCGTCAGCAGCCCGGCGACCTCTTCATCAGAGGGCCGGGGATCGACGATCACGAGTATTTCGTATGGTCGCAGTGCACTCACCTCCTCGTCATCCCGTTCGCAAAGCGCTTAACGATAGCAGACAACACCAGGCCCCTCAAGATCAACGCCGATAAATAGATACGGCCCGGGACCAATCGATCCCGGGCCGCCCGTCCACGCATCGCGTGAACTGCATGGGGTGCTACCGAACCAGCCTTACATCACGGCGATCGACGTCTTACGAACGACTGCGAGTACCACCGCTTTGCAGCGCGGAACGCCACCACCCATTACTCAACCGCTTCGAGCGCCGGCTTGCCGGCGCGATCCTCCTGGCGGAGGCATCGGAGGGGGCCGTCGAGGCCCCCTCCGAGACCGAAAGGGGGACGAAGTCCCCCTCCGAGTTCTAGTACATATCCCCGTGCGGCATCGCCGGCGCGGCCGCCGGCTTCTCCTCCGGGATGTCCGTGATCAGCGCCTCGGTCGTGAGCAGCAGCGAGGCGATCGACGCTGCGTTCTGCAGCGCCACGCGCTCCACCTTGGTCGGGTCGATGATACCGGCCTGCACCATGTCGACGAACTCGTTGCTGTCGGCGTCGAAGCCGCGCGTCGCAATGGTCTCTGCCTTCACCTTCTCGACGATCACGCTGCCCTCGAGGCCGGCGTTTTCGACGATCTGTCGAATGGGCTCCTCGAGCGCGCGGCGCACGATCATCGCGCCGACCCTCTCGTCGCCCTCGAGCTTCTTGCCGAGCGGCTCGACCGCCCTGGACGCCCGCAGCAGCGACACACCGCCTCCGGGCACGATGCCTTCTTCCACCGCGGCACGCGTGGCGTTGAGCGCGTCCTCGACGCGCGCCTTCTTCTCCTTCATGGCCGTCTCGGTGGCCGCTCCGACCTTGATGACTGCCACGCCGCCGGCCAGCTTGGCCAGCCGCTCCTGCAGCTTCTCGCGGTCGTAGTCGCTCGTCGTCTCGTCGATCTGGGCACGAATCTGCTTGATGCGGCCCTCGATGGTGGACGACTTGCCCGAGCCCTCGACGATCGTCGTGTTGTCCTTGTCGACGACCACCTTCTTTGCCTTGCCCAGGTCCTCGAGCTTGATGTTCTCGAGCTTGATGCCGAGATCCTCGGTGATGGCCTTGCCACCGGTCAGGATCGCGATGTCTTCCAGCATGGCCTTGCGACGGTCGCCGAAGCCCGGCGCCTTCACGGCGCAGGTGTGCAGCGTGCCGCGCAGCTTGTTGACCACGAGCGTGGCAAGCGCCTCACCCTCGACGTCTTCCGCGATGATGAGGAACGGCTTGCCGGAGCGCGCGACCTGCTCGAGCAGCGGCAGCATGTCCTTCATCACGCTGATCTTCTTCTCGTGGATCAGGATGAGGGCATCCTCGAGCACGACCTCCATGCGCTCGGGATCGGTCACGAAGTACGGCGAGAGGTAACCGCGGTCGAACTGCATCCCCTCGACCACGTCCAGCACGGTGTCGGCCGACTTCGACTCCTCGACCGTGATGACGCCGTCCTTGCCAACCTTTTCCATCGCCTCGGCGATCAGGTTGCCGATCGTCTTGTCGTTGTTCGACGCGATCGTCGCAACCTGGGCGATCTCCTTCTTGTCCTTCGTCGACTTCGAGAGCTTCTTCAGCTCCTCGGTGACCGCGTCGACGGCGGCCTCGATGCCGCGCTTGAGACCCATCGGGTTGGCGCCGGCCGTCACGTTCTTCAGACCCTCGCGGAAGATGGCCTGCGCGAGCACGGTGGCGGTGGTGGTCCCGTCTCCCGCGATGTCGGAGGTCTTGGAGGCGACCTCCTTCAGCATCTGAGCCCCCATGTCCTCGTAGGGGTCCTTCAGCTCGATCTCCTTGGCGACGGTGACGCCGTCCTTGGTGATCGTCGGGCTGCCGAACTTCTTGTCGATGACGACGTTGCGGCCCTTCGGGCCCAGCGTCGCCTTGACGGCTTCGGCCATGATATTGACACCGCGGAGCAGCGCGCTCCGGGCCTCTTCATCGAACTTCAGCTGCTTCGGCATGGATCGTGTGCCTCCCTAGTAAATGTGTTGAGCCGGGTTACTCGAGGATGGCGAGGACGTCTTCCTCGCGGAGGATCAGGTAGTCGTCGCCGTCGATCTTCACTTCGTTGCCGGAATACTTGCCGAAGAGGATGCGGTCGCCGCTCTTCACGTCCAGCGGGATGCGCTTGCCGTCGTCGGCGATCTTGCCGGCGCCCACGGCCTCGACCTTCCCGCGCTGCGGCTTCTCCTTGGCAGTGTCCGGGATGATGATCCCCCCGATCTTTTCCTCGCTCTCTTCCTCGCGCTTCACGAGGATGCGGTCATGTAGCGGCCGAATCTTCTTCATCGAGCCCCTGCCTCCTTGTGCTGTGGTAGATCCTTGGTTCGGCTTTACTGCGCTCTTGGTTGTCGTCGCCATGGCGCCCCTGGACCTCACTGTGGGTGTTAGCACTCATCGAAAGCGAGTGCTAATATAGCGGCGCTCGCCGGGTCGTGCAAGCCCAAAATCGGAGGATGGTTGGATGCCAAATAGTATCTTTATTTCAAATGTTTTGCCTGAGCAGGCACTTCGGTTGATCCCCTCGGAGATTTCGGTGGAATTCAACGACTCGGACCAGCCGCTTCCGAAGGCGGAGTTGATCCGCCGACTCAAGGGCAAGGACGGCCTCATCTGCCACATCATCAGCACCGTCGACGAGGAGGTATTCGCCGCCGCCCCGGGGCTAAAAGTCGTGTCCAACGTCGCCGTCGGCTTCAACAACATCGATGTCGTGGCCGCGCGACGCCGCGGTGTGGTCGTCACCAACACGCCGGACGTCTTGACCGAGACCACCGCCGACTTCGCCTGGGCGCTCCTGATCGCGGCCGCCCGCCGGGTGGTGGAGGCAGATCAGTTCGCTCGATCGGGTCAATGGACACGCTGGCAGTGGGACCTGCTCTGGGGCAACGACGTGCACGGAAAGACCCTCGGCATCATCGGCTTCGGGCGGATCGGTCGCGCCGTCGCCCGCCGTGCGCTGGGCTTCGGCATGCGCGTCCTCTATCACGACGCCGTCCGCGCGGACGCCGGTACCGAGCAGGAGCTGAACGCAAGCTACACGGAGCCGGAGGTCCTCCTCCGCGAATCCGACTTCGTCAGCCTGCACACGCTCTACATCCCCGAGACGCGGCACCTCATCAACGAGCGGAATCTGAGGCTGATGAAGAGGACTGCCATCCTGGTGAATGCCGCGCGTGGGCCGATCGTGGACGAGGCGGCGCTGGTGAGAGCGCTCACGGAGGGGTGGATCGCAGGCGCCGGGCTGGACGTGTTCGAGGACGAGCCGAAGATCCATCCGGGACTGCTCGGACTGAAGAACGTGACGCTGGCCCCGCACATCGCAAGCGCCTCGCTCGACACTCGGCTCGCCATGGCAACCCTGGCCGTGCGGAACTGCCTCGCCGTCCTGGACGGTAAGCCGGCGATCACGGCTGTTTAGGCGGGCGGCCCCGAAAACGGTTCCCACACGCTCCAGCGTCCGTCGCGCCCCGGCAGCGCCGGGCCGCGCGTCGGCAGCGCACCGCGCTCGTAGTCCCGAAGTTCCGGACGCGCGGTGCGCCCGGCCGAGACCGAGTCGCCCATCGACGCCAGGCGCCGCTCGATGCGTCCGAGGCGGTGGCCGAACGCATCGAGCACGCGGCCGGCCACACCCGACGCGCGCGCCAGGCCGAGCGCCGTGCTGACGACAGAGTAGGCGGCCACAAAGTCGCGGCGGCGATGCTCGTGGAACTTGGCCAGCTCCTCCCACGGTCGCGGGTCGAACGCGCCCTGACGCGCGGCCGCCTCCCACAGCGCGCACGCCGCCTCCCATCGCGCCGCGCGCTTCTCCCACCAGGCCAGGCGCAGCCGGACGACGTGACCATGCTCTCCGTCGAGACCCAACTCCAGGGCTGTGCGGTAGCAGTACCGCGCGCGATCCAGGTCGATGTCCTCCCAAAGCCGTCCCAGGCCTGCCCACTCGCCGGCGGAGACGGACGGCGCCTCGCCGAGCGCCTCGGCGAACCAGCTGAGCAGGGCGGCGAGCGAGAGCACGTCGTCACGGTTGTGAGCAAACACGCGGGCCAGCGGCGAGGCACGTCGTAGCCGCAGCCAGTCGAAATAGAGGGCCGGTATGAGTCCGCCCGGCACGTCGCTCTCCCGCGCCAGCCCCAGCACCGCGCGCTCGAGCGTCGCGAGGCGGCAGTCGTCGTGGCAGGCGGCCCACACGCGACGCGCCGGCCGCAGCAGATCGATGTGCGGCAGCAGCGCGGGCCAGCGGCGACGGCCCAGCACGAACCGCGTCTCGAGCAGCGGCAGGTCGAAGCCACCGCCGTTGAAGGTCACGACGGCGGACGCGCGCTCCAGCACGGGCGCCAGCGCGGCGAGCAGCGCCGGCTCCTCGTCGAGATCGCGCATGAAATATTGCGCGACGACGAACCGCTCGTCCTCCTGCCAGCCGGCGCCCACGAGGAATGCGTAGGTGCCGGTGCCGCCGGCGAGGCCGGTCGTCTCCGTATCGAGAAACAGGAGCCGCGCGCAATCCGTGGCGGGCTCCTCGAGCCCCGCCAACCGGCCGAGCGCGTCGATCGGCGCCCGCGTCAGCCCCTGGAGTGCAATGCGCCCGTGCCGATGGGCGAGCGGATACTCGTGGCGAACGACCAGCAGCGGGCCGGCGCCGGCGTCGACGACCTCGCCGCCGACCACCCGCTCGATCGGCTCGCGCGCCGTCCGCGGCGGCTGCCGTGTCTCGATACGGCGGATGATCCGGCGGAGATCGTCGAGGCTCTGCATCCTCCGGTCAGGCGGTCAGCGCGCGCAGAAGCTTCGCGGCCGTTGCCTTCGCCCGACGGCCCACCTCGTTCACCGGCCCGACGCACGAGGGGCAGCCGAAGGCGCACGCGCAGGCCTCGAGCCTCTCGAGGCCGCGCGCAAGGAGGTCGGGAAGGATCTCGTACACGCGCTCGGCGAGGCCGATGCCGCCCGCGTGGGCGTCGTAGAAATAGATGGTCGGATTGAACTCGGCCGCATTCATCAGGCGGGTCTTGGTCGACTCGCGGGTGGCCACCACGCCGCTCTCCGCCGGCGTGGTGTCGCCGAGCCAGGAGCCAAGGTCTCGGATGTCGCACAGCAGGAAGATCGGGGCCAGGTGATGCAGCAGATAGGTCACGGCGCGGAGGCCGTCGATGAGCTCCTCCCGCGAGCGGCTCACGCGCTCGAGCGTGTCGGGCGGCACCGTGAGCCACGCGCTCGTCGTCTGCTTTTCCTGCTGGGGTAGCTCGACCTCGCCGGAGCCGACGTTCTCGAGGGTGCCCATCTTGATCTTCTTGAAGCCGACGACCTTCTCGGCCACCAGGACTTCGCCCTGCTCGCCAAGGTAGGCGGGATGCCGGCGCGCCTCGAAGCGCTGCAAGATCCACACGCCCTTGGCGCTGATGGCGTCGGTGAAGTAATCGACGTTGACGCGCTTGACGTACGCGACCTTCTCCTCGTCCTCGCGGAAGTGGAGCTCCTGCACCTCGAACGGCGTGCTCTCGACGAGGTAGATGGCCTTCGGATAGATCGTGGCGAACGCGCTGCCCCAGTCGACCTCGGCGATGATCTGGCGCTTCTTCGTCTGCGCCTCGTCACGGGCCGTGGTGTCGATCACGAGGAAATTGTCGGTGGTGACGGTCCGCAGCGAGATGTGGTCGGCCGGGTAGGTCTCGGATGCCCAGTGATAGCGCTCGCCGGCGCGATGAAGCACGCCCTCGTCCTCGAGGGCGGCCAGGAGCTTGCGAACGTCCGTCTCTCCGAAGCGCTCGTCGGCCTCGAAGGGCAGCTCGAAAGCGCCACACTTGAGGTGGTTGACCAGGATGAACGGATTGTCCGGGTTGATCCGGGCGTGCTCCGGCGGGGTGCCGAACAGATAGTCGGGATGGGTGACCATGAACTGGTCGAGCGGCGCGCTGGTGGCGACGAGGATCGCCGCCGACGCCCCGGAGCGCCGACCCGCGCGTCCCGCCTGCTGCCACAGCGAGGCGATCGTCCCCGGATATCCCGCCATCAGCGCGACGTCGAGGTGGCCGATGTCGACTCCGAGCTCGAGGGCATTGGTGGAGACCACACCGAGCACATCGCCGCCGCGCAGCCCCTGCTCCACCTCGCGGCGGCGATTCGGCAGGTAGCCGCCGCGATAGCCGCGCACGATGCCGGAGTCGCCGGTGGCCCGGTCGGCAACCCCGCTCTTGATGGCCGTCAGGAGCACCTCGGTCGACAAGCGGCTCTGGGCGAAGACGATGGTCGCGATTTTCTCGCGCAGGAGCCGGATCGCCATCTTGGCCGCTTCGCCGAGGTACGGCGCGCGAATGCCGAGCTCGGGATTCACGACCGGCGGGTTGTAGCAGAGGAACGTCTTCTCGCCGCGGGGCGCGCCGCTCTCCGCCAGCCCCTCCACCGGCTCGCCGGTGAGTCGGGATGCGAGCTCATCGGGATTGGCAATGGTGGCCGAGGCCATGATGAACTGCGGCGTCGAGCCGTAGTGCGCGCACACGCGGCGGAGGCGACGGAGGACGTTGGCCAGATGCGAGCCGAAGACGCCGCGGTACGCGTGGAGCTCGTCGATCACGACATAGCGCAGATTCTGGAAGAGCACCGCCCACTTCGTGTGGTGCGGGAGAATGCCCGAGTGCAGCATGTCGGGATTCGTCAGCACGAGATTGGCGCGGGCGCGCACGGCGCGCCGCGCGTCCTGCGGCGTGTCGCCGTCGTAGGTGAACATGCGCATCTCGGGCAGCTGCTTGGCGAGCTGCTCGAGCTCCGCCAGCTGATCCTGCGCGAGGGCCTTGGTCGGAAAGAGGTAGAGCGCGCGCGCGTCCGGCTGGTGCACGAGCGCCTGCAGCACGGGCAGGTTGTAGCAGAGCGTCTTCCCCGACGCCGTCGGCGTCACCACCACGACGTGGCGGCCGGCGTGCACGAGGTCCCACGCGGTCGCCTGGTGGCTGTAGAGCTGCTCGATCCCGCGCGCGCGGAGCGCGTCCACGATGCGCGGATCCATGGTGGATGGAAACGGCGCGTACACGGCGTCGCGCGCGGGAAAATATCGAGTGGCGGTGATGCACGGGCCGGTCGAGGCGGAGATCAGCAGATCGTCCAAGATCTCGCCGAGCATCGGCAGGACTGTATCATAGGAGCGTGATCCGCCTCACGATCTGGCTGCTTCCGCTCGGATGGATGGCGGTCATCCTGTCCCTGTCGGGTGACACGTTCCGCGATCAGGCCACGGCGAGTGTCGTGCGTCCCTTGCTCGAGGCGTTGTTGCCATGGGCGTCGGCACACATGATCGACGGCCTGCACTGGCTGATTCGAAAGTCGGCGCACATGACGGAGTACGGCATTCTCGCGACGTTGTGGTTCGGCGCGCTCACGCGCACGACGCGCCTCACGCGGCGTGG
>Ga0209382_10001629_pt1 | contig 34878 bp, 35 predicted proteins | sample SoiMetdeltSBSDD5_FD_187599 | JGI IMG/M metagenome (GOLD analysis project Ga0209382, IMG submission 187599) | Bulk soil microbial communities from a Populus tree surrounding site in Tennessee, USA - Soil MetaG P. deltoides SBSDD5 (SPAdes) (version 2) | ecosystem: Environmental > Terrestrial >... | reverse complement strand
CCGCGTACGCGAGGCCTACGGCGACGACACCTACCGGCGGCTCGCCCAGATCAAGGCGACGTACGACCCCGAGAACGTGTTCCACCACAACAAGAACATCGAGCCATGAACGGGATCCTCAGGCGGGCCGCGCCCGCGGTCCTGACGGTCGCTGTCCTGTTCGCCAATACAGCTTGTTGGCACGAGGACGTCCCCGATCCTCGGGTGTGGGTCGTCGACGTCGTCCCGGACAAGAGCTTCGCCGCCGGCCAGCGCGCGTCGCTGGTCGGCGGTCGCCACGAGGTGACGCTGCAGTTCACCGTGTTCGCCACCGTCTGTGCCCCGGAGGCGTTCGTATTTCCGCTCGCGGAGGGGTACGGGCACTTCAACTGCTTGATCAACCCCATTCCCGGCACGGTGAACGAGATCGACCACTCGTACCCCCACCTGCGGGTGCGGGAGCTGACCGCCACCGCGCGCGTCCAGATCGTGGCCGAACACGGCACGCAGCAGGTCAAGAGCCTCGCCGACAGGGAGGTCGGACCACTCACGATGGGTGTGCCGTACGTACTCGCGCCGGTGAGTTGGCCGTTCGACCCGTCCTTCATACCTGAGGACATTGGCGATCCGCAGAACCCGTACCGCATCTACGCGATAGTGCGGGACTGCCGGCTGAGCAACGGATCCGTCTGCGGCAACAACGCCCGGCGCTACTTCTTCGCTCCACCCGGCGGAATCGGCACCGGCCAGCAGGGACTCGGCGCGGCCGGAGCCGAACTCAGCATCCCCGGCCGGGCCGCCGGCCTGACCAACCTGCCAATCGGCTCGGGACAAGAAGGCCGGCCCAACCAGCCGGACCCGAACCGGCCGATCGGCGGGGTACCGATCCGCCGCATCGTCCAAGGTCTCTTCCAAGCCGGCAGCGGCCTCGGCCGCGTGCACTTCTGGGGCGCCGAGTTCGCCGAACCACAGCCAACCCAGGCCGCCGCCCTCGTCGAGGAGGCATTCAGCAGGGGCCTGACCGTCGGCGTGAACTCCACGCCCGTCTCGGAGCTGCGACGGTACGACGCCGGCCCGCTCGGCGGCGCCCTGTGGTGCCGGACTTTCAAACACACGCTGCTCACGAGCCAGACCAGCTACGCCTGCGGTTGGGCGGACCAGTGGACGGTAGGGACGATCTCGGTCAACGACTACGCCCGACGGAACCTCAACCTCACCGAGGCCGAAGCTGCCGCGCTCCTCGTCACGATGCGCCGCGACATCGAAGCCGTGCGCTAGGCCGGCTGTCCGGCTGCTCGGAGCTGGCAGTACCCGAGGTGGTAGCCCAGGCCGGCGTACCCGAAGATCGTCTCGTAGTAGAACGGCCGGAAGGGATCCCGTTCGACCCTCCCGCGCCACTCGTCGTGCCAGAACCCGTCGTTGGCCTCGCCGGCCCGGGTCAACAGCCGCACGGCGTCGGCCCACCGCTCCTCGGCTTGTGCCACCAGAGCGAGATTGATGTCGGTATGGAGCAACTGTGGATCCAGCTCCCGCGCGGCATCGAAGGATCCGGCCGCACCGTTCGTGTCCTTCAGCGCGAGCAGCTGTACGCCAATCATGTTTCGCAGTCCCGCGTGTCCGGGCGCCAGTGTCGCGCCGCGCTCGTACGCCTCGAGCGCCCCGCGGTCGTCGCCTACAGATCGCAGCACGTGTCCGCGGAAGAACCAGACGGTGGCAGAGGTGGCATCCGCGTCGACGGCTCTCGCCGAACGATCCAGTGCCTTGTCGAATTCGCCGAAGATGCGGGCGATCAGGCCAAGGTACCCGAGTACCACCGCGTCGTTGGGCTGTTGTTCGAGGTGCTCTGTCATCGAAGCGATGTAGCGGTGTGCCTTGGCGTCGCGCGCGGACACGGATCGGCAGTGTCCAAAGTGGTTCATCACGACCGGAGCGCTGGCGACCTCGCCACCGAGCTCCTGGATCGACGCCGCCACCGACTCGTTTATCGGCCGCCGGTAGCGCAAGCCTGCCCGGTTGCGGAAGACCTTGAGCTCCCGGCCTGTGTAGAAGCCGCCGGTGGCGAAGAAGTTGTAGCGCATCAGCCGCGTGCCCAGCACCCCGCTGTCGACAGTGGACAGATGTTGCCGAAGCAGGTCGTGCTGCGTGGCCGGCAACCGTTCGTCGGCGTCGAGGAACAGGATCCACTCACCGTCGGCGCGTTCGAGGGCCGCGTTGCGCGCCGCCGAAAAGTCGCCGGTGAACTCGACGGCGGCGAAGACATCGGCGGCTGTCCGCGCCCTCTCCGCGGTGCCGTCGGTCGAGCCCGTGTCGACGATGACGACCTGGTCGACGAGGTCGCGTACCGAGCGCAGGCATCCGTCCAGGAACGCCATCTCGTTCTTGACAATCAGACACAGCGTCAGGTCCACGTCGTCATCCGTCCGCCAAAGCGTGGTCGAGGAATCGCAGTGTTTCGCGCATCAGGGCGGCCCGGGCCGGGACCGACTCGAACAGGTGATCAGTGTCAGAGACTTCGGCCACCCAGGCGCCGAGCTGTCGGAGCTCGCCGGCCGCCACGAGCAGTTTGCTGTCCCTGCCGCCGAAGATGAGACCCCAGGGTTTGCCTCGCTCGGACAGGGCTCGGCGTGGGTAGAGCCCTTCCCGTTCGCGGAAGAAGGCTGCCGGCAGATGAAACTCGCCACCCCGGATCGGCGTGATCGTGTCGGTGTCGAACCGGATCCCTTCGATGAGATCGCTGGAGATCAGGAGGGTGGCGGCACTGTTCACCATTCCGGACGCGAGCGCGGCGGGCACTCCGCCGATACTGATCCCGGCGGCTATGACGGGTCGAGGCCCGACAACCTCGATCGCCCACGCCGCGGCGGCGCAGAAGTCACTGACCATCCCGGCGAAGGTGGTGTCTGCGAAGTCGCCCGACGACTCGCCGGACCCGCGTAGATCGAACCGCACCGTCGCGAAGCCGTGACCCGCCAGATCTCCGGCCCAACGAGCGAGCAGGTCGGCCGGGCCGCTGCGATCACCGGTGAGGCCATGCGCGCAGACGATCGCAGCTCGGCATGGTCCCGGCGGGCGGTCGAGCACGGCCAGGCACCAGCCGCCGGGGACGTCGATGACGGTCTCCAATCGCTCCCCGGTCGTCGCAGAAGGCGTGGTCACGACGGGGCCGACCAATCCACATCGATGTACCCGGCGTCGACGACGCGTGCTCGGCGACCGGGACGGGCGGCCTCGACGAGCAGCGGAAGCACCGGATCGCCCACATGATCGACGACTACGACAACGCGATCGTCAGGCACGTTCTCGTCCTGCAGACGCATGAGGAGGTCGTCCCGAGCCGCCGGATCGCGGAAATGCACCAGATCGCAGGCACGGACCGCGAGGATCGCTTCGGGTACGAATATCCACCGCGCGTCGTCGGGCAGTCTCGACAGCCAGCCGTCGGTCGGTACCGCCCCGTGCCACAGGTCGGCGGTCAGGCCGACGTTTCCGTGCGAGGCCAGCAGCTGCCGGTGCGGTGCACCCGTGAGATTGCGATCGGCCGGTACGCGTCCCATGCCTACCGGCGGACCCACGGTTACCAGGTCGTTTCCGGCGCGGAGGACCCGCAGGTGGGCATCGACCCAGTTGCGGTCCGGTCGAGCGCCGGCGGGCACCGCCAGGACGAAGTCCGCGCTCTGGGCGGCCTCGGTATCGTCCGGCCGCAACACAGGTACCTCGAGGACCGACAGAGACCTCCGGGCGGCCTCGTCGTCCGGATGGGCAAGAGCGACGACATTCTCGGGTTCACCGAGCGCCAGCGCCACCCGTCGCGCCAGGTACCGAACCGTCTCGGACATCGCGTACCGCGTGGAGTTCCATACGGTCATGCCCGGGCGTACCCGCACCGGCTCGTGTTCCCGGTGCCGGTCGGCCCGGTCGCGGCCGGGATCCCACCGCTGCCCGATTGCGGCGGTCCGCGACTCGCGCGCAGCGCGGTCAGCCCATAGGTAGAGGTGCAACACCGCGTCCGGAGCGGTTTGCATCATGGATCGGCCTTCGAGCACCACGCCGGACGTCGCGACGCGGCGCAACTCAGCGCGTACCCGGGACCGGACGCCCGGGTCCTGGGCCAGCCGGCTGGCCTTCGCCGCGAGGTCGTCGCCGTGCAGGTCGGATTCACGGTATCGAGCTTCGCCAGCGCGGATCAGTGGATCGGCGATGCCATCCGGCCCTGGTTCGAAGTCGACGGAGACGTCGTCGCCCGCCACCACGATCGCGCGATACAGCAGGCCGGCAGAGACCCAGCGCCACCCCAGGACACCGGCGAGCGCGCGGGCCACCGCGGTCTTGCCCACCCCGTTCGGCCCGTCGATCGTCACCACCGGCGTGGTCACGGCTCACCCCGTTGCGTCGCGGGGAGGAGGTGCTCGAGGATCGTCCGAACCGCTTCCTCGGTGGGTATCCGGCCATCGACGCGGACGTGGGGTACCGAAGACATCACCTCACCGAACCTGACCGCGGCGAACCGCAGAAACGAGTCGTTGCCGCCGATCCCCGCATCGCGACGCGACGCGATCCGTTCTCGGGCGGTGGCTGGCGGGACGTCCAGCCAGATGGCCAGATCGGGCTTGGGCAGGGAATCCAGGAGTGGCTGCCATTCCGCCAGATCGGCACCGAAGTAGGACTGGTTGACCACGTGGTCCGAACACCACCGATCGGCGATGACCAGCGAGCCACGGGCCAATGCCGGCTCGACATCGGCTCGAGCCGCAATGGCCAGTCGCAGACTGAAGTAGCCTGCCATCCACTGTTCACGCGCCCGCCAGTCACCTTCCCCGGGCGCAGGCAACGACCGGACTTGGCGCACCAGGACCGGATCGCCCTTCAACGGGGCGAGCGTGATCACCTCCGACCAATGCCCTTCCGCGCGGGCGGCCAGCCGCTCGACGAGCGTCGACTTGCCACCCCCGTCGACGCCGCTGACTGTCACGAATGTGCCCGGCACCACCTGGGCCAGCTCCTCACCAACCGGGCGACGAGGACCGACAAGGCGGCTCGGTCGGACTCGGCGCGAAACAACGGATCCGCAGTGGACAGTCGCAACCCGGACTGGTGCGCCGCGGCCGCAGAGACGATCGCCACATCCCAACGCGGAGGGTCGAGCCGGTCGCACAGCATACGCAGCAACCCGGTGGTGACTTCCAGACCGCCGACCAGATTGGGCTCCGCGCCGATCTGCGTCCAGGTCCACACCTCGTCCGGGGTGAGCGGCTGGCGGGGCGCCAGCACCGTGGGAGCATCGGCCAACGCTGATTGGAGCCGGCCAGCGTCGGGCGGGCTCAAGGCGATCCGTAGCCCCGTTCGTGGGTCGGATTCGTCAGGGAGCAGCGCCGCCGACAGTCCACGCGCGATCCAGTGAACGGGTACCTCCGGATACCGTTGCACGACCGCGTCCGTCACCTCGGACACGCGTGCGTCTATGGCGTCGACGTCGAGTCGCGACCGACTCTCCCCGCATCCGGGCAGATCGAAGCGCACGGCCGCCAACCCGCTCGCGGCACAGCCGTCGGACACCTGCCGGAGCAGGTAGTTGTTACCGGTCCGGTTCTCGCCGATGGCGTGCAGCAGCACGACCACACCCGTCACGCCGCCGGACTCGGCGGTTACCCAGACCGGCTCGTGCGGTACCGGCAACCGATGCGGGCGCACCGCGAGGGGCGTCACCGCGGTTCCCGTACCCATCGCATGCGCTCCTCGCGCCAGCCGGCCGCGGCCAGCCGGTCTCGCAGCGGAGCGGGATTCGGGTTACCGGCGAGCACGACCTCGCTCTCCACCACGGGAACGCCCGCCTCGTGCAGCCGCGTACCGAGCGCCGTCGTCAACGCGACCGAGCAGCCTCGACCCTGCGCGTGCCGGAGCACGAACACGTCCACGACGTACCCACACGGTCGCGACAGGTACCGGTCCGGTCGCAGAATCGCGTAACCATGTCCGACGAGGTCGCCGTTCTGCTCCGCGACCACGCACACCGCCTCCGAGCCGGAGGGGTCCGGAAATCGTGCGCGGACCCACTGGTCGAGGTCGACATCCGGCTCCTGGCCGAGGAGGCCCCGGCGGACTGCGGTGGCCAGGCAGTCGTACACGAAGTCGGCATCGGTCGGAACAGCCGGTCTGATGGTCCAATCGGATTCGGGCCAGGAGCTCGAGGTGCGCCGCCGGACGGTCAGGACCTCGGGTTGAAATCCGTAGCGCTGCAGCGGTTCGCTCAACGCCACCCCGCTGCCGTGCATGGGTACCTCGACACGCATCTGCAGATCCGTCGGTAGCCGTTCGAGGAGTGCGGCGGCCGCGTCCGGCGGGCGCGCGACGAGGCCCTCGATTCGCCGATCCCGAAAATGCGTCAACGGATGAAGGCACTCGGCGACCCGCATGGCGGCCACCGCGACACCGTCTTCTCGAACCGCCGCCGTGCCGGCGGCACCATCGTCGTCGACGATGCTGTCGGCGTACCACGTCATCTGCGTTTCTTCGGCCCCGTCCACCGCCGCCTCCCGGAACTGGTCCCGCAGCGCGTTACGCCACCAGACCAGCTCGACGTCGGTGAGTTCGGCGTACGGATCGAGGTCTCCGACCGACTCGAAGATCTCCTCCACCTCCTCCGCCCGAGCGATTGCCTTGATACGAGCCCGGTAGTCCGGCAGCCAAGCAGTTACGGCGGTCCCGCGCAGCGGGGTGCCATCCGCTCGCGGTGGATAGGCGTACACGGGAAGACCGGCGCCGAACCACGGCCGCGCGGGCAGGCGCTCGACCGTGGCCAGCGTGAGCCGCGCCGATACCCGGCGGCCGAACCGGTACGCCCGGTCGGTGAGTCCGAACATCCGCGCGCGCCAGTGGTACCGCGACCGCGACCCGCCCGCGGTGAGCCAACTCAACCGTTCTGCCGGCTCGGTGGCCCCGGCCGCGGTAGCCAACTCCGCGAGGGCGTCGAGGCCGTGCGTGACGTCATGCCGCCGTACCTGCGCGCGTACCTCGGCCCAGTCCACCTGCTGGCGTGCGATCACGATGAAGTCGAGCAGATCCCGGCAGATCGGCTGATCGCGCTCCATCAGTTCGACAGCGAAGTTCACCGCGAGTTGGGTCGGCGCGAACGCGGAAAAGGTCGAGCCGTGCTCGGTCACGGTCGTGCGGGTGTCCCATGCCGCGGCCGGGATCGGCAGGCAGCGGGTCGAATCGATGGCCAGACCGCCGGCGGCCACGTCCAGATAGACCGGATGGCCCAGGTCCGGCCGGCGCCGGTTCAGGGCCGCTGCCGCCCAGACACCGCCCGCGGTCGGGTCCCGCCGGCAGACCACCGGCCGTGCCACGTAGTAGCCGTGCTCCGCGACCGCCGCGATCGTGCCAGCGAGCCCGCGGGGGTTCGGCACCAGTACGTCGATGTCGTTGGCCTCGCGCGGCCAGCCGAGCGGGTAACAGCGTTGCAGCGCCGGGCCACGCAGTACCGCGTACTCGACTCCGTGCTCGCGGAGGCATCGATCGACGGTGCGCAACTCGGCCGCGAGGACGGCAGCCCGATGCTGCTGGCGGGCCAGCTCACGAGGCCACGCCCCGTTCGCCTCCTCGGCACCCGCGACGGCCAGCCGCAGGTACGGCGAAAGCAGCTTGTCCCGGCGCAGATTGTCGATACTCGTGGGGACGCTGTGCCGCAGGGCCAGAGCCGCCCACCGTTGCTCCGGTGGATCCGTTGCCTCGGACCAGTCCCGCAACAGGGCTACCGCGGCCGCGGCCAGCTCTACCGTTGCTGGCGTCATGGCAGTGGGGGGTAGTGGTGATCAGCGGCGAAGTAGGGCCGGATCTGTGGCGGCGGGAATGGCGCGCCCCGATGCAGGTAACTGTCGAGGAATCGCTGGGTCCGGGCCAGAATGTCGGCGGCGTCGGAGGGCGCGACGTGAGCGGCGCGTACCGAGTCCGCGAGCTCATCGAGATCGATCATCCGATAGGTGGGACCCATACCCTCCACGACGAGGTCGACGAGGGCGTCGCTGACGTCGTAGACGAGCCGGCCACCACGCTCGATCTGGCGGATGGTCACCACGTCGACGTACCACTCATCGATCCAGCCGAACGGCTCGTAGACGAGCTGGACCTCGTGGTCGAGTAGCCAGAAGTACCGTCGAGGGCCGGCGTGGCGATGGTAGGACTCGTCGCGGACCAGTACGGTGCCGTAGCGCCACGCCGGCAGCTCCGCTCCGCCGTGGATGCGGTGCGAAACAAGAGCCTGAACCGCACGCGGTGGCGCCGACGTGTCCAAGTCCGCTCTCCCCCCGCTCTTCCTCTTCGCTAACCGTCGTCGCGCGAGGTGTTCGGCCCCAGGTACCTGGCGACGACGACGGACACCGTCGAGGTCAGCTGGATCTCGGACGCCAGCAGCCGCGGATGCCGCAACCAGTGCAGACGGGCATGGTCCAGGTCGGATCCGTGCCGCGGCGGCCAGGTGTCGAAGGGCGTGAAGTCGTCGATGACGACAACCCCGCGCGGTCGCAACCACTCATCGACGTCGACCACGCCTCCGGTCTTGCCATGCCCGCCGCCGTCCAAGACGAGCAGGTCGAACGGGCCGTCCGTGACGAGTTCCGACCAGTCACCATGCCGTACCTCGACCGGTGGGCCGGTTTCGCGCTTGGCGAACAGCTCCCGCACGGTGGCGACTCGGGCCTCGTCGCGGTCGATGGATACCAGACGTGCGGCGGGGTGCGCCGCACCGGCCAGCCAAGCCAGGCCGACACCACATCCGGTGCCGGTCTCTCCGATGACGCCGGGTCCGAGCCCGGCCGCGAGCAGCGCGAGCAGCCGCCCGTGTGGCGGCAGGCAGGACTCTTCGAAGCCCATCTTCTCCGCGGCCGCGACCGCATCCCGAACAAGTGCCGGTACAGCGTCGTCCCCGGCGTATGCGGACGTACCCTTCACCGACACGCCGCCATTCTTGCTGGCCACATTGGCGACGGTCAAGGTCATTTGTGCGAGCCAACATATCGAGACTCGGGGATATTGCTGTCGCGGCTCCTCGTGTGACATTCTGACCCATTGACACGCTTGTCCGTTCCTTCCAAGACTTCGCGGGGGGCATGGTGGCGGACCAGTTGATCGTTGACGGGGCTTTGATCCGAGACGGCGATGACGTGGCCTTCGGATCACCGGAGTCCTTTTTCGAAGATCCAATGATGACCGATGCCGGCGAGGAAGCCGCACCGTGGACCAGGGCGCTACCCGTCTCGATCAACGACACCTACGGTGATCCATTCATCCCGGAACAGGTCGGCAATACCGTAGTCAAGCTGGCGTCGCTCCTCGAGCACCGCGCGCCGATAGCGATATTCACCAAGGCGGGCTACGACACGGATGTGCTCGCTCAACTCGCCACGGTCGCGGCCAACACCAAGGTCGTCATCTTCTACTCGTTGACCGCGCTCGACGAAGGCGGCATCAGCTTCGACAACCGACTGAAGTTCATCGCGGCCCTGCGCGAGATCTTCCCCAACACGTTCGTCTTCACGCGGCCGATAATCCGCAACCGCAACGACGATCCGGCCACCTTGCGCCGGCTCGCCGAGGCGGCCGCCGAACTCACCGGTCAGTTGGTGCTGGGCGGGCTGCACGACGCGAAGAAGCGCAAACAGCTCGACCTGTCGGTCGAAAACCAGCTCATCCGGCACTGCGACGAGCTGGGCGTCCGGGCATTCTTCAAGACCAGTTGTGCCGCGGCGTGGACCCATGACCTGCCCTGCTGGGTTCACGACCTCGGCGCGCCGTGCCGGCTGGACGTGTTGACGGATCTGGGCTATCGGCTGCGGTCCGACGAGCGAACGGTCTACCTCGACATGGGATCGACCGGCGACATCAACTTCGTGCGAATGGTGGCCAATTCCGACGTGTACGTGGAACGTCTGGTCAGCAACTACAACCTGCTGACCATTCCGACCGGAATGCGGAAACTGGAAGCCACCTCGTCGTGGTTCGCCTGGTCCGAAAATATCGAAACCTGTCTGGACTGCAGCTATTGCATCATCAAGCAGATCGAGTACCTCAAGAAGATGAGGGTCCGGATCGGTGTTCACCCAACCCGACTGCCCCAGATCGCGAGTGGTCACGACGGGCCCGACCTGCTCGCCGGGATGCGGCGGACGAAGTTGCCTTCCGACGCTCAGCCGGTCCACCGGTATGGGGACGTGCGTGTCGAGAAGCCGTGTCGGGTCGGGCTGTACCGCCCGGCAAAATCGCAGAGAGAGGGGGTGCTTCGCGTGAGGGACGTCACCGTCATCCTGTCCGACAAGGTTGGCTCTGGCGGTACCAAGAGCTAACAGGCGCCATGGTGGTCGCGCGGCCTGTTGGGTCGCCGGCCACCATGTGCCGCTATCGACGACGCGATCCCCTGCGAAGAAGGCGAGCGTGACAGGCGACGACGAGGCTGTTCGCTGCAGTGCACTGACCAAGACCTTCGGCGCGCGGATCGCTGTTGACCGGCTGGATCTCGAGCTGCGCGCCGGAGAGTCGTTGGCCGTCATCGGCCCCAACGGCGCCGGAAAGACCACGACCATCCGGATGATCGCCTGCATGACCCGCCCCTCCAGCGGCAGCCTGCGAGTTCTCGGCTTGGAACCGGCACGTCACGCGACCGTCATACGGCATCGCATCGGGGTCGTTCAGCAGCACAATGCGCTCGACCGCGAGCTGTCCGTTCTCGACAATCTGCGGCTGTACGGCCGTTACTACGGCATGTCGGCGGCCGAGGCGGAGCGCCGGTCACGTCACTTGTTGGATTTTATGAAGCTCACCGCCAAGGCCGACGCGGGAGTACGCCAACTGTCCGGGGGTCAGGCGCGCCGGCTCAGCATCGCGCGTGCACTCATCAACGACCCCGCGCTCGTACTGCTCGACGAGCCGACGACCGGGCTCGATCCCCAAGCCCGCCAGATGCTCTGGCAAAGGCTCCGCACACTACGTAAACGCGGTACCGCGCTGCTCATCACGTCGCATTACATGCCGGAGGTGGAGCAGTTGTGCGACCGCGTCCTCCTGATGGCTGACGGCCGCATCGTCACCAGCGGCCACCCGAGAGATCTCGTAGCGCGGCATTGCAGCCGTGAGGTCGTCACGGTACGCCTGCGAGTGGGCGATCCTCGCCCCGAACCAGCGGCCCTGTCGGGCCTCGGCGACTTCGTGGCCACCGTAGGGGACCGTGTCGTCGTGCACACTCCGGACGCGCGCACGTCGCTCCGGGCGCTCGGCGATCTGCTCACGCCCGAGGCCGTTCACGTCCGGCGTAGCTCATTGGAGGACGCATACCTGCGACTGACCGGACTGAATCTCACCGAGGAGCGGCGGTGAGGCTGGCCTGGCGGGTAGTCGAGTTCCAGGTGTACCACTATCGCCGCACATGGCAGTCGTCGGTCGTCGGCACCGTGGTCTTCCCGGTGCTCGCCCTGCTCGTCCTGGGCATCGGGGTCGACCGTCTCATCGGGGCGAGCGATGCGCTGGGCGGAATCAGATACCTCGACTTCGTCGCGCCCGCGGTGCTGGCCGGTACCGCCATGCAGGTCGCGGCTACCGAGGCCACGATGCCGATCTTCGTCGGCCTGCGGCTGACGCGTACCGCCGAGGCGATGCTGGCCACTCCCATCGGACCGTCCGGCCTGGTCGACGGCCACCTGCTGTGGATCTGCCTGCGAACGGCGACAGCATCGCTGGTCCTGTTTGGACTGTCGGCGTGGCTCGGTGTCTTCACGATCTCGACCCTGGTACCGGTGCTCGGTATCTGCCTGCTCGTCGCGTTGGCGCACGCCGGGCCGCTCCTCGCCTACTCGGTGCGCCAGGACACCGCCTACGGGCTCGTGGCGATCAGCCGCCTGTTCGTCCTGCCGATGATGCTGGGCGCCGGCACGCTGGCGCCGGTCGACCTGATGCCGCCGTTTCTCGCGTACGTCGCGCGTGCGACTCCGCTATGGCACGGCGCGCAGCTGTGCCGCGCGGCGGCCGGCGCCACGATGCCGGCGTGGACGATCGCGGTCCACGTCGGATACCTGCTGGCGTGGGCAGGCATCGGGTACGCCTTCGCGCGCCGTACCTTCAACCGAAGACTGGGCCTGTAGCCATGAGCCGAGCGGTGATGGACGACGCCGCGACGCTGGCCGCGCTCAACCGGCGGTTCCGGCTCCGCCGGGCGTGGTTGATCGTCCGGCGCAACGTGCTCGTGTTCCGCACGGCCCGGCTGGCCCTGCTGTCCGGCATGATCGAGCCCCTGGTCTACCTGCTGACGCTCGGCGTCCTGCTGGACCGGATGGTCGGTACGGTGACCGTGTCCGGGCAGACGGTCGACTACCTGTCATACGTCGCGCCCGGGCTGCTCGCGGCCACGACGATGACCGTCGTCGTGAACGAGTCGGTGTCCAACCTCTTCTACAAACTGAGAATCAGCCGTGCGTACGACGCGGTACTGGCCGCTCCGGTTTCCGGGGTGGACATCGTCGTCGGCGAACTCGGTTGGACGTTGATGCGGACGGCTCTCTGCGCGGCACCGTTCATAGCGGCGATGGCGGGGTTGGGTGTCGCCTCGCGCGCATCGGTTCCGCTGTTGCTGCTCGGTACGCTCATCGAGGCCATCGCGTTCGGTGCGGTCGGGCTGGCCGTGGCCACGTACCTCCGAACCTGGCAGCAGCGCGATCTGGTGCAGGTCGTGGTGCTGCCGATGTTCTACCTGTGCGGGACCCTCTTTCCGGTGCAGGGCTATCCCGAAGCCGTCCGCGCGTTGGTCACGATCACGCCGCTGTACCCCTGTGTCGAGTTGTTGCGATCCTGGAGCGTCGGTGTGGCTCAGGTCGACGTCTCGTTCAGCCTGGCCTACCTCGGGCTCATGACGGTGGTCGGCGGTGCGGTGGCTGTGCATCGCATCGAGACGTTGCTGCGGAGGTAGCCATCAACGACCAGAGGGTTTCCGTCGGCACCGGACCATGGATGGTGGCCCAACCACCCGCCTGGCCGGCGAGGAGATCGAACCCACGGACCCAGGAGAAGCCGTCGGTGACAGCTCCGGTCCCCGGATCGATACGGGAGTATCCCGTCGCTGTCAGATGTCCCGTCGGCGCGTTGCCCGGCAACGGGATCCATACCCGCTCCGGGCCTTCGTATATGCCGCGTACAGCCTGGATGACCTCGGCGTGGGTGACGAACAGGTGGCGTCCGCCGACACCGCGCAGGGCCAAGTCGACGAGCAGTGTCCGTACCCGCGCCTGCACCTGCATGAGACTCTCGCCGGACGGTGGCGCCCAGAACCATGGATCGGCGGCGGCCTCGGCACGGCTCTGCTGCCGCCACACGGCTCGGTCCGCGGGCGGCATGCTTCCGACGACGGGTCCCCACGCACGGTCAGCCAGCGCGGGCTCGACTCTCCACCGCGCGCCGGGCAGCGCGAGGCGGGCGGCGGTCTCCAGGGTCCGGAAGGCCGGCGATACCGCGTACCCGTCGAAGCGGTGCTCGTCGCGCTCGACCAGCCGAGCACCGGCCCGTTCGGCTTGCTCCGCGCCGCGGTCGGTGAGGCGCCAGGTGTGCGGTGTTCGGACGTCGGAGTCGGCGCCTTCGCTCTCGCCGTGCCGGATGAAGAAGAGTTCGACCGGCCCGCCCGACATCGTCATCGCAATGGCCATCCCGGATCAGTGAAGGAAGCACATGGAACTGCACTGGTTTCTACCATTGAGCCCCGACGTCAGCCACGTTGGCACCTGGCCGGAGGAGGGACCCGAGCCCTCGCTCGACCATCTGACCGCGATCGTCGAAGCGGCCGCCGAGGCCGGCTGCCGGTGCCTGCTCGTGCCAGCGAGCTACGTGACGTGGCTCGAGACCTTTACCGCGGCCGCCGCGGTACTCGGCCGGACCTCACACGTTCAGCTCATGCTCGCGGTCCGCCCCAATCAGTTCCACCCGGCCCAGGCGGCCAAGATGGTTGCCAGCTTGCAGTTGCTCTTTCCCGGACGCGTCCGCCTCAACGTCACCACGGGCGGCTGGGACGAAGACCGCTGGATCGGCAGCTACGACAACCGCGGGCAGCGCTACCGCCGGCTGCACGAGTGGCTCGAGATCGTGCACGGGATCTGGTACGGCGACCACCCGTTCGACTTCGACGGTGAGATCTACCGCCTCGACGGCGCGCGGCTCGTACGCCGGCCCGAGGGCCATGTGCCGATCGCGATGTCTGGTTCATCGCCGGAAGCACGGGAGGCCCTGATCCGATTTGGTGACTCGTACCTGCTGTTCGCCGCGCCGCCGGCTCAGGTTGCCGACGAGATCGGGGTACTTCGCGGGACCGCCGGCTGCCACGAGGGCATCAGCGTCGGCCTGCGCTCACACATCATCGTGCGGGAGACCGAGAGCGCCGCCTGGGAAGCGGCTGAAGAGGTGATCTCCCGAGTGGACCCGAGAGTACGTGAGGTGGTCGCGGCCCAGCAGATGGCCGGACCATCTCAACGCGCGGCGCAGCAACGGTTGTCGACCGCCGAGGATCTCGTCGTGTCGCCCAACCTCTGGGCCGGTATCGGCACCGGCCGGTTCGGCGTCGCCACCGCGATCGTCGGCGACCCGCAGCAGGTGGCGGACCGACTCATGGAGTACGCCAAACTCGGGGTGGATTTCTTCATTCTGTCCGGGTACCCGAAGCTCGCCGAGGCGCGACGGTTCGGTCAGCTGGTGACACCGGTGCTGCGCGAGAGGGGTGTCATCGGCGGACAGCGGACAGGATCGCCGAACGTCGTGTCACCGCGAGAGAATCATTGAAGTGCGCCAACCCGTCGGCTAGCGAGACGGGCCGCACCTGATTGGCCACGAACTCACGGGCTGTCGCGTAGTCGGGGAAGACCACGGTACCTTCGACGTCGCTGACGGATACCTCGGTGAACCACGGGGCCAGCAACGACTCCGCCGCCTCAGCAGCGAAGGGGATGCGGTAGGTCACGCCCGGGAGACGGTCCCACAACTCGGCCATGTGCCGCTCGCTCTGTGTCGCGGCCACGAGTGTCCCGCCCGGCTCGAGAACACGGTGAATCTCCGCGAAAGCCGTGGGTAGATCCGGCTCGTCCAGGTAGTGGAACAGCCAGGCGGCTACGACGCAGCTGAAGCGTTCGCTGCTGAGCCCGAGGTGCCGCACGTCTTGACAGCTCGCGGGCACACCTCGGGTAGCCGTAAGGGCCGTCATGCGCTCGGAAGTGTCGACGCCGAGTACAGACCAGCCTGCCTCAGCGGCACGCGCGGCCAGCTCCCCTTCGCCGCACCCGACATCGAGGAGAGCCCCGGGCGGCTGCCGGGCGAGCACCGACCACAGTACGTCGCGCGCATCCGGCCCTGACGAACCTCGATAGACCGAGCGCTGCGCCCGGTAGCGACGCTCGTCCGCGAACACTGATCTCGAGTGAGCCTGCCTGACCCCGTCGTCCGCCACTACGCGCACCTCCCGGTGAGGCTTGACGCCACAACTCTTACTATATAGATTTAGTGCATGACCCGATCCCGACGCCCATCCCCACAGACCATCGCTGTCGTGCTGGCGTTGGCGGAGAAGCCTACCGCGTGGCGCTACGGCTACGAGTTGTGCCGCGAGCTGGACCTGAAGCCCGGCTCGCTGTATCCGATTCTCGTGCGACTGGCCGATCGGGGACTGCTGGAGACAGCCTGGGAGACCGACGCACCGGCCGGTCGGCCACCGCGTCACCTGTACCGGCTGACAGGATCCGGTCGCGCTCTCGCGACCGAGTTCGCAACGGCGCCGCGACGGGCGGCCGCCCAACGTCGACCGGAACCGAGGTGGCAAGGAGCATGAGCCGCACCCGACGCTGGTACGAGATCGCCGCCGCCATACCGGTCGTAGCGATGTTCACGGCGTTCTACGTCTCGGACATCGTCGAGCGTCCACGCGAATCCATCGACCAGTACTTCGGCTTGGGTGTCGCTCTGGGCATCCCAACAGCCCTGTGGCTCGCCGCGTCCTCGTTGCTCGTACGCCATTGGTGGCGTGGGGCCGGCACGCGGCTGTCCACATTGGACGCGCCGGGACGGCTACTCGAGCTGGCCGTAGGCATGCTGCCCGAGCACCGGCGCGCGTGGGGCGGGGCAATGGCGGCCGAGCTGGCTGAGGTACACGGGCGGTCGACTCGCTGGCGGTTCGCGCTCAGCTGCGCCGGAGCGGCCCTGCGCATGCCCCGCTCCTCGAGTGGGCCGCCGGTAGCGCTGGCGGCTGGGATAGTCGTCGCCGCTGGCGCGGCCGCCGGCTTGCTGGTGGGCATGGTGCTGCCCGGACTGGCCTTGTTCTCGACGAGTTTCGTCGCAGTCCTCGGCGCCCTGGTGGTCCTGACCATCGCCCGCTCACGCCGCCTCCAGTTGCCGGTACCGGGGCCGACCGCGCTCGTTGTCGTCGGCGTCGCCCTGTCCATCGCCGTGACCGCGACCTTCATCCACCGTCATCCCGACACCTTGACCCCGAACGCGGCCGTCTACCTCGCCGCTATGCTGGCCGGCTGCGTATGGATCGCCGTGACGACACCACGGTCGACGACCGGAAAACGGCTCGGTCCGCGCGTCGGGGCCGGCGCGGCTCTCCTGTACATGCTCGGATTGCTCGGGCTCACGCTGTGGAGTCGCGTGGACAGTCACCCGGACGCCGTCGCGTTTCTGTTCAACTGGATCACCGGCGCACCCGGAGTCTTGTTCTTCGCCGCCTTGGTAGCCGGCACGGTAGGCAAGTCGTTCCGCTCCGGCCTGCAGGCCGGCGTCTGGGCCGCGATCACCCTCGGGCCGCTCGCGTACGCCTACGGGCTGTCCGAGCAGATGCGCCAGTACGCGATCGACGGCACGTTCTTCGACGGCGAGGTCGCGGATCGCGCTGGCCAACTCATGTCCCAGGCCCTGGGGGTGACCTGGATCATTCTCCCGCTGCTCGCATGGCCGCTCGCGGTGCTCGGCGCACGCCTCGGTGCGCCGAAGGCCACCTCTCCAGCCGGGGTGGCGCCGGATACCGCCCTCACGCCGGGACTGGAGCGACATTCTGGTTGAGGCGGAACAGGTTCGTGGGGTCGTACTTCGCCTTCACGGCCGTGAGTCGCTCCCACGTGGCGCCGGGATAGGCATCGCGCACCCGTTCCGGCGCCTCGTCACCGAGGAAGCCGACGTACGCGCCGGTATCGCCACGCTGGATCGACGTGGCCAGCGAATCGACCCAGCGCATGCGCTCGGCCACCTCACCGGTGTTCTGGCACAGCGCCGCCACGTTGGCCATGATTCGACTGTCCCGGTGCGCGTACGCGGTGGCGTCGTTCGGCACCCGGCCGACCGCGCCGCCGAGCACGCGCAACTGGGTCACCCGCATCATGGCGTCGGACGACTCCAGATGCTCCACAATGGACGTTGCTGACCGCTCGTCGACGCCGTCGACGTACATCGTCCGCGACGCGGCGATCGGATGGTAGCCCTCCTCCTCCGGCAGGTACATCCGGGTGTACGGCCCGGGCTGGACCATGTCCGCGAGCGGCTTCGCCAGCGCCCGGAACTGCGCTACCGCGCGTTCGCCGGCCGCCGTATCCCCCGCGTAGCAGATGAACGCCATGATGATGAGCTGGCCGTGGAACTCCTCCGGTACGAACGGCATCGGCGGCGCGGGCATGACATTGGCGATGGTGGACAGCTCGTCGGGCGCGGCATCGGCGAGCGCGATGAACGACTCGATGACGTCCGCGGTCGCGGGCAGCATGAGCACGCCACCGACGACGGACGGGACCTCGTGCAGCCGGAACTGGAACCGGGTGGCCACGCCGAAGTTCCCTCCGCCGCCCCGGATCGCCCAGAACAGGTCGGGATAGTGCTCGGCGTCGACCCGCAACAGCCGGCCATCCGCGGTGACGATGTCCGCGGCGAGCAGGTCGTCGATCGTGAGGCCGTACTTGCGAGCCAGGAAGCCGACGCCGCCGCCGAGGGTGATGCCGCCGATGCCGACCGAGCCGGTGTCGCCGAAGCCGGTCACGAGGCCGTGTATACCGACCGCTTCCGTGTACTCACCGGCGGTCAGCCCCGGCTCGGCCCACGCGGTACGCCCCGGGGCGTCGATGTCGATCGCCCGCAGGTACGACAGATCGAGCACGATGCCCCCGTCCACGCTGCTGTGGCCGGCGACGCTGTGACCGCCGCTGCGTACCGCGAGCTCGACACCGGTCTCGGCGGCGAGCGACACGACGCGGGCGACCTCGTCGGCGTTCAGGGGTCTGACGATGACCGCCGGTCGCCGGTCGTATCCGCCGTAGAAGACGGCCCGGGCGGCGTCGTAGCCGGAGTCGTCCGGCGCGATCACCCGGCCATCGAAGGCTTCCCGAAGCTGCGGCACCGAGAGTCTCGCCGACGACACCATCAACGCCCCCATTCGTCCTGTCAGATCCTACGTCTCGGCCTTGGACGGACCTGTCAGGCAACCCAACGACGCGCACGGACCGGCGGGCTCGATCCGGAGTTCGCGCCGCTTGCGCGCCACCACCTCATCGGGCGTTGTGGACCTGATGTTTCCCAATGGCGCCTGGCTCCGATGTCCGCACACCCAGATCCCACCGGGACAGCACCGCGGGGCCGAACGGCAGAAACTCGCGAAGTTTCTTCTGGCATAGTGTCGGATCCGAAGCGAGGCGTTCGTAGAACAGATGAGAGGCGGCCGGAGCAGGCCGCTGGGACAAGGGAGCCGTGGGATGACGCGATACTTGATCTCGTTCGATGCCGGCGCGATGGATCACATCCCCGAGGAGGAGATGCCCGACGTGGCCAAGGCCGCGCACGCGGTGATCCAGGAGGCCCTGAACGCTGGCGTGTGGGTTTTCGGCGGCGGACTGGAAAGCCAGAGGGCCAGCATCGTGGCCACCGACGGGACGGCCACCGACGGCCCTTACCCGGAGACCAAGGAGGTCATCGGCGGGTTCTCGCTCGTCGACGTGCCCTCACGCGAGGAGGCGATGGCATGGGCTGCCAAGATCGCCGTGGCCTGCCGCTGTGCGCAAGAGGTACGGGAGCTCCTGCCCGACCCCGAACAAGATGCGATGCTCCGCCAGGCTGACAGGCGATGGTGACGTCCCGACGACATCTGATCGACGGAGACCCGCGGTTGACGACGCGGGTCTGCGTATCGACATGAACTCGGGACGCGGGGCGGTGACCCGGGATCGGGCGTGGGGGCGAAGCCCGGTCCTCGGGCCCGGCCGGATCCCCGCAACCACTGATCGCCCAGTGGAGCGACAGGATTCATTTACGCCGTCAGACAGATCATCGCTGCGGCGGCGGCCGGGCTGAAGCCTTCGGCCTCACCGGGCACGTCGATGACGACGCTGACTCCTTCGTCGATCAGTTGATTGCGAGCGGTGTGCCGTGCCGCGATCGCCGCATAGTGCAGAACATCGCCGGTGGGCACGCGTGCTTGCTCGAGGCGACCCGAGTTGCGATCGACCAGAACCTCGTCGGCGACCCGGAACCGCAACGCCGTCACTGGACGACCGTACTGCCGGGCCCAGGCGATCATCCTGCATCTTGCGTGAGGCATGACGTTGGTCGCATCGACCACCACGGCAAGGGCCGCCCTCAGCCGCGCCGCGACCCGCCGGTCCATCTCGTCGAAGATCACCGGATCATCGCTGACATCGACGCGAGCTCCGCACAGCTCGGTGCGGATGCTGTCACAGGAGACGACACCGTCAGCGTCGAGTTGGCCACCCTCAACCCAGGCACGAGCGAAGGTGGACTTGCCCGACGCAGGCGGTCCGATCAGCAGGATGAGGCCGGCCGGCACGCGGCCGTCGTCCCACCGACTGTCCGGAGCAACGGCGTCCGTCATCCTCGACAAGTACCTCCCGGCCGTGTAGCCCGTCAACGGGCGGCGTCCGGTCATCGGCAATGAGCGACCGGCACCGAAGGCCACCCTGGCGCGCCTATCGGAATGTCGAGCGTCGGGCGCTGGAAGTCGACCGGGGTGCCGGGAGGCTCGCGGTCGGCGGGATCGCGCTCGCCGCGGCGCCATTCACCGCATGAGGCATCGAGTAGTCGTCCATAGTGGACGTGAGGAGTGACGAACAATGAGCATTCCAGGTCAACCCGATCCGACCGACCAGGAGCAGCCTTCGATGTCCCGACCGAGCCCGGAAGGTCCAACGCGGCGCCGTCGAGCGCCTGGGCTTCCTCTTCGACGAGTGAGCTGGGGTCAATCGCGATCATGAAGGGCCACCCCGAGAAGATCGAGATGGCCCTGACCAGGAAGCGCGCCCGAAGGGATTCGAACCCCTAACCTTCTGATCCGTAGTCAGATGCTCTATCCGTTGAGCTACGGGCGCAGGTGCCCGACCAGTCTACAGACTCGTCGAACGCGGAGGCTCCGGGATTCGAACCCGGGAGGGGCTTTAGGACCCCAACCGCATTAGCAGTGCGGCGCCATAGACCTGACTAGGCGAAGCCTCCCTGGACGGTCGGGCCGAGCTGAGACCGACAGACCGCCGCCGGTCGAGAATACAAGGCCCCCACGGTCGGCAGCAAAGCGACTATCCTGCCCTCGCCGAAATAGTCGGCGCGCGGGGGACAAAGCGACACCAGCTGCCACTCCCGCTTACCTCTGAACCCCTCGGAGGAAAGCATGGCAAGATCCAACCTGCGGCGGCTCCGAACCGGTCTCGTGATGGCTATCACGGCCGCCGCCCTCGGCCTGCCGGGCCCAGCCCAAGCAACGAGCCAGGCCAACTTCCAGACCGGTACGATCACCGGCCACCTCACCGCCGACGGCGCCCCGGTCGCCAACGCGGCGGTCACGGCTACCGGAGTCACCGGAGCGATCGGCTTCGGGTTCACCGATGACAGCGGCGCCTACGCGGTGACCGACCTGCCACCCGACCAGTACAAGATCTTCTTTCAGAAGTTCGGCGAGGTGGCCCAGTGGGCTCACCAGAAGCTGACCAGGAGTACCGCCGACCTGTTCCCGCTCGCCGCTGATGCGCAGATCGTGGTCGACGAGCAGGTGATACCGACCGGCACCTTGCAGGGCCAGCTCACCGACTCGCACGGCGCCCCGGCCGACGCCGACATCGACGTGGTCAACAACGAGTTCGGTACGGTCGCGTTCGGCCGGACCACAGCGGGCGTCTTCCAGTTCGCGGTGCCGCCGGGCCGGTACACCGTCCGGTTCGTCGCCGACGGCCTGAGCCAGTGGGTGCCGGGGAGCCCGTCGCTCGACGGTGCCGGCGTGGTCGAGATCCGGTCGGGCGAGGCGACGGTAGTCGACGAGGCCCTGCTTCCGACCGGATCCATCGACGGCCGGCTGCTGGACCAGTCCGGCAACGGTGTGGCCGGCGTCTTCGTCCAGATCAGGCCGGAGGACAACGTCGAGAGCGCGTCCGCGACGACCGACGACACCGGTGCGTTCCGGGTCCCGCGGGCCTATCCCAGCCAGTACCGGATCGGCTTCGACCTGCCCAACGGACAGCAGCAGTGGGCGCACCAGAAGCGATCGTTCCAGCAGGCGGACCTCTTGACGGTCACCGCCGACCAGACCACCACGGTGAACGAGACCCTGCTCCCGACCGGTGCCATCGCCGGGCGGCTCGTGGATCAGGCCGGCAACGGGGTCGAGGAAGCCATGGTCGAGATACAGGACGCTCCGGAGCCGGCCGGGAGTGTCCAAGGCACCACCGACGCGACCGGTAACTACCGCGTCGAGGGCCTCCTCGTCGGGACGTACGTCGTCCGCTTCACCACACCGGACTTCCGGCGGTCGCAGTACGCCGTCGGACAGACGTCGTTCCAGACGGCCGACGTCTTCACGGTCACCGATGGCGGCACCACCGTCGTCGACGACACGCTGCTCCCGACCGGGACCCTCCGGATCACCGCGCGGGACGCGACCACGGGAGCGCCGATCGCCGAGTTCTGCGCGAACGCGTTCGGACCCGGCAGCGGTTTCGACTGTACGACGACCGGGGAGGTCACCCTGATCGACCTGATGGTCGGCGAGTACGACGTGTTCGTCTTCCCGGAGGGCCTCTATCTGGACGGTCGGGGGCAGGCGACGGTAGCCGCGGGCGACAACCAGGTGACTGTCGACGTCGCGCTCGGCGGGCTGATCACCACGACTATCAGGGACGCCGTCACGGGCCAGCCGGTCGCGTTCGCCTGTGTGTACGCGATGCGAGGGCTCGACGCGATCGTCGGCGAGCGTCCCGCGTTCTGCAGCGACACCTCCGGCGCGGTCAGCATCGGCCCGCTGGAGGCCGGCACGTACCGCCTGCTGACCACTCCGCACCACGAGCTGGGATACGGCATCCAGTGGGTCGGCCCCAAAGGCGGTACCGGTAACCAGCTCGCCGCCCAGACCGTGAATGTCACGGCGGGCCGATCGGTAGCCGGTCCGCGGATAAAGCTCGACAAAGCCGGCTCGATAACCGGCGTGGTCACCGACGCGGCCACCGGCCGACCACTGGCGAACATCGATGTCGTGCCGTTCTCGTACGAGCCCGGCCCGGGCCCGGTGTTCTCATCCACGACCGACGCCGACGGCCGCTACACGATGTCCGTCCTCGGTCCGTACAAGTGGCCGATCCTCTTCACCGACCTCGGCGGCCGGTACGCGTGGCAATGGACCGGCGGGACCCCGAACAGGTTCCTGGCCGCGCCGGTCACCGTCCGGTCCGGCGGCACGACGACCGCGAACGCCAAGCTGCAAAACAAGATCAAAATTTCGGGAACGGTACGGGACGCCGCCGGCGCCCCGATCCCGTTCGGCCGGATCATCGCGTACAACGCGGTGACCGGAGACGTCGTCGGAGTCGACGACTTCACCGACGGCCGGTACGCGCTCGTTCTCCTCGCGCCGCAGGTCGTCAAGATCCGTCACGAGATCGTCGGCGCCAACGGTTGGTACGACCGGGCCGCGGACTTCGCACACGCGAAGGCCGTCACGGTCCCGGCCGCCGGTACGAAGACCGTGAACATCACGGTGGACGTCGGCTGAATCTCCGGTGGGGCCGGCGGATTGCGTGCACGCCGGCCCCACCGGTACTACCCCGGCTCCGCCACCGGCCGGACGGCCAGGGCGCTGCGGACCCGATGACCCCAGAGATCCCGCCAGGTCAGCGAACCGAACGTCCACTGGTCCAGCTCGGCCCTGGCCCGGGTGATGGTCACCGTGAACGTGGCAGACCCGCCTGGAGTGAGTACCAGTCTCGACGGCGACACGGTTACCGAAAGTCCCGCGGGTACGGAGACCGAGACCTCGTACACCGAGGAGCGGTCGTCGATGTTCGTGACGGTACGGGTGATCGTCTGCCGGCGTACCAGGTCCCCGATCGCGATCGACGGGTAGTTGAGGTCGCTCGGATCGATCCGGCCGTCGACGTACCGCATCCACTCCGCGGGCGTCGAGTCGTACACCAGTCCGGGGTCGAACGCCTCCGCCGGCCGCACGTGGCCGTTTCCGTAGTGCAACGGATCCGCTTCGTCCATAGGGGACGCCGACGTCATCAGGGCCGACTTGACCCACATCGGGCTCCACTGTGGATGCTCGCTGATCAGCAGGGCGGCTATGCCGGCGATGTGCGGTGCCGACATCGAGGTGCCCTGGTACGACGCGAACAGGTTTCCCTGGTTGCCGGGCGGGGCGACCGCGGCGATGATGTCGACGCCCGGTGCGGTGAGGTCCGGCTTGAGCAGGTCTCCGTGGCCGGCCAGCGCCGGGCCGTACGACGAGAAGGTCGCCATCCGCGGCGCCGGTACCTTGACGTTCCGGGCGGTCGAGATGGTGGCCGTGGCGCCGGCGAGCGCCGCATACGACGTCACCTGGGCACCGGCCGCGTCGTCGAGGTGGATCGACGGGACACTGTGGAAATCCGAGTTCACGGACTGCGGTGTCGGGTTCACCAACACCATCCCGACCCCGCCGGCGTTCTTCACCGCGAGGCTCTTCTCGACCCGAGGGTTGGTACCCCGCTCGCACACCACTATGGAGCCGCTGACCACGGAAGGGTCGAGCGCACCGTCGAAGCAGAGCCGCGCCTGAGTCGGGTCGGCACCTCGCCGGCCGACCGACGCCGACGAGACGAGCCGCGCCGGACCGGCTCCCGACCCGTAACCGGCGCCGGAGAACGTACGGCCGTCCCCGAGCGTCAGCGTCTTCTCCGACGCGCGGTCGTGCGTACTGGCCGCGACGGTCGTTGTCCACGGTGCGTTGTGCGCGACGCTGCTCGAGCCGATCGTCTCCCCGCTGTTGCCGGCGGACGTCGCCACGAACACCCCGGCCTCCGCCGCGTTGAAGAACGCCACGTCGACCGGGCTGACCACCTCGTCCCGCGAACCCGAGATCGAGTAGTTGATGACATCGACGCCGTCGGCGACCGCGTCCTCGATCGCCTTCACCAGGTCGACGTAGGCGCCGCTGGCGCTGCCGGTACCCGTATCCCACAGTGCTTTGTAGACAGCGATCCGCGCGGCCGGCGCCATGCCCGACGCGCGGCCGACCGCCGTACCGTTGATGACAGCCTCGACCCGCGCGTTGCCCGCGGCCGTGCCGGCCGTGTGTGAGCCGTGCCCGTGATAGTCCCTTGGGGACAGTGACTCGTGGGGCAACGCCAACCCGGCCTGGTTGTAATAGCGTGCCCCGATCACCTTGTTGTTGCACGCGATGACCTCGCACGTGCCGTGCCACTTGGCCGCGATGACCGCGCGGTCCGGCCGCGGCTCGGGCAGTGCGGCGAAGCTGGGGTGTTCCGGCCAGATGCCGGTGTCGATGACCCCCACGATGACACCGAGGCCGGCGTTGGCCGCGCCGCCGAAGTGGTCACGCCAGACGTCGTCCACACCGAGGAAATGCGGTGTCGACACGGTGTCGACGGTGACGACCTCGTTGCGCCAGACCCGGACGACCTCCGGCATGGCCTTCAGGGTGGCGGCCTGGCGCTCGGTCAGCGCCGCGGCGAACCCGTTGAGCGCCAACGAGTAGTCGTACACCCGGCGCCCCGGGTCGACGCCGGCGCGGCGCAGCACATCGCCGTGCGCGGAGCGCTGCGGAGAAACCTGGACAATGTAGAGGTCGGTACCTGCCGCGCGCTGCGCCTGGACACCGCCGGAGCTGACCACCAGCGCCGCGGACAGCACCGCCACGGCGAGCGCGGATCGGGACGACACAGGCCGCCAGCCTACGCCGTCTACAGTGGACTAGCCGAGGAAGTCGAGCCGGTCACTCAAAAGGGTGTACCCCACGAACGACACGATATCGAGCACCGTGTGCGCGATGATCAACGGGATGAGCCGCTTCGTCCGCAGGAAGAACAGTGCGAACACGACGCCCATGAGCGCGTTGCCGACGAACGCGCCGAAGCCTTGGTAGAGGTGGTACGAACCGCGGAGCAGGGCGCTGGTCGCGACGATCGCCGGCGTCCGCCAGGCGAGCTGGCGCAGCCGGGTCGTCAGGTATCCGACGACGACCACCTCTTCGAGGATCGCGTTCTCGGCGGCCGCGAGCAGCAGCACCGGTACCGCCCACCAGACGTGCGGCAGGGCGGCCGGTACCACCGTGGCGTTGATGCCCAGGGCGCGCGCGCCCAGGTAGAGGCCGAGCCCCGGGATGCCGATCACCGCGGCGAGTCCGGCACCGGTGCCGAGGTCGAACCACGGCCGCCGCAGGTCCAGACCGAGTTCCGGCGCCGGTTCGCCGGGATCGCGGGCGAGCAGGTGGATCGCGAGCAGTGCCGGTACCAACGCGAAGAAGATGTTGAGCAGTTGCAGGGTCAGGTCGAGCCACGGTCGGGGTGACAGCGACTGGTTGAGGGTCGCGGTCTGCTCGGCCAGCGGCCGCTCGGCGGTCAGCCGGGCGATGATGGTGACGATCGAGTAAATGGCGCTGGCGCCCAGCGAGACGCCGAGCACCAGCAAGACTTCGTCACGAAGTACGCGGCGGCGATCCACGCCGCCTATTGTCGTTGATCCATGTTGGACACGAGGACCGGGGACCACGGTCGCGGCGTGCCCTTGGCGGCGAAGAAGTCACCCCCCTTCCGCCGGACGTCGTCGGTACCCCACGGACGGTCGCGGGGCAGTTTGAGCAGTCGCGGGATGTGCTTCGAACAGTGGATGTACGCCTCCTCGACGTGCACGCAGACCCACCGTTCGGGACGGCGGCCGGGCACCGGATCGACCGGCAGCTCCGGATGGGCGGCGATCATCGCGTCGTGCTCGACGATCCGCGCGTGCCCGTTGATGTGCAATCCGATGACGTCCCGGAAGAAGTCGACGAACAGCAGTCCCACATGCGGGTTCTCGGCGATGTTGCCGAGGCTCGCGAGCACGCCGTTGCCACGGTACTCCGGCCAGGCCAGCCGCCGCCGGTCCAGCACCCGGATGAATCCGGGCGGACCGGCCCGGAACGTGGAGTCGCACTCGCCCCGGCTGTCGGATGTCGCGACGAACATCATCTCCTGCCGGCCGAGGAAGTCTCGCATCTTCTCGTTGAGATGGTCCAGCACCTGCTGTTCGTAGAACCGGCGGGCGCGCTCGCAGCTGCCGTAGTACTCCTGCAGCCGGTGCTCGCCGGCCGAGCCGGGCATTTGGATGATCACCGCATCGCCCGTCCTGATTGCCTCCATGACGGCCCCACCCCCAGGCGGTTGTTTTGTTACCGGACGTGCTCCCCGCATAACGACACGTCGACCAGCATCACAAAGCGGCGTCGGATTCGTCGCACAGGCTGTGCGACAGCGTTCGAGCCGGGCTGTTCACGCTTGTCGGGCAATAGCGGCCGCATTACCAACGAGCGGTTAGGGCATACATGGGCAGCTTGTCGCGACTGTTGAAAGAGAGCTGGACGCTTGTCGAGGAGCAACAGGACAAGGTGGCCGGCTACTTCTACTCGCGCATCTTCCTGTCCCACCCCCAGGTGCGCGACCTCTTCCCGGTACAGATGGACGTCCAGCGGGCGCGCCTTCTCGGCGCGATCGTGACGGCCGTCCAGACCCTCGACGACCCCGAGCGGTTCGACGAGTACCTGCGTTCGCTCGGCCGGGACCATCGCAAGTTCTACGTGCAACCCGAGCATTACGACGTGGTCGGCAAGGCGCTGCTCGAGTCGCTGCGGACGTTCGCGGGCGAGAGCTGGTCGATCGAGTACGACCAGGCGTGGCGGGACGCGTACGACGTCATCGCGCGCAAGATGCTCGCGGGCGCCGACGCCGACAGCGACAACCCGCCGTTCTGGCACGCCGAGGTCGTCACCCACGAACGCCGCAGCCGCGACATCGCGGTGTTCACCTGTCGGCCGATGCAGCACCTGGAGTTCAAGGCCGGGCAGTACGTGAGCATCGAGTGCAAGTACCAACCCCGGCTCTGGCGGGTGTACTCGTTCGCCAACGCACCCAACCGCGACGACACGCTGGAGTTCCACGTCCGCGCGCTCGGCGCCGGCTGGGTGTCCAGTGCGCTGGTACGCCGGCTCCAGGTCGGTGACATGATCCGGCTGGCCGCCCCGATGGGGTCGATGACGCTCGACCGGAGGTCCACAAAGGACGTCGTATGCATCGCCGGCGGTACGGGGCTGGCTCCCATCAAGGCACTCGTGCAGGAGTTGACCCGGTACAACCGCACCCGCTGGGTACACGTGTTCTTCGGCGCCAAGGACCGCGACGACCTCTACGACCTCGCCGAGCTGAACCGGCTCGCCGGCCGGTACCCGTGGCTGTCCGTCGTCGCGGCCTGCAGCCAGGACCGCTCGTTCGGCGGCGAACAGGGCAACATCGCCGACGTCGTCTCCCGCTACGGCCCCTGGGCCGACCACGACTTCTTCGTATCCGGTTCGCCGGCCATGGTCCGGTCCACCCTGCGCACGCTCGCCGAGATGCAGATCCCCCAGGTACGCATCAAGTACGACGCGTTCGGCGACGTCTGACGCCCTCCCCGGCCCGCCGCTCGGGGGTCGCCCTCGAGCGGCGCGGGGAGGCTAATGGTACTGCCACGGCGTGCCGGTGTCGGCGTACTCCCCCAGCGGGACCAGGGCCGCTCCGGGTGGCAGCAGGTCGGAGTACAGCCGGCCCTCCAGGTGGTCTATCTCGTGGGCCACGAGCCGGGCGACCGCGCGCTCGTACGACGTGACGAGTTTCGTCCCGTCCAGCGCCGAATGCTCGACCTCGATGCGCAACGGCCGGCGTACCCGGCCGCGGTAGTCGAAGAAGGACAGGCAGCCCTCGTACTGTTCGTCCACTTCGGACGATTCGCTGACGACCCGCGGGTTCAGCATGACGATCGGCTCCCCGGCCCCGGGCGGGCGGACGACGGCGGCCGCCCAGCGCAGGCCGATCTGGGGCGCGGCCAGACCCAGCCCTTTTACGAAGATGTGCATGTCGTTGACGCGGTCGAGGGTACCGAGCAGCCGCGTGACGACGTCCTCCGCGACCACCGCGTCCGACGGCAGGTCGAACGCCCGGGTGGACTGGTGCAGCAACTCCGAGCCGCGCTGCAGGATCCCGACCGCGCGCATCCGGTCGGCCGCCGGTACGCCGTCGACCGGGGTCCGGAAGCGCCACTCCAGGCGGTAGTGGGCGCCCAGTGCCGGCTCGTCGGCCGTCCACTCGAAGATCGCCCGGTCACCCTCGTGGCGCTGGGTGATCGGCGTACGCAGCGGTGCTTCCTCCACCGACAGCGAAGTCTCCACGCCCCAGACATTCGGCGACAGTGCCGCAGGCAGGTTCAGCCGGATGACCAGCCGGCGGGTCGGTAGCCGGACCGCCCGGCGGAACCAGGGTCCCCACTTGTCGGCGCCGACGGTGTACTCGTACCCGATGCCGACGCGCTCGCCCGGGTAGAGCGGGAAGCGGCCCTCGTCGTTCTCGAAGAGCAGCCAGACTTCCTTGAACGCGTCCCGGTCGTGCTTGACCCGGCACCGCATGGGCTCGCCGTCGCCGGCCTCGTCTCCACCGCACCAGGCCCGCAGGCCGATCTCGGACCAGCGCAACGGATGGTCGCGGTGATGCTGGTTGGACCGCTCCGGGTCACCCGGGAAGCGGTCGACGGAGATGCGGACGAGGTACCGCGAGACCGGCTCGCTGGACGCGTTGTAGAGCGACCGCCGTACCGTGCACTGGTAGTGGCCGTCCACAAACGACAGCTCGGCCACCTCCCGTTCCACGACGAGCCCCGTGCCGGGGGGCAGCCATTGTTCGGGCACCGCCGGGTCGCGCCCGACCGCGCCGGGCGCCCCGAGTTGGCCCTTGTACCGGGCGCGCCGCAGTTCCTCGTACTCCTGGTAGCGCCGCCAGATCGCGCCGGACGCGGACAGCACGGCCTCGGCGCGGCGGGCGAAGTCCTCGGTCGGTCGGTGCCGACGGCCCTCGACGTGGCTGACGTACGACGGATCGAAGCCCATCTCCATGGCGAGGCGTTTCTTCGTCAACCCACGCTCGACCCGCCAGCGAGCCAGCTCGGAGGCGAACGCCTCCACCGCCCGCTGCGTGGACAGGTCGCCCGTGACCATCGGCCCGTCTCCCGTCACCGGGTGTTGCGGACTTCTATCGTCACCGTGATCGCGACGCGGCTTACCGCCCTGACAGTTTCCTGACAAAAGGGTTGACAGATCACTTTGAGGCACTCGGTTAGGCGAACCTATGGTTAGGCTAGGCTCACCGAGCTACTGTGATCGGGTCGTTCTCGATCGGGAGGTTGAGGAATCGCCGCGCTGCCGCACCGCGACCTTGCCATCAGTCTGCCGCCGCTGGCGCCGCTGGAGGGCACGCTCACCGCTATGCGGCAACGGTACGGCGATGCCACCGTCCACGGCCTGCTCCCCGGTCTCACCCTTCCGGATAACCCACCGCCGAGCGACTGGACCCCGGCCACCCGGATCGTCGACGGTGAGCGGCTACGCTCGCTGCTCGATGCGGCCACCCACCGGTGGTACGCCCCGCGGCACGTGGCCGCCGCACTCGCCTGGAAGTCCTATAGCTACTGGGTGACGTTGCCGGCGGTGCTCGGCTACGCCGCCGCGCATCGGGTGCCGCTGACGACAGCCGAGGATGTGCTCGTACGCTTCCACGACCACCGGCCGTTCCTCACCGTGGCGCTGCGCCCGGGTACCCGGATCGCGGTTCTGCGATCGGACCCGCTCGCGGCCAGCGGCGCGCCGAACATCCGGGTCGTCCGCAACGAAGCCGCGCTGTTGGTCGCCTTCCGCAAAGCGCTTCTCGACCGGCACCTCGAACCGGTCATGGCCGCTCTCCGGTCCACTATCCACATCGGACGCCGTACGCTGCTCGGCTCGGTGGCGTCCGCCGTGGCGTACGGCATTGCCCGCTCTGCCCACGTCCTACCCGGGCCGCCGGTCAAGGTCGCTGGCGACCTGCTCGAGGCGCTCGACGTGGCCGACCTGGTCGAGTTGGCCGAGGACCAGACCGGTGCGGTCGTGGTCCGGCGCCGAACATGCTGCCTGGCGTTCGTGCTGCCGGAGCCCAAGATCTGCTCCGGTTGCCCGGTGCCACGCCTCGCGGCGTGACGACGCTCAGCAACCTTGCCGGGTGGTCTGCCCGTGCCGGATCACCTTGGCCAACCGGCTCCGGCGGTACTCCTTGGCTTGCTCGGTCAACTCATAGTGACGGACCTTGACGAGCTCTGCGGTGAAGGGATCAAATGTCATGCCACTACTCTCGGTGCCTGAGGTAGGCCGCCACATGGGGCGTATTCGCTAACTCGAGCCCGGCCCCAAGCTCTAGGTATGCCTAGGCCATCCCCCGAACGGCTAGACTAATCTCCGCCTGATGGCTAGGTTGGGGTCATCCGTGGGTAGTAGGTCGACGATCGAAGGAGGCCTCGACATGACTTCCCCGTTCGCCGCAACCCGTACAACAGCTCCACAGCCCCGCACGCCCGACGACGACCGCAGCTTGCTCGACGAACGGCAGATCGCCGACGACAACGCCACCGAGCTGCTGCGCACGATGGCGGCGCTACCTGCCCGCCACCCGTCCCGCCCGGCAATGCGGGAGCAAGTTATAGAAACGTGGCTGCCGTTGGCGTACAACCTCGCCAATCGTTTCGCCAACCGCGGTGAGCCACTCGACGACATCATCCAGACCGCGACGATCGGTTTGATCAAGGCGATCGACAAGTTCGACCCGAGCCGCAGCGTGGAGTTCACGGCATACGCCGTACCGACCGTCATCGGCGAGATCAAGCGCCACTTCCGGGACCGCACCTGGGACCTGCGGGTGCCCCGCCGGATCCAGGAGCTTCGCCTGGCGATCACCGGCGCCCGGAACGCCCTCGTGCAGGAACTCGGCCGTGAACCGACGGTCGCCGACATCGCCACCCGCCTCGACGTGTCCGAAGAGGAAGTCCTCGAAGGGTACGAGGGCACCCGGGCGTACAACGCCGTCTCACTGCAGGCTCCGGCGCAGACCGCGAGCCAGCCCGGGACGGCACTCGGCGACCTGCTCGGTGAGGAGGATCACGGGTACGAGGTGGCGGAGCTACGGATCGCTCTCACTCCGGCACTGTCCCGTTTGGACGAACGTACCCAGCGGATCCTCATGCTGCGTTTCTACGGCAACATGACCCAGTCGCAGATCGCGGAGCAGATCGGCATCTCGCAGATGCACGTGTCCCGCTTGCTCGCCAAGGCACTGTCCACATTGCACGACGAGCTGGACGACGAGGCATTCACGACGCCCGACCCTGTTGACGTTGCTGAATGAGCAACCGGTCGACCGCCTGACCCAGCAACGCGTTCTCGGCGCGTAGGGACTCGTTCTCGGCGCTCAGGCGGTCGATCTCCACGAGCAGGACAGGCACGTCCTTCGCCACGAGTACGGCCACGGCAGGCTGAGTGTCCGTGGCCGCCTCGGCGAACAGGCGGACACGCCGACGAATCGCATCGATGTCAGGGGGCATCGATAAATGCAACGAGCCACCGCGGGTGCAGTCACTCGTCGACGCCGCCCATTACCCTCCGTATCGCCGCTTCCGCCGCGGCCTCCAGGTACGGCCGCAGAGCTTCGGCGAGCGCGGGCACGTCCACCGGCGCTGGTATCACCGGACCACGCAGCGCCGCCTCGAGCATGATGGCGCCGACCGAACCCGCTGGAGGCACACCGATCGTGGCCGCTCCCGGGCGGGAGACCATCCAGTTACGCAGGTTCTCGACGTCCGCCAGCACGTTCCCGACGGTACGGGTCGGGGAGCCGGTATCGTTGATCAAACGTTCGGTCTGCTCCATGTCGTCTCCATCTCCTCCACCACCGCCGCCAGACGGGAACACCAAGGCCCGCAGCTGGTCGAGGGTGCCTCTAAAGGCGTTGGCGTCGCAGGTGTTCTGCGAATCTATTCGGGTAAGTGAGCCGTACTGCAAAATCACCGGCGTCTGGCCGGAGTACGCCGCCCACCGGCTGCTGCCGTCGCCCGGGTACGCCGACCGGTAGTGCACCGCCGGGTTGTCACCGTAGGCGGATGCCCACAGTGGATACGACAGGCCGCGCAGCCGGTCGCTGTACAGCCACCGCGGCGCGTAGACCACCGGCCGCCAGCGCCCACCGGTACGCGAGACGAAGTAGTCGCACCACGACTCGATCTCGGCGAGGTTCGGCTCCCGCGGCATGTAGTCGAACTTCTCCGCGTCCAGCTGGACAATGAACGGCCCCTCCCGCCACCACGGCGAAAGCTCGTCGAGGGTACGGATGAACGCGTCCACCTGTGGCCGCTGGTCCCCCGGATGGTTGACCGCGTACGCGCCGAGCAACGGGACGACGCCGCGAGCCCGTCGCGCAAAGTCGTCGTACCGGTCGTTGCGGGACGTCTTGTCCGTCGCCTTGTGCGTCATGAACACGATGCCGTCGCGCACGGCCGCCGCGATGTCCATGGGCCCGCGACCCCAGTCCCAGTGCGACGCATCCCACCCAAAGATGGTCATCGACCCCTCCCTCCGCGGGAGGTTATACGGTTTGGCGGTGCCTGACTGTCCGATCTGCGCCAAACACCGTGGCGAGGGGCCGCTGGTTGGCCCGTTGGTATGGCAGGACGAACACCTTGCGATCTACCACCGACCGCTCGGCGACGACGGTACGGCGTTCCTGGGCTACCTGTTCGTGGAGACCCGCCGGCACGTCCCGTACCTCGACGAGCTGACCGACGCCGAGGCGGAGGCGATCGGACGGGCGGTACCGCGTGCCGCCCGCGGGCTCCGCGCCGAGCTGGGTGCGGAGTACGTCTTCTCCGCGATCGTCGGTACCGGCGTCGCCCACTTCCACCAGCACGTGTTCGTCCGCCACCCCGGTACGCCGGCGGAATACGGCTGGATGACCGCAGACGACTGGCCGAAGGCGCCACGCGGGCAGTTGGCGGACATCGTCGACCTCTGCGATCGGCTTCGGCCGTACCTGGAGAACTGACGCGGAGGGCGTGGGATTCGAACCCACGAGGACGGGGTTACCGCCCTAACGGTTTTCAAGACCGTCGCCATCGGCCACTAGGCGAGCCCTCCTGACCTGCGGCAACATCCCGATCATGACGACCCTCCCGGGCCGTTGTCCCGCGCCTGTCCCGCAGCAGATGGACCATCGGCCGGAGCCCCCGGCCCACCTGCGACCAGTGTGCCAGACGACCTTCCGGCGTCGAGCGCGGCGGAGATCCTGGCGTTGAAGGTGTCCACCTCCCGTCGATGCAGTTCGTGTAGGTGGTCAGCGACCTCCGCTCGAAGTCCACGTCGACCTGACGCCGGACCCGCGTGAGTGCCATGATCGGTAGTTAGATGGCACACCGCGGGGGGCGGTACATGTCAGAGCAGGAGCTGATCGCCGGCACCGGCATGGTCGCAGTTACGGAAGCCCAATTGCGCGCGGAGGAGAGTGGCCGCGCGGATGGGCTGTTCGCCGATCCGTACGCCCAGGCGTTCGTGGACGCCGCACCGCCCGAATGGGCCCCATCCAGGATCACCTCGTCGGCCAGCGGGTCGCTCGACATCGCGTTCAGGTGGAACGCGGTGATACGGACCCGGTTCTTCGACGATTACCTGCTCGCGGCGTGCCGAGCCGGCTCTCGCCAGGTCGTCCTGCCCGGCGCCGGACTGGACACCCGGGCGTTCCGGCTCGACTGGCCGGCCGACACCAGCTTCTTCGAGATCGACCTGCCTGCGGTGATCGACTTCAAGGAGGCCGTGCTGCACGAACGAGCCGCCCGGCCGCGTTGCCGGCGAACCACGCTCCGGCACGATCTGCGGGACGGTCTCCCCGCCCCGTTGGCGGCGGCCGGCCTCGACCCGACGATCCCGACCGCCTGGCTACTCGAGGGTGTGCTCATCTACCTGTCCGGCGAAGAAGTGGAGCGGCTACTCGGCGAGGTCACGAGTATGTCCACAGTGGGCAGTCGAGTAGCCTCCGAGCACGGTACGGCCAAGACGTCGACACGGGTGGATCTGGCCAAGACGATGCCGGCGATGCATGACTACAGCAAGCTGTGGAAGACCGGGCTGGATGTGGACTCCGCTGCCTGGCTGATCGCACATGGTTGGCAACCGATGGTACGTGCCGCTGCGACGGTGGGAGAGGCTTATGAGCGGCCGGCACCGCCGGAGAGTGTCGGTGCCTTCCTGACCGCGGTCCGCGTACGCACGACCTGACCGCAGAGTCGTCGGCCGGAACTCCAGCCTACGGGGGATCAGCGGGTGAGCGAGTCCGCGCAGCTCAGCGCGCGTTTCGGCTGGCAGATCAGAAGTGACTTCGCGGGGCGAGAAATCGTGGCGCCGCTTTCGAGACCGACGCCATCCGCCACTAGGCGAGCCCTCCATGCGGAACCTCAGTGTGCCACGGTAGCCGGAAGGGGCCGCTGCCAGCCGGCCCCTCTGCCGCACCGGTGGACTACTTG
>Ga0209382_10001628_pt1 | contig 34884 bp, 35 predicted proteins | sample SoiMetdeltSBSDD5_FD_187599 | JGI IMG/M metagenome (GOLD analysis project Ga0209382, IMG submission 187599) | Bulk soil microbial communities from a Populus tree surrounding site in Tennessee, USA - Soil MetaG P. deltoides SBSDD5 (SPAdes) (version 2) | ecosystem: Environmental > Terrestrial >... | reverse complement strand
AGTGGCAACCGGTCCGTCCGATCGTCGACCTCATGGGGTGTGATCCGCTTATGTCAGGCACCGACGTGGGCGGCAGAAGGAGGACTTCGATGGCGCAGCCAGTCGCGAAGAGGGTGTCAGCCTGGTGGCGACAGCGTGAGTATCAGCCAGGTCGTCGTCGGCTCCTCCAGGCGGGTGGAGCAGCAGCAGGACTGGGGCTGTTGTCCGGCTGTGGATCGCTGCAATCGCTCGGGCTGGGACGTCGGACTCCCCGGATCGGCCTTCTCTACGTCGAGAACCCGGTCGTCCACATGTGGATGGGTACCTGGACCGGTCGCATGACCGAGCTTGGGCACGTCGATGGCAAGAGTGTCACCTTTGAGCGGCGCATTGCGCCCAACAACGACGGCTTCGACGTGCCCGCAAAGGAGCTAGTGGACCTGAAGGTTGACGTCATCATGGCGGCTGGGTGGGCGGCCATGACGGCGGCGAAGAAGGCGACGTCGACCATCCCGATTGTCGGAATCAGCAGCGACCCGGTCGGCACCGGCCTGGTGCAGAGCATCCAGCGCCCGGGCGGGAACACCACCGGCGTCACCACCCTGTCCGTCGCGCTGGCCGCGAAGCGCGTCGAGGTCTTCAAGGAGATCATCCCCGGACTCCAGAGGACTGGTGTCATGTGGAACTCGAAAGTTCCTGACCGCACAGCCGAGTTCGAAGAGACGAAGAAGGCGCTGGCGACCTTCAACATGCCGCTCGTCGATCTCCCGGTCCAATCGCCAGACGACTTCAAACCGGCGTTCGATCAAGCGGAGGCCGCGAAGGTCGACGGGCTCATCTTGCTCTTCGACCAGCTCACGTTGCCAGGCGCGACGGCGAACGCGTTCTCATACGGTCCGAACATCGATCCGCTCGCGGGGTTGATGGACGAGAAGAAGATACCGGCCGTCTGCGACGTTCGGGAGTGGGCCGAAGGCAGCGGCGGTCTGACCACCTACGGGCCGGATTTCCACCTGCTCTTCAAGCGGACGGCCGAAATGACAGACAAGATCCTGGCCGGTACGAAGCCAGCTGACATCCCGATCGAGGAGCCGTCAACCCCCATCCTGACGATCAACCTCGACGTTGCCAGGAAGATGGGCATCACGATTCCACCAGCAGCGATCCAGATGGCGGACCACGTCTTTCCAAACCGGTGATCGTCGAGCCGGCGCGGTACACTCCTTGTAGAGAGAGTCTGGAAGGAGGCCGGTGATGGACGTCCTTGGAACGCTGCCGGTCTGGGCACAGCTCCTGATCGCATTTCTCGTGGCGGGCGTGCTGATCGTCATGAACATCGGCTGGCTGATCCAGGCGCGCGGCTGGCTCGATCAGCAGAAGCAGCGGCGCGGGAGCAGCGCGCCGGGCACGGGGACGGCTCCAGCCCGCACCCCGACGCAGCCGGAGCGCGACCGCGTTTGATGCGGGCCTGGCCGTAGATCGGAGCTCGGAAGGGGCGGCCTACTTCGCCGCCGCCATCGCGTCGAGATACTCCTTGCGGATCTGCTCGCCGGCAGCGCTCTGCCACTCCTTCAGGATCTGGTCGAACTCGCTGAACGGCTTCCGTCCAAGCAGGATCTCGCGGATGCCGTCGTTGTAGGCGGTGTCTGCCGTCGCGCCTCGAGCGTACAGGGTCGGCGCGTAGAAGCCGTTGGTCGGATCGTCGATACCGAGCGGGAGGACCGCCTTCTCGGCCTCGTGGGCCGCCTGCGCATACCCTGCCAGGGCCGGCTCGCAGTGGACCCACGGGTGCTCGCAGATGTACCGCCAGGGCACGTAGCCAGATCGGCTGCGCCCGTCGGCTGACGGGATGGGCGTCCCCTTCTCGTCGACCGTGTAGTCCTGGCCCTTGATCCCGTACTTCAGCAGCGTGCTCTCCTCGCTGCCGAACGGCGATGCCAGGAAGTTCATGATCCGGAGCAGCTCCTTGATCCGCTCCGGTGGCGCCTTCTTGAGGACGTTCATCGAGACGAAGCCGGTGCTCAGGTAGGCGACCGGCTTCTGGCCGGCCGTGGCGTGGAACGGCTTGATCAGGCCGGTGCGCGTCGGCGGGTTCTGCTGGAGCCCCCGCTGCCAGGCGTCCACCCAGGAGTTGCCGTGCCCCTCGACCGTCACGACGAACTTCTTGGCGACCCAGTCCGTCCGTGAGTTGGTCATCGTGGCGATGTCCGGCGTGAACAGGCCGAGCGCGATCAGCTCGCGCAGGTAGCCGACAGCCGCCTTGTACTCATCGGTCTCGCGGTCCTTGATCAGCTTGCCGCTGGACTCGAGTTTCCAGTTGTTCGGCGCCCCGAACATCTGGGTGTAGCCGCTGAGGCCGAACAGCCGGTCGTTGGTGCCGAAGTTGCCGATCGCGCTCCGGAACTCACGCGGGCGGTTGAGCTGCTGGAGCACCTTCTTGAAATCGTCGGCGTCCTTCGGAGTGTAGTCCGCGCCGACGTCCGAGTCGTAGAAGTCGACGTTCTTGAAGAAGTTGCCCCCGTACGGCGGGATCGACGTCATCTGGCGCTGGATCGGGATCAGGTACATCGCCCCGTCGATGATCGAGATCGAGTTCTTCCAGGCCGGCGTCGGGATCGCGGCGAGGTACGGGTACTCCTTCGCCGCGTCGCCACTCAGGAACGGCGCGAGGTCTGCGCACTTCGCCTTGAAGAACCCGGGCAGGTTCGGCGCGACGCTGAACCCGAAGAAGATGTGCATGATGTCCGGCAGGTCGTCGCTGGCGATGGTCGTGGCAAACTTCGGGCGGTAGTCGGCGCCAGCCACCATGCTCATCTGGACGTTCGCGTTCAGCCGCTTGTTGACCTCCTGCCAGGTCGGGTTCTGGTCGAACGGGGTGGGGGCCGGAAAGTACGAGGGGATCAAGACGTTGACGGTGCTGCCGGTGCCCGGCGGCTCGGCAACGGCCTTGAAGGAGGTGGTCGGATAGGTGTTGTAGGCGTCGCTGTAGAGCGGGTCGTCCAGATGGAAGTCGGGCTTGATGCTGCTCTGGTACGCGGTGTAGGTCGGGAAGGACACCTTTGGGGGCGCGGCGGCCTTCTGCTGCGATCCGGCGTCCGCCTTTGGCGCCGCCTGACCGGCCGTCGTGCCGGCACCTGAGCCGGCCGGCGGCGTCGGCGTGCAGGCCGTCAGGGCCAGCGGGACCCCGCCGACGCCGGCCAGCATCCCGATCGCGGAGAGGCGGAGAAAACCGCGACGGTTCAGGCCTGGAGCGGACTGCTCGTGCTTCGAAGCACAGCGTGCGTTGCTCGGCTTCCTCACAACCACGCGTCACCTCCTCGTGATCGCGAACGTCGCCTGAGGTCTCGAACGTGGGCAGGCTCGTTCGGATACTGCACCAACGCCGGCACAGTTGTCCAACAATCCGTACGTCCGGACTGTAGGCGGTCGTCAGGAGCCTGTCAAGGGCAGCAGGAAGGTCAGGTGGCCGGGGTTGCCTGGGCTGCCGGCTGCGCGGCGGGCCGCTGGGCGCGGACTTGCTCCAGGAACGCCCGGTGGAACCGGTCGTCCGTGGTGAGCTCCGGGTGGAAGCAGCTCACCAGCAGGCTGTCCTGCCGGGCCGCCACGATCGTGCCGTTGTCGAGGCTCGCCAGGACGTCCACGCCCGGCCCCGTCGACTTGATCGCCGGGGCACGGATGAAGATCGCCCGGAACGGCTCCTCGCCGAGGCCGGCGATCTTGACGTCCGCCTCGAAGCTCTGAAGCTGCCGTCCGAACGCGTTGCGCTCCACGACCAGGTCCATCGTCGCCAGCAGCGGCTGATCGAGGCCGCCGATGTCCTTCGCCAGCAGGATCGTGCCGGCGCAGGTACCGTAGACCGGGAAGCCGGAGTCGACCAGCGTGCGGAGCGGCTCCAGCAGCTCGTAGTGCACCAGCAGCTTGCCGATCGTCGTGCTCTCGCCGCCGGGGATGATCAGGCCGTCCAGCCCGTCGAAGTCGGACGGCAGGCGCACCTCGCGAGGGTGCGCCCCGAGCCGCTGGAGCATCTGGACGTGCTCGACGAACGCACCTTGCAGCGCGAGCACGCCGATGGTGAGATCGGAGAACCCGCCAGCCATGTCATTTGCCATTGCAGTGTCCTCCGATCTCTCCTGAGTCCTCGTCTTACCAGCCGCGCGGCGCCATCAACTCCCGCTCGGGGATCGCGCCAAGCTCGATGCCGGGCATCGCATCACCCAGGCCCTTCGAGACCTCGGCGATGATCCCAGGATCGCGGAAGTGGGTCGTCGCCTTGACGATCGCGGCGGCCGTCTTCGCCGGGTTCTGGCTCTTGAAGATTCCGGAACCGACGAACACGCCCTCGGCGCCAAGCTGCATCACCAGCGCGGCATCGGCAGGAGTCGCCACGCCGCCGGCACAGAACAGCACGACCGGCAGCTTGCCCTCCTGCGCGACCTCGCGGACCAGCTCGTACGGCGCGCCGAGGTTCTTCGCCTCGGCCATCCACTGATCCGGGCCGAGAACCGTCAGCTTCTTGATCGCGCCGACAATCGCGCGGAGGTGGCGGACCGCCTCGACAATGTTGCCTGTGCCCGGCTCGCCCTTGGAGCGGATCATCGCGGCGCCCTCGCCGACGCGGCGCAGCGCCTCGCCGAGGTCGCGCGCGCCGCAGACGAACGGCACCTTGAACGCGTGCTTGTCGATGTGGTGCTCCTCGTCGGCCGGAGTCAGCACCTCGGACTCGTCGATGTAGTCCACGCTGAGCGCTTCGAGCACCTGGGCCTCGACGAAGTGGCCGATTCGAGCCTTCGCCATCACCGGGATCGAAACCGACTCGCAGATCCGCTCGATCAGCTCCGGCGGGCTCATCCTCGCGACGCCGCCGTGGACGCGGATCTCGGCCGGGATGCGCTCCAGCGCCATCACCGCGCAGGCGCCGGCGTCCTCGGCGATCTTCGCCTGCTCAGGCGTCACCACGTCCATGATGACGCCGCCCTTCAGCATCTGGGCCAGGCCCTTCTTGACGGTGAACGTCGCTTCCTGCATGCCGAGACCTCCCCACGTGTTGTGCGGAAACGGGCCATGCTCCCGGCCGCCGGCCGGAGCCCGATCGCCGCCGCTGCGTCTGACTACAGACCTTACGGAAGGTCACTGGTCTGGTACAAGATCCAATTCCGTATGATACCATCAGACCAATCTTCGAAGTAGGCGGTAGGCAGAGGGCAGTAGGCAGTCAGGGATCTTCTGCCTACTGCCCTCTGCCTACCGCCTACTGGGGGCCGCATGGCGACGGCACTGGCGATCCCGCTGGACGAGCGCGGCCCGCTCTCCCTCCAGCAGCAGCTCTACACCAGATTGCGTGACGACATCCTGGCCAGGAGGCTCCGGCCCGGCGAGCGCCTGCCGCCCTCGCGGACCCTGGCCGCGCAGCTCGCCGTCTCGCGGACCACCGTCGTGCTGGTCTACGACCAGCTCGTGGCCGAGGGGTACGCCGAAGCGCGCCAGGGGTCCGGCACGTTCGTTTCGCGGCAGATCCCGGACGATGCGCTGGTCGCGGCGCGCCGGCCGAAACTGGTCCCCGTCGAGCGGGACGCGGATGGGGGCTCGGCCGGCCTGCCCGAGGCTGAGTCGTCGGACCAGGCCGAGCCGTCCGGCGTCCAGGGGCTCTCCGTCTGGGGCGAGCGGATGGCGGACGTCCACCGACTCGTCTGGGGCGCGGACGGCCGCGTCGCCGAGCGGTACGGCGCGCTCCCGTTCGATTTTCGGCCGGGCCGCCCGGACTGGGACACGTTCCCGCGCCAGATCTGGGGTCGGCTGACGGCGCGCCAGGTCCGCGAGCGCTTCGAGGAGCTGGCCTCGTACGGCGACCCGGCTGGCTACCGGCCGCTCCGCGAGGCGATCGCCGCCCACCTGGGGCAGACGCGCGGCGTCCGCTGCTCCGCCGAGCAGGTGGTGGTCGTCAACGGCTCGCAGCAGGGCGCAGATCTGTTGATCCGCCTCTTCCTGGACCCGGGCGACCACGCCGCCCTCGAAGACCCGGGTTACGCCGGGGCCGCGCTGACCTTGCAGGCCCACGGGATGTCGGTCAGGCCGGTGCCGGTCGACGACGATGGCCTGAACGTCGCCGCGCTGCCCGCCCCCGACGACCCGCTGGCGCCGCGCCTGGTCTACGTCACACCGTCACACCAGTTCCCGACCGGTGCCATCATGAGCCTGCCTCGGCGGCTGCGCCTGCTGGAGTGGGCGGCGAGGCGGGGGGCACTGATCGTCGAAGACGACTACGACTCCGACTTCCGCTACTCCGGCCGGCCGCTGGAGTCGCTCCAGGGGTTGGACACGCACGGCGTCGTGGCGTACGTGGGCAGCTTCTCCAAGGCGCTCTTTCCGCCGTTGCGGGTCGGGTTCGTGGTGCTGCCGCCCCGCCTGATGCAGCCGTTCGTCGCCGCCAAGTGGCTCGCCGATCGGCAGACGGCCACGCTCGATCAGCAGGTGCTCTCCGACTTCATCGGCGAGGGCCACTTCGAGCGCCACCTGAGAAGGATGCGCCGGCTGTACCAGGCCCGGCGCGATGCGCTGCTCGCTGCCCTTCGTACCCACCTCGGGGACTCGGTGACGGCCGGCGGCGACGGTGCCGGCCTGCATCTGGTCGCCTGGCTGCCGCCGGGCACCGATGCCGTCGCGCTCTCGGCCGAGGCCGCCACTATCGGGGTCGCGGCGCCGTCGCTTGACCCATACTATCTGGGAACGGCTGGACGGCCCGGGCTGATGCTTGGGTACGCCGCGCTCGACGAGGCCCGGATCGTCGAGGGGGTCTGCCTGCTGGCGCGGGCAGCCCGGCGGATCGGATGACGGAGGACACGGCATGAGGCTGGCGGACGCGCAGCACCAGGCGCTCGGAGCCGGGCGGGCGGTCCGCGCCGTCGAGGCTGACCAGATCATCGGCCGCGACGCCGTCAACCTGTACGTCCGGACCTATACCACGATCTTGCGCACCCCTGGCGACGTGCCGGTCCGGGCGTTCGAGGCGGCCCATATGGGGGTCGGATCGAGCCTCCACCCCGGCGCTGACTCCGGGCTGCCGGATCCGGGCGCGTTCATCTACGCCACGCAGCGCCTCCCCTCGTGCATCGCCGCAGTCGAGCGGGTGGTGATGGCCCAGCTCCCCGAGCAGATCTCGTCGGTCGTGGACGGCGACATCGCGCAGTGGACGCGCGTCTCGGCGCCGGGCCGGCGGCGGCAGTGGTACTGGGACGGCTCAGCTACCCTGGCCGTCTCGATCGCCTCGACCTCGGACCTCGACGACGTCATCCCCACCCTGGTGGCGTACCAGATCGAGTGGAACAAGCTGCACGACCTGATCGAGAAGCAGCCACCCGTGGCGGCGCTGCTGGCACGCGAGGCGCCGCCGGACGACGCCGACCTGGTCCTCCTGGGCGAGCGCCTGGTGCTCCCCGCCGAGGACTGGGCTCGGTTGCGGCAGATCTGGGGCGGTCAGCTCTGGTCCATCCTCCAGGCGATGGCGGCCGGCCCGAAAGACGTCAAGGTCCGGATGCTCGGCGGCACCCACGTCGGGTACGAGCGGCTGGTGGATCGCTGGTGGCAGCCGATCGGCAGCTTCCTTTCCGATCAGGGGCTGCTGGAGCGACCGGTCTATTTCGTCTCCTCCAACCCGCACAGCATCGTCAACCTGCTCTCCGGGTACGTCAGGCGACGCGCCGAGACGCTCTGGCGGTTCCTGGAGGCGACCCGTGACGGCGCCGCGGCGGCTGAGATCGAGGCGCTACGGCGAGCGCGCAGCTATAGCAATCCAGAGAACGTGCTCTACTACGCCGCCCGACTCTGGCACGCCAGCCACGACGACGCCTTGATGAAGACGCGTCGCACCGCCGAGGAGGCCGAACGCGGCATCACGACGATCGCGCCGACCAGCGGCTTCGACGTCACGGCCCAGGTGATCGACCTCTGCCGAGTGAAGCCTGAAGATCTCGATCCGCGGCTCGAGAAGCTGGCCGAGGTGATCGGCAAGACTGACGCCGTGATCCTGAACGTCGACTATCCGCTCGGGATGGCGGCCTACTACATCGGGCGGCAGATCGCGGAGCGGATCGTCGACCTTAGAGGCTTCTACGTGCTCGGCAAGGCCGCGACGTTGAACGGGGCCGTGGGCGACGTGATGTTCGCGGACGAGGTGTTCGACGAGCACACCGGCAACGTCTACTCGTTCCCAAACGCCTTCGGCTACGACGAGGTGGCGCCATGGCTGGAGCGCGGCTCGGCGCTCGACCGACAGCACGCGGTGACGGTGCGCGGGACGTTCCTCCAGAACCGTGAGTACCTGGAGCTGTTCTATCGCAAGGCGTACACGATCGTGGAGATGGAGGCCGGGCCGTACCTGAGCGCCATCTACGAGGCGAGCTACCCGGAGCGCCACCCCCAGGACGACGCGGTCCACTTCCGGGACCTGCCGTTCGACGTCGGGTTCATCCACTACGCCTCGGACACGCCGTACACCCGGGCGCGGACGCTCGGCAGCCGCCGGCTCTCCTTCGAGGGGATCGACTCGACGTACGCCTCGACGGTGGCGATTGCGCGTCGCATCCTGAGCCTCGAAGCCGAGCGGCTCGGTCTCCGCCGCTGACCGCCGAGGTCGCGTAGAGTCGTCGGATTGCCGTGTGGGGTGTTATCGCGGTGACAGTTGCCGCTGCCCAGGACTTCTATCGTGGTGAGTGACCGTCAGCCCACGCACTGATAGTTGCCCGTGGGCTGGTGCACCCAGGTGACAGGGAGTCCCGATTCATGAACCTCACCCTTCGAACCGGCACGCCGGATGACGCCCCGGAGCTGGGCCGCATCTGTTACGAAGCGTTCGCCGCGATCTCCAGCAAGCACAACTTCCCGCGCGACTTCCCCAACGCGGAAGTCGCGACCGGCCTGACCTCCTTCCTGCTCGGGCACCCCGAGTTCCACTCGGTGGTCGCCGAGCGCGAGGGGCGAATCCTCGGCAGCAACTTCCTCGACGAGCGATCGCCGATCGCCGGGGTCGGCCCGATCACCGTCGACCCGGGCGCCCAGGACCGAGGCGTCGGCAGGCGGCTCATGAGCGCCGTCCTGGACCGAGCGGCCGAGCGCGGCTACGCCGGGGTCAGGCTCGTCCAGGCGGGGTATCACACCCGCTCGCTCTCGCTGTACGTCTCGCTCGGGTTCCAGGTCCGCGAGCCGCTGGCAAACATGCAGGGAGAGGTGCCCCGCGTCACGATTCCCGGCCGCTCGGTCCGCGCGGCGCTGGCCGCGGACCTGGAAGCCTGCAACCGCGTCTGCCAGCGCGTGCACGGCCACCACCGCTCCGGCGACGTGCGGGACGCCATCGCGGCCGGGACGGCGACGGTCGTGGAGCACGACGGCCGCATCACGGGGTACGCCACGTCGCTCTCGTTCTTCGGTCACGCGGTCGGCGAGACGGACGACGACGTCAAAGCGCTGATCGGGGCCGCGTCCTCGTTCGACGGGCCGGGCATCCTGGTGCCGGCGCGGAGCCCGCTGTTCGCCTGGTGCCTGAGTCAGGGGCTTCGCACGGTGCAAACGCTGACGCTGATGAGCGTTGGCCTGTACAGCGAGCCGCGCGGAGCGTTCCTGCCGTCGATCCTGTACTGATCGGCTATCGTGAGGGATCATGGTGAGTGCTCCTCCTCCCCCTCTCCCTCGCAAGGGATGTCGGCGCAGCCGATGTTCGCGCCGCGCAGCGGAGGGGGTCGGGGGTGGGGGCCTTTCGCGCGCAGCTTCCGGAGGTGCCCATGCCGCCGCTCGACCTGGCGATTCATGGCGGGACGATCGTCACCGCGACCGAGACTCGACGTGCCGATCTCGGCATCGCGGATGGCAAAATCGTCGCGATCGGCGAGGTTGGCGAGGCGCTGGTCGAAGAGGACGCGACCGGCCTGCTGGTACTGCCCGGCGTCGTCGATCCGCACACCCACCTGGAGGCCCAGTTCCGCGCTGACGGCCCGTACACCGCCGACGACTTCCTGTCCGGGACGGAAGCGGCAGCGTGCGGCGGCGTGACGACCATCATCGACTACGCCCGCCAGTTCCCCGGCGCCATGCTCTCAGACGGCATCCGCGAGTGGACCGCCCGCGCCGCCGACAAGGCGCTGATCGACTACAGCTTCCACATCGTGGTGACGGACTTCTCGGATGCCACGCTCGCCGAGGTGCCGGCGCTGCTGGCGGACGGGTTCCCCTCGGTCAAGGCGTTCATGATGCGGATCTCGGACGCCGACCTGCTGAAGCTGATGCGGGCCAGCGCCGATGCCGGCGGCCTGGTGATGGCCCACGCCGAGAACGCGGCCGTCCTGGACCACCAGAAGGAGATCCTGTTCGCCGAGGGGAAGCGGGCGGCGCGCTGGTACGTGGACAGCCGCCCGGAGATCGGCGAGGCCGATGCGACCGCTCGCGCCATCGCCTACGCCGACCTGACCGGCGCGACGGTCTGCGTCGTCCACCTCTCGTGCGACGCCGCGCTCCAGCGGGTCCGCGAGGCGAAGGCGAGAGGCTCGCGGCCCTGGATCGAGGTCCGCCCCTGTTACCTGCTGCTGGACGCCGACCGCTACACGGCCGAGGGTGTAGACCCGTTGACGCTCAGCGGCTGCCCGCCGCTGCGCCAGGCCTGGAACCTGGACAAGCTCTGGGCCGGCCTCGCCGACGGCGCGATCGACATGGTGGGCAGCGACCATTGCGCCTGGACGTTGCGGGAGAAGTCAGTCGGCGCCGATGACTTCAGCCAGATCCCACACGGCATTCCGGCGCTGGAGACCCAGCTCCCGACCCTTTGGAGCGTCGGCGTCAGCCACAACGGGCTGGCGATGGAAGACGGACGGTCGGCAAATCGTCTGGTCGAGGCGATGTCGACGGCGCCGGCGAAGCTGCACGGCCTCTACCCGAGGAAGGGAACGATCGCGATCGGCTCGGACGCGGATCTGGTGCTGTTCGACGATAACCGCCGGGAGACGGTCAGGCAGGCGACGCTGCACTCCCGGGCCGGCTACGAGCCGTGCGAGGGGATGGAGGTCGTCGGCTGGCCGGTAGCGACGTTCTCGCGCGGCGAGCTGATCGCCCGCGACGGCGGGATCGTAGCCAGGCCAGGGCGGGGCCAGCTGTTGCGGCGCCAGCCCCCGCCCCGCCGCGCCTAAGTCTGCTTCTGGTCGCCGCGATCGCCCTGGCCTTTCGGGGCCACCGTCTTGGCGTGACGCCGGCGGTCGGCACTCAACGACCGCCCGACGTCCACCTGGTCCTCGGTGAAGTGACCTTCGTCGTCCCGCCGAACGTACCGCTTGTCGCCGTCGTGCGGCTCGACGAGCTCGCGCTTTCGGGCTGCCATGTCGATCCTCGCTGATTGAGATTGGGCGCGGAAGATCCTGCGCTCAACCTCCGATCAGAAGGCAAGAAGCACACCAGCTTCCGACCTGCCAGTCCGCGCCGAGCTCAATCGTGGAGGCCCGGAAAGCAAACCGCCCGGATCAGGCCGGCTGGAGGCCGTGGATGTTGACGTCAACGCCCTTGACATAATGCACCAGGGGTGGCGGGGCCGTCGGCTGGGGTATCCCCGCCGCGGCGATCAGCTCGTCGCGTAGGCCCAGGAGCGTGGCGCGCTGGAGCGGATACGCCGTGTGGTGGACCTGGCCGCGCCACAGCTGGCCGCCGCGTTGCACGTGCAGGTAGTACCGCTCGATCAGAAAATGCTCCAGCGTGCCGGGCGCCGAGGCCCCCAGGTGCTCGCCCGGCTCGAACAGTGCCCAGGTCCGGGGGCGGCCCCCGCCGATCCGCCGGCTCCGGTACTCGATCTTCGCGCCGTCCCGACGAAGCCCCATCCTGGCCCAGAAGTACGGCAGCCCGAACTGGGCCCGAGCGACGGCGACCGCCACCCGCGAGGCCGCTTCCAGCGAGAAGAAGTAGACGCTCGGGTCGCGGCCGTCCAGGTGGGTGTACGTCCGGACGTTCGTCTCCAGGAAGCGGAACGCCAGCCGCTCAGGCGCCCAGTTCGGGCGGACGCCGACGAGCCAGAACGGCACCAGCCCGACGTAGGCGACACCCTCATAGGTGTCGATCGAGAGCGGCTCGGGGACAAGCGGGCGCAGCACTTCGACGGGGACCGGCCAGTGCAGGAACAGCAGGTCGCGCCAGCGCTGGTAGCCGACGATCGGCTGGGCCGGCCGGAGGGTCGGCGCGATTCGATCGATCTCGCGGGTGATCACATCCCAATTATGCGTCCTCGTCGAACAGCGGCAGCAGGCCGGGCGTCGAGGCGCCCTCGATCGCCAGCATCCGAAGCTTCGTCTTGACGCCGCCCCGGGCCGAGAAGCCGCCGGTCTTGCCGCCGGCCGCGACCACCCGGTGGCACGGCACGACGATCGCGAACGGATTCTGCCCGAGCGCCTGCCCGACCTCGCGCGCCAGGCGGCGCTCGCCGAGGTGCGCCGCGATCTCGCCGTAGGTCAGGGTCGAGCCCGGCGGGATCGTCCGGGCGACCTCGTAGACGCGCCGGTTGAACGGCGGCACCTGCTCCATGTCGAGCACCACGGCGGTCAGGTCGGTCGCCTCCCCGCGCAGCAGCGCCACGATGCCGTCAATCGCCTCCTGAACCTCCGCCGGCGGCGCGGCCTCCTGGGCGTCCGGAAACCGCCGGTGCAGGCGCCGGCGCGTCTCGGACGCCTCGCGCTCCGGCAGGTGGATCCCGACGATCCCGTCCGGCCCCCAGGCGATGCCGCAGGTGCCGATCGGCGTCTCGAAGAGCGTGAACCCGCGCACCGTGCTGGTCGTCGTCATCATCATGGCCGTCATGGTGGTCTGTCCTGCTAGATTCCTGTACTCGGTGTCAGTTCGCGTGTCTACGCCGCCAGCCATGCTCGCCGGCATCTCTGTGACGTTGCTCATGCCCAGTACAACACGAGCACACCGGTTCGGGTTGCAGACGCCGGCGCGATGCTACGGGAGCACGTAGACCGCGAAGTTGCCGTACTCGTGCGCGTAACGATAGCCGCGCCGCAGCAGGAGGCCGTCGTACGCCCAGCGCAGCGACTCCTCGCCGATCTCCAGCACCAGCACACGGATCGGCATTCCCAGGTAGGTGTCGTCGTACCAGCCGCCGTTCAGGTCCCAGGTAACGTGCTGCCACGACTCTTGATCGACGTAGTTGTGGTTGCTGGTGTACCAGGCGACCTCTTTCGAGGCGACGTACAGCTCGCCGGGCCGGAGCAGCGCCTCCACGGCAGCCGCCGCCTCCTTCTGCCCGTGCCGATCGTAGTAGTAGGTCGTCGAGCCCGTCCGCCCATATTGCGCCAGGTCCAATGTCAGCGACCAGGACACCGTCAGGAGGAACAAAGCGACCGGGACGGCGCCCAGCAGGTTGCGCCGGCCGAGCACGGCCCAGAGCGCCGCGATCCCCAGCCCGATCAGCAGCGGGACGATGATCAGGTCGACGTTGAGCGACGCCTCCCAGAGGATGCCCCAGGATACCGCCATCCGCTCCCAGTACCAGGCCAGCAGCAGCGCCCCGCCAACCAGCGCGACGCCGTACTGCGCCAGCGTCGGGCGGCCGGCCGTGGCGGCGACCAGGGCACCGGCGGCAGCGGCCCAGAGCGGAAGCATCGCGGAGTGGTACTTGGGGAGGTTGCCGGCCAGCTTGAAGATGTACGCCAGGTAGATCGCGGCGCCCAGCACCACCAGCAGGTCACTGGCGTCCAGCCCCTTGCCGCGCAGCAGGCTCCAGAGTCGAGGTAGCCCGGCCGCCACGAACAGCAGGCAGAAGAAGGGGCCAAGCCAGAGGATCGCCGGGGCGACGCCCATCGTGAACGCCTGGAGGCTCACCAGCCGGTCGGCCGAGCTGACGCCGCTCTCGATCGCCTCGTTCTTGAACACCTGGATCGTGTAGTCCGTCGGCATCCCCAGCGCCGCGCTCAGCCCGAGCCAGGTCATGGCGAAGATCGTCCAGCCCAGGGCTATCGTCGCCAACGCCTGGAGCGCTCCACGCCAGCCGGCCGCCTGAAAGAAGCGCGTGAACACCAGCGCGACGGCCAGGATCAGGGGGGACGTGGACTTCGCCCAGATCGCCACGGCGTACACACACGCGACGCCGACGATCGTCGAGAGACTCCAGGAACCGGGCAGGCGGACCGCCAGCCAGACGACGGCGGCGATCAAGAGCATCAGCACCGTGTTGTCGATGTCCAGGATCATCGAGGCCTGGATCGCGAGCGGGTTCAACGCGTAGAGCGCGACGGCCAGGACGCCGGCGACGAGCGCTCGATGCTGGCTGCCGCTCCGGCTCAGCACGGCCCGCCGCGCGAGATCGAACGCGAAGCCAGCCGCCACCAGCATGCAGAGGACGCTCAGCCCGCGCGTCGCCCGCTCTGAGTCGCCGAACAGCGCAACGGTCAGCCCGAGGGCGTAGACGTAGAGCGGCGGGTGCCAGAGCGCCCACTGATCACGCTGCCCGACGAGATGAAGCAGGTATCCCTGGTTCCCGAACGGCAGGCCCGTCGCCGCGACGGCACTCGCCCCGAGCACGAAGCTGACGTCGTCGTAGACGAACGGCTTGTCTATCTGGCCGCCGATCAACCAGAGTGAGGCGGCCAGGAGACAGGCCGCCCCGAGAACGGCCAGCGGCCATCCGCCAACGACGATGCCGGGCCGGGCGGCGATTGCAGGTGCCAGCTCCGGGCGTGCTGGCGAGTCGCGCTCGAGGGTGGCGGTCATCTCCGGCGTCGCTGGCCCCGTTTCATGCGGTCAAAGTCGCGGTTACGGGAACGCTTCCGCGCTGCCGAACGGTAGCACGTTTGCCCGCCATTCAGGAAGCCCATCCTCCCGAGGGCCACTCAGGTTAAGACGGGCGGCTCGCGATTCGTCAGCGCACGCCAGATCCGGACCGCCAGCCCCCGGGCCAGGAGCAGCATCAGACTCGACACCGTGGCCACCAGACCGGTCCAGATCAGCACCTTGACCGGCCCTGAAGACCCCTCGTCGTCGCGCTGCCCGTCCTTCGTGTTCTTGCCCCCTGGTTGGGCCGGCCGTGACACGAACACCGGGCAGTGTCTGGACAGCACGGCGTTCAGCAGCGCGCCGGTGCAGAGGATCATCGCCAGGAAGTAGAACCAGGTCATCAGCAGCAGGAAGACGCCGAGCGCCTTGTACGCCGCGAAACCCGCCCCGAGGAAGTGCAGGTAGAGCGGAAAGATCTGAGCGAGCGCCACGAACAGCACACCAGCCAGCACGGCGCCTCTCCAGACGTGCCAGACCCTGATGCGAGCGTTCGGAACCACCCGGTAGAGGACCAGGAACATCAACATCGCCGAGAGCAGCGACACGGCCCAGCCAACCAGGAACGCGAAGTTCGGGATCTCGAACGGCAGCACTTCTTCCGAGAGCCCGACCAGGAGCCCGGTCAGGCTGCTGCTCGCCACCGAGACCGTGATCAGCACGGCGTAGACCGCCATCATCAGGAAGGAAACCAGGCGCTGCTGGACGAAGCTCCGATCTGGGGCGCCGTAGAACCGGTCGAACACCGTCGCCATGGTGCCGAACAGGTTCGAGCCGGCCCAGAGCAGCCAGACGATGCTGATGAGGCCGTAGATGCCGCTCAGGTCACGCGTCTCGCTGATGAAGGCGACCAGGTCGCTGGCCTGCTCCGGGAACTGGCTGGCGATCTGCGCGGCGATGGCAGCCTGCCGTTCTGGGTCGCGCAGCACCAGCCCGACGATCGAGAGAATCCCGATCACCATCGGAAACAGCGAGAACAGCAGTTGCCAGGCCATCAGGATGGCGCCCTCGTCGGCCCGCAGCTCTCCCCACGCCGTCACGAACTTGCCGAGCGCGGTCTTCCGCGCCTGCACGATGACGACGTTCACCGATTCGGTGCCGCCGCGGAGCGCCTGACCCGACGTGAGCGTAGCCATGGTATTCAGGATAGCGCGCGGCGAGGTTTCTGCCTATCCCCGCCTTCGTCTTCAGGTTGACGCGCTGCCAGGGCTCCCGTACCATCGCCAGGATGGCGCGCCACGTGTCAGCCCGATGAGCTTCGGGCCTGTTGACCAGGAGGCGCAGCCCCGGAGGCCCCCGTGTCAGACGTCGAAGCGAAGCTCGAAGCGCTCGGCCTGCAGCTGCCGAGCCCGCCCGCGCCAGTCGCCAACTACGTGCGCGCGGTGACCGTTGGTAACCTCGTGTTCCTCTCCGGCCACGGCCCGACCCGAGACGGCGCCTTCGCCTTCCAGGGCAAGGTCGGCGCCGAGCGTACGATTGAGGAGGGGTATCAGGCGGCGCAGCTCGTGATGTTGAACTGCCTCTCGTCGCTCAAGGAGGCGATCGGCGATCTGGACCGGGTCGAGCGGATCGTCAAGCTGCTGGGGATGGTCAACTGCACGGAGGATTTCGGGCAGCATCCGGAGGTCATCAACGGCGCGTCTGACCTGCTGGTGAACCTGTACGGCGAGCGCGGCCGGCACGCGCGGTCAGCGGTCGGGATGCAGAGCCTGCCAAGGGGGATCACGGTCGAGATCGAGATGATCGTCCAGATCCGCGACGCCTGACCCGACGCTGCCGCGCCTCAGGGCAGGGCTGACGCGGAGAGCGCTGTCGCGCTTGTCTTCCGTCGGCCAGCCTTCTTTTCCGCTTCGACGTGGTGATCGAAGACGTAGTCTGGTCCACGAATTGGGATCACCTGAATCGGGATGTGGTCCTCCTCGAGCATGTCCATGGTTCGCTCGAGCACAAGACTGCGCACCGCTTCGGAGTCGTCTTCGGAGGAGTCCATAGCGACACGTGTCCAGAGGATCCACATATACGGATCATCCGGGGCCCTGGTGAGGTCGAACTCGGCGTCCGGGAATGTAGCGCGGATCGTCGCTTTCAGCTCATCCGCCGCTGCTTTGATCTGCTTCACGGATGCCCATTTCCACCGCTCACCCATCATGCTCCCTCCCTCTGTACTATAGCCGCCACGAATCGCTCCGCACGCCGCAGTGCCCGGAGGGACGCGATCTCGCTCACTGGCTTGCTCGTGTAGTCAGCATCGACGCGCAGGTCAGCGTTCTGGGACAGAATCGTCCTCAGGTCGGAGCTGTACTGGTGCCGGCGATGGATAAGCAGCCCATTGAACTGACCCTGCACGAAGCCATGATCCCAGTGCGTACCTCTCCCGGGCGGAGTGACGCCAGCGGCGATCAGCGCATGTATCGCGGCTTGCAGGCATGCGTAATAGCTTCTGTTCGCCGAGCTGTTGTATCTCCCGCCCGCATGCGCCTGCCTGGCGTCCTCCAGGCTCTCCCGAGCCTTGCCGAGGAATGTGGAGCTTGCATTGATCACATTGCCCCCCTCGTGAATCATCCGGCGGAGATAGTACGTCTACCCCGTCTCTCCGTCACCTCGGAGATCGCGTCCACGCGCCGGGAATCGTCGACGTTGGGATCTCTGGCGACCGTTCTGGCGTCTGGAGGCCGCCTGAGCCCCTATAATCTGGTCAGCGATGGCTGATGGATCAGGCTGGTTAGACCGGGCCGCCCGGAGCGGCGCCCAGATACGGCTCGCGGCCGAGGGTTTCGGACGTAGACGGCGGGCCGTTCGGACCGAAGACGGTGGCGATCTCTAGCGATGTCGCGCGCGATCTTGACGGCGTCGCCGCCGCCGTGATCAAGCGCATCCTTCCGAATCTGAATCTGCTCGCGGACTTGCTCCACGCGGACGTCCTGTTGTTCGCGCGGGCCGGCACGCAGATCGACGTCCTGGAGCACGCCCAGCCGAGCCCGGTCCCGTCCGTCTACCAGGACTCACAGACCGGCCGCCGCCTCCGCCCTGACCAGGTCCGCCCGATTGCCAGCATCCTGTTCCAGGGGAAAGGTCGGCACGAGGTCCAGGGCGCTGTCGTCAACGGCATCCCGATCCTGCGCGAGATGCTGGCCGTCCGCGACGCCGAGGGCCGGCTCATCGCCGCCCTCGCGACGGAGACGGCCGTCATCGAGCATGAACGCGTCTTGAAGCGGACCCCGGTCCTCCGGCGGGCGTTGACCCGCGTTCGAGACCTCGTGGCGCAGGGGCGCCTCGAGGGCGGTGAGAACCTCGGGCGGCTCAGCCTGTACGACGGCATGATCGTCATCGACGCCGACGGCGTGATCCAGTACGCCTCAAGCGTCGCCGAGGGACTGTACCGGCTGCTCGGCATCGTCGACGTGCTAGCTGACAGCCAGCTGTCGGAGCTGGACACCAACGAGTACCTGGCGTTCCGCGCGATCGAGACCAATACCTGCCTCGAACAGGAGATGAAGGAGCAGGACCGCGTCTGGATCAAGAAGGCGATCCCTCTCGTGGCCGGGGACAGCCCGGGCTGGCTCAGCAGGCTGCCCATCTCGTTCGGGCGCCACCCGGCCGGCGCGATCATCATCATCCAGGACGTCACGGACGAGGCGAAGAAGGAGCGCGAGCTCAAGGTCAAGAGCGCCATGATCCAGGAGATCCACCACCGGGTGAAGAACAACCTCCAGACGATCACGGCGCTGCTGCGGCTCCAGGCCCGGCGCGTGGAGTCCGAGGAGGCCGCGAACGCGCTCAAGGAGGCAGTCGGCCGGATCATGAGCGTTGCCGTGGTCCACGAGTTCCTCTCGCAGGACGAGGACAGCGTCATCAACATCCAGGACGTCTGCAAGCGGATCGTCCAGGAGTTCGTGACCGGGACGCTGGACCCGATGAAGCGGATCGACATGAAGCTGGAGGGCGAGGGCCAGTTCTTGCTCCCGGCTCAGCAGGCAACCTCGTGCGCGCTGATCGTCAACGAGCTGATCCAGAACGCGATCGATCACGGGCTCGAGCAAAAGGACCAGGGGACCGTGATCGTCCGGCTCTTGCAGACGGACGACAGCATGGCGATTGAGATCGAGGACGATGGGGCAGGGCTGCCGGAGGACTTCGACCCCGCTCGCGGCGGGCTTGGACTCCAGATCATCAGGACGCTCGTCCGCGACGACCTCAAAGGCCAGTTCCTGCTGGAAGATGGCGATGGAGTGCGAGCAGTGGTGTCGTTTCCGCGCTGGCGACTACCACGGAATCACGTGTCTGAGACACGAGGAGGCAATCTATGACCAAGCGACGTATCGTTATCGCCGAAGATGAGCCGCTCGCCCGGCTCGATCTCGGTCAGATGCTCGAGAACCTGGGGCACGAGGTGGTCGGCCAGGCCGGCGACGGCAAGACCGCCGTCGATCTCGCGCGGGAGCTCAAGCCCGACGTGGTCATCATGGACATCAAGATGCCCACCGGGACCGAGGACGAGATCGACGGGATCGACGCAGCCTCGCTCCTCGCCGAGGAAAAGGTCGCGCCGGTCCTGCTGATGACGGCCTACAACGATCCTGAGTACATCGAGCGGGCCCGCGAGGCCGGCGTCATGGCGTACCTCGTGAAGCCGTACAACGAGAATCAGCTTTCGCCAGCGATCGAGGTGGCACTGGCGCGCTACGGCGAGTTCTCACAGCTTCAGACCGAGCTTGGGAGCACCAAGGACGCGCTGATGACCCGCAAGATCGTGGAGCGGGCGAAGGGCGTCCTGATGGACACGGCCGGCCTCAAGGAGTCCGAGGCGTTCCACCGCATCCAGCGGCTCTCCATGAACAGCCGCAAGTCGATGCGTGAGGTCGCCGAGGCGATCCTGCTGACTCACGGCATCGAGCAACCCCGTCCATAGGGGACAGGTTATAAGGGACAGGTGACAGGGGTACGTCTCCTGTTCCCTGTCACCTGTAACCTACGGGGTGGCGCCTGGGAGCGGGACGCCCGCCAGCGCCGCCACGAAGAAGATCACCGACGCCGCCAGGAACAGGCCGAACAGGCTGACGCCGACCGCCAGCATGAAGCCGCAGCCGAACTTGAAGCCGGCCCCCACCGAGAGCGCCAGCGGCAGGTACATCGGCTCATGCTGCTCGTAGCCGTACGGCAGCGAGGTGTCCAGGTCCGTGTGAAACGGCAGCGGCTCGCGGAGCGCATCGGAGCGAAGGGCGTCGTTCCGAATCGCCTCGCGCAGCGACTCGGTGCGATCCGGCGCCAGGCCGAGCGCTCCGAACCCGCGCGGCTCGACGCCGCCACTGTCGGCGCGCAACCCTTCGAGGCCGCGCGGGGTCACCGTGCTCTCAGCGGCAGGAGCAGGAGCGGCGGGCGCCGGAGACGGTGTCGTGGGGGGTGGCGTGGCCGGCGCGGTCTGCCCTGGCGCGGCGGGGGTAGGAGGGAGCGCGCCTGGCGTCGCGGCGTCCGTCCGCTGGGTGTCGTCCTGCAAACCTGATCCTCTCTGAGGGGATGCGGATTATAGTCGGGATGGCACTTGCTCGTGGGCGTGGTACGAGCTTCTCACCAGCGGCCCGGACTCGACGTGGCGGAAGCCGAGATCGTTGGCGACCGTCTTCAGCTCCGCGAACTCCTCGGGGTCCACGTACCGCTCGACCGGCAGGTGCTTCATCGTCGGGCGCAGGTACTGGCCGACGGTCAGCACGTCGACGTCGCTGGCACGCAGATCGGCGAAGACTTGAAGAAGCTCCTCGCGCTCCTCTCCGAGCCCGACCATCAGTCCGGACTTGCTCGCCACTTCTGGAGCCAGGTCTTTCGCCCGCTTCAGCAGCTCCAAAGACTGCTTGTAGATCGCCTTCGGGCGGACCCGGCCGTAGAGGCGCGGCACCGTCTCCATGTTGTGGTTGAAGATGTCAGGTCGGGCGTTCATCACCGTCTCGAGCGCATCCCAATTCCCCTGGAAGTCAGGCGTCAGCACCTCGATGCCGCAGCCCGGAACCCGTTCCCGAAGCTGGCGGATCGTCTCGGCGAAGATAGCGGCGCCGCCGTCCGGCAGATCGTCGCGCGTCACGGATGTGATGACGATGTGACGCAGCCCGATCCGCTCCACGGCCTCGGCGAGGCGCCGGGGCTCGTCCAGGTCTACACCGGTCGGGCGGCCGGTCGTCACGGAGCAGAAGCCGCAGTTCCGGGTGCAGACCTCGCCCAGGATCAAGAACGTGGCGGTGCGGTTCTCCCAGCACTCCCCGATGTTCGGGCACATCGCCTCTTCGCAGATCGTGTGTAGCTTCTGCTCGCGCATCAGCGTCCGGAGCTCGGTGTAGTTCGGCCCCTGTGGGAACCTGACTTTGAGCCAGGACGGACGGTTGCCACGAGGCGCGGGCGCGCACGCCGAGAGCGGCACGGTGCGCGGAACGATCGGCAGGGGAAGCGGCGTGGCCATGCGGTGCACCTAATAGATCGTCGTGCCGGGGCCGAACGCCTCAACACGCTGCTTGACGCTCCGGAGGAAGCGCAGCGCTTCCGCGCCGTCCGTCACGCGGTGGTCGAACGAGAGGCAGGAGTTCATCATGCTCCGGATTGCGATGGCGTCGTCCTCGGTCACGATCGGCCGCTTGACGATCGCCTCCATCGTAATGATGCCGGCTTGCGGCTGGTTGATGATCGGCCCGGATGCGATCGAGCCGAGCGCTCCGGTGTTGTTGACCGTGAACGTGCCGCCGGCGAGGTCGTCCATCGTCAGCCGGCCCTCCCGCGCCTTGAGCACGATCTCGCGGATCGCGAGCGCCAGCCCGGCGATGCTTTTCTGGTCGGCGTCGCGGACGACCGGGACCACCAGGCCGTTCGCGACGGCCACGGCGATCCCGATGTGGACCCGCTTCTTCAAGACCACGCCCTGGTCTGACCAGCGTGCGTTGAGGGTCGGGTTCTCTCGCAGCGCCTCGACGACCGCCTTGACGAAGAACGGCAGGTAGGTCAGCTCGAACCCCTCGCGGCGCTGCCACTCGGCAAGGAGGCCAGCCCTGAGCTTGACCAGCGCCGAGACGTCGATCTCGGTCATGCCCCAGGCGTGCGGCGCCGTCTGGACGCTCCTGACCATGTGGTCGGCGATGGCGCGGCGCATCGGGGTGAGGGGGACCAGCTCCTCGTCCGGGCCGATTCCGGCCGCCGCCACCGGGGCGGGGGCCGGCGGAGCGGCTGGCGCCGCCGGCGGCATCGGAGCTGCCGGCGCGGGCGGTGCGGGTGGCGGGGCAGGCGCAGCCGGGGCGGGCGGCGCAGGCGGGGCCACGGCGACCGGCGCCCCGGCGACGGGCTGGGCGCCGCGCTGCTCGATGAACGCCAGGATGTCGTCCTTCGTCACCCGGCCGCCCAGGCCGCTGCCGTTGACCTGGGCCAGGTTGATCCCGTACTTGCGGGCCAGCGACCTGACGAACGGCGAGGCCCGCTTCGGCGCCCCCCCTCCTGCGTCGGGGTAAACTGAGCCGGCGGTGTCCGGCTCGCCGGCAGGCGGAGCCGGGGTGGTCGGCGTCGCGGAAGGCGAGGGCGCGTCCGCCACGAGGGCACGGGCGCTCTCGCGGGCTGTTGGCGGGGCAGAGGCGGCGACTTCGGACGCCAGGGCCGGGCTCGCCGAGGCTGCCGGCACAGCTTCGGACGCGGCGCCGGCCGCGTCGCCGATGCTCTGCCCGGCGAGGCCGGAGCCGTCCCCGATCACCAGCAGTGCCGCGCCGACCGGCACGACGTCACCCTCCTGGACCACGATCTGCTCGACGATGCCGGCGACCGGCGAGGGGATCTCGGCGTTCACCTTGTCCGTCATCACCTCGACGATCGCCTCGTCGCGCTCCACGCGGTCTCCGGGCGCCTTGAGCAGCCGGCCGATCGTCCCCTCGGCGACCGATTCCCCAAGCTGCGGCATCGAGACTGTCGTTGCCATACCGCTCCTCGATCGTTCAGTACGCCGCGAGCCGTCTGAGCGCGACCTCGACGTCGTCGACGTTCGGGATCACCGCCTCTTCGAGGCTCGGGGCGTACGGGATATGCGTGTCGGCAGCCGCTACCCGCAAGATCGGGCCGTCAAGCTGCTCGAAATGCTCCTCGGCGAGCTGCGCGGCGATCTCGGCGCCGATGCCGCCGGTCTTGTTGTCCTCGTGGACGATCAGCACCTTGTTCGTCTTGCCGACGGACCGCGCGATGGCCTCCCGGTCAAGCGGCGCGAGGGTCCGGAGATCGAGCACTTCCACCGAGATGCCGTCCCGCTCGACCCGCTCCGCCGCCTCCAGCGCCAGGTGCACCCCGACGCCGTACGTCACCACCGTGACATCCGATCCCTCGCGCTTGACGGCCGCCTGGCCCAGCGGAATCGTCACGTCGCCGTCCGGCACCTCGCCACGGATCCGGCGGTAGCTCTTCTTGTGCTCGAAGAACAGGACCGGGTCCGGGTCGCGCACGGCCGACTTGAGCAGTCCCTTGCAGTCAGCCGGCGACGACGGGATCACGATCTTGAGGCCCGGCACATGGAAGAAGAGCGCCTCGACGCTCTGGGAATGGTACATGCCGCCGTGGACGCCGGCCCCAAAGGGCGCGCGGATCACCAGCGGACAGGTGTAGGTGCCGTTGGAGCGGTACCGGATCTTGGCCGCCTCGTTGACGATCTGATCGTAGGCCGGGTGAACATAGTCCGCGAACTGGATCTCGGCGACGGGGTGGAGGCCCTGCATCGCCGCGCCGATCGCCACGCCGACGATGCTCAGCTCGGCCAGCGGCGTGTCGATCACCCGATCGGCGCCGAACCGCTTCTGGAGGCCGTCCGTGGCACGGAACACGCCGCCGTGGACACCAACGTCCTCGCCGAGCACAATCACGCTCGGATCGCGCTCCATCTCTTCGTGGAGCGCTTCGTTGACGGCCTCGATCAACGTCTTCAGCGGCATGAGACTCCCGCGACCCGGCCGTCGACAGCATCCGGATGGTGCTCGAGGCACCGGTGATGGTAGCACAGCAGGTATGGAGACTCCTGAGGAGCGCTCACCTTTGATGGGCGCAATGAATTGCGCCCCTACAGGTTCTGGTCCGGTAGGGGCGCAATTCATTGCGCCCGCGCCCATTGCGCCCGCTGACGGGGCCCGGCTCCCACGATCGTTCTACGCGCGCCCCACGCTGGAGGTCGCGCCGGACCTGCTCGGCCTCTGGCTCGTCCACGAGGGGCCGGCCGGGCGCAAGGCTGGCCGGATCGTCGAGGTGGAGGCGTATGTCGGGCAGGAGGACCTGGCCGCGCACTCCTCGCGAGGGCGGACGGCGCGAACCTCCGTCATGTTCGGGCGGGCCGGTCACGCCTACGTCTACTTCATCTACGGCATGCACTACTGCTTCAACGTGGTCACGGAAGTCGAAGGCGTCGGCGCGGCGGTCCTGGTGCGCGCCCTCGAGCCGGGCGAGGGCGTCGAGGCGCGAACAGACGGGCCAGGCCGACTCTGTCGGACGCTCGGAATCGACCGGAGCCAGAACGGCCTCGATCTGACGGACGAGGCAGACGGCCAGCTCTGGATCGAGCGCCGGCCCGGCCCGCCGGTCGGCGAGATCGCCACCTCGCCACGGATCGGGGTCGCCTACGCCGGCGTGTGGGCCGAGCGGCCGTGGCGCTTCTACCTGCCGGCGAGCCGCCACATCTCGGTGCGCCCACGCCGGACCCGGTTGCTTCAGGAATGAAATGTCATAGGCACGTGTCAGAATCCGTGAAATCGTCTCATGGTCCGCTATACTGACCGGGCTGGTTTGTTTCGCCGGCCCGCCATTCGGGCTGGGCGGCTGCAGGCGGCGCTCAGGTGTCGCTGTTGCGTCCCCTCGTTGACTCGCGCTGACGGAACCGCCAAGCTCATCCCTCGGAGTCGGCGTTGAGTTACGCAGACCGAGTCCTCACGTGCCGCGACTGCGGCCAGTCATTCGTATTCACGGCCGGCGAGCAGGAATTCCACGCGTCGAAGGGCTTCGAAAACGATCCGTCACGCTGCGCGGACTGCCGAGCGTCTCGTAAGGCGACCCGTGGTGGCGGCGGCGGGTACGGCGGTGGCGGGTACAGCTCGGGCGGCGGGTACAGCTCGGGTGGCGGCTACGGCGGTGGTGGCGGTGGCGGCGGGTACGACCGCTCCGACAGGACGATGTACTCGGCCGTCTGCTCGGAGTGCGGGCAGGAGGCGAAGGTGCCGTTCCAGCCCCGCGGTGACCGCCCGGTCTACTGCTCCGACTGCTTCTCGCGCCAGCGCGGAGGGTCGAGCCGCTCGTACCGCTAGCAGGCGGTCACGATATCGGCTGAAGCCGGGCGCGCGGCGTCCGGCTTCGTTCTTTACGAGCCACGGAGTCCCAGCGCGCGATATAAACGCTAAACCAGCGCTACGAACCGAGAGGAGCGTCCATGCCAAAGAAGCCAAAGCGACGGCCGATGCGTCGACGTCCCGAGGATAAGACTGAAGAGATCGCGGCCCAACGGCGGTGGTTGGACAACACGGCCCGCAACATGATCGACGGACGGTCGGCAGATCAGCTCCGCTCTGAGCTCCACGATCGAGAGCTCATTCTGATGGAGGCCGATCGCGCGGCGCAGATGGACCCGAGCTCGTACAACCTGGCGCAGTACCGCGCAGCCCGGTCGCAGGTCGAGGCCGCGAAACGCGCGGTCGAGATGGCGATGAGCGCCGGTCCAGGTGAGTAGCCCCTTTCGGGGCTACTCCTCGATCTGGGTGGTCTGGCTGCCCTTCGCCTGAATCGTGATGTGCGCCATCGACGTCGCGCCGGGGGCTCCGTGCCAGTGGTCCTCGCCGGCCGGGATCAGGACCACGTCCCCGGCCGATACGGTCCGCTCTTCCGAGTTGGTGGCGACCACGCCGGTCCCCTCGGTGATGATCAGGATCTGATCGCTGGTGTGCCGGTGCATCTTGTTGCGCGCACCTGACGCGAAACTTACGACGCCGAAGTTGACGCTGTTAAGATCCTCGGCCGGGAACGGCGTCTGCCGGCTGACATCGCCTCCAGTGAAGAGCGGGGTATGCACCTCTTCGCTCTGGACCTCGCTCAGCTTGACGACCTTCATGGCACCTCCCGCCGACACGATAGCAGGCGAGTCCGGAGGAGGCCAGGAGATCACCAGCCCCGGCCGATCCCCTGGAGGTACTCGCTGGCGAGCCGCATGTAGCTCTCGCAGGTCCCCTCGATCCGTTCGCGTTCGGCCGGGCGCACCTCGCGAACAACACGGCCGGCATCGCCGACCACCAGCGAGTCCGGCGGGATCGTCGTGCCCGGCGGGACCGTGGCGTTCGCGGCGATGATGCAGCCGTCGCCGATGGTGCAGCCGGGCATCACCGTCGCGTTCATCGCCACCAGCACGTGGCTGCCGACCTTCGCGGCGTGGACGGCGGCGGCGTGGCCGAGGGTCGTGTACTCGCCCAGCTCGCACGGCTGACCCGGCAGGCTGTCGACGACCGAGTTGTCCTGGATGTCCGTCCCGGTGCCGATCTTGACCGGCGCGCCGTCCGCGTGAATGGTGCTGCTGAACCAGACGCTCGATCGCTCGGCCATCTCGACGTCGCCGATGACCTCGGCGTTCGGCGCCACGAAGACGTCGTCGGCGAGCCTCGGCGCCCTGCCCCCCGCTTCACGAACGGGCACCCTGCCCCTCCCGGACCCCACCCCCTACCCCCTCCCCTGCGAGGGGGGGTAGGGGGTGGGTCGTTTAGCTTCCGATGGTAATGCGCACCGTCCGCTCCGGTCGAACGGTGTCGTTGGCGCCCGGATTCTGGTCGATCACCTGCCCCTTCCGGCCGGGCGCCTCCTCGCGTTCGATGGTCACTTTGAAGCCGGCATCCTCCAGCACCTTGCGGGCCTCCTTCTCGTCCATGCCTTCGACGTTCGGCATCAGGACGAATCCCTCCTTCGGGGCCGGCTTCGGCGACCCCGGCCCGATCCCCCTCCCGACGACGATCGTGACGGTGCTGCCCTGGAGTACCTGGCCGTTGCGCGGGTTCTGCTCCAGCACGACGCCTTCGCGCACGTTGAGCGAACGCCGCTCCTCCACCTTCACGGTCAGGCCGGCATCGCGGATCGCCTTCGCGGCCTCGGCCTCGGACTTGTTGACGACGTCCGGCACGCCGACCATCCCGACTGGCGCCGTCGGCTTTGCCGGGGGCTGGGTCGGCTTGGCCGGGGGTTGAGTCGGCGGCGGGACGGTCGGCGGCGGGACCGGCGTCGCCGTTGGCGCGGGCGGCTGCGTCGGGACCGGCGACGTCGGCGGCACCGTTGGCTCGGCGGTCGGCTGCGCGGCCGGCGAAGCCTGCCCCGACAAAGGAGGGGTCGCCACCGGGGCGGTGGTCGGCTTGGGCGGAAGCGTCGCGGTGATGACAGGCGCGGCGGTGGGCGTCGGGCTGGTGGTCCGCTGCGGGGAGCCGGCCAGCATCCAGCCGCCGACCGCGCCGATGGTCGCGAGCAGCACCGTGATCCAGAACAGCGGCCAGAAGCGTGAGCCGCCGACCTGTCCTCTCGGCACAGGCCGGGCCGGCCGAGGCGCCAGGCGGCGATCGTTCGGTATTAAGACGTCGGTCTGGAGATGCGGGTCGAACGGGGGCGGCGGCGCTGGCAGGCCGTTCGGGGCGGCCTCGATCGGGCGGCGCCGGGTGCCGTCGGCGGGCTGCCGCGCGGTCTCGCGCCCGATACCGGTCGCATCAACGATCGGCTGGACGGCGGTCGCGCTGCTGGCGACGGCGCGCTGTCCGCGCAAGGCTGCCGCCACCAGCGCCGCCGATCCTGGCCGCAGCTCCGGCTCCTTCTGGAGACAGGCCAGGATCACCTCGGCGATCGGGAGCGGCAGCTTTGGGTTCAGCTGCTGGGGCGGCGGCGGCGGCGCCTCGAGCTGGAGCCGGGCGATGGCGATCGGCGTCTCGGCGGTGAACGGGAGACGGCCCGTTGCCATCTCGTACAGCACCACGCCGAGCGAGTAGACATCCGAGGCGGTCGTGGTCGGGCGGCCCTCAGCCTGCTCGGGCGCCATGTAGTGGACCGAGCCGATCACCATGCCGGCCTGGGTAATCGAGTCGGTACCGAGCACCACGGCGATCCCGAAGTCGGCCACCTTGACCTTGCCATCCGGGGTCACCAGGACGTTCTGGGACTTGATGTCACGGTGGACGAGGCCCGCGCGGTGGGCGTATTCCAGGGCCGCGGCGATCTGGCAGCCGAGGTCGATGACTCGCTCCGGCGGGAGGATGCCGCCGTCACGAATCAGGTCGCGGAGGTCGTTCCCCTCCACGTACTCCATGACGATGTAATTGGAGAGCCCGTCCTGCCCGACGTCGTAGACGGCGATGACGTTTGGGTGGTTGAGGCGGGCGGCAGCGCGGGCTTCGCGGCGGAACCGCTCCAGAAACTCCGGATCCGTCCCGAGCGATTCGCGCAGAATCTTGACGGCGACCGTTCGGCCGAGGGTCAGATCCTCGGCGCGGTACACCACCGCCATGCCACCTTGACCAAGGACGCTTCCCAGGCGGTACCGCCCGCCCAGGACGCGTGACCCGACCGTCACCCGGCTTCCCTCCGCGATGTCCTGTTACCGGCGGCGTCGAGCCTCATCCAGCTTTGCCTGGTGCTCCGGGTTGACTGCTCCACACTTCCTGCACTTGTCGTAGAACATCATCGGCTGATTTTCGACGCGTTCGGACACACGCACCCAGTCATGGTCGCAGGTCTGACCGGGGGGGAAGTACTTCTCGCGTAGCGTTCTCAGCCCGCGGCAGTTGATGAGCGCCACGAGCGACATAACGATCAGTGGGTAGACTGGTAGCGCGAAGCTGCTCAGCGCCAGCGCGATGAACACGCCGAACAGCATCACCAGGCTCATCAGCGGGTTGGCCAGCGCCAGGATCGCCGCTCGCTTGTACAGTGTACCGAGCGACAGGAATTCGGGCTCAGGCGGCGGGGGAGGCTCCGCCTTCGGCCGGTTCTCGTCGAGCGACCAGCCGTCGTCGCCGCTCAACTGCGGGGGCGGCGGGATCGCGGCGGCCACCAGCAGCGGCATCAGGTACGACTGCAACGAGAGCCAGTAGATGATGCCGTACAGCCAGAGGATCGCGACGGCCTGAAGCAGCCCGCTGACCTGGGTGTAGAACGAGGTGTTGAAGATCAGCCCGCCCAGCACGCCGGCGCCGATCAGGTAGATCAGCAGCGCCTTCTTCCAGAGCAGCTTGATGCTGCGCCAGAACAGCGAGAACTCCGGCGTCTCCTCGTTCGCGACGTGGTTGGCGACGGCGTACGCCCCGACCGAGGTGGGCCCTGGGATCGCGACGAGCATGAACGCGGACATGACCCACGGCCAGATGTTCTCGCCAGACTCCGGATCGACGGGCGGGATGAAGATGCCGCAGATGAGGACGGTCAACAGGTAGAGCGGCAGGCTGATGAAGAACCAGGTGAGATTCACCCGGATCATCAGCAGCGATTCGTCCCAGAAATGGATGAGGGCGCGCCAGAGGACCCGAAATCCTGTCAGCATGGGCGGGATTGTATCAGGAGTCGAATCGCATCTGAGCGTATACTGGCGCACATGGCGAACGAGGCTCCTCAGCACCTGTCACCGTCTGCTCACCGGTGTCCGGCGCTGCTCATTATGGTGGGTGCGCCGGGCTCAGGGAAGTCGTACCTCGCGCGGACGCTGAGCCAGGCATTGGGGGCCGAGCTGGTTCAGACGGACGCCGTCCGGAAGGAGTTGTTCCCGGAGCCGCGCTACACGTCCGCCGAGCACGCCACGGTGTACGAGGCGTGCCGTCGTCGAATCGCCGAGCTGCTCGGGCGCGGCGCGTGCGTGATCTTCGACGGAACGAACCTGCGTGAGAAGCGTCGGCGGGCGCTGTATCAGCTCGCGGAGCGAGCCAAAGCGAAGGCGATCGTCGTGGTGGCGTACGCCTCGGATGAGGTGATCCGCGCGCGATTGCAGGGACGGGTGGAGGGGCGCGACCCTGACGATCAGTCGGACGCGGACCTGCCGATCTACCTGCGGATGCGCCGCGACGTGGAGCCGGTCCCGCGCCCGCACATCGTCGTCAACACCGAAACGGCGCCGGGGCCGGTGATCCGCCTGCTCCAGCACCACCTCACCGCATAACTCCCTGCCCCCCTGATGCTAGACTGCCGCCGGACCATTGTCTGACGTGACGGGAGGCGTACCATGGCCGAATTTCGGGTGAACCCCGCCAAGAAGAAGCTCGCAGCCGGTGGCGTCGTCACCCTGGTCATGGGCGACTACTCGCCGGAGATGTGCGAGTTCCTCGGCAGCCTCGGCTTCGACGCCGTCATGGGCGAGATGGAGCACTTCACCACGTCCTGGCAGGATCTCAACAACCTGTCCCGAGCCTGTGACCTCTGGGGCATGATGTCCATGGTTCGGATCAACCATCTCGATCCCGCCCTGATCACCCGAGCGCTCGACTGTGGTGCGAACGGCATCATGGTGCCGCAGATCAAGACTGCCGACGAGGCTCGACTCGTCGCGCGGGCCTCCAAGTACGGGCCAGAAGGCAATCGGGGCTCGTTCGGCGGCAACCGGCGGGCGATGGGCGTCTCCGACTATCACCGCCTCGCGAACGAGAACGTGGTGGTCACGATCCTCCTCGAAGACGTCGTCGCGATCCAGAACCTGCCGGAGATCCTGGAAGTTGACGGCATCGACGTGTTCTGGGTGGTGCCGGGCGACCTCGCACAGAGCCTCGGCTACACCGGGCAGACCAACCATCCCGAAGTCCGCGCCGTGATGGACAAAGCGATCGCCGACATCGTCAAGGCCGGCCGTCGCGCCGGCACGCTGGTGAACGACGACACGATCGAGGACGCCATCGCCAAAGGCGTCAGCATGGTCAGCGTCTCCTGGACGAACTGGCTGGCGGCCGGCGCCCGGGGCTTCCTGTCGAAGGTGGAGAAGGCGGGCGGCCGGAGCAGCTGAGCAGTCCAGCAGCCGGAGCAGGCGAGCAGAGGAGACTTCTCTGCTCGCCTCCTCTTCAGTTCCGTCTCCTCGGTGGCTCAGGCACGGACCGGGAAGACCTTGAGAGCCGTCTTGCCGAAGATCCAGGCCCGGTCCTCCTCGCTCTTGTCCTTGAACTGGTCCATCGCCAGCTTGAGCGAGAGCGGATACCCTTCGCGGCTGTTGACCAGCGGAAAGTCGCTGCCCCACATCATGCGCCGCGGGCCGAACGCGTCGTACGCCATCTCGAACGCCGGCGGGATCGGCTGGACGAACGGGAATGGCTCCGTCACAGGGAGCGCTCGCGTCGCGAACTCGCCAAGCCCGTGGATCTTGAGATGCGCGTTCGGGAAACGCGCGAGGCCGAAGACGGTCTCGCGCAGCTCGGTCTGCCTCGGATCGCCGGTCGGGTTGTTGACGCTGCCAAGGTGCTCGATCACCACGGGGACCTCGGGGACCATCTGGAGGATCTGCGCGAACGCTTCCGAGGCGAAGTCTGCGCTCTGGCCGCCGCTCGTGATCGACAGGCCGAGCCGTGCTGCCGCCTTCCAGATCGCGAACGGATCGTCGCCGGGTGAGCGTACGTTCGCGTTGATCCGGACGCCGCTGATGCCTCGCTGCGCAAGCTGCTCCAGCACCTGAACCGCGTCAGGTTTGCTGTAGTCGGTGAGGACGACGTTGGCGAAGCGGCCGGGATACTGCTCGACGGCCTTGAACTGGTACTCGTTGTCGAAGTAGCCGCCGATCTGGACCAGCATGGCGTGCTGGACGTTGTTCCGATTCATCTCGAACAGGATGGCGTCAATATCGCCGTACCAGATCGGCGTAGCGTGGCAGTGGCTGTCGACGATCGTCATGCCCTGCTGGTGCGGCGCAGCCTGCACCGCTTCGACCACGATCCCAGGCGCCTGTGTCGCCTGCGCGGCCTCCGTGGTCCGGCCGACGAGGCCCGCCATGCCGAGCGTCGTCGCCGCGACAGCGCCAGCCTTCAACAATGAACGACGAGAAACCGCGTCATCTAACCTGGACATCGGCAGACATCCTCGCGTGTGATCGCCGGGCCACCCTGGCCCAGACTTCCCAGGTCGGTCCGCGCGTCGAGACCGAACCACCGAGTATAGAGACCACCACGGCACGATACCACCGCGTCAAGACGATCGCCCGGGCCGCGTTCGTTCGACGGCTGACGGGTGCTAGACGCGCCGCGAGCGCGGTGCACTCGGCAAAGGCTGGACAGCGCTCGCGGCCTCGGGTATCCTGCTCTCGCATCGTTGCCTTCGGGTGATGGTGAAGGGCGCGCGGTTGTCCACCGCCGCGCGTGACATATTTTGTGTGGAGGAGTTTCCCAATGGCGGGAGTGACGCTCGACCACGTCAGCAAGATCTTCGGCGAGGTCCGCGCGGTCAACGATCTGACGATCCAGATCCACGACAAGGAGTTCCTTGTCCTGGTCGGTCCGTCCGGTTGTGGCAAGAGCACCGCGTTGCGCTTGATCGCCGGCCTCGAAGAGGCCACCGCTGGCGACATCTACATCGGCGACCGCCGCGTCAACGACGTAGCCCCGAAGGACCGCGACATCGCGATGGTCTTCCAGAGCTACGCGCTGTACCCGCACATGACGGTGTACGACAACCTGGCGTTCGGCCTGAAGCTGCGCAAGACCCCGAAGTCCGAGATCGACCGGCGGGTGAAGGAGGCGGCCGAGATCCTTGGCCTCCAGAACCTCCTCAAGCGAAAGCCGAAGCAGCTCTCAGGTGGACAGCGCCAGCGCGTCGCGCTCGGCCGGGCGATCGTCCGCGAGCCGCTGGTCTTCCTCATGGACGAGCCGCTCTCGAACCTTGACGCCAAGCTGCGCGTCCAGACGCGTGCCGAGCTGATCAAGCTCCACCAGCGCCTCCAGACCACGGTCATCTACGTCACGCACGACCAGGTCGAGGCGATGACGATGGGCCACCGGATCGCCGTCATGCGCGATGGCATCCTCCAGCAGCTCGACACGCCGCAGGTGCTGTACGATCGGCCGTCAAACATGTTCGTGGCCGGGTTCATCGGCAGCCCCTCGATGAACTTCTTCGAGGGCACGGTTTCTGGAACCGACAGCGAGCTGTGGGTCGAGGCCGGCACGCTGAAGCTGCGGGTGCCCGATCACCGGCTGGCCCAGGTCAAGGCAGCAGTCGGCCGCGAGGTGGTTTTCGGGATCCGTCCGGAGGACATCCACCACCCGATGGACCGGCGAGACGCGCCGGACCATCAGAAGGCGAAAGTGACCGTCGAAGTCGTCGAGCCGCTCGGCTCCGAGCAGTTCGTCTATCTTCGGAGCGGGGCCCAGGAGTTCACCAGCCGCATGTCGTCGCGGGCGCAGCTCGCGGCGGGCAACAACGTGGACGTCGTCTTCGACACCGAGAAGATGCACGTCTTCGACAAGCAGACGGAGATGGCGCTGGCGTAGCCAGTAGTCAGGAGTCAGGAGTCAGTAGGAGGGGGCCGCGGAGATGCGGCCCCCTCTTTGTATTGCCTCTCGCACGAAGACCGTTGAGGCTGGGCAGGTCAGACCAGGGACTCGCCGCGTAGGGTCGGCAAGTCCCAACCCCAACCTGCCCCGTAAGCCTCAACAGACGGCCGCCGCACATGTCCATCCTGGTCTGCCTCTCCGTGGAGTAGATGGCGGCAGGCAACGTGCTGCTTGCCTCTTACGGGCGCTACCAGGATGGCGGCCAGGTGTCGAACGAGCCGATCACCTCGCCGTCCACGAGCAGCGTATAGAGCGGCTCGGCCGGGAAGTCGCCGAGCCGGAGCGTCCACGCCCGCCCGTCCACGAGGGCGCTGTACGGCTGGTCGACGTCGATCGTCCGCGTCCAGGCCACGACGGTCCGGAGCGCCAGGCCGAGCCGGTCCGGGTCAGGCGGACTGCTCGGATCGTGGTGCCTCACCCGCCGACTCCTCGGGGTTCACGCCGGTGTTCTCCTGGCCGGTCGCCGTTCGGCTAATGTGGGCCTCCGTGAGGCGTTGCACCTCCTGCCGCAGCCGCGCGATCTCCTCGCCGATCCGCTGGATCTCCTCGAAGTACTCCTTGTTCGCCGCGATGCCGCTATTGAGGAGCCAGGCAGACGCCTCGCTGCGGGTCTTCATCGCGCCGCTGTCCACCAGGGTATCGATGGCCGCGAGCTCAGCATCGGCGACCCGGAAGGTGATGACGTGGTCGCGGGTTGACGTCGATTGGAGGCCTGGCTGTCCGGCGACGACGCGATACGCGCGTTCGGTCGGATACGGTGGCCGCACCGACTCCGAGAACCAGGCGCGCGTGCCCAGGCTGACGCGCAGGCCGCGCAGCGCCAGGCTCTTGAGAATGCTGCTGCCGTCCAGCGCGCTGCCCTCGACGACGAGCCCGAAGAGGAGGTGGGCCGGGCCAACGGCCGGCGAGAGGAGCCGTCTGGCCTCGGCGAGCGCCGCCTGGAGCACCTGCTTGCAGCCGTCCGACAGCGCGGACGGTTCGGCGAGGCCAGTCAAGCCGGATCGATCGATCGCCTGGAGCCGCCCGACCAGCGTCTCGCGCAGGTCTGCAAGGTCAACGCGGCCAGCGGCGGCTCGCAACGGGCGCAGGATCTCCGTGCCGGGCTCCAGGAGCAGCGCCAACATGAGGTGCTCCGGGCGGATCTCGCTGTGACCGAGCTGGCGCGCCTGCCCCGCTGCCGAAGCCAGGATCTGCCGGGTCTTCTGGGAGAACCGGTCGAGCTGCGCGCCGGTCTCGTCCGATGCTGTCACCGCTGGGGTCGTCGCACCAATGTGCGCTGCCAACTCCTCCTCAGTCGGGGGGCGTTCGCCGGTGTCCATCGTGCCTCCCGGGCCGTGTCAGCGCCCTGTCTGAGCCTCCGCCCGAAAAGTGTAATCGAATTACACCGAAGAACGTAAGTGAGTTACGAAATCAGCCAGGGTCAGGGAATACATTCCCTGCCTTGTATCTTAGAGGCGGGATCGCCGGCTGGCAGATCGTCCCTGGCTCGGTCTTCGAGACCGCATGGTAGCCTGGTCGCCAGCCCGGTCGATCACCGCCCCGAGCCCGTACAGTTGCCTGGGCTGCGAGCCCGCATCGGCAAGGGTGGGCGTGCGACGGTGACCGATCCCGG
>Ga0209382_10001627_pt1 | contig 34890 bp, 49 predicted proteins | sample SoiMetdeltSBSDD5_FD_187599 | JGI IMG/M metagenome (GOLD analysis project Ga0209382, IMG submission 187599) | Bulk soil microbial communities from a Populus tree surrounding site in Tennessee, USA - Soil MetaG P. deltoides SBSDD5 (SPAdes) (version 2) | ecosystem: Environmental > Terrestrial >... | reverse complement strand
GTCATCGCGGTCGCGCTGCTCAAGATGGTGCCGGTGGCGATGCCCGATCCGCCGCGCGCCGCGCTCGCGGTCGTCACCGTGCTCGTGATGCTGCGGTGGTCGATCAGCCCGCCGCCGCTCATCTTCGCCGGCGCCGTGCTCGGTCTCGCGCTCGGTCGCTGACGGCGCGGTCAGGAAGATGTCAGTGGTGCCCGACGCGAACGGTCGTGATCATCGACGCGAGGAGGAGCAGAGCGATGATCAGACTGCTGACCGTTGCGGCGTGGTTGACGATGATGGGCGTGGTGGCGATACCCGCCGTGGGCTTCGGGGAGGCGAACGATCCGAAGGAGCGCGACGCGGTGGCGCGCGCGGGTGACCCTGAAAGAGGATTTCTCCAGGGAGAACCCGAAGTGGAAGTTCGTCGCCGGGCAGTGGCTCCGCCGCACCTCGGCCACCCGCCCGGTGTTGGCGCAAACCGTGGAAACCCAACCATGGGCGGTCGCGATTCTCGAGGACCAGAGATTCGACGATGTCGACGTCACCGTCCGTTTTCGTCCGATCTCCGGCGTGGAAGACGCAAGCGGCGGCATCATCTTCCGCGCGAAGGACGGCCAGAACTACCTTTTCGTGCGCGCTAACGCGCTCGAAAACAACTTCCGCCTCTACACGATGATCAATGGAAACCGCCGAATGCTTACGTCGGCCAGGGTCACCGAGCCAAAGCTCGGTGAGTGGCACACGATCCGTGTCGTCGCGCAGGAGCCGAAGATTCGGGCGTATCTCAACGACGCCTTGCTGCTGAACCGAAGGAGTAGCTCCGCGTCGTAAGTCCGCGTTCGTTGTAGTGAAACAATAGTTTCAAAATTAGTGTCCCGTCGTTGAGCCCTCTCCGCATCTGGCTCCGCGGCGAGCCCAGGGGACGCCGCCTTGACTTTCTGCGGAAACTAGTGTTTCATTGTCACCCATCTCGATGGCAACAAGTGTTACACAGCGGAAGAGAAAAGAGACGGCCGATCAGCCGCCGAGAGGCGCCCATGCGACGGGCCATTGCGCGCGTGACCGGCAAAGGAGTGGAGAGGATGACAACGAGAACGTCCCACGATCTCACTGTCGCCGAGACCATCGAAGACTTGAACCGGCGAGGATTCACCGGTCACTTTGGCGTCACTGCGGACGGGTTGCGCGAGTTTGGCACGGGGGTGACGTTCCGAGCGACTGCGTTACGGATCTGCGAGTGCTTTCGGCTCGAGGCCGACTCCGACCCTGGCGAAACGGCGATCGTGTACGCGATCGAGACCGACGGGGTTCGCGGGACGCTCATCGACGCCTTCGGCCTCTACGCCGACCCAGCGATTAGTGAGTTCATCATGCGCGTCTCGATCGCACAGACCGCCGACTCTCGCGGTCAAGTTCGGGCGGCTTGAACATGACGAGTCAGCCAGGCCCAACGACGAATCGGACGCTCGCACACCCGTCTAGCGCCCTTCGAAGGGATCTATGCCGCGGTGTGCCGCGAGGAGTGAAGCCATGGACGGGGAGCTTTATGTCGCTGAACGCATGATGCGCGATCGGATGGCCGAGATGCGGGCGAGCGCGGAGGTTGCCAGGCTGCTTCGCCAATCGACCGAACGCTCGCCACGCCACAGCGTCGGAACTCGGTGGCTTGAAACCGGGCGATCGCTTGTGAAGACCGTGCGAAGAGTGGTTTTCGCCATCTCACGTGCACTTGCGAACGACACACACGTGGCGAAGCACCGTAGGCACGCGACGGCGGAAGTGAGTGGAGGCCATCATGACGACGATGATCAACAGCATGAGAGGCGCTCGTGAACCCGAACGTCGACAGGCGACCGGTAACTCAAAGGAGGACCACATGCGCTATCAACTGAAGCCGTTTCAATGCCGTCCCTGGACCCTCTCCTACCTCTCGGTGAAGCTCATCGAGAGCCATTACGAGAACAACTACGGCGGCGCGCTCCGGCGCCTTAACGCCATCACCGAACAGCTCGAATCGCTTGATTTCGAGAAGACGCCTGCGCACGTCCTCAACGGGCTCAAGCGCGAGCAGCTGGGACCGAAATCCTCGCGCGCGACTTCGGCTCGCTCGATCGCTGGCGCGCGGAGTTCAGGGCGATGGGATACTCGCTCGGCGGCGGCTCGGGGTGGGTGTTGCTGACGTACGTGCCGCGCGACGGGCGTCTCATCAACCAGTACGCCGCCGAGCACTCGCAGGCGGTCGCGAGCGGCGTGCCGATCCTCGCGCTCGACATGTACGAGCACGCGTACCACCTCGACTACGGCGCCAACGCCAGGGCATACGTCGATACGTTCCTGCGCAACGTAGATTGGCCAGCGCTCGAGCTGCGCCACGACGATGCGGCCAAAGTTCCCGCGCCGCGGCGGCTCGAACAGCCGGAGTTCGGCGACATCCAGGGCATCGGCGTGGAGGAAGTTAAGGAGATGATGGCCGCCGGCAAGCCCGTCCAGGTCATCGACGTCCGCCCGCGGTTGCACGTCTCGCGCGAGCAGGAAACCGCGGAAGGCGTTCAGTGGCGGGATCCTGAGCAGCTCCAGCAGTGGATCGGCGAGCTGTCAAAGTCCGAGCCGGTCATCGTGTACTGCTCTTACGGCTTCCACGTCGGCTGCAAGACCGCGATCAAGTTGCGCGAGGCGGGCTTCGACGCGAAGTACATGAACAGCGGGCACTTGGGGTGGAAGGCGATTGGCCATCCGCTGCGCCTTAACGAATGAGGCAGACGCTGCTCCTGTCGGGCGTCGACGTCGAGAAGCTGCTGACGCCGGACGTCTGCATCGCTGCGGTCGAGGATGCGTTCCGGCAACGGGCCGAGGGCACGGTCTCGCTGCCGGGCATCCTCGGCATGCATGCGGGCGAAGGCAGCTTCCACGTGAAGGCCGGCTTTCTCACGCTCGACCGTCCGTACTTCGCGGCCAAGCTCAACGCCAACTTCCCCACAACAGGCCACGCCACGGTCGGCCGACCATCCAGGGCGCGGTGATACTATCCGATGCCGCGAACGGCGCGCCGCTCTCGCGATCATGGATTCCATCGCGATCACGGCATTGCGCACGGCAGCGGCCAGCGCGGTGGCAGCGAAGTACCTTGCGCGAGACGAGAGCGCAACCGCGTGGATAGAGGGATACACAGCGGGGTATACATCAACAATAGCGCCGGATTCTTGCGTTTCGCCTCGAGTTGGGCCAGGAATGCGTTCTTCATATCGACTAAGACCGTAACAACCGCAAGTGTTCGCGCCTGCACCGAGCACCTCCTAGAAGCGCAGTGTCGCGCCACCGGACGTTGTGTCATACCGACGATACCGTAGAGGGGTAGATTCCGAGAGCGCAAGCAGGACGTAAGCTGACGAGTACAAAGCGCCGCTGCCCGCGGCTAGCCGAGAGCGCGACCGAATGTTATCGCGCCGTGTTGCTTACGCGACGCAGACTGGATCGCGTTCGCGTCCCCGACAGATCCGACAGTACTACTGTCGGACATAGTCTCGGGGATACTCTCCGGGGCACTCGAATGCGCGTTCGAGGCCCGGCCCAAGCTGGAACCATGTCGTCGGCCAAGCGTTCAACCGCAGGACGGGGGCACCGCAAAAGCTGCCTGCGCCTTGACCAAACTCCGTGTACTGCTCAGAGGCGAGATCACTACTTGTTGGTCTCGTCTTGCCGCCTTGCGCTGAGTCCTCGGGGATCGACGGTGTCGGGCAGGCATCGCATGTCAATTTTCCAGGCCGAGCCGTCGCCCGCATCCGTGGTCGTTATGGTCACCGTCGCGCCGCCCCCTACAATCGTCTGCCGGAACCGCTGGGCCGAACCCGCCCCGTGATTCAGATCCGCGACGAACCTCTGCGTGTCAGCAACTCGTTTTGCGATTCTCGCTTCACAACGTGACTCGGTCTCGAACGCTTCGCTCGGCGACAGCGGCAACCCCGCGCTGACCCAGCCGCGTTCCTCGTACCACAACACCCAGGCGCATTCAGCGGACGCCGTCCCGATCGCCGCGAGGACAAGCACCGCCGTAATCGGCCAAATCGTGCGAGTCGTTCGGCTCATCGAATCCTCTTTCTCTGAGGAGGTCGTTCGTGGCGCGGCGACCGGCAAGCCGCGGGCCGCCGAAGGGCACGACGGCTAGCCGTTCGATTCCGGTGCTTCAACGGCCGGCCGCTGCGGCCTTCACCATCGTCTTGACGTTGTAGTCGATGAAGCTGATGTAGTCCTTCGTCTCCGGCATCCCACCCGACATCGCTGGCAGCTCGACGAGCTTCGCGCCGGTCTGCTGCGCGAGCGACTGCGCGAGACCAGCGGGGTAGTGCATTTCACGAACAACAAAGTCCACGTTGTTCTGGCGCATCGCCTCACGCAGCTCGGCAATATGCCCCGGAGTCGGGTCGATGCCGGCGCGAATCTCGATCGTGCCGAAGCTGATCATGCCGAAACGCTCGGTGAAGTAGATGAAGTCGGGATGATAACTGACGAGCTTCTTGCCTTTCAGGGGTGCTGCTTCTCGCACCCAGCGCGCGATGGCCTCGTCGAGTTTCGCGCTGTAGGTGGCCGCATTGGCGCCGAAGGTCGCGGCGTGTTCTGGATAGAGACGCGATAGCCCGTCAGTGATCGCGCGCACCATACTCTTGCCGAGGACCGGATCCAGGTTGATATGCGGATTCCCCATCGGGTGCTGATCGCCGAGGCTTCGATCAAGACGTGTGGGGGCTTCGAGCGGGCTGATATACGTCGAGCACTCGATGTACCCCGCGGCATCGCGGCGAATCCGAGGATTCCGGCTCGCGTCGATCAAAGCCGGCAGAAACGCGTGCTCGGCCTCAAGCCCGAGAGAGATGACGACGTCAGCTCGGCTCAGTAGCACCGCGAAGCTGGGTTTCATTGGCACCGCGTGAATATCCTCGACGCCAGTCGCGATGCTTGTAACGTCGACCAGGTCCCCTCCGACCTGTCGCGTCATATCTGCGATGTCAGGGATCGTGGCGACGACCCGTATCTTCTTTGCTGCGTCAGCGTGCAGCGGAAGCAACGCGACCACGGCGAGTACAACGGGAAGCCAGCGCCTCATAACGCCCCCTCGTAGGTAAAGGTGGATTGGTGCTGCGACACCACGTCGGGACAGACGGGTGTTGCGAGCGCGGACCGGGGCGTACGCGGTCTAAATCAGGAGGGCGCTATGGCGAAGAAAGAGCGGCGGAGAGTGTGCGGTAATGCGGTCCACCGGTGCAGATACCAGCGCCGCACCAACCGGCACCATGCCCTCAACCGCAATGATCGGAAGAATTGCCGTGGCGACCTGAAGCCCGACCGATGGTCCAACGTGAGCCTGAGACAGCGTCGCGTCGCAAGAGCCGTGCTGGTGTGAGTCAGCGTCATGAGAATCATCGTGATGGCCGTGCTTCGTCTCGACCGCAGGTGAATCTGCATGAGGAAGCACACAGACGTGTCCGACGAAGACCACAACCGCCACGGCTACGAGCAGGTGCGAGACGATACGGCCGCACACGACCACTTGGCGTAGCATCGGTATCAACGCTACACGGCTTATCGGGGGACTGTCAAATTTGACCCTATCGACAACCCTATCCCGTACTCGAATGCGCGTTTGAAGCCCTACACCCTATAGAAGTGTGGCGACCGTGTGGGCTGGTGACGTACTACACGCTGTTCGCGCTGGACCTGCGGACGCGGCGCGTGCATGTGGCTGGCTCGACGCCGCACCCGGACGACGCCTTCATGGCTCAGACGGCGCGCTATCTTACCGACGCAGTCGACGGCTCCCTCCGCGGATATCGGGTTCTGATCTGCGACCGGGACACGAAGTGGACGGAGGGATTCCGGCGCCTCATCGAAGGCGCTGGCGTGCGCATCGTGCAGTCGCCGCTTCAGGCGCCGAATGCCAACGCTTACGCGGAGCGGTTCGTGCGGTCGATCCGTGAAGAGTGCCTCGATCGACTCATTCTCTTCGGAGAGCGACGTCTGCGCCACGTTGTCGCCCAGTTTGTGGCGCACTACCACGGGGAGCGGAACCACCAGGGACTCGGCAATAAATTGATCGCGCCCGGATGTGGGCAGAACGGCGGCACGCACGTTTGCTGTCGCGAGCGGCTTGGCGGCCGACTGCGCTATTACCATCGCGCGGCCTAGCGCCGACGGATTTTTCGGACATTACGCCCTTCTGCGCTCGGAGCAAACGGCTGAGCGAGGAACTATTGGCAGCCGGCCTCACGAACGTCCGACGCTATCCGCTCGGCATTCCGGTGTGGCGTGCACTCGACGGCGCGACCCAGATCGAGTTCGACGCGGTGGCGTACGTCCACGAAATGGATCGCACGGCGGTATTCATCGACGCGCGTGATCCGGAAGATTTTCAGGCCGGAACGCTCCGCGAGCATTGAGAGTGCCGGTGCGTCGGCTGGAGCGTGGCAAGGATGTCGGCGAAGTGCGGCGGGCCAAGGATGACGGACGCCTGCCGATGGAAGACCACAACACTCGCGTGATCGTCTTCGGTCGCGATGGCACGCAGGCGCGGGCGGTTGGCGAAGCGATTATCGGCGAAGCCTTCCACAACGTTGCCTTCTACGGCGGCATGTTTGAAGCGCTGCGACCGCGAATCAAATAAGCGTGCCTGGATGGTGAGGGTATCCCACGCCTCAAAAGTGACGTGTGAGCACGCCGAGGGGAAGCTGACTTCTCAGCACGCCGACGACGGCACCGCCAAACATGAGCTTGAAAGGGCCGACCCGTAAGACCATCGCGGCGACGATGGTCCCTATCAGAACAGCGAGCGTCAACGGATCGGGGATGGCGGCCGGCGCAAGTCGGATCAACGACACGGCCAACACACCGATCACCGCCGGTGCCATTCCCTTCATGACCGCTTTGACCCACGTCATCTGTCTCACACGGTCGAGCGTGGGCAGGATCGCGAGCATGATCACGAACGATGGCAGGAATGCGGCGGTCGCTGCCACCGCGGCTCCCGCGACGCCGGCCAGCTTGTACCCGACGTAAGCCGCGATCATCAGCACAGGGCCCGGCGTGAGCTGCCCGAGGGCAAGCCCGTCGATGAACTCACGCGCCGTCAGCCATCCGAATTGACCGACGACTTGATCCTGGATGAACGCAATCATCGTCAACCCGCCGCCGATCGTGAAGGCGCCGACTTTGAGGAAGTAGAGACCGAGATCGAGGAGACTGTTGGGGTCCGGGGTCCACCCTCCGTCGGTCGAACTGGACGCCGATGTCGAGATCCACCACACGGTTGATACGACGGCGATGACGACGAGCCCAGTGACCATGCGCACGCGGCTGGCTGATGTCCCTCGATAGAACCACAGCAGACCGGCGCAGCCGGCGAGCATCAGGATGGCGATGATTCCGAGACGCGTCGTCGCCAATGCCGCCGCGGCCGCGAGCCCGATGATCGCTTCCGGCACGGTGCTTGCGGCGCTCTTGCCGAGGCGATAGAGCGCGATCGCGAATAGACCGATGACGACGGGGCCGAGGCCGTAGAGGGCGCTCCGTGCCAATGGTGTCACGCCGAGCACCGCGTAGCCCACCGTCAACGCGAGCATGATGATGAACGCGGGAAGAACGAAGCAGAGACCGCCAAGCAAGCCAGCCCACCAGCCGCCCCGTGCATAGGCGAGAAAAATTCCGAGCTGCGTCGCCGTCGCGCCAGGCACCATGTTGGCGACCGCCAGGCCTTCGAGGAAGCGCTCTTTCGAGACCCACCGTCGCCGCTCCTGCAACTCGCCCTGCATGATGCCCATGATGGCGGGGCCACCATAGGAGGTGGCTCCGAGCTTCAGCATGGTGAATGCGATGTCTTTCGACTCGTTCTCACTTGTGGCAGCGATCGTGTTCGTGGTCATGGGTAGACTCCTTGGCGAGGGAGTCTAGCCACAAGCGGACTTTCGAGATCCTGACGTTTCTGTCAGGAAGCAGGGAGGACGATCCGAAACAGCGTGCCTCGTCCCTCGTCGCTCTCGAGCTCGATCCGCCCGGCATTGGCTTCAACTGCCCACCGTGCGATGGCCAGGCCCAGTCCAACGCCACCGCTCTCTCGCGACCGCGCGTCGTCCACGCGATAGAAACGCTCGAATATCCGCTCGCGGTGCGCCGCGGCAATGCCCGGCCCCGTGTCCTGGACTTCGATCACAGCATCACCTGCAGGGTCGCGCCTCGTCGCGATGCGGATCACACCTTTGTCTGGCGTGTACTTGATCGCGTTGTACACAAGATTCGTGACGCCCTGTCGCAGGATGCCGGCATCGCACGCCGCAGTCACGGGTTCCGCAGCATCAACGCTCCATGCTTGATCCTTCTCATCAGCCAGGACTCGCAAGTTGTCGGCGATGTTCGCGACGAGTTCGGATAGATTCACGACCGTCCGAGTCATCGGAATTCGTCCGGCCTCGGCCCGCGTGAGGAGCAGGAGATTCTCGACGAGCCGCGTGAGCCGATCGACTTCCTCGAGCATGCTTGCGACGACGTCGCGGTACTCCTGAATGGTGAGTGAGCGGTGGAGAGCGACTTCGCCGATACTTCGGAGGCTGGTCAGCGGCGTGCGCAGCTCATGCGACGCATCGGCGGTGAAACGACGCAGCTGTTCGAAGGCGGCCTCGAGGCGCGACAGGGTCTCGTTGAACACGCCCGCGAGCCGTCCAAATTCGTCCCGCGGATTGTCGGCAGGTAGCCGTGCGCTGAGCGATTCGGCGGTAATGCGACGCGCTGTCTCGGCCATCGCGCCGACCGGTGCCAGGACGCGGCCCGCGAGAATATAACCGCCGGCAACAGCCAAGCCCAGAGCGCATGGAATGCCCAGGGCGAAGACGGTCGTGAGCGTCCAGAGGGTCTGTCGTACCGACGTTTCGTCGCGCGCCACGCTGACGCGATGCGTGGCGTCGGTGATCGTTCTCATCCGGTACGGCTTCGTTGTAGGGGGCGGCCAGCTCGCCGTGCGATAGATCACCGTCGGACCTTCGGCCACCTCGAACAGCGTCAGGCCCATGCGATGATCGAGCTCTCCCAGATCGCCAGTCTCTTCGCGATAGACCTTCTCGATCGTCGCCAGATCCTGTGCGATCTGCTCATCGAGCGCGCGATAAAGACGAACTCGCACGAAGAGCAGAGTGCCCGCGGAGAAGAGACAGACGATGATGGCAAGAACCGCGGCGTGCCAGAGGGTGAGGCGCGCCCGAACAGTCGGCACGGTGAGCTTCATCCACGGCCCCGACGTAGCACGAATCCGGCGCCGCGCACGGTGTGAAGCAGCTTCGTGGGGAATGGGTCATCGATCTTGCGACGTAGCCGCGCGATCGTCACGTCGATCACGTTGTCGAATGGAGTCGCACGCGCCGCGATGCGCCAGACATCGCGCGTGAGCATCTCGCGGGACACGACATGGCCGAGATGCCGAAGCAGATACTCGAGGACCTCGAACTCTTTGACCGTAAGGTCGATCGCTTGCCCCCCGCGCGTTACCGTTCGGGTCATCAGATCCATCTGCAAGTCGTCGAGATGAAGCTTGAGAATCTGATCCGGCCGCCCGCGCCGCAGGAGCGCCCGAATCCGAGCGAGCAGTTCGGGAATGGCAAACGGCTTCACGAGGTAGTCATCGGCGCCGCTATCCAGTCCGCGCACGCGATCGTCGATGGTGTCCTTCGCCGTGAGAATGAGGACGGGCGTCGGCAGCCCACGCTTGCGTAACGTCGTTAATACCTCGATTCCATCCCGCTGCGGGAGCATGAGGTCGAGCACGACGCAGTCGAATGCCTCGTGATTCACGAGGAAGAAGCCTTCTTCGCCCGAGGAGGCAACCCGGACGTCGTAGTGCTCGGCCTCCAACCCTTCACGGAGGGCCTTGGCGACTTTCTTTTCGTCCTCGACCACGAGCACGCGCATCGTACGCTGCACTATATCGGCTCCCGAATCCTCCCGCACCTGACACAAATGTCAGGAAGTCTTCAGTAGCGAGGCCTGACGACCGCCATGATCATCCACGCAAATGACGCTGCTTCACGCGCGGACAGGAGGAGGCACAGCATGAGACAGATCGTTGCGACGGTGATCATCGGTCTCGCCGTACTTGCGACAAGTCCAGTTCTCGCCCAATCGGGGCCTGGCGATGGACACGAGACGCTCACGCGCGCCTTGCGTGGCGCGTGGCTGCCGCTCGAAAGCGGGCTCGCGGCGAGTGCAGGTGTCGGTACACCGCTATCAGCCAAGTACGAGATCGACGACGGCGCGTTTCAGCTCTCGGTGTACACGTGGAAGGCGGACGCGTTCTCGGGAGACGCATTCACGGAGGTCATCGTCGACTACAGCACGGGTAACGTGAGCAAAGTCGATGCAATCACCGACGGCGGAGATCTCGCGGCGGCTCAGAGCCAGAACGCCGCGATGGCACACGCAAAACGCTCGCTCGCGGAGGCCACCGCCGCCGCGGTCAAGGCCAACGCAGGATACCGCGCGGTCAGCGCGATGCCGAGCCTGGATGGCGGCGCGCCGGTGGCCGAGGTGACCTTGGTAAACGGCGACGACTGGAAAGTCGTGACCGAGCGCTTGGATTGAAGCCAGACGGGAGGAGCTTGTCCATGAAGCGAGTACTCGGACTGTTGGCATTGGTGTCGGCCTTGACGTTCGCGGTCGCTGCAGGGGAGACGACGACGATGAAATACGATCTCGGCGTTGAAAATCCGAAGTGGAAGTTCGCCGCGGGCCAGTGGGTACGTCGCTCATCGGGTGGCCGTCAGGTGCTAGCTCAGACGGTCGAAACCCAGCCATGGGCGGTAGCGGTATTGGAAGACAAGAAATTCTCGGACGCCGACATCTCCGTTCGCTTCCGACCCATCTCCGGTAAAGAGGATGCGAGCGGCGGCATCATCTTCCGCGCGAAGGACGGCCAGAACTATCTGCTCGTGCGCGCCAATGCGCTCGAGAACAACTTCAGGCTCTATACGATCGTCAACGGCAAGCGAAGCACCATCGCGTCGGCGAGGGTGAGCGAGCCGAAGCTCGGTGTGTGGCATGCGATTCGTGTAGTCGCCACCGGTCCGAAGATCCAGGCTTACCTCGACGGCGCGATGCTCCTCGATCACCAGGACAAAACGTTTACGGACGGGTGGGTCGGCCTGTGGACGAAGGCCGATTCTGTGACGGAATTTGTCGACCTTGAGATCACGGGAACGGTCGCGAACTAAGCGACGACATATGCCAGGGGCATTGCGAACGTGGTCGCGCCAAGTCTTGAGACTTCAGGGAGACAGCTGATGCGCGCACGCATTCGACGAACCGCGCTGCTGCTTATCGCGCTCGTGGCCGCGATCGGGGTGTCGCTCGCATCGGCCGAGCCCGTGGCCTCTCAAACTTCGAAGACCATTGGCGAAGGGACACTGGAGGAGCCGAACGAGAAGACGGTGGAGGTGAGCACGGAGGATCTCCGTCGCATCCTCGCGGACGGAAGCGCTGTCGTATTCGACAAACGATCAAGGACATGCCGGAGGGCGACACGTTCATTTACGTGCTGACGATCGATCGGAAGTTTCAGATCTTTCTCATGAGTACCGGAAACTTTTCCGAGAGGGCAATCAGTGGGCTGAGGCCAGATGTCGCGCTGGTGGCGCCATTCGGACGGGGACAGACCACGACTTCACGCCGCGGTTGCTGAAGGCGCTGAACTTTCCACGCATTGTCTTGCCAACCCACTGGGACAACTGGGAACGGCCGATGACACAACAGCCGGAGGACGGCCGAGCTCGCTTGGGCAACGACGGCAACCTCGACATCTTCGTCAACGAACTGAGAGGCGTCACCGAAGAGCCGCGTGGTCGTCCTTAAATACTTCGAGTCGTTTGCGCCGTGAATTTAGACTAGCTCTCAAGCGCGATCCTCATACACTGCAGCGCGGTGGGTGGCCGGCATGAACGCGCAGACGATATCTCGTGTCGCGTCGAATGACAGCGTATGCGCACCCGCTTCGGTTGGAACGGTCTCGCGCCGGTTTAACACATCTGTGTCGAACACCTCGATCACGCCGGGATCACCGATCGCGACGTAGAGATGGCCCAGGGCGGCGTTCAAGAACACGACGTCCGGAACGCCCGCGATCGACTGCGTCTCCTGTAATGTTCCCGTATCCGCATCGACGGCTACGAGGATGCCGGCGTCAGTCGCGCAGAACAACCGACGTCGGGCGACGTCGATATCGAGGCCGTGCGGCCCCGCCTGTGGGATGGCGACGACTCGACGGATGCGCACTGGATCGCCGGACTCGACGACGATGATTTGCGGCGGTTCCGCGATGTTCACATGAAACGCATCGCCGATCGGATCGTAGATTGCCCAGCGAGTGCGCCCGGCGACCGCGACGTCCGCAATACGCTTACGCGCGCGGACGTCGATCACTGACACGGTGAACGAGCCGGTAATGGCTGGGTCTCCGACGTGTGCGACAAGAAGCCGCGAACGCCTGGGATCGTACGCCAAGCCATTCGGACGAATTCCAACGCCGACCTTCTCTACGCGCGGAACATCGACTGTGAATAGGCCAACGGTGTTATCCCCCCGGTTCGACGTGAAGACCAGATCGGGTTCCGCGACGAGCGCGCCGGCGACGGCAGGTAAGTCGGGAATGGATCGTACGTATCGCTGAGTCGTGATGTCGATCACGTCCACAGCATCGTTCGCGGTGTGGGCGACATAGATGCGCCCCGTTGGCTCGTGCACCGCCGCATGATCGAAGCCACCACCTTTGACGTGCGGCGGGAGGTCGATGAAGCCGACATGCCGGAGCGCCACGTTAGCGCCCGCCCGCCAGTTCGGCCACGAGGCGCTCTACATTCGAAACGATGCGGTCGCGCGCGGCCTCATAGCCCTCGCTGACCGGCGGAACGTCCCACTGTTCCACCCGTTGAGCCTTTCTAGGGCTGACGTCGCAGCCAAAGCACACGATTCGCGCCGCGGTGTCGAGGTCGTAGAGTGTCACCGGCCGCGGACGCGCGGGCGAGGGCTGGAGTCCGTCGCCAGCGAGCCCTTTCACCGCGCCGGCCGCGAGTTGCGGATCGGGCTCCGTCCCGGCCGCGACGGCGCCGATCGAGAGCCCGCGCTGTTCGGCAAGGCGCCGGAAGTACGCGGCGCCAACGACGCTCTTCGCAGCACCGTGCTGACACACGAATAGGACGTGCGGCTGCGGCGCGGTTTTTTCCTGCTGTTGGCAATACGTATAGAACGCGTCGTACATTGGGAACTGCTTGGCCATGTTGTCGAAGTCATCGCGGCTGTTCGCTTGAAATCCTGTCGCCGCGGCGTAGAGGCCCGCCGATTCCGGCGTGATGCCGCGATCATCCGTGTCCGCACCGCGCACGATCAACGCCAGCGCACGCAGGGCCGGATCGGAGAGCTCGTAGCGATCGACGAAGGCGTCGAACGAGCACTCCGGACCGTGGTGTCCGAGCTCGATGTCGGGGATGTCGTACGGAATGGCGTCTCGGCGCTTCGCCTCCGTGAGCACATCGCGGGCGGGCACGAAAATAAACTCAGGCGCCGAATCGATGAACCGCGAGATCAGCCAAGGGCAAGGGATGCGATCGACACGGGCGCGTTCGCGAGTAATCCATTTCATGAGCTGGTCTCCTTGGACAGTCCGTCAGTTTCTTAACGCAGCGGGACCGATGTTACGCATCGAGCGTCACCTTTGTTCCACGCCCCATGGCGCGCGCCTTCTCATAGACGGCGATGGCGGCCGCCACGTCTTGGAGGGCTGTTCCACTGCTATCGAAGATCGTGATTTCGTCGCGCCGTGCCGACCTGGCCGCCGGCCGGCCACGACCTCGGCGAGCTCGGCGTGTATCTGCTCCCTCCTGAGGAGGTTTGCCGCCAGCGCATGATGTAATTCACCGATTTCCGCGCACTGGTCGAGCACGTCGACCACGAGCGTTGCGGAGGCTAGCAGGGCGGGCTCGAGCTCCTGTTTCTCGGGATTGTCGGCGCCGACGGCGGCGATGAAGGTGCCGGGCACGACATCATTCTTTTGGAGAAATGCGCGGCGCGAGGTGGTGCACGTCACGCAGACGTCGCTTGCGCGAAGGGCGGCTCGGAGATCTTTCGCCGCCTCCAGGCGCACGCCGTTCTTTACTGCGGCGCGCGCAGCCAGACCTTCAGCGCGGGCATGGTCGGTATCAAGGAGCATGACCCGCTGTAACGGCAGCACGGTGGTAATCGCAGCGAGCTGGATCTCGCCCTGGACGCCGCAGCCTACGATCGTCGCCGTCCGTGCGTCGGGTCGGGCCAAGAACTGCGCGGCCACGGCGGTAGCCGCTCCGGTTCGCAGCGCGGTCACACTGCCAGACTCGATAACGGCGAGTGGAGTGCCGTTGCCCGCATCGGCCAGCACGATCATTCCCTGGATCGTTGGCAGCCCCCACCGCCGAGGGTTCTCCGAGAAGTTGGCATTGGTCTTCGCCGCAAAGTAGCTGCGCTCGCCCACCAGGCCGGCCGCCTTGATGTGGAAGCCACCGCCCGCGGCCGGGACGCTCAGAACGCCGGGGCCAAGGGTTCGGCCTTCGGCGTGAAGGTAAAAGGCCCGTTCGACGGCGTCGATGCACTCGGGTAGCGACAAGAGATCGAGCACATCAGACCGCGACAGGATCAGCGTCATCATGTGCCTCTTCGGGAAGTCGTGGCGTACAGGCCCTCGAACAGCGCCATGCCCTGCGCGAGGACCTGGTGATCGTCGGCCGAGGCGGCAAGCAGGGCGCGCACCGCGACATCGATACCGCGCGCCTCTTCTCGGGGATACTTCCCGTCGCGCAGGTCCGCCTCGTGGATGATCTCGGAGAGCCGCTTGAGGCGCCGATCCCGTAGGCTGGCTCGCTTCACCAGGGTCTCGAACGTGCAGTCCTCGCCCTGATGGCTCAACTCCACACCAGGCGCGTCGAAGGGAATCGCATCGTGCGGAAACTCGGCCGGCGGCGCGAACAGAAACTGCGCGTCGGTGTCGATGAATCGCTTGATCAGCCACGCTGATCCGATGCGATCGATGTGCGGTCGTGGGCGCGTCACCCATCGGCGTCCTTTGAGTTTCGTGAGATCGAGGGTGGGTTGTTTCTCACGCCGCACTGGTTCCGGGCGCCGAGTCCGCATGGCGACGACCTCCTCGAGACGCCGCACCTCGGCTCCACCCGGGGCCCCGAAGAAGTCGACGTCACGAATGCGTTGGTGATCCTTGGCAAGACGTGCCAGCTCTTCCGGCACTCGCGCGCTCTTGGCCGATGCCTTCTGCTCCAGCTTTTTGAGAACTTTTCGATAGCGCGCGGCCAGCTGGCGATAGTCGTGATCGCGTGGCTCGTGGAACAGGCGTAGCACGTCGCCCTGACTGACATTTTCGATCTGCTGGACCCTTATCAGCGTCGCGTCTCCGCCCTCCCGCTGGATCTCCTGCGCAAGCCACTGGAAGTCCTCGTAGCGCTCCGGGGTGTCGGGCAGGAGATAGGCGGTCCGCTTCAGCGGCACCGCGCCGAGCGACCGCAATCGGCGCCATACGCGCACACGCAGGCTCGACGGCGTGGGCGGGACTCCAACCAGCAGCAGCAGGAGCGTCGTGGAGTCCATGTCCCGCTATGAAACACTAGTTTCATTCAGCTGTCAAGTGCTGGATCCGGGCGACGACCCCTTGACAAGCTCGGAAACTATTGTTTCATGTAGTAACAAAAGAGCGATGAAGAACCAAGGAGGGGCAATGGACGCAGACGTCTACTTCGCTGAGTACCTCATTCGCGAACGAGTCGCGGAAGTCCGGGCGAGAGCGGAGTTTGCTGCGCTCCTTGGCGACCCGAACCAGAGCGCGCTACGCACGAGCGGTCTTGGCCACCGGCTTCTCGAGCTCGGTCGATCGCTCGTGAGGAGGCGCGGAGGCCGGGCGGCCGGCACTCGACGTCCGTTCGAGGAGGGCGCTCGATGACCTACACGGCGAAACCACTGTCCTGGGACCCGACGAAGCTGAGAGGGCTCTCGGAGAAGCTCATCCTCAGCCACTGGGAGAACAACTACGGAGGCGCTGTACGGCGGCTGAATGCCATCGCGGCAGAGCTCACGGAACTCGACTTCGCGAACGCGCCCGCGTTCGTGATCAACGGCCTGAAGCGAGAGGAGCTGATCGCCACCAATTCAATGATCCTGCACGAGCTGTACTTCGACATCCTCGGCGGTGACGGCGTTTCTGGCGGCGCCATTGAAGAGGCGTTAAAGCGCGACTTCGGCAGCGTCGATCGGTGGCGGGCCGAGTTTGTCGGCACTGGGAAGGCGCTCCGAGGTGGAGCGGGCTGGGTCCTCCTGAGTTACTCACATCGCGATCGGCGCCTGATGAATCAATGGGCGGCCGATCATACGCATGCGCTCGCGGGCGGAACGCCAGTCCTCGCGCTCGACATGTACGAGCACTCGTATCAGCTCGACTACGGCGCCTCCGGGGAGCGTTATGTCGACGCCTTCATGGAGAACATCGACTGGGCACGTGTTGCGCGGCTTCACCAGGCGCACGCGTCTGGCGAGCCTGAATCGGAGTTTGAGGTTTGGAGGGCCAGCCGATGATCGAGGATCTGTATTTCCAGGACGCATTCCTCCGTGAACGACTCGCGAACGCGCGGCGTGATGCGGCGCTGTACCAGGCTCTCCGCGAACTCGAGGCGCGGCGAACGTCGGCCTGGCGCGACGCCATACGCCGCCTCTTTCACGCCGCCTCGAGTCTGCGGCTGAAGCGGCGAAGGGAAGGAATGGCTTTCCGATGATGCCGACTATGGATCCTTCGCGGACACGCCTCGGAGACGAAGCCGTGACTGACAGCGCTGGAAAAGAGAGGACACCAACCATGCTGGCAGAGATCAGCCCGATTGCGGTACGGCCATGGACGCTCAACGGTCTCTCGGAGCGGATGATCGTCAGCCACTACGAGAACAACTACGGAGCCGCCGTGCGGACGTTAAACGCCGTACGCCGTGAGATCGCCGCGCGCGACGGAGCTGCGGCGCCGGATCGACTGCGCGCGCTCCGGCGGGAGGAGCTCCGCGCGATGAACTCCGTCGAGCTGCACGAACGCTACTTCGCGAACCTCGGTGGCGAAGGTAGGACGAACGTGGGATTGGCGGGCGCCCATACGGACCAGATGCCCGACTCGGTGAGCACCATCATCGAGGAGCACTTCGGCAGCGTCGCCGAGTGGCGCCGGGACTTCGTGGGGTCCGCACAATCACTCGCGGGTGACTCGGGCTGGGTGCTGCTCACCTGCTCACGCCGGCAGAAGCGGCTCTCGAATCAGACCACCGCGGACCACGCGCAGGCACCCGTGGACGCCGCGCCGGTGCTCGTGCTCGACATGTACGAGCACGCATATCACCTCGACTTCGGCACGAACGCGAAGGCCTACATCGACGCGTTCATGCGCAACATCAATTGGTCGGCCGTCCACGAACGCATCACGGCCGTTCGCGCTGATCGGCCGCTACCGCAGGAAGACCCGTCGGATCTGAGCCGGCCGTCGCTGTCCGTCGAAGAGCTGGCCACCCAGATGGCGAAGGGCGAGCCGATTCAGGTGATCGATGCGCGACCGCGCCATCACGTCTCGCGCACCGTCGACCTCATGGAAGGCGCGACGTGGCGTGATCCGGAGCGGCTGGAGGAGTGGATCGGCGAGCTCTCTCCCGACCAACCGGTGGCCGTGTACTGCGCGTACGGCTTCCACATTGGATGCAATGTGGCGTTCACTCTGCGCGAACGCGGCTTCGACGCGCGCTACGTCCGTGGCGGCATCTCCGCATGGTACGCCGCCGGCGGGCCGCGAGCGATGCGGCCGGTAGACGGTTAGACCGAGGTTTGTGAGGAGGAGAACGACCATGCAGCAGGCGATCGCGCCGATTGCGGTCCGCCCATCGACGCTCAGCGGAATCTCCGAGCGGATGATCGTGGGCCACTACGAGAACAACTACGGGAACGCCGTGCGAACGTTGAATGCCGTCCGCCGCGAGCTTGCCACGCTCGACGCGAGTACGTCGCCGTACCGCCTGCGCGGGCTCAAGCGCGAAGAGCTCGCGCTGATGGGCTCCGTCACGCTGCACGAGCTCTACTTCGGCAACCTCGGCGGCTTCCGCCGCGCGGGACCGAATTCAGGCCTCGGTCGTCCCGACTGGCACGAAGTGCCGGACGCCTTCGAGGCGGAGATCGCGGCGGACTTTGGGACCGCCGGTGTGTGGCGTCGGGAGTTCGTCGGAACGGCGCAGTCGCTAGCCTCGTGTGGGGCCCCCTGGTCGCCGCCCGACCGCACGCCATGAGTCTCGCGGGCTGGCTGGCCTGGGCAGCGATCGCACTCGTCATGCTCGGAGCCGTTGTCCGGGTCGCCGAGGCGGTGTGGGGCACCGCGTGCACGGCTTACGTGCTCGTTCGTCACGCCGCGACGGCGCTTGCATGGATCGCCTCAGCGATCGGAAGCGCCACCCGCTCTTTTGCGAGGCTGTCGAAGCAGCTGATCGCAGTGATCGCGGTCATCTTGATCGCCGCCTCCTCCGCCTGGGGTTACGCCGCGATCGTGCTCGATCCGACGAACCTAATCCAGAACACCATCAGCGCGCTCAAGGCGATCGAATCGGTGATCAACGAGGTCCAGATGATCGCGAACCAGGTCAAGCAGATCGAGAACCTGGTGCAGAACACGCGTGCCTACGCGGGCGTCTGGGACCGAGAAGCCCTCCCAAGCCTCGTGCGCTTGGGGCAGATCATGGAGCAAGAGCAGGCCATTGCCTACGCGATGGCCGGCATGGACCGCGTGTTCCGCGACAAGTATCCCGGCTATCGGCCGATCACCGACTGGGCGGCTGCCTACGATCAATGGACGCGCACGACCCTGGACACACTGAGAGGCACTCTTGCCGCTGTCCGTCTCCACGCCGACGACTTCGCCGATGAGCAGCGCCGCGTCCAGACCCTCACTGCCCTGAGCGATAGCGCCGAGGGGCGCATGCAGGCCATCCAGGCCGGCAACATGCTGGCTGCCGAGCAGATCCAACAACTCGCCAAGCTTCGCCAGTTGATGATGGCCCAGATCAACGCGCAGAACGTCTACATGGCCAACCAGACCAACCGAGATGCCCAGCGCGTCGCGACGCAGCAGGAGTGGATCAAGAACGGAAACCGCGAGGCACCGGTCCTTCCGGCAAGCAGGACCAGTCCCGCGTCGATCAGGCCGTGAGGCAGTGCCGTGGCTACTCGGACGCTTCGTTTTGTCGCTCTCATCCTGCTCGCGACGGCATGCAGCGGTAATGCCGCACGGGAAGCCCTTGGCTCACTAACGTCCGGGACTCTCTCGCCGAAATATCACAGCGGTTTCTGGGCCGATGAGGCCGGCAAGCAGACTGCCCTCTGGAAGGAAGCGCAGCAGGCGTGTAAGAGCCAGGAGCTCAGCCCAACGCCGAACTGTCGGGTAGTGTTCGCCGTCGATACAACAGTGCGGATCATCGCCGTTCGTCAGGACGACGACCTCGGCGAGCGCCTGAAGGCCTGGATACGGGGCGGCACGCGCGAACTAGGCCTCCCGACGTCCGACAGCATGCCGCCACCGACCAAGGGCTTCGGACCCGAAACGCCGAAGATGCCGACCGTGGTGGGGAAGTGACCCGTGAGCTCCACCATCCTCAACGACATCGTTCGGGACTACGAGGCCATCAGCACCTCCTGGTTCAGCGCACTCGGTCCGATCGCAAACAAGATCTTCTGGATCCTCGTAGCTATACAGCTGACCTGGTCCGCGATCTGGTGGGTTATCGACCGAGAGGACGGTCTCGCGGTTGTCTCGAGCCTGCTTCGTCAGGTCGTTGCGATTGGCTTCTTCTACGCTCTGCTGCTGAACGGCGGAACCTGGGTTCCGGCAGTCATCCACAGCTTCTCGCAGGCCGGTGCGACGGCCGCTGGACTCACGGACCTCAGTCCCACCGGTGTCTTCGATCAGGGGCTGGCACTGGCCAACAAGATTCTCAATGCCACCTCCGATCTCGGCCTACTCGACGGCTTCTTTGCGAGTCTCATCGCTGGCATAACGGCGATCGTCGTGGTCATCGCGTTTGCGGTCATCGCCGCCCAGCTCCTCGTGGCCCTGGTCGAGAGCTTCATCGTCATCGGGGCGGGCGTCCTCTTCCTCGGCTTCGCCGGCAGCCGCTGGACCAAGTTCTTCACCGAGAGGTACCTGAGCTACATCGCGAGCATCGGCGTCAAGCTCTTCGTGCTGTACCTCATCATGGGCGTCGGCATGGGCATCGCCGCGCGCTGGATGCCTGTGCTCGAGCGGGGCGGGTTCAGCCCGATCCCGTTCTTCTATGTAATGGGCGGCTCGCTGGTGTTCGTGTTCCTCACGTGGCACATCCCCTCCGTTGCGGGTTCGATGATGGCGGGTGCCGTCAGTCTCTCGCTCGCTGATGCCGTCTATCCGGCGATCTGGGGAAGCCGGGCGGCCGGCGCTGGCGTGATTGCCGCAAGTGCGGTCGGTGGCGCAGCAGTCGCCGCCGGGCGATGGGGCATTGATCGTCTGCGCGTTCACACGTCGCTCCATACGGCGAACGGTGGGTTATCTGCAGCCCAGTACTCGGGTACGACCGCTACTGCACGGCCGCCGTCAGACACCGGGGAGGCTCGGGATCCGCGACGTACTGAACCCAGTCCCAGGTCAGCTGCATCAGGCAGCGCCCGAGATCCTGAGGGTTCGAATAGCGATCAGCGTACGACCGCCAAGGGCAAGGAGGCGGGCTCGACGACCGACGAAGATCGCGCCGGCTGATCGAGTGCGTGCAGGGGTGCGCGCTCCTGATTAGCGGAGGTGCTGCCGTTCACGTCGACGATGCGCTGGAATCACGCCGCTCGCTGCGTTGCCATTCACCTCGATGCGAGGATTGAAGACGTTGTGTTGTGAGAAGCTGATGCGCTCAGCGAAGCCCTTGGCCAGCTTCCGAATGTCCGCGTGCCCTTGCGCCCGCCAGAGCCCTTTTCCTTCCCAAATGCCGTCCTCGGCGAAAATCGCCACCATTCGATCCGGATTATGGGCGTCATCGCAAATGTCACAGTATTCGGCTTTCAGCCTCTTGATCGCTTCAATGTCCTGGAGGACCGTGAGGCGTTTTTCCAGTTCCGCGTTATCCATGAGTGCAACCCTCCTTCGTCGTCGTCACGGCATTCAAAAAGAGAGTCGCGTGTTCAACAAACAGCTCTGGGTATTGGTGGTGCGCGCCATGATTGGAGTCGGGGTAGATGATCAGCTGCGCATTCGGCATGTTCTGCTGCATGATGAAAGAGTTCACCGTGGGTATGTTCACGTCGTTACTGCCGTTGACGACGAGTGTTGGCTGCTTGATCGTCTTCAGATAGTCGGAGGCCCCCTTTTGCTGGACGCCCCACTTGCCAATCGCTTCGATCTGGGCGGGCGACACCTTGTCGTTCACCTCGGGATCGCGGCCCTCTTGCCGACGATGCGTGCGCTTCAGGAACTCCCGTCCCGCCGCCTGGCCCGCCGCGGACGGACTGAATTTGACCGCGAGCCAGACACTCTCGGGCGGATCGTGGGGGTGGGCACCAAAGAGCCGCCCTGTAGCCTGGGCTATCAACTCCATTCCCTGACCGCCGCGCGGACCTGCGCCATCGACGATCAACCTGCGAACGAGATCGGGCGCCTGCAAAGTGATTTCCTGCACGACCATGCCGCCGATCGAGAAGCCAAATAGGTCAACTTGCTTCAGGCCCAGCGCCTTGATGAAGGCGATGGCGTTAGCGCCCATCTGCTCGAACGTCGTCGGGACCTCGCCGGAGCTGCTGGAGACGCCCGCGTTGTTGAACAAGATCACCTCCCGGTCGCGAGCCAAGCCATCCGTCACCGTTGGGTCCCAATAATCCATGGTGCCGATGTAGTGCTGGCTAAAGACGAGCGGCACTCCTCCGGTCTTGCCGAATCGGCGATAGGCGAAACGGATGCTGTTGGCCTCTACGAACTGTGTCGGAGCGGTCTGGTGTGTGTAGTTATTCATAGTGGTGGTAGTCATGGAACTAGTCAGCCGGCACCGCATCGGGTACGAGCGCCAGGGCTGCGCTCGCGCAATCGACGTCGTTCTGCACCGTGGGCGCCCCGCTCAGCCCGATCGCCCCGACAATTTCTCCGTTCACCTTAATAGGAAACCCCCCACCCCACGCCGCCACACGCGCAAGCGTGGGGATGCCGGCCAAAAGCGACGGGTCACCTTGGATGAAGTTGAAAAAGTCCTGCGTGGAGACGCCGAACAGGGCTGTATACGCCTTGTTCTGCGCAATCTCGATGGTAGGGATCGAGGCCCCATCCATCCGGCTAAAGGCCTTGAGATTGCCGCCATCATCGAGAATCGCTACGTTCTCGGTAACGCCAAGTTCTCTGGCTTTCGCCACCGCTGCATCCACCATTCTCTGTGCTAGCTCAGAAGAAATGCTGCGTTTCGTCACCACGTCAGCCATTGGAGACCTCCCTCCACTTGATGGGCATTGTGCGTGTTGATCATCTCCGCACTTACACGCAGTTGAGGCGGCGTTCCCTGTCCTTCAGAGTCACCTTGCCGAGATGGTCGTTCCCAGTTCATCGTCGATTAAACTTGCGGTTAGGCGTTGGTGCCGCCGTCGACAGTTAGGTTCGCGCCCGTGATGTATGACGCCTCCGGCCCAGCCACGAACGCGACGAGCGCGGCAACCTCTTCAACATGCCCATAGCGGGCGAGCGCTGTGGCGGCCTTCTGAGGCACCGCCCATTCACCCGCCGCGGGATTCAAATCCGTGTCGATCGGACCCGGTTGGATATTGTTGACTGTGATGCCCCGGCTTCCCACCTCTCTGGACAATCCCTGAGTGAACATCTTGACCGCTCCCTTCGTGGCCGAGTAGGGCACCAAGCCGGGCACCACGACACGCTCGCCCACGCTCGAGCCGATCATGATGATGCGGCCGCCGCTCTTTATTTGCTTCAGCGCGGCCTGCGTCGCGACGAAGGTGCCGCGGACGTTGATGTCAATCAGCCGGTCCAGCTCCTCGAGCGTGGTCTCCTCGAAGGTCTTGGGAATGCCCGTGCCGGCATTGTTGACAAGGACGTCGAGCTGGCCGAATGTCGCCACGGTCTTTTTGACCGCGGCTTCGACGGCGCCGGCATCAGCGGCGTCGGCCTGAATTGCGATCGCCTTTCCACCAGCGCGTTCAATCTCCTTGACGACCGACGCGGCCGCATCGGCACCTTTCGTGTATGTGAGGGCGACGTTCGCTCCGTCCGCAGCCAGACGCTTGGCGATTGCCGCGCCAATACCGCGCGAACCGCCTGTAACCAGCGCAATCTTTCCTTCCAGTTGCTTGGTCATTGTTTCCTCCCACCCTTCTCTTAGGAATCAGATCGCGGTGCGGCCGCCATCGACAGCGACGATCGCCCCGGTGACGTAGCTGGCGCGAGATGAGGCCAGGAATGCCACGACCTCGGCAATTTCGGCGGGCTCTGCGGCACGGTTGAGTGGCGTAGTGGCCCCGAGGGAGTCGAACAGCTTGCGTGCCGCAGGTCGCGTATACACCGGACCGGGCGCAACCGCGTTCACCCTGACGCCGCGTGGGCTGAACTCAGCGGTCCATCCTTGCGTCAAGGAGACCAGGGCGGCCTTGGTGGCTCCGTAGGCCGCACCGCCGGGTAGGCCGAGACGGCCCGCCATGCTGCTGATGTTGATGATGCTGCCCTTCCCACGGGCTGCCATCCCCGGTGCGAACGCGGCGACGAGATAGAACGGTGCGCGGACGTTGGCGGCGAACATGCTATCGAACGCGGCGACGTCAAGCTCCGCGGTAGGCCCCCACGCCGAAAACCCGGCATTGTTGACCAAGACGTCGATGTCTCCGACCTGCTCGGCAAGCCGCCGGATCTCTGCCGGATTACCAAGGTCGGCTGCGAGGAAGCGCGCTTTGCCGCCGGACTTTTCAATCTCCTCGACGGCCTGCGTTCCGCGCCCGGCGTCGCGTCCGTGCACGATCACTTCGAAGCCGTCGGTAGCCAGCTTCACGGCGACCGCGCGTCCGATACCGGACGTCGCTCCGGTCACGAGTGCTCTCAAGGGAAGGATGTCGGCCATGTCTTTGCTCCTACGGTGTGAGTAGGTCCAGTAGTTCAGTGAAGGCGTCCTCGTCAGATGCGAGCTGTCTGGTAGTCGACTCCATGGCCACGTCGTCGTAGCGCTTGCTCCAACCTGCCTGTTGAGATGAGCCGGTGTCGGCCGTCGGTGCGCCGTCCAGGAACATCGCCAGGCGCTTCCGAAGGAACAGGCGGCCTCGGTGCACGCGTGACTTGGCGTTCGCCACGCTGATCTTCAACGCGTCCGCCACTTCGCGCATCGAAGAACCTTGCACATCGCGCAGAACGATCGCGACTCGGTACGCGGGCGGGAGATCGTCGATCGCCGCGTCCAGTGCGTCACGCAACTCCGTCTGGGTCGCCGGGTCGCCGATCCGCGCCGACCAGTCGCTGATTGGCCCGGCGTGCCGACCGTCCTCTTGAAACGAGGGCAGGACGTCCTCCAAACAGATCTCGTCGCGGTGATGTCGGCGGCGGCGCAGGTTCTGATACGCGGCGTTGACGACGATCCGGTAGATCCAGGATCCGAGTGACGCATCGCCCCGGAACGTGTCGATGTTCTTCAGCACGCTCCAGAAGGCGCCCTGGACGACCTCCTCGGCGTCCGACGCGTTGCCCGTGATGCCAATGGCCAGGCGGTAGACGCGGTCCCCGTAGGTGCCCACGAGGGCCTCCGGCGCCCCCGGGTCCGTTCGTCGCAGCTGCCCCACGAGAGCGGCGTCCGGATCGATGGATTTGCGAGGGAAGCGCCGAGGCTGCTCGTCCACCCCGGGCTCCTGATAGGTCCGTTCCGCTGCGCGCGCGGTGCGATCCATCTCACCCTCCTTCGCGGCCGGCGGGGACTTCTCCACCGCTGGGGCTGGGCAGGTTTCTGGCGTGACGCCCAGGCCGTCCCGGACCAGCTCCGGCGTAGCCAGGACGCGGCGGGCGCTCGCGATTCGTTGCCGAAGCACGAAGCGGTGGGGCGGTACTCCCGTGCTCCCGTTGAAGAGCGCAAAGTGGTAGGAGCTCATGTCGACCACGTCAGCAAGCCCAGTGACCGTGGGGCGTGGCCATGGCCCTCGGCGTCGCGCCGGCCCGAAGCAACGATGCGTCCGCCTTCGTTCGCGAAGGGGCGAGTGCTGTCACGTCGGATACCCGTGAGTGCGCCAGGAATCAACACCACGGGATCCTTCATGAGCGTCCTCCTCGAACTGGATTTGATGGTCAAGCGGAATGAGGTGATAGCAACGGCGGCGCCAATCGCAATGCTATGATCCACGGGATCTTAGAGATTGAGGGCGTGCCGTTCCTTCAGCGTTTGCTGAATTGTCGGCTTGGAACCGGGGTGCTAGGTAGTGAGGGTGGCGGGAACTCCGGACTAGCTGCAAGCGGTGAGAGACGATCGGGCGGTTGTGAAGCAGTGCTGAACTTCTATGTGTCTCGGCCCCGCTCTTTGGCAATCCAGTCATTTATGTACGGCGGGCAATGAACGAGGGCGACCCCTGCGGTTTGACAAGTGCCGAGGAAACGCACCGCATCGATGTCCACCAGACTCAATTCCTCCAAGTCCAGAAGGACCCTTGCTCTGCTGGTGGCAATCTGAGCCTTGAGTTCCTCCACATGCTGCGCTTGCATTCGGCCAATCAGCCGGATCGTCGTGCCATGCTCGTCAGACACTGACTCGATTCTCAGGGTCATCCCCCGCGGTTGCTGCAAGGGCAGAGCCACGCGACAGTCGTTGAATTACCGGAACTTCAGGATCGGTGGCGAGCCGCTTTTTCAGCGTTGGCTGAATCCTCGGCGTGGGACCATCGACGTCTCGGGCGGGTGAGCCGAGCGGACAGATCAGGACGTCTTGAAGCGGTGCGGCTTGATCCCCAGCTTCTTGATCTTCGAGTCAAGTGTTTGTCTGGGTATGCCCAGCTTGGCAGCAGCGCCGGCGGGTCCCCCGACGACGCCCTCCGCCTCTCGTAGTGCGTGCTCGATCACTTCTCGTTCATGTTCGACAAGGTTAGCAACCAGAGGACTACGCGTCGCAACCGAGTGTGGCGCCACCACTGGCGTAAGCCAGGTGTCATCTACCGCAAACGTCTCGTCGTCGCATAGAATCACCGCCCGCTCGATCACATTCTGCAGCTCGCGCACGTTGCCCGGCCAGTGATAGGCCCGGAATAGGTCCAAGGTGGGCTTGGTGATATGTCGAATGCTTTTGCCAGCTCCTTCGGCGTAGCGATTGACCAGATACTTGACCAAGATGGGAATGTCGTCGCCGCGCTCCCGCAATGCCGGCATTCGAAGCGGGAACACGTTGAGGCGGTAGAAGAGATCCTCTCGGAACGTACCTTCAGCGACAGCTATGCCCAAGTCCCTATTTGTCGCCGCGAGCACTCGGACGTCCACCGAAATCGTTTGGCTCCCTCCTACTCGTTCGAATTCACGGTCCTGAAGAACTCGTAACAAGGCAACCTGTGCCTCTGGCGGGAGCTCGCCCACTTCGTCGAGAAATAGGGTTCCGCCGTCGGCCGATTCAAAGCGTCCCAGACGCCGCTGAAGGGCTCCGGTGAAGGCGCCTCGTTCGTGGCCGAAGAGCTCGGAGGCTACTAACGGAGGCGGAATAGCCGCGCAATTCACTCGAATGAAGGCGCGTCCCGAGCGCTTGGAACGACTATGAATGGCGCGAGCAATGAGCTCTTTACCGGTCCCGGTTTCACCTAAGATCAGGACCGTGGAAACCGTGGGAGCCACTTTCTCGACTTGCGCCAGTACTCGCCGAAGTGGTGCGGAGGAGCCGACGATTTCTTCGAACATGGAGGACCGTACGATGTCTTCGCGCAACGCGATATTTTCGTTGCGCACCCGGTCTTCCGTTCGCTTGCGATCGTCGATGTCGGTTCCCGTGGCATACCAGCGCACGAGACGCCCGTGTTCGTCGCGGAACGGGTGGTAACGAACGAGGAACCAGCGGTACTGGCCATCCTTCCGCCGTGCGCGTTGTTCGATTTCAAACGGCAAGCCGCGTGAAAGCCCCGCCTGACGCTCCTCCCGCAGCCGCTCGAGATCTTCGGGATGGAACAGCCGTGCGCGAAAATCGGCGGCAACCACGTCCTCCATCGTGAAACCGCTATAGTCGAGCACGGCCTGATTCGCGTAGATCGGAGTTCCGTCCGGCCGCTGGATGACAATGGTGAGGGGTATCGCATCGGTAATCCGGCGGAGCTCGCGTTCGTCTTGCCGCAACTTCTCTTCTGTCCGCTTGAGGTTCTCAATGTCGGTATTCGTTGCGTACCATCTCACGATGTTGCCGAGCTCGTCACGCAACGGTTCAACACGGAACAGGAACCATCGATACTCCCCGTCGTGGCGCCGCAGGCGGTGTTCGATCTCACGCGGCTCCCCTGAGATCCGGAGGGCCCGGAACGTGTCCAGGACCTTCTGCAGATCTTCTGGATGAACGGCGACTCGCCATCCCCGGCCGCGTGCTTCTTGAGGCGAGAGCCCCGTATAGTCATGCCATCGTTGGTTCAGGAACTCGTTGGAGCCATCCGGAAGATTGCACGAGGCGAGGGTGGGGATCGTGTCGAGGATCTTTCGGAGGTGAGCCGCGGATATCTTCGTCTCGGCGATCTCACGGAGTAGCATTGCCCGCTCTTCTTCAGTCACGGCTCAATCTTAGAAGGATTCTGTCGCATATCAAGACGTGGCCATCGCCGCCGGGGGGCCTTCATTGTTGGCTACGCTCTCGCAGACCTGAAGCGTCATCCCTTGGCGCCTACTGCGTCCATCACCTTTTCCAGGACCTCGACATATCGATCAGAATGGATGCGAACCCGCGTGAGGGTCACGTGGATGAAGAAGAAGCGGTCGAATGGGATGCAAAGGATTGCGTCGACAGAGCGAGCACCAGCGTGGCGACGTTCATCAGGAGGATGGCCGCCGCACCGAGGTCGACGGCTAGGCTGAGTCCCCACATCGTCGCGATAGCGCCCAGCAAGAGGGCGAGCGCACCCATCGACAGATAGCCCAAGAGATAGAGGGCCGAGAGCATCCCGCCGCGGTGATTCGCGGGTGCCGCCGCGCCAATCACTTGCAAACCGCCGACGAACAGTAGGCTGTAAGCACCCCCTGCGGCCGCGGTCGCCCCTAGGTAGATCAGCAGATCATGCGAGCTAACCGCCAAGATGAGCAGCACCATGGCCAGACCAGAAACCAGGGCGCCGACGGTCAGCGCCGCCCGCGGCAAGAGAGACCGAGCGACAATACCGATCACTCCCAACATGATCGGAAATAGCGAAAGGACAGCACCATTTAGAAAGGCGTTGGGTGAGCCGATCAGGTCATGCTCAACTTGGCCGCCAAGCGACAGGATCAACTCGCCAAAGGAATAGGCTGCCATCATGGCGGTGGATGACACTGCGAACGCCCGACGTGCATCCTTCGGAACAAACGGCATCCGAGAGCGCCTGTCACTACCCGGATCGCCGACCGTGTGTTGCGACAAGAACCACGTCGCGACGAAAAGTGTCAGAAGCAGAATGGCCAGTACCCAGAAACAAAGGCGTGTGGGCCACGGCCCATATTCCGTCAAACCGCCGCCCAACAGCAAAGATGCAGCGAAGCCGACCGCCTGGGCTGTGGCCGTCACAGAGGCCGCGCTCTGCGCGTCTCTCGGGCTGCTGAACTCCAGAATCGCTGCGGTCGATGGGCTCACCGACAGGCCGACGCCGACGCCCATTAGGGCACGTCCCGCGAACACCCACCACACGTTAGGTGCGAGGGCAAACAGCAGGGCGCCGTGACCTACTACACGCTGTTCGTGCTGGATTTGAGGAGTCGGCGGGTACAGATCGTGGGCTCGACGCTGCATCCCGACGCGGCGTTCATGACCCAGGCCGCTCGGCGGCTCACGGACGCGGTCGATGGGTTCTTGGCGGGCCATCGCGTGCTGATTTGCAACCGAGACGCTAAGTGGACGGACGGGTTCCGGGCCTTACTCGACGGAGCTGGGGTGCGCATCGTCATGACGCCCGTCCAGGCGCCGAACGCTAATGCCTACGCTGAGCGGTTCGTGCGCTCGATTCGCGAGGAGTGCTTGGACCGGCTGATCCTCGTCGGCGAACGGCGTCTGCTGAACGCGCTCAAAGAGTTCATGGTGCATTACCACGAAGAGCGAAATCACCAGGGCCTCGGTAACGATCTGATTGCGCCAACTCCTCGCGCAAGCGGTCGCGGCGGAATTCGCTGCCGCGACCGCTTGGGCGGCCTGTTGCGCTACTACTATCAGGCAGCGTAAGTGTGGGACGAATTTTCGGACAGTACGCTATCCCCATCTCGGCCAGGGCCCCCACGACGAACGACATCCAAAGTGTGGTCAGCGCAGTCCCTCCGTCTCCCCCATACACTGGTTGTCGGCGTCGGCCCGGGAGGGGTGGGCCGCGACCTCGTAGACGCGTATCGCGCCGGCGCGGCCACGCAGGTGCTGGAGGCCGAGGTCGTCGAGCGCGAAGCCCTGGAGATTGTCGAGTCGCAGTAGCGCATCGTCCGAGACGAGGAACCGGCGATCGAGATCGCGCGCGGCCTGCTCGAGACGCGATGCGGCATTCATCACGTCGCCGTGATAGACGACGGCGCGCCGGCTGCCGCCCACCTCGCCGCTGATGATGGGGCCGGCGTGCAGCGCCGCGCGAAGGCGCGGCACCGCCCCGAACTCTCGCGCGAAGGCCGGCGCGGCTCGCTCCAGCGCTCGCTCGATCGCAAAGAAGCAGGCGATGGGCCGCGCGCGGTTGCGCCCTGATTGCACAGTCCACGTGACGACGACCTCGTCGCCCACGTACTGATGGACCTCGCCGTGGTGATCGTCGATCGGATCCGAGGCGAGGCGGAACACTTCGCCGAGGAAGCGATGTACGGCGAAGGGGCCGATCCGCTCGGCGAGCGGCGTGGAGCCGGCGATATCCAGGAAGAGGAAGAAGCGCTCTTCCGTGCGCGAGCGGTGGTAGCGGCCGAAGACGATGTCGCGCAGGGTGCGCTCGCCGACGAGACTGATCATCTCCAGCACGAAGATGGCGTTGGCGATGAGAAGAACGAGGGTCGCGATCAGCAGGGCGCTGGGCGCCAGATGCGCGTAGATCGCTCCGGCGAGTTCGGGGCCGATGGCGACGGCCGCGACCGCGCCGGCAAGGCGCCCGCCGAGCCTGCCTCCGACGACGATCACGATCAGGGCGGCGTAGATGAGCAGCTTGATCGCGACGGTGACGAGGAAGGGAGCCCTGTCGAGCGCGTGACCGACCCGCGTGGGCGGCAGGAAGATCTCGGCGCCGAGAATGGTGCCGAGCAGGAGCACGCCGGTGGTGACGCCGTTCATAGCCCCGACCAGCGCGCCGAGGAGCGGCGCGTCGTGGAACCCGTAGCCGAGCGCGACTCCGATCCCCGCGCCGATCGCCATTGTCGCGGCGAGCAGGCGCAGGAGAAGGGTGCCCCGGCGCCGGGTGCTCGCTCGCAAGCCCGACACGTCAGGCCGCGGTCTCTTCCGCCCGAAGCTTCGCGAAGATCACAGCGTGCCCAATGAGAAAGAAGGGAACGAAGAACGTGGGGACCATCGACCAGGGCAGCTGCGTCAGCGCCGCGGTGCCGACTCCCGCGTGGATGATCTGGAGCGGCGAGCCATTTCTCGAGGTGATGCCAAGCGCGACGGCGACGACGAGGTCGAGAGCGCCGAACGCGTTCCATGCCCAGATCAGACGACGTTTGCCGGGCTGTCGGGCCGCCAGCCAGGCGACCGGGACCGCCAGCACACCGGTGACGATATCGCCCCAGCCCGCGGAGTACGGGAACGGACCGGCCAACCTTCCGGTCGCGGCCAGCAGGAGAAAGAGCACGCCGGCCACGCGGATCACGTTCAGGCCGACCAGCAGCGACATCGGCAGCGCGAGCAATGCCCGGCGAGCCGTCGCGGACAGCGCGGCCAGAATGGCGGTGGCGGCGAGCGGGGTGGAGAAGAGGACCAGAACCGCGATCGCCCCGCGCGCGGCGTTGTCGAGCGCGCCGGCCGCCGTCGTGGCCACCGCGACGCCGGCCCAGCCGCCGGCGATGGCGGCCAGCCCGATGCGTTGACCGAGTCGAAGCGTTAGAGTGCTGGCGACCGAGATCAGGATGACCGCAAATGCAGCCGGCGTGAACACCGCTCCAGCCAGGTCCAGCATATGAGCCTCCCCGTATGGCGTACGCTCACAATATGATACTGGTCATATAGTATCGCAAGGAGATCTCCATGCCCTGGCCCCGACATCACAAGAAGCAAACGCGCGCGCGCATCGTGGACGCGGCGGCGGCGGCCCTGCGCGCCAACGGCATCTCAGGGGTGAGCGTCGCCGACATCATGGATCAAGTGGGGCTGACCCACGGCGGCTTCTACTCGCACTTCGCGTCGAAGGAGCGTCTCTTGGGCGCCGCGGTGAAACAGGCAGGCGGCGAGACTATCGAGGCGCTCTCAAAAACCGTTCGGTCGCTCCCGCTTGATCGGCGCATTCATGCGGTCATCGACAACTACCTCAGCGTGGGACACGCCGAGCATCCGGAGCGCGGCTGCCCCCTCGCCGCGCTGGGACCGGAGCTGGCGCGCGTCGGAGGCAAGGTGCGGCAGGACTTCACGCGGGCCGTCGAGGAACGAATCGATTGGTTCCGGAACCTTTTGCCCGGGGATCCGACCGCTCGAGAGAACGCGGTCGGCACCGTCGCGTGCCTCGTGGGAGGCCTGATCCTGGCGCGGGTCGTCGGCGGCCGGCAATCGGACAATGTGCTCGCGGCGACACGCAGGTTCCTGCACCGCACCCTCGAGCACGGCGTTGCCGACGCCGGTTCACGGCGCCGTGCCCGAAAGCGACGCGGCGACGGGAACTAACGGCGGTCGAGGTCGGCGCAGATACGATCGTAGTGAGCGAGCGCGTAATGTCCGAATATTCGGCCGAGCCGCAACTGCGGCTAGCAGTCGCCGACGTGCACTTGCACAGCTCTGAACCCAGCCCACCGTAGGCCATAACGGCGGCGAGCGGGTCATATATAGAGGTAGGGAGAGGCGGGGCTACGGAATTTAACGCGGCGTCCCCAGCCGCTGCTCCCATTTTGCTCCCATAAGACCCCGAGACAGGGTCAAAGAGGACGAAGAACCACGCATCAACGTAAAACTTGGAACCGGCCGCTGCTGAACGACTTTCCCACGAGATCAGAGGGTTACCAGTCATGGCCGCGTCGTACTCATAACCCATATCTGAAAGCGCCGCGCTGTGCCGGAAGTTTCGATATTCGGAGAGTCCCGTGAGCCACTGGCAGGCGCTTCGGGATGGCATTGCACGGGGCACTGCAGTCGCTTTTGGGGGATACCGAGGTAGCGGCCCCCCTCGCGTTCGGGCGCTGTAGAGCCCGAGCGCAACGCGTCATCGACCACGCGGACCCGACGAGGCCGAAAATCGCTCCGCATGGTCCAGTGCTCTAGGTGCGCCGACCCAACACTGTTCATCGTCGCCGGTCTCATCAAACCGTTTCGTCGGAGCCATATCTTCGCCGTCATGGGCGGCATGATGGTGGTGTCGGGGGATGTCGCAATCAAAGGTCGAGCTTCCGGGAGCTCATGGGTTATCCGCGCTTATCCCCCGTCGACGAAACGGCGGCTGCGTTCGGTTCGCGATAGGTCTGCTGTTTAGTGAGGATCCAGTAGGTCGCTTCGGCGAGATGTCGGGCCACGGCGCCGATGGCCTTCTGATGGCCCTTGCGCCGGGCGACGCGCTCGTAGAGGCGACTGACGTGGCGGCGTGGCGCGCGGCTGCGATGGAGGCAGATGGCGTTCGCCGCTTCGACGAAGGCCCACTTGAGGTAGCGATTGACGTCGGGACGGGAGCGCCCGAACCGCGTCCTCCCACCGCTCGCGTGGACCCGGGGCGTCGTCCCCGCATAGCCGGCGAGCTTCTCGGCCGTGGCGAATCGTGCGACATCGCCCACCTCGAGTGCAATGACGACCGCGAGCGTGAGCCCCACCCCCGGCACGGTCATGAGGTGTTGAATGGCGGCGGTCGGCTTGAACGTCGTATGGATGCGTTGTTCGAACTCGCGTATCTGGCTGCTCAGGTTCTCGACCTGCTTCAGCAAGTGCCCGCTTGCGTACGCCGTGTGAGGCGGCAGAAGTTCGAGACGTTGCCGCAGGACGACGCGTCCCCGGACCCCGAAGACATCGCTCACCTCGAAGTCGTGGAGGGCATACTTCGCTAAGGTCGCGTGTAGCCGGTTTTTAAGCTGTGTGCGCTGCCGGACCAGCACCATCCGCGTGCGCGGTAGATCACGCTGGTCCCGCAATTCGCCCGAGGGAATCCAGACGGTCGGGAGCGTGCCATTCCGTTGTAGCCGGTTCAATCCTCGAACGTCGAGCCGATCGGTCTTGTTGATCTCCCCCATCATCAACTTTGCTTTGCGAGCATGCACAAGGCGGGGAATACAGCGCGCCGCCTCGATCTCGTCGACGATCCAATACCAGTTCCCAATCGTCTCCACCGCTACGGGCGAACCTGGCTCACAGCGCGCCAGAAACTCCCGGAGCGCTCCGCGTTCGTGCTCGATTCGCTCCTCCCGTAGCACCTGGCCGTCGGGCCGTGCGACCGACGCGAGTGTGTAGTGCTTGTGCGCGTCGAAGGCGATGTATTGCATCGGGCTGCGCCTCCTCTCGCGGCTGACGCCGTCGAGTGTTGTCCAACGCCCACGGTAATCTCACCGTGGGCGGAGGCGCAGCGCTTTCATCCCATCAAAGGTCGCTGGTTCAAATCCAGCCCCCGCAACCATTCGATTCGAGGGGTTAGCGGACGTCGCAGCCGCTAACCCCTTTCGTTTACCCAGACTTCACCCAGGAATGAGTTCGTCCGTCGCGCTTCGGCGCGGCACAAGCATCGTCGAGGCCCAGTAACCACCGGGCCCCTTATTGGATGCGACGAGGCTCGTGTACGCCGGTCAAGCGCCCACGGCCGAAATGGCCGTGGCCCCGCCGTCGATCAGGAAGTCTGCCCCGACGACGTACGCAGAATCGTCCGACGCGAGGTAAACTGCCAGCTTCGCGATTTCCACCGGATCGGCCAGCCGCTTGCTCGGATTATTTGTCCGCAGCAACCCCTTGACCGCATCGCCCTGCTCTTCGCCTTGGAAACGACCGAACATCGCGGTGTCAGTCGGGCCTGGGCTTATGGTGTTCACGCGAATCCCGCGGTCCACGAGCTCGGAGCTGAGGATCCGAGCGAGATTGACGACTGCGGCCTTGCAGGGCGAGACGGTCGAGGTCGTCGGCCATCCCCTTCGCGCAGTAACGGACGCATTGATGATGACAGATGAGCCTTGCCTCAGTAGCGGCAACGCCTTTTGAATTGTGAAGTAGGCCCCCTTGAAGTTGGAGCCTATCACCCGGTCGAAGCTTTGCTCCGTCACCTCTTCGAACGGCAGGAATTCACTGTGACCTGCATTGACGAAGATGCCGTCCAGGTGACCGAACTCCCGCTTGATCGTGGTGAACATCGCGTCGAGGTCCGCGAGATTGCTGACATCCGCGCGAACGGCAAGACTTCCGGCGCCAAGCGTCTCTTGAGCCGCCTTCAGCGTCTTCTCATTCAAGCCGCAGATGGCGACGCGCGCGCCCTCTCTGTCGAATTCCTGCGCCGCGGCCAGCCCGATCCCGCTGTTGCCGCCGGTGATAAGGATATTCTTGTCCGCTAGCCTACCCATTG
>Ga0209382_10001625_pt1 | contig 34901 bp, 29 predicted proteins | sample SoiMetdeltSBSDD5_FD_187599 | JGI IMG/M metagenome (GOLD analysis project Ga0209382, IMG submission 187599) | Bulk soil microbial communities from a Populus tree surrounding site in Tennessee, USA - Soil MetaG P. deltoides SBSDD5 (SPAdes) (version 2) | ecosystem: Environmental > Terrestrial >... | reverse complement strand
CACGTCGAGCTCCCCCAGCCGGACGACTCCGCGATCGCCGAGCGGACGGTATAGGGAGCGCCTGCCTCACAAATCGAGCGCCTACGACCGAGCTAGAGATGCCATGCGTGGGCGTTGCGAGTGCGTGCATTGGCTGCGGGTCGGGAAGACACTCAGCGCGTACCGCGATCACACACCGACCCTTGGGTCGACGGCCCGCCGCCCCGCTGCTTGCGCGAGCTGGCCGCCCTGCGGGCCGACGCTGTAGCTCCAGGGGAGAACCGGCGAGGGGTCGGCTCAGTCGAGGGAAACCGCGCTGTAATCGGCTTTCTCACGTTTATCGGACCGGGGACCGCTGTTGTGGTTGATAACGGTTCAGCTGGATCGTCGCCGTTCGGCGAGCTCTTCGAGTTGTCGGGGTCCTACCCGCACCGTAACGAACGCGTGTTCGTGGTGCCGCAGTTCGTTGGCCGTGGATCCTCGCCGGCAAGCAGCGGGTGGAGGACGTCTCGGGCGGCTGAGCGCCGGGAACGTTTGCGGCGTCCGACCGGCCTGACGAAGAGGGACGCCGATGCGAGACCGCAAACCAACCATGTCCGCCCTGGGGGGCGCCCTGCTGCTCGCGCTGGCGTTGGCGGCGGGCGCCTGTGGCGGCGATGACGACGACGAGGACGCTGCCGGCGACGGGTCGGCCGAGACCACGTCGCCCGAGGCGGAAGACGAGACCGTGTTCGCGCTGGAGGTCGGCGACTGCCTGGCCTCCGACCCGACCGGCGAGACGGTGTCGGAGGTGCCGATGGTCGACTGTGCCGAGCCACACGTCAGCGAGGTGTTCCACACCACCGCGATCGACGCCGAGGAGCTGCCCTCGGCCGCGGACATCGAGGGCATCGTCCAGGAGGAGTGCTTCGCCCAGTTCGAGAGCTTCGTCGGCATGGCCTACGAGGAGTCGGCGCTCGAGATCACGTTTCTCCAGCCCAGTGACGAGTCGTGGGAGCAGGGCGACCGCGAGCTCGTGTGCATGATCACCGACCCCGCCGGCCAGACGTCAGGGACGCTGGAGGGCGCCAACCGCTGAGGGTCCGGGGCCGCCGCCGTTCAGTTCGGCGATCTCGACCTCGGCCACGACGTGCAGGGAGGTGACCCGGACGACCAACTCGCCGGGCACCCCCGTTGCGCGCCGCGTACTCCTCGGCCCGGTCCGCGCCCATGTGGCGGCCGCCGCCCACGAGTAGGTGTGCTGATCGGTGCCGGGTGCTCGATCAAGGCCGTGCAGGAGTCGCTGGGGCACGCCACGGCCAGCGAGACACTCGACACGTACGCCCACCTCTGGCCGGCTGACGAGGACCGGATCAGGGAGGCGGTCGGGGCTGCTCACCGGGCGTCCGGTGTCACCTCGCTGTCACGGGCGGGCGGTACAGCACCCTGACCAGGGTAAAGGCGTGTCTACTGCTAGTACCCGAAGTTCTGGGTCCAGGTCCAGGCCGTGGAGTTGAGGCCGACGCCGATCGTGGTGAGACTGCAGTTCTCGATGTTGCGGCGGTGGCCCTCGGACCCCATCCAATCGTTCATGACCTGCTGGGCCGACCGCTGTCCCTTCGCGATGTTCTCGGCGCCGGGGCTCGGATAGCCGGCGGCCTTGATCCGCTGGTCGAACGTGACGCCCTCCGGCGTCGTGTGGCCGAAGTAGTTGCGGGCCGCCATGTCGTCGCTGTGGCCCTGGGCGGCGGCGGTCAACCGAGGGTCGACGGTGACGGGCGGGCAGGGGGTGGCGGCCGCCGCCCGGGCGGCGTTGACGAGGATCACGACCTGGTCCGTCGGCGACACCACGATGACCGCGGTGGTCGGTGGCGGTGGCGGCGGGGACGGGGCCTGCGGCGGCACCGTTGTGCCGTCGGTGGCCGGGGGGGCGGCCTCCGTCGTGGTCGTGCTGGACGGCGGGACGTCCGCCATGCCGGTGGGCGGCGGGCTGCGTCGTCCGCCGCCGCTGCCGGTGCCGGACGCCGAGGTCTCCTCGCCGTGCTCGACGCCGTCGTCGCCCGCCGCGCCGGACCCCCCGGCCCCCTTGGCCCCGTCGCCGGCGGGGGACCGGGAGCCCTCCGCCGTCTCGACGTCGTCGCTGCCGGTGACCCGGTCGGCCAGGCCGGTGGCCGCAGCCACGCTGAGCGGCGCGACGCACATCACCACGAACGCCAGCAGGAGCACCAGCGGCGAGGGGCGGCGGCGACCCGGCACGGCGCGAACGTTACCTACCCGCCGCGACGGCCATGCCGCGGATCGTCACGGAAAAGTCGCACACAGCGGCCCCCGACCTGGTGCATGATGCGGATGCTTCGGACCGCCCTCCCCGGCGCCCGTGGCCTCTCGGCGAACGCGCCCGGAGAAGATTCGCCCTTGGCGGGCATGGACAGAGGCGAGACGAGATGAGCGAGATCGTTTTCATGGGACTGGCGGCGGTCGCGGTGATTGTTGTCATGGCTGGGCTGCTGGGCTGGTTGGTCGACCGCGACGACCTGTCCGCTCCTGCGGACAGCTGAACCCCAGGCTCAGGCGCTCAGCACGCGCCGGGCGGCGTCGGCGATGCGATCGGGCTGCGGCAGGATGACCTGCTCCAGCTCGGGAGCGTACGCCACGTGGCACTCCTGTGCTCCGACCCGGCCGACCGGCGCGTCGAGCTGCCAGAACGACTGATCGGCGACCCAGGCGGCGACCTCGCCGCCGAAGCCGCCCCGCACGACGTCCTCGTGCACCACCAGCAGCCGTGAGGTCTTGGCGACCGACTCGGCCACCATCTCCTGGTCCCACGGCACCAGCGTCCGCAGGTCGACGATCTCGACCGACGCGCCGTCCGACTCCTCCAGCTGCTTGGCCGCCAGGCGCGAGCGCTCGACGGTCGCGCCCCAGGTCACGATCGTGAGGTCGGTCCCCCGGGTCACATAGCGGCCCTTGCCGAACGGGACGACGTGGTCCGGCCCGGGGAACGGCTCACGGGTGTAGGGCTGGCGCAGCAGGTGCTTGTGCTCCAGGAACAGCACCGGGTCCTCGCACCGGAACGCGGCCCGCAGCAGGCCGGCCGCGTCGCTGGCGCGCGACGGGAAAGCCACGAGCAGCCCGGGGATGTGGGCGAAGATCGACTCGCCCGACTGGCTGTGCCAGATCGAGCCGCCCTGGAGGTAGCCGCCGATCGGCACCCGCATGACGGTCGGGCACGTGAACGCCCCGTTGGACCGCCAGCGGATGGTCGCCGCCTCGCTGCGGATCTGCTGCATGGCGGGCCAGATGTAGTCGAAGAACTGGATCTCGGGCGCGGGCCGCAGGCCCCGGATCGCCTGGCCGACGGCGCGGCCGATGATGTTGGCCTCGGCCAGCGGGGTGTTGTAGCAGCGGGCCCGGCCGAAGCTGCGCTGGAGGCCGTGGGTGGTGCCGAACACGCCGCCCTTGCCCTCGACGTCGGCCATGATCGCCTCGCGGGCGTCGGCCACGTCCTCGCCGAAGACCCGGATGCGCTCGTCCGCCTCCATCACCTCGTGCAGCGTGCGGCGGATGGCCTCGCCGAGCGCGATCGGCGCCTCGACCTCCCCGCCCTTGCCGTCACCGGTGGCGGCGGGCGGCTCGCCCGGGTCGGGGATGTCAGGTAGCGCGACCACGTGGTCGAGCACCGAGTCGCCGTCGGGCCGGGGGGCGGCCAGCGCGGCCTTGGCCGCGTCGGCCACGATCTGGCGGGCCTGCTCGCGGATGCCGGCGGCCTCGTCTGCGGTGATGATCCCCCCGTCGACCAGCGCGGCCTCGAGCCGGTCGATCGGGTCGTGCTCGATCTCCCACTCCATCTCCTGGGCCAGCCGGTACTTGCTCTGCGTGTCGGCGGCGGAGTGGGAGTAGGGCCGGGTGACCTTGGCATGCAGCAGCGCCGGGCCGACGCCCGCCCGGATGTTGGTCACGATCTTGCGGGCGGCGCGGCGGACGGCGAAGTAGTCGGTGCCGTCGACGGATCGGACCTGGAGGCCGGCGAAGCCCCGGACCAGCTCGTTGATCGGCGCGGGCGACTGCTCGGAGGACGGGACCGAGATCGCGTAGCCGTTGTCGGCCACGAGGAACAGTACGGGCAGGTGCTCCGTGCAGGCCGTGTTGAGGCTCTCCCAGAACTCGCCCTCGGACGTGGCGCCCTCGCCGAGGCTGACGTAGGTGACCTCGTCACCGTGGGCGGTCAGGTCGAGCTGGGGGCGCCGCACGATGTAGCGGCCACCCTCGGCGCAGCCGACGGCGGGGATGCATTGGCTGCCGGTCGGGCTCGACTGGGTGACCACGTTGCGGGTGACGTCGCCCCAGTGGGCGGGCATCTGCCGGCCGCCCGAGGCGGGGTCGGCGGCGGAGCCAACGGCCTGGAGCAGGACCTGCTCGGCCGAGATGCCGAGACCGAGCATCAGCGCCAGGTCGCGGTAGTAGGGGAAGAACCAGTCGTAGCCGGGGCGGAGCTCGTGGGCGAGGGCCAGGAGCAGGGACTCGTGTCCGGCCCCGGAGATCTGGAAGAAGACCCGGCTCTGCTTCTGCAGCGCGATCTCGCGGTCGTCGATGGCCCGGGAGACCCGCGCCAGCAGGAGGTCCCGGCGCAGCTCCTCGGGCGGGTAGCCGGCCACCCGGTGGGCGGCCTTGCCGGACGCGGCGGCTCGGTCGGTGAGGTCGATGGTCTTCGGTCTACCACCGGCCTTGGCCTGGTGCGCCCCGCCGGGCACGACCGACAGCACGGCCCGGTGCTCCCGCTCGGCGGCCTTCTTCTCGGCCTTGCGGCGGGCCTTGGCCTCCTTCTTGGCGGCCTTCTTCGAGGCCTTGCGGGCGGCCCGCTCGGCCTCCTCGGCCGCTTTCCTCGCCCGCTTGCGGGCGGCCTTGCCGGGCCGGGATCCGCCGGTGGCCCGCCACGTCAGGTCGATCAGCTCGGACCGGCTCGCCATGTCGACCCCCTAGGCGATAAGTCGGCAGGTTCTCTCCGATGGTTGCACATCTGCCCAACCTCGGGGTGGCTCTGTACGCGAACTGTCGAGATCCGTACGCTTCTCGCAGGACAGCCCCCGGAGGTGCCCGGATGTTCGACTTCTGGACCGTGATGTACCTGCTGGTGGTCGGGCTCGTCGCCGGCTACATCGCCCGGCTGCTGGTGCGGGGCACCGGCGACATGAGCTTCTGGGCCACGCTGCTGGCGGGCGTCGTCGGCTCGTTCGTCGGCGGCCTGCTCGGCTACCTGCTGTTCGGGTGGGACGACGACGAGGGTTGGGTGCAGCCGGGCGGGATCATCGGCTCGATCATCGGCGCGGTGATCGTGGTGCTGCTGTGGCGGGCGTGGAGCCAGCGCCATCCGAGCGCCGGGCGCCCGTCCGGCACCGCCGGCCCCCGCCCTGGCGTCTGACGGTCGCGCCTGAGCCGTAGAGTCGGGCCCCATGCCGCGGGGCCCGGGTGGTTCGCTCGCGTTCGACCGCATGGCGGACCGCTACGACGAGACCCGTGGGGGCCTCGAGCGCGGCGAGCTGCTGGGCGGTTACATCGCGCCCCACCTGCGACCGGGCCCGGTGCTGGAGGTGGGTGTGGGCACCGGAGTGATCGCTCTCGCCCTCGGCGGTCACGGGCACCACGTGGTGGGCGTCGACCTGTCGTTGCCGATGCTCGCCCGGGCCCGGCCGCGGCTGGGCGCCCGGGTCGCGCTGGCCGACGGCAACCACCTGCCGGTCGCCACCGGCGCGGTGCCGAACGTGGTGATCGTGTGGGTGCTCCACCTCGTGCCGGACATCACAGCCCTCCTGGCCGAGGCCGGCCGGGTGACCGCGGCGGGCGGCCGCATCGCGGTGATCCCGGCAGGCGGCGAGTGGGAACCCGACGCCATCGGCGACATCGTGGTCCCGATGGCCGACGCCCTGCGTCCCCCGCAGGACCGCCCGACCGACATCGAAGCGGCCGGCCCTGCGGCAGGCCTGACGATCGTGGCCAGCGAGCCGACACCGGACTGGGAGACGGTCGAGTCCCCCGACGACGTCGCGAGGACGATCGAGTCCCGCCAATGGTCGAGCCTGTGGGACCTGTCCGACGACCGCTGGGCGGCGCTGGTCGAGCCGGTGCTCACGGCGCTGCGCTCGCTGCCGGACCACGACACGCCGCGAGCCCGCCGGGCCCACGACCACGTGGTGGTGCTCACTCCCGCCTGAGAGACGCTGTACGAGCCGGGCCCGGGGGGAGCCAGGCCCGACTGACAGACCGTGCGCTGGGAGCGCCAGCGAACTCGCCCAGCGAGCACCCCGCGTGGTGTCAAGGCTAGCGACGGATCCGCGGGAAAGGACCTCGTCAGGGCGCACTTTTCGGCGGAAACGGGTCAGGAGTTTCGACGTCGACGCGGCGTGCGCGAAGAGCACCTCGGCCTGTGGCAGACCGGTGGCACGATCCGAGCTCGGCGATGCTCCGCGGCGGTCACCGATGCACCGGTGAGCGCGACAGGTAGCGGTCCGGGTCGTCGGGGGTGATGGGCCGGCGCTGGCGGCGCTGGCGGATCGTGTTGCCCGGGCGCAGGAGGGTGCGGTGGCCGGCGACCACCTCCCACCCGCGCTGCGACGGAGGGCGCCACGCGTCCGGGACGCCCGGCCAGAAGTAGGTCACCGCCAGGATGGCGCTCACGGTCACCAGGACGGCGGCGGCTGCGATCGAGGCCTGCCACACCGGCCACGAGCGGTCCTCCGTGAGGACCATCCTCGTCAGGTCGCCGCCCGCCGCCACCAGGAAGCCAACGCCCGCCGGCATCGCCAGGTAGCCCGCGCCCCACAGGGTCCGGTACTTGCGGCGGCTGCCCGTCGCCTTCGGCCACGCGCCCACCCGGCGTTCGTAGCGCTCGACGGCCGACAGCTCGACGCCGCGCCACGTCTGGACGCCGTTGCCGACGGCCACCAGCCCCACCGCCAGCGTGGCCACGCAGCCCGCCAGCGCGGCCGGCGTCATCGGGCCCCCCGCTGACAACGGCAGCCCGCTGGACACAGCGTCAACGGCTGTAGAGGGCCAAAGATCAGCGACATCATGTCGAGCGTACTGAGACGTAGCGATCCCGCCAAATAATACTGAGGATTAATGAAATATACCTAGGCTGAGTCGGCGACGGGGAGGGCGTGCACCTCCCCGGTCTGGATTCGCCACAGCGCGGCGTACAGGCCGCGGGCCGCCAGCAACTCGTCGTGCGTGCCGGACTCGACGACGCGGCCCCGCTCCAGGACGTGGATCCGGTCGGCGTGCCGGACGGTCGACAGGCGGTGGGCGATCACCATGACCGTCCGCCCCCGGCTCACCAGCTCGAGCGAGCGCTGGATGGCCGCCTCGGTCTCGTTGTCGACCGCGGAGGTCGCCTCGTCCAGCACCAGCAGCGGCGGGTCCTTCAGGATGGCCCGGGCGATCGACAGGCGCTGGCGCTGGCCGCCCGACAGCTTCTGGCCCCGCTCACCGACCACCGTGTCGTAGCGCTGCGGCAGCGCCTGGATGAACTCGTGCGCCTCGGCCAGCCGGGCGGCCTGCTCCAGCTCGTCGTCGGTGGCGTCGGGCCGGCCGTAGGCCAGGTTCTCCCGCACCGTGCCCTGGAACAGGAACACGTCCTGGCCGACGTACCCGATCGACCGCCGCACGGCCGCCAGCGGGACCTCGTCCACCCCCACGCCGTCGAGCGTGATCCGCCCGCCTGTCACCTCGTACAGCCGCAGAAGCAGCTTGACCACTGTCGACTTGCCGGCCCCCGTGGCGCCCACGATGGCGTGGGTCTCGCCCGCCGGCACCTCCAGCGAGAACGCGTCGAGCACCGCCGGCCCCGGGAAGCCCGCCGGCCCGTACGCGAACGACACCCGGTCGAAGCGCACCTCGCCCGAGATCGGGTCGGGCAGCGCCCCCGACCCGTCGACGATCGTCGGCTCGACCGCCAGGAGGTCGAGGATCCGCCGGGTCGACGCCATCGCCCGCTGGTACAGGTCGAACGTCTCGCCCAGCCGCGTCAGCGGCCACAGCAGCCGCTGGGTCATGTACACGAGGACCGAGAACAGGCCGACGTCCATCGTCCCGTTCAGCGCGGCCTGCCCGCCGACCAGGAGCGTGATCGTGAACGCGGCCAGGATCGCCATCCGGATCAGAGGGATGAACGCAGACGACAGCTTGATCGCACCCCGGTTGGCTTCCCGGTAGGCCTGGCTGGCCTCGGCGACGCGGGCCGTCTCCCGGGACTCTGCCGTGAACGACCGGATCGTGGCGATGCCCGACAGGTTGTTGGCCAGCAGCGCGCCCAGGTCGCCGGCGGTCCCCCGGACCCGGGCGTAGTGGGGCTCGAGCCGGGTCTGATAGCGGATCGACGCCCACACGATCAGCGGGATCGGCAGGAAGGCGACGACGCCGAGAACCGGCGAGGCCACGAAGAACACGATCCCGACGAAGATCACGTTGACCAGCGTGCGGATGATCTCCGACGCCCCCATGTCGAGGAAACGCTCGAGCTGGTTGACGTCGTCGTTGAGAACGGCCAGCAGCCCGCCCGTCGACTGGTCCTCGAACCACGCCAGCTCCAGGCGCTGCACGTGGCGGTACGCGTCCATGCGCGCCTCGTGCTCGATCGTCTGGGCCAGGTTGCGCCACAGCAGGTTGGACACGTACTCGCTGCCCGACTCGATCAGCCACACGACCACGTTGATGATCCCGAGGACGACCAGCTGGTGGAACCGGTCCTCGATGCCGAACACCGTGGCGACCAGTGAGTCGTCGGCCCGGACGACCACGTCGACCGCCGCGCCGATCAGCAGCTCCGGCACGACGTCGGCGAGCTTGTTGACGACGCTGAACGTGATGGCGGCAACCACCGTGCGCCGGTGGCCGCGGGCGTAGCGCCACAGCCGGACCAGCGGCGGTGCCTCGGCCGCCGGGCGGCGGTGGCGACGCAGGGGGAACCTCATGGGGTGAGGCTAGGGCTGGTTGACAGGCATCGATTGTTAAGCGAGCCTAACGTACATGACGGATCCGTTCGACGGTGCGTGCCCGGTCCGCTGGCTGATCGACGACATCGGCCGGTACCTGGCGGGGGAGGACGCCGACGGCGCGGAGGTGGGCAGCACGGGGCGCCGGGCCGTCACCCGGGCGGCCGGGGAGGTCGACGACCTGCTTCGCAGCGCCTACGCCGCCCACGAGGTCGTGGCCACCGAGCTGCGGTTCGCGGGCCCGGACCGGGGCTTCCGCCGGACCGTGTTCGCCATCTCGCCGACGCCGGTGGCGCTCATGCTGCTGTGCATCCGCATGTGCGACCCCGCGGACGACGTGACCGTGATCCAGCACACGGCGGCCCGCGGATCGTCGTCCCGCACCGCACCCTGGCCGTTCGGCATGGCGGTGGCGGAGGAGCTGACCCGGCCGCCAGCGAGCGACGTGCCCGTCCCGGCCGGGCTGGAGGACCTCGCCGATCCCGGTCGCTGAACGCATCCGGACAGTCCCCGGCTACCGTCGTCGGGGATGACCCTCGTGCGCCTCGGTCCCGACGCACCGGCCAGCGACGTGGCGGCCTCGCTCGACGAGCTCGGCTACGCATTGGTCGAGGGCGTGCTGGACCCCGCCGACACCGCGGGCCGGCTGGCGGCGCTCGACGGGCTGTTCGCCGCCACACCGACCGGGCGCAACTCGTTCGAGGGGTACCACACGCAGCGGATCTACGCGGTCTTCGCCAAGACCCGGGCGTTCGACGACCTCGCCGTCCACCCGGTCCTGCTGGCCGCGCTCGACCACGCCCTCGGCCCCCACTACCAGTTCTCCGCCCCGGTGGCGCTGCAGATCGGCCCGGGCGAGGCGGCCCAGGTCCTGCACCGGGACGAGGACGTCTACCCGCTCACCAAGCCCCACCCGCCGGTGGTGGTGACCAGCATGTGGGCGCTCACCGACTTCACCGAGGAGAACGGCGCCACCCGCCTCATCCCGGGCAGCCACCGCTGGACCGAGGACCGGCGCCCGGCCCCGGACGGCAGCGAGGCCGTCGACGCCACGATGCCCGCCGGGTCGGTGCTGATCTACCTCGGCGGCCTGTGGCACGGCGGCGGCGCCAACACGACGGACCGGCCGCGCCCCGGCCTGCTGCTCGAGTACGTCGTGTCGTGGCTCCGCCCGCAGGAGACCCATCTCGTCGCCGTGCCGCCCGAGGTGGCCCGCGCGCTGCCCGAGCGGCTGCAGGAGCTGTTGGGCTACAACGTCTACCCGCCGTTCCTCGGCTACGTCGACGGACGCCACCCGGGCCGGATCCTGCGGTCACCGTGAGCGAGCCGCACGAACGAGCCATGAACACGGCGACCCCCGTCCGCGCCCTGGCCGACGAGTACTGGGAGGCCCGGCTTCAGGCCAGCCCCCTGTTCGCCACGTTCCTCGGCGACCACCGTTACGACGACCGGGTCGACGACCTGTCGGTCGAGGCCGAGCGGGCCGACCGGGCCCGGTGGGCGGACCTGCGCGAGCGGGCGTCCGCGCTCGACGGTGCGCTCGAGCCCGCCGACGCCGTCACCCGGGACCTGCTGGTCCACGAGCTGGACGACACGATCCGGGCCATCGACCTCCGCCTGGTGGAGATGTCGTGGGACCAGATGGAGGGCGTCCACGCCGACCTGCTCATCACCGCAGGCCAGCTCAGCGCCCCCGAGCCCGAGCATGCCGCCATGGCGCTCGTCCGCAGCCGGCGCTACGGCGACATGCTGGCCCAGGCCGCCGACCGCTGGCGGGACGGCCTGGCGGCGGGCCGGATACCCGCCCGGCTCAACGTGCTGCGCTCGATCAACCAGGTCGAGAGCTACCTGGCCTCCCCGATCGAGGCCGATCCGTTCGCCACGCTGGCCGGCCCCGAGGGCTGGGACGGGTTCGAGGCGTGGCGAGCCGAGCTGGCCGGCATCGTCGGGGACCAGGTCAGGCCGGCGTTCGCCCGCTACCGCGACGTGCTGCGGGACGAGCTGCTGCCCGTGTCCCGCGCCGACGACCGGCCCGGCCTGTGCCACCTCGACGACGGCGACGAGGTGTACCGGGCGCTGATCGAGATCCACACCGGCCTCCCGCTGACAGCCGACGAGCTGCACGAGATCGGCCTCGAGGAGGCGACCCGCCTGCTGCCGGCCGAGTACGCGGCGGCCGGCGGGCAGCTGTGGGGCACCGAGGACGTGGCCGAGATCTTCGCCCGGCTGCGGGACGACGAGAGCCTGCGCTACGCCGACGCGGGCGAGATCCTGGCCCACGCGGGCGCCTGCCTCGACGCGGCCACCGCCGCCATCCCCGACTGGTTCGGCATCCTGCCCCAGGCGCCCTGCGTGCTCACTCCGGTGCCGGACTACCTGGCCGCCGACTCGCCGGCCGCCTACTACACGCCCCCGGCACCCGACGGCAGCCGGCCCGGCGAGTACCACGTCAACCTGCACGACCCGGCGGCCCGGGGTCGGGCGGAGACGGCGTCGATCGCGTTCCACGAGGCGATCCCGGGCCACCACCTGCAGCTGGCCATCGCCACCGAGCGGACCGAGCTGCCCGCGTTCCGCCGGCTGTCGTGGGGCCACACGGCGTTCGTGGAGGGCTGGGCGCTCTACACCGAGCGGCTGGCCGACGAGATGGGCCTCTACGACACCGAGCTCGACCGGCTGGGCATGCTGGCGTCGGACTCGTGGCGGGCCTGCCGGCTCGTGGTCGACACCGGCCTGCACGCCCGGGGCTGGACCCGGCGGCAGGCGGTCGACTTCATGGTCGCCAACGCCCCGGTGAGCCGGGAGGAGATCGAGGTCGAGGTCGACCGGTACGTCGGCATGCCCGGCCAGGCGCTGGCCTACAAGGTCGGCCAGCGGGAGATCCTGCGGCTCCGGGACGAGGCCCGGGCGGCGCTCGGGGCGCGGTTCGACGTCGCGGGCTTCCACGACGCCGTCCTCGGGGCCGCGACGGTCAGCCTCCGGGTGCTGCGGGACCGGGTCGCGGCCTGGGCGGGGCCGGCTCAGGGAGCGTCGGGGTCGACGAGGTCGGGGTCGACCAGCGTCTCGCCGTAGCCCTCCACGGTCACGGCCTGCTCCTCGATCACCCGGCTGTGCACGAACCCGGCCAGCGCGGCGCCGAGCAGGGGGGCCACCCAGAACAGCCACAGCTGCTCCAGGGCGTCGCCGCCGACGAAGATGGCCGGACCGGTGGAGCGGGCCGGGTTCACCGACGTGTTGGTGACCGGGATCGAGATGAGGTGGATCAGCGTCAGCGCCAGGCCGATGGTGAGCCCCGCGAATCCGATCGGCGCGTCCCGCCCGGTGACCCCGAGGATCAGCAGCAGGAAGAAGAAGGTGAGCACGACCTCGACCACCGCGGCCGCCACCCAGTCGTAGCCGCCGGGCGAGAGGTTGGCCCAGCCGTTGACGGCCAGGTTGCTGTCGCCAGGACCCGTGCCGATGCTGAATCCGTCGACGCCGCTGGCGATGGCCACGATGATCGCCGTGCCGAGGATCGCCCCGACCAGCTGGGCGACGACGTAGGCGATGGCGTCCCGGGCCTCGATGCGGCGGGCCACGAACACACCGAGCGTGACGGCGGGGTTGAAATGGCCACCCGAGATGTGGCCGAGGGCGTACGCCGCGGTCAGGACCGTGAGGCCGAACGCCAGCGACACGCCCGCCAACCCGATGCCGAGGTTGGTGTCGGGCATGAAGTTGGCGGCCAGGACGGCGCTGCCGCACCCCCCGAGCACCAGCCACAACGTGCCGAGGAGCTCGGCGATCAGCTTGCGTTGCAGTTCCATCGACCCTCCTCGCTCTGCGTGCGCTCCCCTGCCTAGGGGGAGACGGGCACGCCTGTCGTCACCCCAGGCGAGTGAGGAGCGGGCATCCTCACCGTGGGGCGTCCCGCCCGTGGACGCTCCGATGGGTGATGTCGACGCCAGGGACCACCACTGGCGGGCGGGGCTCGCGTAGGGTCGTGCCAGCACTGTTGTTGGCCTTCCGGGAGGTCGCCGATGACCGCAGCGCGCCACGGCGGCGCCCGCTGGTTGACCATCGTGGTGGCGCTGGTCGGCGCCGCGGCCGTGCTGGGCACGATCGCGTTCTGGCCGCGGGGAGACGCTCCCGACCTCGGCACCCAGCCCTCGACCTACGTCGATGCCACCGTGACCCTGGTCGACAGCGGCACATGCGAGGACCCGGCGGTCGACGCCCCGGGGCCGTGCCAGGCGGTCCAGGCCCGGCTCACCTCGGGCGCGGACGCCGGGGACACGGTCGAGTTCAACGTGCCCGCCAGCCAGTTCGACGCGCCGGACCTGGCCGAGGGCGACAAGGTGGTCCTGCTCGACGTGGCCAGCTCGCCCCGCGAGTTCCGCTACTCGTTCCACGACTTCCAGCGGTCGACGACGATGTGGTGGCTGGTCGGGCTGTTCGTCGTGGTGGTGGTCATGTTCGGCCGGTGGCAGGGCGTGCGGGCGCTGATCGGGCTGGCGGCGAGCGGGGCGATCCTGGTGGCGTTCCTGGTCCCCGCGCTGCTGCGGGACGAGCCCGCGGTGCCGGTGGCGCTGGCAGCGACGGTGGTGATCGCGTTCATCGCCCTCTACCTGGCCCACGGCGTGAACGCCGGGACCACCGTGGCGCTGGCCGGGACGTTGGTCAGCCTCGCGCTCATCGCGGGGCTGGCGTTCGTGGTGGCCGCGCTGGCCGAGTTCAGCGGGCTGGCCGACGGCCGCGCCCAGACGCTGCGGGTGACGGCGGATGCCCTCGATCTGCGGGGCCTGCTGGTGGCGGGGATCGTGGTCGGCGCGCTCGGCGTGCTCGACGACGTGACGGTCAGCCAGGTGTCGATCGTGGCCGCGCTGCGGCGGGCCAACCCCGGCCTGACGCCCCGCCTGCTGTACGGGGAGGCCACCAAGGTCGGCCGCGACCACGTGGCCTCCACCGTCAACACCCTCGTGCTGGCGTACGCGGGTGCCTCGCTGCCGCTGCTGCTGCTGTTCGCCCAGGGCGACCAGCCGGTGGCGCGGCTGCTGACCGGCGAGCTGATCGCGGTGGAGATCGTCCGCATGCTGGTGGGCTCGATCGGGCTGGTGGCGTCGGTCCCGATCACGACCGCGCTGGCGGCGCTGGTCCTGTCGCCCCGGGACGACGTGCTCAGCCGGCGGCAGCGCCGCCGTATCGGCGACGACCCGGTCGAGGACGGCGGCGTCACGGCGGCGCCGGCCCACGCGGCGCGGTCCGGGCGGCTCCGGCGGCGCCGGAGCAGCGCGCCCGCCGGCCTCGGCGAGCCGGTGCCCGCCGAGGAACCGCGGTGACCGAGGCCGGCCCGGCCCCTGCCGACGCGGCGGACCCGACGCCCGCCGAGGCCGGCCCCTCGGCCGAACGCGCGGGCCGGATCGAGCGGGCCCGGCAGGCGGGAACCGACGCCTTCGCCCGGCTGGTCGCCGCCCGGCCGCGGTTCCGGGCCGTCGACGCCGCCTTCGAGCTGTGGGACCGTGACCGGTCCAAGGCGGCGACGCTGCTGGCCGGCGCCCTCGTCTACCGGCTGTTCGTGTGGCTGCTGCCGGTGTGCCTGCTGCTGGCCAGCCTGCTCGGGTTCCTGGCCCAGCACGACGCCGATGCCCCCAGCGACGTGGCCCGCGAGGGCGGGGTGAGCAGCTACCTGGTGAACGTGGTGGCCGACGCCGCCGCCGACTCCCGCAGCAGCCGGTGGATCACGCTGTTCCTGGCGCTGTTCGGCATCGCGGTCGCCGGCAACGGCACTGTCCGCGCGCTGCGGCTGTCGCACGCCCTCGTGTGGGACACGCCGCTGCCCAAGATGCGCCGGGCGTGGGTCGGACCGCTGACACTGCTCGGGGTGACCGTGCTCGCCGGCGCGGCGGCGAGCCTGTCGTGGAAGGCCCGGGACGTCAGCCCCGGCATCGGCGTGGGCGGGGCGGTGCTGTCGTCGCTCGCCCTCGCGGGCGTGTGGCTGCTGGCGTCATGGCTGCTGCCCCACGACGGGGCCCCGTGGTGGGCGCTGATCCCGGGTGCGCTGCTCGGCGGCGGCTCCGTGCTGATCATGCAGCTCGTCACCGTCTACTACCTCGCCAGCAAGCTCGAGACGGCCAGCGAGCTGTACGGCTCGCTGGGCGCGGCCGCCGCGGTGCTGCTGTGGCTGTCGATCCTCGCCCGCATCGTCGTCGTGGCGGCCGGGCTCAACGCCACGCTGTGGCAACGGCGCCGCCGCCGTGCCGGCCCGCCCGACGGGGTCCCGGATGCGACCGGGGTACCGGCGATGCTCACGGTCTGGCGGTTCCCGACGCCCGGCGGGGCGGACGCAGCCGAGCCGACGCTCGCCGACCTGCAGCGGCGCGGCGCGCTCAGCGTGCAGGAGGCGGCGGTCGTGTCGTGGGAGGAGGGGGCGGACGAACCCCGCACCCGGCCGCTGCGGGAGGTGACCGGCGCGGGCGCGCTGAGCGGGGCCTTCTGGGGGCTGCTGTTCGGGGTGGTGTTCTTCGTGCCGGTGCTGGGGGCGGCGGCCGGGGCGGCCGTGGGGGCGCTCGGCGAGTCGCTGTCGAGCGTCGGCCTGGACGAGGAGCGGGCCGCGGCCGTGCGCCGCGAGATCGGCCCCGGCACGTCGGCGCTTTTCGTGGTATCCATCGGGCCGGTGCCTGACGAGGCCCTCGACGCGTTCGTCGACGCAGAGGTTGTGTCAGGGTGACATCCGGGTGAACGCCCGGATATCACCCCGGGTGGGTGATGCGCCGCAGACCCGGAATGAGGCACTGTCGGGGTGACATTGGCGTCACCCCGCTTCCTTGCACCCAGGGGGTGCCGTGCCCGCTGCTCTCCAGCGCATTCTCCCGTCCCGGCACATCGTCCCCACGCTGCCACACCCACTGGTGCGCCGGCCGCGCCTCGAAGACCTGCTCGACGAGGACCGGCGGCGCCACATCACCCTGGTCTCCGGCCTGCCGGGCGCCGGCAAGACCACGCTCGTCGCCTCGTGGCTGCGGGCGACAGACCGCCACGCGGCGTGGGTCGCGCTGGACGCCCGCGACAACGAGCCCGGCCGCCTGGCTCGCTCGATCGTCGCCGGCCTGGCTCGCGCCTCCGCCGTCGCCCAGGGCCCCGGCCGGCGCCGGCGGGGCGCCACCACCCTGCTGGACGAGGCCTTCGCGTCGCTGGCCGGCGGATCGTGGGTGCTCGTGCTCGACGACGTCCACGAGCTGCGCTCGGCCGAGTCGCTCCAGGTCTTACGGCACGTCCTCGACCGCTCGCCGGCCACCGTACCCGTCGTGCTCTGCGCCCGGGCCGACCCGCCGGTCGCCCTCGGGCGGCTTCGCCTCGACGGCCGGCTGGGCGAGATCCGCAACGCCGACCTCGAGTTCACCGAGGACGAGGCCTCCGCGCTGTTCGACGCCTACGGCATCGAGCTGCGCCAGGACGACGTCCACGCGCTGTGGCAGCGCACCCAGGGCTGGATCGCCGGGTTGCGCCTGGCCGCCGGCGCGCTCGGCGGTGCCGCCGACGACCGCCACGAGGTCGTGCGCAGCGCCACCGCCACCGAGGCGGCCGTGGCCGAGTACCTGCTGGAGGAGGTCCTCGACCGCCAGGACCCGGGCACCCAGGAGTTCCTGCTGCGCACCAGCGTGGTCGAGCGGATCACCCCGGCGCTGGCCGAGATCCTCTCCGGCGACGCCGACGCGGGCGAGCGCCTCGAGCAGCTGGCCAGCAGCGGCGTGTTCCTGACCGACGTGTCCGACGGCGGCTGGTACCGCTACCACGCACTGTTCGCGGATCTGCTGCGGGCGGGGCTGCGTCACCGTTCCCCGGGCCTGCTGCCCGAGCTGCACCAGCGGGCAGCGGCGTGGATGCTGGCGCACGGCGCGCGGGCCGAGGCCGAGTCCCACGCCCGCCTGGCCGGCGACTGGGAGCTGGTGGGCGAGCTGGCGTCCGACCGCTGGCTGGCCGCCGCGCTCGACGACACCGAGCCCGCGCCCGACCCTCTGGCCGGCACCCCACCAGCGGTGATCGCCGAGGTGACGGACCTGGCGCTGGTGGCGGCCGCGCTGGCCTGCGGGCGCGGGCACCGCGACGACGCCGACCTCCACCGGTCCCGTGCCGACGAGCTGGGGGGGCCGCTCCGGGACGCACCGGACCTGCCGGAGGCCCGGTTGACGCGCCGCCGGGTCGTCGACCTGTCGTACGGCTGGGCGTTCGGCGCCGACCTCCGGTCGCGGGACGCGGGCCGGGTGCTGGCGTCGGCCCGCGAGACCTGCGCCGATGCGGCCGGGCACGCGGCCGCCATCCGCCACCTGGCCCGCCTGCGCGGCGCCGAGCTGCAACTCGACGACGGCAACTTCGACGCCGCAGTCGGCATCCTGGCGTCGCTGGCGGACGTCCGCGACGACGAGTGGACGACGATGGAGGCGTCCGCGGTCCTGGCCCTGGTCCACGCGGCCGGCGGCCACCTCGACCGCGCCGACCGCCGGGCCGCCGCGGTGCTGGCGTCCGACGTGATCGAGGTCCACCTCACCGCCCTACGGGCCGCCCACCTGGCTCGGGCCCTGTGCTGCACCCAGCGGGGCGAGCGGCGCACGGCCAACGCCCACCTGGCCGCGGCCGAGGCCACCGGCTACGTGGCGGCCCGCCCGCTGGCCGTGGTCCACCGGGCGCTGCAGGCCGCGGTGATCGGGAACGGTGGCGGCGCCGCGCCCGGCACCGCCTGGCTCGACAGCGCGACCGCCGGCCACCCGCTCGCCGCCCAGGTGCTGGTGGCGGCCGGGGCCCTCGAGGTCGTCGACCCGCAGCGGCGCCTCGTGGCCGTCGGCGGCGCCGCCGAGAAGGCCGTCGTTCGGGCCCGCCAGGACCTCGACCGCGGCGCCCCCGAGTCGGCCCGGGCCGCGCTCGACAGGGCGCTGGCGGGCTCGCTGGCCTCGGTGCACCTGCGTACCGTCGTCGAGCTCCGCACGCTGTCCGCCCTCGCCGCCTCCGCCTCCGGGCACGAGGACGATGCCCGCACCCACCTGCGGGCCGCGCTCGACCTGGTGGCCGGCTCCGGCGTCCGGGCCCCGTTGATGGAGCGTGCCCCCGCGTTGGTCGGGCTGCTGGAGCAGGAGACCGCCGACCCGACCCGGCGGGGCCTCGTCCTCGAGCTGCTCGACCACCTGCGGCGTACGCCCGCCGGCAGCACCGTCGAGTCGCTGACCGACCGCGAGACGGCGGTGCTCCAGTACCTGCCGACGCTCATGTCGAACGCCGAGATCGCCGACGGGCTCCACCTGTCGATCAACACGGTGAAGTCCCACCTGAAGGCGGTCTACCGCAAGCTCGGGGTGGAGGGCCGCCGGGACGCCGTGCTTCGAGGGCGAGAGCTGGAGCTGCTCTGAGCCGGCCGGCCGGTCAGGGACGCACGATGCACCGGAAACCGAGGTGCGAGGTCGAGGTGTCGACCGCCTGGGCCATGCGGGCCGCGGGCCGGTAGCGACGGCAGTAGTTGGGGGCGCACAGATGGGATCCACCCTTCATCACCCGGCGGGGGATGGCCGCCGGGTCGCGGCCGTCGACGCTGGCCTCCCGGGTGCCGCCCCGGGGGTCGTCGACCGTGCAGCACGGGTCGTGGACGCCGGCTCCGTGGTCCCCGTACCAGTCCGTGGTCCATTCCCACACGTTGCCGGTGACCTGGAACAGCCCGTAGCCATTGGGCGGGAACGAGCGGGCGGGAGCCGTGTACTCCCAGCCGTCGAGCAGCAGGTTCTCGTTCGGGAACTCGCCCTGCCATACGTTGGCCATGTGACGCCCGCCCGGCGTGAGCTCGTCGCCCCACGCGTACTCGGCCCCGTCGAGGCCGCCGCGGGCGGCCCGCTCCCACTGCGCCTCGGTCGGCAGCTCCTTGCCGGCCCACGCCGCGTAGGCCGCCGCGTCGTCGAAGGCGACGTGGACGACGGGGTGGTCGCCCAGGCCCCTCAGCGACGACTGCGGCCCCCGGGGGTGGCGCCAGTCGGCGCCCGGTACCCACGCCCACCACTGGTATGCGTCGCGCAGGTCGACCGGCCGGCGGGGCCGGCGGAACACGCTCGACGCCGCCACCAGCAACTCGGGCCGGGCGTCGGGGTAGGCGGCCGGGTCGGGGGCCTGCTCGGCCAGCGTGACGTGGCCGGTGGCCTTGACGAACGCCGCGAAGTCGTCGTTGGTGACGGTGGTGCGGTCGACCCAGAACCCGTCGACCCGGACCCCGTGGGCCGGGGCCTCCTCGGGGTAGTGGTCGTCCGAGCCCATCGTGAACTCGCCGCCCGGGACCCACACCATGGCCGGATGCGGCGGGGCGCCGGGGGGATCGACCGCCGCGCTGGCGTCACTGCCCACAGGAACACCACCCTGGCCGCCCGGGGCCGCCCGTGTCGACACCCGACCGGGGTGAGCCGTGCGAGCAGGGGGAACGGACCGTGGCCCGGGTAGCCGACGCACCGGCCGAGGCCCCCACCGGCGAGGGCGGGCTCCCGTTCGTCCGGGTGCCCCACTCGCTGTTCGCCTCGGCGGGGGACGAGCCCCGGCGCCGGCGGGTCGACGACCTCGTCCTCCTGGCGTTCGCGGCCGCCACCGTGCTGGTCGCCGCGCTGCTGGCCGACGAGACCGGGGACGCCGGCAACACGGCGGTGGACGCGCTCGACGGCCTGCTCGGCTGGCTCGACCCGGTGTGGGCCGCGGCCTACGTGGGGTCGACCCTGCTCGTGGTCGTGATCCTGGTGGCCGCCCTGGCCGGGCGCCGCCACGCGCTGCTGCGGGACACGCTGCTGGGCGGCGGGCTGTGCCTCGGCATCGGCGCGCTGGTGACCTCGGCGGTCGACGGCCGCTGGCCGTCCTGGTCCGGGGTGCTGTGGTGGGGCCACACGCCCACCTACCCGTCGCTGCGGCTGGCCGTCGTGACCGCGGTGGCGCTGGTCGCGCTGCCCGACCTGACCCGGCCGGTCCGCTACGCGGCGCTGGTCGTCATCGGCCTCACCACGGTCGCCGCCACCGTGCTGGGCGACGCCTACCCGCTGCACGTCCTCGGCGGCCTCGCACTCGGCGTCGGGGTCGGCGCTGCGGTCCGGCTGGCGTTCGGCTCGTCGGCCGGCTTCCCCCACGAGCGCCGGGTCCTCGCCGACCTGGCCGCGCTCGGCATCGACGCGGTCGAGGTGTGGCGCGACGACGACCAGCGGGGCGGCGTCGCCCGCTACCGGGCGGTCGGGCGGCGGGGCGAGGGCTGGGCGGTGGCCGTGTACGGCCGGGACGCCCGGGACGCGCAGATGCTCGCCCGGATGTGGCGGATGCTGTGGTATCGGGACCCGGGGCCCGAGGCGTCGCTCACCCGCCGGGCCCAGGTCGAGCACGAGGGGCTCATGCTGTTCGCCGCGGCCCGGGCCGGCGTACCGGTCCCCGACGTCGAAGCCGCGGGCACGGCCACGACCGGCGACGCGCTGCTGGTCACGACCGAGCCGGACGCGCCGACGCTGCGGTCGCTGCGCCCCGAGGACGTCGACGACGATCTGCTGACCGCGGTGTGGACCGCGGCCCGGACGCTGCGCGACGCCCGCATCGGGCACGGGCACCTCAACGCCGGCTCGCTCGTGGTCGTGCCGCCGGGCGTGGTGGTCACCGACCTGGCCGCGGCCCGGCTCCACGCGGCCGACGCGGTGCTGGCCACCGACCTGGCCGAGCTGCTGGTGTCGTGCGCCCTGGTGGTCGGCGCCGACCGGGCGCTCGCCGCGGCCCGGGCGGCGATGGGCGACGAGGCGATGTACGCCGCGCTGCCGTTCCTCCAGCGGGCGGCGCTGACGCCCGCGCTGCGGGACGACGCCCACGATGCCGAGCTCGACGTGGGCCGGCTGCGCCAGCAGGTCGTGGACCTGACCGGCGGCGAGATGCCGGAGGTCGCCGCCATCCGCCGGGTGTCGTCCCGGGACGTCGTGCTGGTCCTGCTGACCGCCTTCGCCGCCTACCTGCTGATCGGACAGCTGGCCGACATCGGCATCGACACGATCGTCGACGAGCTGTCCGGTGCGGCCTGGGGCTGGGTCCTGCTGGCCCTCGCGCTGGCGCAGGGCACGCTCGTCACCGACGCGTTCGCCACGCTGGCCGCCGTCGGCCGACCGCTGCCGATGGGGCCGACCATCGTGCTCCAGTCGGCGGTGAAGTTCATCAACCTGACCGTGCCGTCGGCCGCGGGCAAGATCGCGCTCACCATGCGCTACCTGGAGCGCCAGGGCGTCGAGCGGGCGGTGGCGCTGACCCAGGGGTCGATCGACGGGTTCACCGGGTTCATCGTCCAGGCGCTGGTGCTGCTGATCGTGATCCCGCTGAGCGACGTCGACCTGACGCCCGACGACCTGTCGACCGGCGCCGACACGAGCAAGCTCATCTGGATCGGGCTGGCGGCGGTGGCCATCGGCGTGGTGGCCGGGCTGGTGGCCGTCGCGCTGCCGGGGCTGCGCCGCAAGATCTGGCCGTTCGTGTCGGCCGCGTTGACCAACGCTCGCCAGCTGGCGACGTCGCCGTCCCGCCTGGCCCGGCTGCTGGGGGCCAACGTCGCCAGCCAGCTGCTGTTCGCCCTGACGCTGGGGGCGTCGGTGCGGGCCTTCGGCGCCCACGCGTCGCTCGCCGACCTGCTGCTGGTCAACACGGGCGCGACGCTGCTCACGGGGGTGGTCCCGGTGCCGGGCGGCATCGGCGTGGCCGAGGCCAGCCTGTCGGCCGGCCTCGTCGCGGTCGGCGTCCCGCAGTCGGCGGCCCTGGCGGCCGCCCTGGTCCACCGCATGTGCACGTTCTACCTGCCGCCCGTGTGGGGCTGGTTCTCGCTGCGGTGGCTGGGCCGCCACGGCTACGTCTGATCCGTCAGCCCGCCGCGAGCCACTGCTCGAAGGTCGGGCCGACCCGGCGGGCGTCCGGTCCGGGGAGCAGCCCACCGCCGGCGGCCAGCCGGGCGTCGGGGTCGTCGGGGTCGGTGACCTCCTCGACCTTCACGCCCAGGCCCCGGTGGTCGGCGAACCGGGTGGCGAGGTCGCCCATGGACTCCTCGCGGGGACCGGCGACGTCGGTGATCGCCGGGCCGCCGGTGTCCCCGACCATGCCGGCCAGCGCCTCGGCCACCGCCCGGGCGGCGATGGGCTGGGTCCGCATGGTCTGGACGTAGGCCACGTCGCCCTGGGTGCCCCAGGCCAGCAGCTGCTCCACGAACTCGTGGAACTGCGTGGCCCGCAGGATCCGGGTCGGGATCGGCCCGGCCAGCGCCGCCTGCTCGTGGGCGACCTTGGCGGCGCCGTAGCCGCCGGCGTAGCGGTCGGTGCCGACGATCGACACGACGAGCATCTGCCGTACGCCGGCCCGCTGCCCGGCCTGCTGCAGGTTGCGGGTGGACGCGAGGAAGAAGTCGGTGGCCTCCGCCTGGTCGGGCGACGGGCCGGTGGCGACGTCGACGATCACGTCCACGCCGGCCAGCGCGACGTCGAGGCCGTCGCCGGTGATGACGTCCACGCCGTGGGTGCGCGAGATCGGGACGACGTCGTAACCCCGCGCCGCGAGGACGTCGACGACGTGGCGGCCCAGCCGCCCGGTGGCGCCGGCGACCGCGATCCTGGTGGTGCCGGTGGTTGCGTTGGTGGTGTCGTTGGTGCTCATGCCCGGGTGACCCGGGCGGCCGGGAGAGTGTGACCGATGGACGAGAAAGAGGCGCTGACCAGGGAGTTCGAGGAGCACCGTCCCCACCTGCGGGCCGTCGCCTACCGGATGCTGGGCTCGTCGGCCGAGGCCGACGACGCCGTCCAGGAGACCTGGGTGCGCTACGCCCGCACCGACACCAGCGACGTCGAGAACCTGGCCGGCTGGCTGACGACGGTGGTCAGCCGGGTGTGCCTCAACGTGCTGCGGGCCCGCACAACCCGGCGGGAGGAGCCGCTCGACCCCCACGTCCCCGACCCGGTCGTCGCGCCCGCGGCCGGCGGCCTCGATCCCGAGCAGGAGATCGTGCTGGCCGACTCGGTGGGCCTGGCGCTGCTCGTGATCCTGGAGTCGCTGGGCCCGGCCGAGCGGGTCGCCTTCGTCCTGCACGACATGTTCTCGGTGCCGTTCGACGCCATCGCCCCGGTCGTCGACCGCACGCCCGAGGCCACCCGCCAGCTGGCCAGCCGGGCCCGCCGCCGCGTCGAGGGCCGGGCCCCGTCCCCGGGCCGCGACCCGGCCCGGGAGCGCGAGGTGGTGGACGCGTTCTTCGCCGCCGCCCGGGACGGCGACCTCGGCGCGCTGGTGGCGGTGCTCGACCCGGACGTCGTGCTGCGCTCGGACCGCGGCGTCCTAGCCGGCTCGGTCGTCCTCCGGGGCCCCGACGCCGTCGCCCGCCAGGCCGCGATGTTCGCCGCCACCGACCGGGTCCTGCGGCCGGTCCGCGTCAACGGTGCCCCGGGGGTCGTCGTGCTCGTCGGAGGCCGGTCGGTGTCGGTCATGGAGTTCACCGTCGCCGAGGGCCGCATCGTCGCCATCGACGCGCTCGCCGACCCGGAGCGGATCGGGCGCCTCGCCCTGCCGTAGGAGGAACCCGTCGACGGCGACCCGCGACCGCAGCGTGACCACCTCGGCATCGCCGGCGTGGGCGGCGAGGGCCGCCAGGACCCGGGGCCGGCTGTCGCGTCGGTAGTTCCACACCCAGCGGAGGAACTCCCACGACACCCGCTCCGGGCACCCGGGCGCCTGCACCGCGGTCCCGCGGTGGCGCAGCCAGCGCGCCAGGATGCTCGGGATCGTGACCCGCCGGGGCATGTCCAGGAACAGCACCGTGTCGGCGGCCGCGAGCCGCAGGTCGAGGGTGCCGCCGTAGTTGCCGTCGACGATCCAGCGGTCGCGGGCGACGATCTCGGCCTGGACCGCCCGCCATTCGTCGCTCGGCGTCGGGTCCCACCCGGGCCGCCAGTACAGGGCATCGAGGTGGACCACCGGCAGGCCGGTCCGCTCCCCCAGCCGGCGGGCCAGCGTCGATTTGCCTGCGCCCCCGTTCCCGATCACCGCCACCCGCTCCACCGGTTCCACTTTGCCTACATTTTCGGGTCGTGTCCCGACATCCGCTGCTGGAGGCGCTGGAGCCGGTCGCCGACGCCCTGGGCGCCGACCTCGTGGCGCCGGGGTCGGTGGGCGCCGGCGACATCCCGCTGCGGTGGGACGGCGAGGTGGTCGGCGGCCTGCGGCTGCCCGGGGTCCACGGGACGCTCGACCGCATGATCGGGGCGGTGGAGGCCGAGCTCGGGGCGCCGCTGGACCAGCTGTCCCGGGAGCGCAAGCAGCAGGCCGTGAAGCTGCTCGACGAGCGGGGCGCGTTCCAGCTGCGCAAGTCGGTCGAGGAGGTGGCCGACGCACTGCGGGTCAGCCGGTTCACCGTCTACAACTACCTGAACGCGGCGGCCCGGTGATGCTCACCGTCGAGTTCACGGTCGAGCCGTTCGTGGAGGGCGACCCCGGGCCGCACGTCCGGGCCGCGGTCGAGGCGGCCGAGCGGTCGGGCCTGGCCGCCGACGTCGGGCCGTTCGGGACCACGGTGACCGGCGACGACGGCACCGTCCTGGACGTGGTCGACGCGGTGGTGCGGGCGGCGGTGGCGGCCGGTGCCACCCGCGTGTCGCTTCAGGTGGTGCGCCGGACCTGACAGCATCGGCGCCTATGAGGGAGCGAAGCGAGCGAACCATAAGCACAGTGCGGTGCTCGGCCCGAAGGGCCGATCGCTCATTGCGCGCATCCCGAAGGGTGCGCCGATGAGCGAGCGAAGCGAGCGAACCATGAGCACAGTGCGGTGCTCGGCCCGAAGGGCCGATCGCTCATTGCGCGCATCCCGGAGGGTGCGCCGATGAGCGAGCCGAGCGCCTCCCCGCCCGACGTGGTCGACCTGCTGGTGGCGGGCGCCGACCTGGTGGTCACGATGGACGACGAGCGGCGCGAGCTCGTCGGCGGGTGGGTGGCGTGCGAGGGCGGCTTCGTGTCCGCCGTGGGCCGTCCGGGCGACGACCCGCCCCCGGCCCGGCGGACGCTGCGGGCCGACGGCTGCGTGGTCACGCCGGGCCTGGTCAACACGCATCACCACATCTACCAGAACCTCACGCGCGCCTACCGGCCGGCCACGGCGGCCAGCCTGTTCGACTGGCTGACCACGCTGTACCCGCGCTGGGCGCTGCTGGACGAGGAGGCGTCCTACGTGTCGGCGTGGGTGGGGCTGGCCGAGCTGGCGATGGGCGGGTGCACGACCTCGACCGACCACCTCTACGTCCATCCCGCGGGCGGGGGCGACCTGCTGGGGGCCGAGATCCTGGCGGCCCGGGACCTCGGCGTGCGCTTCCACCCCACCCGGGGGTCGATGTCGCTGTCGCAGAAGGACGGGGGCCTGCCGCCCGACTCGGTGGTCCAGGACGACGACACGATCCTCGGGGCCAGCGAGGAGGCGGTGGCCCGCCACCACGACCCGTCCCCGGGCGCGACGGTGCGGGTGGCGCTGGCCCCGTGCTCGCCGTTCTCGGTCACGCCGGCGCTGATGGAACGGACGGCCGAGCTGGCGGAGCGTCTCGACGTCCGCCTCCACACTCACCTGGCGGAGGACCCCGACGAGGACCGGTTCTGCCTGGAGACGTTCGGGCGCCGGCCGATCGAGCACTTCGAGGCGGTGGGCTGGGGGACGGACCGGGCGTGGGTGGCCCACTGCATCTACCCGTCCCAGGCCGAGATCGCCCGCATGGGAGCGTGGGGCACCGGGGTGGCCCACTGCCCCAGCTCCAACATGATGATCGGCGGCGGCGGGATCGCCCCGGTCGCCGACTACCGGGCCGCCGGCGTTCCGGTGGGGCTGGGCTGCGACGGGTCGGCGTCGACCGACTGCGCCTCCCTGTGGCTGGAGGCCCGGGGCGCCATGCTGCTCGCCCGCCAGCGGGGCGGGCCGGCGTCGTTCACCGCCCGGGACGCGCTGGAGCTGGGGACCCGGGGATCGGCGGCGTGCCTCGGCCGGCTGGGCGAGCTGGGCGTCCTGGCCCCCGGGGCGGCGGCCGACCTGGTGGCGTGGAGGCTGGACGGCCTGACCTTCGCCGGCGCCCTCACCGACCCGGTCGAGGCGCTGCTGCGCTGCGGGCCGACGTCGGCCCACCACACGGTGATCGCCGGGCGCCCGCTGGTCGAGGACGGTGAGCTGCGCGTCACCGGCCTGGCAGAGATGCTGGCCCGCCACCGCACGGCCGCGGCCCGCCTCCAGGGGGTGGACTGACCTCGGTCGATTTGGCGGCACATGCGCCGTCATCTCGTCGTATGCGCCGCCAGATCAGGGGAGGACCGCTCGACGTACCGCCCCCACCCCGGCTCGCCCACGAAATCCCCGTCCCGGGCCACGACCCGACCCCGGGACAGCACCAGCGCCGGCCAGCCCCGGGCCACCTGGCCGGCGTACGGCGAGTGGTCTGCCCGCATGTGCAGGGCGCCCGCGTCGAGCGACTGGGCCCGGTCCGGATCCCACACCACGACGTCGGCGTCCGAGCCCCGGCGCAGGCATCCCTTGCGGGGGAACAGGCCGAACGTGCGCGCCGGGGCCTCGGCGCACAGCCGGACCCAGTCGGCGGCCGTGATCCGGCCCGCCCGCACGCCCTGCCAGACCAGCGTGAGCCGGGTCTCGACGCCCGGCAGACCGCCCGGGATCTCGGTGAAGTCGGCCCAGTGGTCCCGGCCGGCCACCATCCCGGCCCGCCGGTCGTGCATCCAGAACGGGCAGTGGTCGGTGGCCACCGTCTGGACCCAGCCCCGGGCCAGGCCCTCCCACAGCTCCTCGCGGTGCCACCGGTCGCGCAGCGGGGGCGTGCACACGAAGTTCTCGCCGTCCGGGCCCTCGAGCACCGTGGCGTCGAGGTGCAGGTACTGCGGGCAGGTCTCGGCGTGGAGCGCCACGCCCCGCTCCTGGGCCGCCCGCACCTCGGCGAGGCCCGGCGCCGACGACAGGTGCACGACGTAGACCGGCGCGCCCGCCACCTCCGCCAGCCGCCCGACCCGGCCGACCGCCTCCGCCTCCAGCGCCGCGGGGCGGGTCTCGCGGTGCTCGACCACCGACGTCCGCCCCTCGGCCACGGCCCGCCGCCGCAGCGCCTCGATCGCCCCGCCGTTCTCGCAGTGGACCGTGACCAGGCCGCCGTGGCGGGCGCAGGCCCGCAGCACGTCGAACACGACGTCGTCGTCGACCTGGAGCAGCTGGGGATAGGCCAGGTACAGCTTGAAGCTGGTCACGCCCCGCTCGACGCAGTCGGCCACGACCGTCTCGGGGACCGCCTCGGTGAAGGTCATGTGCAGGCCGACGTCGACCGCCGCCGGCTCGGCCCAGCGGCGCCAGGTGGCCAGCGACGCCAGCGGGTCGTCGCCCCGGTAGGCGGTCACATAGTCGATCACCGTGGTCGTCCCACCCACGGCCGCAGCCGCGGTCCCGGAGGCGAAGTCGTCGGACACCCGCACCGCGCCCACCGGCAGTTGCATGTGGGTGTGGGCGTCCACGCCGCCGGGCACGACGAGCAGCCCGGACACGTCGATCACGGGGGCGTCCGGGTGGCGCCCGGCCAGGTCGCGGCCCACCTCGGCGACGCGGCCGTCGGCCCCCACGAGCAGGTCGGCGGGCCGCTCGCCGTCCACGTCGAGCACCGTTCCGCCCTGCAACAGCACGGCGCCACCCAACCACATGGACGGGGGTTCACCAACCGGTAACATGCGCGAATTCAACAATTCGTTGAGGCCGATAACCCTCGACGCCCGTGACCGTCATCGTTCCCGCCCGACTCGACGACGCGTTGGCCACCCTCGCGGAGGACCCGGCGCTCACCGTCCTGGCGGGCGGCACCGACCTGATGGTCGAGCTCAACTACGGGCATCGACGTCCCCTCGGCGTGCTCTCCCTCCGACGACTTCCAGAGATGCGGGCGTGGCACGTCGAGCGGTCCGCCGCGGGCCACGACGAGGTCGTCCTCGGCGCCGGCGTCACCTACACCTCGCTGCTGGGCGACGAGCTCGCCGGCCTGCTGCCGTCGCTGGCCCAGGCCGCCCGCACGGTCGGCAGCCCCCAGATCCGCAACACGGGAACCGTCGGCGGCAACCTCGGCACCGCGTCCCCGGCCGGCGACACGCTGCCCGTGCTGGTGGCGCTGGACGCCACCGTCGAGCTGGCGTCGGCCGCGGGCCGGCGGCGGATGCCCGTGTCCGCGTTCCTCGTCGGGCCCAAGCGCAACGCGCTCCGGCCCGGCGAGCTGATCGTGACCGTGCGGGTCCCGGTGGCGGCCGGCCCCCGCGAGTTCCTGAAGATCGGCGTCCGCAACGCCATGGTCATCGCGGTGGCCAGCTGCGCGCTGGCAATCGACCGCGAGCGGCGGACGCTGGCGTGTGCCCTGGGTGCGGTCGGACCGGTCCCGATCCGCGACCACGACACCGAGCGGTGGGCCACCACCCGGCTCGACTGGGACGCCTCCGGACCGCCCCATCCCTCGGTGGTCGAGGGCTTCGGCCGGCGGATGGCGGCGGCCAGCCGCCCGATCGACGACCACCGGGCCACCGCCGCCTATCGCCGCCACGCCGTCGAGGTCATGGCCCGGCGGGCGCTCCAGCGGGCGTGGGGGCAGGGGCGGGCGGCGTGACCAGGATCCGGGGCACCAGGGTCGTGGACGCGACCTACGACCTGACCGTCAACGGCCAGACCCGCCAGGTCACCGGCGCCCACGCCGGCGACAGCCTGCTCCACGTGCTGCGGGACCGGCTCGGCCTGCCGGGCGCCAAGAACGCCTGCGAGCAGGGCGAGTGCGGCTCGTGCTCGGTGCTGGTCGACGGCGTGCTCGTGTGCGCCTGCCTGGAGCTGGCCGAGGCGGCGGTCGGCTGCGCGATAACCACCGTCGAGGGCCTGGCCCCGGCGGGCGCCGAGCCCGGCGATGCCGCCCTGGCCGGCGACGTCCTCACCGACGTGCAGCAGGCCATGGTCGAGGCCGGCGGGGTCCAGTGCGGCTTCTGCACCCCCGGGTTCGTCGTCGCCATCCACGACCTGCTGGCCCGGGAGCCGCAGCCGGCGCCGCTCGACGTGCGCGAGGCGCTGGCCGGCAACCTGTGCCGCTGCACCGGCTACGGCCGGATCCTGACCGCCGTCGAGCAGGTGGTGGCGGTGCGGTCGGGGGACGGGGGCGGGCCGTGACCGACCTCCAGTCCCGTCCCGTGCGGGGCGGCCCGGCCGGCGGCCGCGTCGGCGACAGCCCGATCCGCCCCGACGGGACGCCCAAGGTGCAGGGCCGGTTCGCGTTCTCGTCGGACCTGCACGCCGAGGGGATGCTGTGGGGCCGCACGCTGCGGTCGCCCCATCCCCACGCCCGCATCACCGGCCTCGACGTGGGGCCGGCGCTGGCCATCGCCGGCGTTGCCTGCGTCGTCACGGCGGCCGACGTCCCCGGGGCCGCCACCTACGGGCTGATCTCGGCCGACCAGCCCGTGTTCGCCGGCGACCTGGTCCGCTACGTGGGCGAGCCGGTGGCGGCCGTGGCCGCCGATCATCCGGACACGGCCCGCCAGGCGCTGGACGCCATCGCCGTGAGCTACGAGCCGTTGCCGCCGCTCACCGACCCGGAGGCGGCGCCGGGCGCCGAGCCGATCCACCCGGACGGCAACGTCATCCGCCGCATCGAGATGGTGCACGGCGACCCGTCCGTCAGGGGCGACGTCGTCGTGGAGGGCGAGTACGAGGTCGGGATGCAGGACCAGGCGTTCCTCGGGCCCGAGTCCGGCCTGGCGGTCCCCGACGGCGAGGGCGGCGTCGACCTGTGGGTCGCCACCCAGTGGCTGCACGAGGACCGCGACCAGGTGGCGGCGTGCCTCGGCCTGCCGCCCGAGCGGGTGCGCCTCCACCTCGGCGGCGTGGGCGGCGCCTTCGGCGGGCGGGAGGACGTGAGCATGCAGGTCCACGCCTGCCTGCTGGCGCTCGCCGCCGGGCGCCCGGTGAAGATGAGCTACCTGCGGGACGAGTCGTTCCTCGGCCACGTCCACCGCCACCCGGCCCGCATGCGCTACCGGCACCACGCCACCTGGCAGGGCGACCTCGTGCGCGTCGACGCCGAGATCGTCCTCGACGGCGGGGCCTACGCCTCGTCGTCCTCGGCCGTGGTGGCCAACGCCGCCCGCTTCGCGTGCGGCCCCTACCGGGTCCCGCACGCACTGATCGACGCCGTCTGCGTCCGGACCAACAACCCGCCGTGCGGCGCGATGCGGGGGTTCGGCGCGGTGCAGGTGTGCTTCGCACACGAGTCGCAGATGGACCGGCTGGCGGCCCGGCTGGGGATCGACCCGGTCGAGCTGCGGCTACGGAACGCGCTCGGCCCCGGCGACGTGCTGCCCACCGGTCAAGCCATCACGGGCACGGCGCCGGTCGCCGAGTGCATCCGCGCCGCGGCGGCCCACCCCCTCCCGCCGCCGGCGGGCGACGGGCTGCTGGAGCGGCCTGGCGGCGCCGGCCGCACCGACGACCCGGGGCGGACCCGCCGGGGGGTGGGCTTCGCGGTCGGCTACAAGAACCTCCTGTACTCGGAGGGCTTCGACGACACGTCGGAGGCCCGGGTCCGCCTGGAAGACGGCGTCGCCACGGTGGCGTGCGCGGTGGCCGAGGTCGGGCAGGGGTTCGTCACGATCGCCACCCAGATCGCCCGCACGCTACTGGGCTGCGACGCGGTGGTGCTGGAGCCGCCGGACACGCTGTCGGTCGGCTCGGCCGGGTCGTCGTCCGCGTCCCGCCAGACGTGGATGTCGGGCGGGGCCGTCGAGCGGGCGTGCCGGCTGGTCGCCGACCAGGTCCGCTCGGCGCTGGCCCGGCGGCTCGACGTGGCGCCCGAGGCGCTGTCGCTGACCGATGACGGCCGGCTGGTCGGGCCGGGAATCCACGTCGGCGTGGCGGAGGCGGCCGGCGCCCGCGTGTTCGAGGCGTCGGCGGTCCACCGCCACCGGCCGACGACCCCGCTGGACGAGCGGGGCCAGGGGACGCCGGACGTGTCGTTCGTGTTCGCCGCCCACCGGGCGGTCGTCGACGTCGACCCGGACCTGGGGCTGGTGCGGGTCGTGCAGATCGCCACCGGTCAGGACGTGGGGCGGGTGCTGCACCCGGCGCAGGTCACCGGCCAGATCGAGGGCGGGATCGCCCAGGGCGTCGGGCTCGCCGTGATGGAGGAGATCGTGGTGGACGATGGGCTCGTGCGGAACCCGAGCTTCACCGACTACCTGATCCCCACCGTGGCGGACGCCCCTGACGTCCTGGCCACGTGCATCGAGCAGCCCGAGCCCGACGCCCCGTTCGGCGCGAAGGGCGTGGGCGAGCCCCCGACGATCTCGTCGACCGCGGCGGTGGCGGCCGCCATCCGGGCGGCGACGGGCGTGGACGTGACCCGGGTCCCGGTCCGGCCGTGGGACCTCGTATGACCGACGACCGCGAGATGGAGGTCCTGACCTGGTCCGAGTTCGGGCTGGCGACGCGGGCCCTCGCCCAGGCGGTGGCCGACGACGGCTACCGGCCCGACGTCGTGGTGGCGGTCGCCCGCGGGGGCCTGACGGTGGCCGGCGCTCTGGCGTACGCATTGGGGGTCAAGAACTGCGGCGCCATGAACGTCGAGTTCTACACGGGCGTCGACGAGCGCCTTGCTGTCCCGGTGGTCCTGCCCCCGAACCTCGACCTCGTGGACGTCGCCGGCCTGCGGGTCCTGGTGGCCGACGACGTGGCCGACACGGGCCACACGCTGCGCCTCGTCCGGGAGGTTTTGGCCCAGCACGTTGCCGAGGCCCGCACCGCGGTGCTCTACCGCAAGCCCCGTTCGGTCGTCGCCCCGGACTACGCGTGGACGGAGACCGACCGCTGGATCGACTTCCCCTGGTCCGCCGACCCGCCGGTCGTGGGGCTGGACCACCATGGCTGAGGTGCGGATCCGGGGCGATCGGCTGCTGGCCGACCTGGAGGCGCTGGCCAAGGTCGGCGACACCGGGGACGGCGGGAACTGCCGGCTGGCGCTGACCGACGACGACGCCGGGGGCCGGGAGCTGGTGGTCGGGTGGATGCGGGCCCTCGGCCTCGACGTGCGCGTCGACCGCATCGGCAACGTGGTGGCCACCCGGGAGGGCGCCGACCCCACGCTCGACCCGGTCATGACCGGCAGCCACGTGGACACCGTGCGCACCGGGGGGCGCTACGACGGGACGCTCGGGGTCCTGGCCGGGCTGGAGGTCGTGCGGGCGCTCGACGACGCCGGCGTGCGAACCCGCCGGCCGTTGGCCGTGGCGTTCTTCACCGACGAGGAGGGCAGCCGCTTCGCCCCCGACATGCTGGGCAGTCTGGTGTACGTGGGCGGGATGCCGCTGGAGGACGCGCTCGACTCCGTGGGCGTCGACGGGGCGGTGCTGGGCGACGAGCTGGAGCGCATCGGCTGGGCCGGCGACGCCGCCGTCCCGGGGCCGGCGCCCCACGCCTACGTCGAGCTGCACATCGAGCAGGGCCCGGTCCTGGAGGAGCAGGGCATCACGATCGGGGCGGTCACGGGGGTGCAGGGCATCTCCTGGCAGGAGCTCACGATCACCGGCCAGTCCAACCACGCCGGCACCACGCCCATGCGGCTGCGCCGGGACGCGGGCTACGCGGCGGCCCGGGTCGCGACGTTCGTGCGGGACCTGGCCCACGACCTGGGCGGCCACCAGGTCGGCACCGTGGGCCGGCTCGACCTCCACCCCGACCTGGTCAACGTGGTGGCCGCCCGGGCCACGCTGACCGTCGACCTGCGCAACACCGAGCAGCCCGTGCTGGAGGAGGCCGAGCGCCACCTGCGCGACCACGTGGCCGCCCTGGCGGACACCGAGGGTGTCGACGTCGCCTGGCGGCGCCTCGCCCGGTTCGACCCCGTGGCGTTCGATCCCGCGGTGATCGACCTGGTCGAGAGGACCGCCCGCGGGCACGGCCACTCGGTGCGGCGGCTGCCGTCCGGCGCCGGTCACGACGCCCAGATGCTCGCTCGGGTCTGCCCGACAGGGATGGTGTTCGTCCCCAGCCGGGGCGGGGTGAGCCACAACCCGGCCGAGTACACCGAGCCCGAGCACCTGGCGGCTGGCACGCAGGTGCTGGCCGACGTGCTGGTAGAGCTGGCGTCGTGACGGAAGCCCGCCGGATCGTGCACGTCGCCGCGGCCCAGATGGGCCCGACCGCCCGGGACGACGGCCGGCCCGCGGTGGTCGAGCGCCTGATCGCGCTGCTGCGGGAGGCGGCCGGGCGGGGCGCCGACCTGGTCGTGTTCCCGGAGCTGGCGCTGACCACGTTCTTCCCCCGCTGGTGGTACGAGGACGGCGACCCCGCGCTCGACGCCTGGTACGAGACCGACGTCCCCGGCCCCGACACCAAGCCCCTGTGGGACGAGGCGGCGCGGCTCGGCGTGGGCTTCACCCTCGGGTTCGCGGAGCTGACCCCGGCCGGCGAGCGGTTCAACACGGCGATCCTGGTCGGCGCCCACGGCCACGAGGTCGGGCGGTACCGCAAGATCCACCTGCCCGGGCACGGCGAGCACGAGCCGTGGCGCCCGTTCCAGCACCTGGAGAAGCGCTACTTCCGGCGGGGCGATCTCGGGTTCCCGACCTTCGACGCCTTCGGCGGCCGGGTCGGGATGCTGATCTGCAACGACCGCCGCTGGCCCGAGGCCTTCCGGGCGCTCGGGCTCCAGGGCGTGGAGCTGGTGTGCATCGGCTACAACACGCCGGTCCACAACCCGCTGGCGCCCGAGCACGACCGGTTCGGAGACTTCCACAACCACCTGGTCATGCAAGCCGGCGCGTACCAGAACGGGACGTTCGTGGTCGGGGTGGCCAAGGCCGGGGTCGAGGAGGGCATCGACCACGTCGGCGGGTCGTGCGTCATCCACCCGTCGGGCACGATCGTCGCCGAGTGCACCGGGCTGGGCGACGAGGTGGTCGTCGCCGCCTGCGGCCTGGACGAGACGGTGTCGTACAAGACGACCGTGTTCGACTTCGCTCTCCACCGCCAGCCGGACCAGTACCGGTCGCTGACGGACGACGGCAGCGGGATCTGACGGTCACGCCCGCGGCGGGCGCCCCACGATCCGCTCGAAGTTGGCCGGGTCGGTCACGCCCTCGGTGACCAGCAGCAGCACGGTGGCCTCGGCCGGCAGCGGCAGGGCGTCCCGGTGCTCGTCGACCACGGCCAGCAGCCCGCCCAGCGCGGCGGCGCCCGTCTCGCCCACGTCGAGGCCGGCTCCGGCCAGCGCCCGGATGGCCTCCCGGCAGCGGTCGTCGTCGATGGCGACGAAGGCGTCGAACGTGGCGGCGACGATCGGCAGTGCCAGCAGCGAAGCGAGCCCGCAGTTGAGGCCGGCCATGATCGACCGGTGCGGTCCCGGGACCTCGACCAGGTGCCCGGCCTCCACGGCGGCGGCCACGCAGTCGGCGGTGTCGGGCTCGACCCCGACGAGCAGCGGCCCGTCGCCCGGCTCGCGCCCGGCCCGCAGGTTGGTCCCGGCCGCCGCGCCCAGCGCCCCGACCCCGAGCGGGACGAAGGCGGCGTCGACCGGCGGGTGCCCGCTCCCGGCCAGCTGGCCCTCGATCTCGGTGAAGATCGTGGTGTAGCCCTCGATGACCCAGCGGGGGACGTCCTCGTAGCCGGGCCACGAGGTGTCGGACACGACCAGCGTGCGGTCGTCGGCCATCTCGGCCGTGAACAGCACGGCGTCGTCGTACGTCCCGGGGAGCACGACCACCTCGGCCCCCTCGCTCTCGATCCCCGCGACGCGGGCGTCGGCGGTCCCCTCGGGCACGACGATGGTCGACCCCAGCCGGAGCAGCTTGGCCATCCGAGCCACCGCCCGCCCGTGGTTCCCGTCGGTGGCGGCCACGAGCCGCAACGGCCCCAGCCGCTCGGCCACGATCGCCGCTAGCTCGTCG